>Ga0315899_10005878_pt1 | contig 13215 bp, 4 predicted proteins | sample LakEriMetagenome_2_FD_203518 | JGI IMG/M metagenome (GOLD analysis project Ga0315899, IMG submission 203518) | Freshwater fungal communities from buoy surface, Lake Erie, Ohio, United States - Buoy 4 MA112 | ecosystem: Environmental > Aquatic > Freshwater > Lake | place: USA: Lake Erie, Ohio...
CTGGTGCTGGTTTTTGTGCTGCTATTGCTTGGCGGTGTTTTGTTGGAGACGCGGGCATGCTTGTGTATCATATGACAGGGGCGGGCGCTGCAGCGTATAATCTGGGGACGGTGTGTGCTCTGCTGACGTGTGATGTGCTGGATTGCAGCGAGAGGCAGGGCACACGGTGAAGTTGCTCAAAGTGCTTCCGGGGGACGTGACTGTTGATCTCTTCACAGCCTTCACCGCGCACATCACGGGCTCTTGAGATGGTCTAGGAGAGGAACTTGAGTTGGTCTAGGAGAGGAAGGATGGGCGAAAAGAGGGGATGGCGTAGACGATTGTTGGGAAAGGAGAGGCGAGAGGAAGTTTCCAGGTGCTCTACATACTTGCACCACTTCTCTCGTGTGGGTCTACAGTTGCTGTTAGTGCCCGTGATGATCTGCACCGCGAGATGCACAATATGCAGTCGAGGACAAATCACTTCATGGATCTCAGGGTAGGGGCAAATCATCATAATAGGGCTATATGTACGGAGGTGAGGCGCGGAGTGTAAGGTCCGTCTTGGTGACAGACGGAGTCTTTCTTGAGCTTGTTTGCCCAAACAGTGAAAGAAAGTGCTTTATTACTGCGTGATTTCGGTCAACTCTCAAAACAGCGTCGAACGCTGGACGCTTGCCCTGGCGTCGCGGCACGGCCTCCCGCCGACTATGGCGCAGGGTCGTGGCATGTGGCGCCGACTATGGCGCATGGTCGTACTCGCGAGTGTACAGTGAAACCTGCATGAGGCGAACGCCTTTGCCGATGGGCTGGCCAACAGCGCAGGCTCCTGAAATGTAGCAGCGCTGTGTTTGGGAGGCCTGTACGAAGGTGACGCTGTCGAAAAAGTGGCCCTGTACATCACGAGTTTCGCACAAACAACAAGATCAGAAGGCGTCAGTGAACTACAATGCGGAATAGAGAGATGCATCCCTAATATGTTTGCGCCAACCCCCTCCCCCTTCTTGCGTCCTCTTCCTCACCACGCGCGATTTTGTTCTCTCACCAGACAGTAGTTGGGATCCACGTCAGTGACAATTCTGTTGCAGTCGTCAAGGGCTCCCGGCGATCCCGCATCCAACCCAAACTCTGCAGTGTCGATGTGTCCTGGAGAAAGAAAGTACGTCCAAGAAGCCGGACACTTTTGGTAGGCCCCAGCATAGCATGCACCGACAGCTGCCCCAGTGTTCGAGAGGATGCCCTGCCCGTAGGTTGTGTCGACGTAGGAAAAAGACGAGCGCAAGTACAATCTGTAGACAGGTTCCTCAAAGTTGTCTGTCTGGCCCGTGAAGGCAACGCCGAACAGAAGGTACTCCTTTGTTGGTGAGTAGATCTGATAGGTTACTCCACTTGTCGGCAGCGTGGCAAAATCTGGTGAGACTACCACTGCAGGGTTGGCGCCAGCACTGGCCACTATGTAGGACTTAATCATTCGACTCTGAGCGCCAATGGTAATCGACAGCCCCACGTACCGCCCGGTCAGCTTTGAGAGCGGAAGATCGTCGTTGGAGTTGTCAAAGAGAAAAAAAGAGCTGCGAGATTCGGCGATCACCGTCCCGGTGTTGAGCAGGACGCGCTTACCACCGATCATATCAATTTCCTCGTCAGAGAGCTTTCCGTCTTCCACCGTTGTCGTGTCGACAACTCCCGCCGCTCCCGGCGTCGGCGTGTAGGCGCCCTCGTTATACTGCACAATCTTGGTCCATCCACCTCTGCATTGTTTTCGTAGACTCTAGTATCAGAGTTTTGTGAGACCACGTGGGGGAGAAAAATAGCAACGGCGGGGGGCTATGGGACAGCGAATGAGCGCAGCAGCGAGAGCAGGTGCCTTTTGCCACACATACCCGTCTTGCTGTTGGAAGCAAAATACCCGGTACGCATCGCTCGTGTCTCCATCTCCTGCAAAAGAGAATGTGCAGTGTGGAATATTCAGTGGGCGGTGCAGTTAAGGGAAATGCAGACGCGTGGCCACAGATGCTGGTGGTGCGCTGCTAGTGTTGTGATACCATGCACGTCAGGGCGGTTTGCAAAACTCGTGTTGACCTACTCTGACTAGTGCCGCGTTGACGAGCAAGCACTTACCGTCTGGGTCTATGTAAAGCATGCCGTCGGTGTTGGAAGCAAAGGCAACCTTTGCGGCGCTACACCACAGCGCAGCAGAGGCGGCGTTTGTCCCGTCGTTGGTGTAAGAGAAAGCGTTGGGCAGCGTCCCTACCAGCTCGTTGATGGTCACTTGCGCCGTCACTGCACGGGACATGCGTCAATGAAAGACAAAAACAAGCAACACACCCACACACTGCGCACATGAAGGGAACAAACATGGACATGAGGTTTGTCATTAACTTATGCGTCGACCAGGCATCGCCGCAGGTCTGCGAGGTCTAGTGCTGGTATCAGCCTTTGCTATCTAGTGCCAGTATCAAAAATGAGCGCTGAGTCATGCGCCCCAGCTAAGGCTGTGTCTGGGTCCTAGCGTAACACTCGTCTCGTCCTCGCGCTCACCAGAATGTGCATTGCACCGAGTACATGCAGCAGTGTGGTTGGAAATGAAGGCGTTTGGTGCCGAAGTGCACTTGATGCTCGTGCTCGACACCCAGGTAGCCGACACACACGACAACGCATGAATCGACGCGCCTGTTTCCGCGGCAGTGCCTTGGCCGAAATTAGAGCCGTACAGTGTGAGTTGGGTGCCGCCAGCGGCTGCACCGTATTTTGGGGTCACGTGCGTGATGCGAGGTGCCGTATAGCTGAAAGCGCACTGGGGCTTGCCGCAGCCGGAGTAGATGCCCAGCTGCCCCGAAATGTCAATTGACACCTGAAGGCCCTTGCCAGTGCCAGGGAACGTCGTGAGCAAAGACACGATGTGCGAGTTATAGATGACTCCTGCTGTTGTGCTTCCAATAGTGCCGCGCTGCACCGCAGCGTTCGACCCGAAATTGCTGCCGAGGACAGTGATGGTATTGCCGCCGTTTGTGTCCGACGTGGTGTAGATGAGCGCCGTGATAGATGGCGGCTCATACGAAAATGCCGCAGCCATGAGCGAAATCTGACCGGCTATAATAACGGAGGAGCTGTGGGCTTTGCCTTCGCCGTCGGGCACTGTTGCACGGATCTGGTTGTCTGACAACCAAGTCACCGTGGGACATTCGGTGCTGCCGATTGTGGCTGTGGCTCTGCTCGCCGGGTCAGTTGCGCCAAAGTTGAAACCATGTAACGTAATGGGGCTGGAGGTGGCGCCTGATGTGGGCGAAGTAGCAGGCGTAACCGATGTGAGCCTCGGGGCGTTATACGAGAATCCCTTGAGCCCTGTCACGGACTGACCAACAAGTTTGAGCGAAAAAGGCTTGTCCTTGCCGATATTGGCAGGCACGCCGCACAAAATGGTCGAGTCAGAGGTCCACAACACGGGCCTACACGAGACGCCATCTATTTCTGCAGCCACAGTCGAGTCATATATACCAAAGTGTGAGCCTGACACAGTAGTGGTTGTTCCTCCTGCTGGTGGTGCGTTGGCGCGCTGAAGGCTCCCGAGTACGGGAGCGTAATATGAAAAGATATCTGCAGTAGACCCCGAGACAATGTCCACTTGCACCAGGACGTCAAGTTGAGCTCCTAACCCGGGCACGACGGTGCAACCAAGAGCCGAGAACGAAATGAATGAGAGGGTGGAGCACAGCGTATCGCCAATACGGGCAGATCGACCTGCAGAAGCATCCCCAAAGTTTCGGCCCAGAATCGTAACCAGAGTGCTCGTTACTGTTTCAGCAACGTTTGGTTTCAAGCCAGTAATGACGGGGATGTCGTACGAGAAAACCTTGTCGGCATTTGATATCTGGGATGCCACAGTGACCTTGACAGCCAGCGAAATTCCATAACCTCCGCTGCTTGCACATTTGACGGCCACGTGATCGGTGACTGCGAGGACAGTGGTGCAGGCAGTGTTGCCAATGGACGCCGACACATGGCCGATTTCTGGGCTCTTTCCAAAATTGTTGCCCATGATCGTTATGAAGTCGCCGCCCACCGTCGGTGCATTACCGGGATCTACGTGGGTGACAACAGGAGCGTCGTAGGTAAATTTTAGGCCTCCATAAGATGGATCCCCGCCAAAAGTACCAGTGATGGCACGGTCGACACCCACGCCTGCAGGAGCCACAATCGTGACAGACGTGTCACTGACGATTGTGACACTGGTGGCAGCCGTGTTTCCAATGGTTACCGTGGGGGGGGTAACAAGGTTTTTGCCAAAGAGGGTGACGGAAATGGATCCAGAAGTCGGAGCACTGTTAGGCGACATGGCAGTCAGCGTCGGCACGTCATAACTCCAGCCTCCAATCAGGGATCCCCTGCTGACGGCAAAGCCAGGGATGCTCACAAACACATCCTTCGGAAACGATTTGCCTGCAGGAGCTACAGTCGACAAGGCCGTGTCGGAGGTCCAAATGTTGTTGGTGCAGAAGGTTCCAGTCGCCAGTCCCAGCGACACAAAAGGGGAGGTGTCGACAGGGCCAAAGTTGCTGCCGAACACCCGGAGCAACGTGCCACCCAGAGTCAATCCATTTCGTGGAGTGACTGCAGTCACCAGGGGGGGATTATAATGGAATGGGACCACCAGATCTGACGGCTGACTTGCAACAAATACCTGCACAACCTGCGAGCCTCCACCTCCGGGAAGTCCAATAACCATGGACGTGTCAGAGACGTACGTTGCGTGACTGCACGTCCGACCTCCTACGCTTGCCGAAATGTTGCTCTGATAGATACTAGATGTCCCGAAATTGACGCCAGAAACAGTAACCTGAATGCCTCCGGACGTGGGCCCGCTCGTCGGGGAAACAGAATTCAGCTTTGGCGCAGAGTAAGAAAACAAATTAGCTCGGCTTCCATACTGACCATCTGAGCCGACAGCGACGCTTAATGCTCCTCCAATGCCAGCGGGCACTATGCATCGTACCCGAGAATCGGCAAACCACGTCACAGAAGAACAGAGAGTGTTTCCAATCTGCCCGCTCGTGTGATAGTCCTCAACACCGAAGTTGCTCCCGAACAGGGTGACCGTGCCTCCGCCGACGGCGGGAGAAAAGTTTGGGGTCATGGCAACCACAATAGGCGCTGCATACGAAAAAGCTGCCAGAGAAGTGGCGACTTGTGTGTCGATGTTTACGGTAAGGTTGAATGCTTGCCCAGCACCTCTCTTTGTTACGCAGAAAAGCAGGTTGTGCGGATCTGCGCCTTCGCTTATGCTGGAGCATTGTCCGGGAAATCCATTAGCGTCGTGGTAGGAGATCACTACAGGTCCCCCCTTAGGAGGCAACCCTGGCCCAAAGTTATTTCCGATGACGGACAAGGTGTCGCCTCCCAACGTGCCGCCAAAGTTAGGAAAGACAAGCGTGATATTCGGTGCATCAAAGTTGAAAGCAACTGGCAGGATAGACTGCCCTGCCTGCTCAGCTACTGTGACTTGCAAGCTTTTGCTTACACCGGCTCCAACTCCTATCACCATCACGAGCGTCGTAAACGAGGGCGTTCCGATTACTCTGCCCTCGTAGTCGTTCACCACGGTGCCGCTGTAGTGGCCTGATAGAAGTCTTGCAGTGTGCGCGTATCGCACATTATCGCCCAGATTGAATCCATTGACAGTCACCGTGATGCCTCCTTTAGTTGGAGAGTTGCGGGGATAAAAGTCCGTCACTACTGGTAGATCATACGAGAAGGCGCGTGTTATCTGGCCAACCTGTGCGGCGACGGTGACCAGCGATGGCAAGCTTTTCCCAATGCCAGCTGGGGCCGACATCATGATGGACGAATCCGAGTGGAAGCCTACAACACTGGTCTGTGTGCCATTGATGGATCCTTGCGCTGTGTGATTTGAAAAGGCGTAGGCAGTAGTTCCAAAGCCTGCCCCAAAGATTGTAATCGTTCTCCCACCAGAGGCAGCGTCATTCGCAGGACTGATAGCGGAGATGGACGGGGCATCATAAGACAGAAGATCACGCCCAATGCCGGACAATCCTGACGACAATACTTGGAGTGTCGGATTTTTTCCCACGCCCGCCGGAGCACGGCAGTGCAAGGACGAATCAGAAAAATAAACCGTTGCCAGGCACGAGGTGCCTCCCACTTTGATCACCTGCGCCACGTCGCCATTGCCAAACTCTCCGCCAACCATAGTGAGCGTGGTGCCTCCCGTTGTCGGCACATTCCCTGGGAAGATCTGGTTGACAGAGGGGAGATTGAAGGTAAAAAGCCCTGTGAGAGTGCCAACTTGACCGCCTGTAGTCAAAGTGACTTGCCGGTCGAGACCCGACCCGCCTGGAGTCTTGCAGAGAACTCTACCTTGAAGCTGCCATAGCGACGCTGTGCATGCTGTTCCGCCTATCCGTACTCTCTGAGAATAGTCAAAGGCTCCAAAACTTGAGCCCTGAAGCGTGATGGTACCACCACCTAAGGACGGGGCATTCACGACAGTACAACCCGATATGGATGGCGCAGAGTAGGAAAAGGCTAAAGTAAGAGATCCTGCTGCAATACCGGATGATCCACCTGCTGTTGCCAACAAATCTCGCTGCGGGTAGATACCTGGCGACAAGTGACACAGCAGCGACGATGAGCTAGACCACGCAGTTGCCTGACAGGATGTCCCCCCGATTCGTCCTACTCCAGTCAGGTCCCTAAGCAGAAAGTTATCCCCCGTCAGAGTCAAAGTACTCAAGCCAGAGGCCATGGCGTTGCCTGGCTTGAGAGAGCTTGTGAACGGGGAATCGAAAGTGAAGACGGATGATATGCTCCCGGCCTTGAAACCTGCTGTCAAGACGCCTGCAAGGGTCCCTGCTCCGGAAACCACTCGAGCTTCAACGGCAGTGTCTGACGCCCAGACTGTCGAGGAGCTCGCTGTGCTGCCAGTGCGCAAGACATTGCACATATCGCAACCCCCGAAATTCGAACCTGCGACTGAAATCACATGATTTTGAGGTACCGGTGGGAAGTTGCGAGTACTGCTCTGCACGTACACCATGTTCGCGTCGTAGGTCCCTAGCATTGTCGCCGTCGAGGCTGATGTGCCAGCTGTCACACTCGTTTTCTGAGACGCAAACAGACCCCTCGATGTCTTGCAGTGCAGCGACGTGTCCGACAGCCATTTGCTACTTTCGCACTCGGTATTTCCAAAGCGTATAGCATGTGACGCGTCCGAGAGCATAATGCGCCCTTGCACGGTCAATATTTGTGCAGAATGTGCAGCAACATTTGACGTTCCGTCGAAGTTCTGGATCAGCGTGAGGTCGTACGTAGCAACATCTGTCATGCTCCCAGGCCGCAGCCCCGCGGTCAACACGGTGGAACGGGATGATGCAACTCCCACAGGATGACGACCTAGCGTACACGTATCCGAAAACCACAGTGTAGATTCCATTGCCGAAAAAGACAACCGAAGCTGCACAGAGCGTTCGAGGGGCGACAAATTTCGGGCTGTCACCGTGATTGATTGGGCAGGGTGGGAGGGAATATTAGCGGAGGAAACAGGGCCTCTCACTCGGACGTAGTCGTAAGAAATAACACCCGTGATGGATCCTACAGCCACACCGGCAGTAACGGTAGATTGCAGAGAGCCCCGAAACCCAGGCGGGGTGTGCGCTGTCAAGCTCGTGAATGATAACCAGGTAGTCTGATCAGCTGCCGTAAAACCCTGCCTAGCCATGAGAGAAACTCCGAAGTTGCCAAACGAGTCTCCGAAGAAAGTGACACTGATGAAATTGTCTAGGCACAAATTCGACAGGACAAGCAAGCTGCTGGTGCTTACCAGCGCCAGCGCACTGCCCGCCGAAATCTGCGGAGCAGAATAACTCAAGGCCTCACGGCTGCTGGCATGTAGTTTCACCAGCGACAAGATGACTGCATACTCGCTTCCGAAGCCCTGCGCCACTTTCAAGTGCAGCGACGAATCCGAAATCCACCTAGTGGACTCACTGGCTGACCCACCGACACGAGTTGCCAATGACCAGTCTGCAAGTCCTACTTCGATGCCCAGCAGAAAGCTAAGCCCTGCACCAAATTTCGCCCCCGATACAGTAATTGAAGCTTTCCCACTAACCGGCAGATTGGTATTATGCACAGATGTGATGTTTGGCAGCGAGTAATCGAGGGTTTTGGTTAGGCTCCCCAGGCGTCCTCGCACGGTCACTACTACGCCAGAGTCTGAAGCGTATGAAAGTGTCAGGGAATTTGCAGCAATCCGGCACTGGATAGAAGAATCGGAGGCCCACTGCTCTGCCTGACATGGAAGGCCACCCAAGCGAGCTTTGGGTGTTGTGTCAACTTCAGCAAACGATGCGCCGAGCAACGTAAGACTGTTGCAGCTGGTGCAACCAGTTATCTCGGCAACTGCACTGACCGCGGCTGCATCATACGTCATCACGTTAAGTTCTGATTGTTTTGTGGAGCCAACTGACACGATGATGCCGAGCTGCTGGTCAAATCCCTCTGCCATCTTTGCTGAGACAGAAGAGTCGGAAATCCAGACGGTTGATTCGCACGCAGTACGACCGGCTCTTAGCTGCATGCTAGAGTCTACAGTGCCTACTTCAATGCCGTACAGGAAGCTAAGTCCAGATCCGAATCGAGAGCCGACAACCGTTATGGATGACTTTCCCGTGGCCGGAACGTTCACAGCACTTACAGACGCAATGGTGGGCTGCGTGTACGTGAGAGACTTCGTCAAACTGGCCACCCGGCTTTGCACGGTGATGACAGCTCCAGAATCAGAGGGGACCGAAAGGCCCAAGGAGTTACCGGGAATCCGACAGGCTACGGAGGAATCGGATGTCCAAACAGACGCTTGGCAGGGCAGAGCACGCAACCGAGCTTGCACAGAGGAGTCGACAGTCTTAAATTCAGCTCCCAAGAGCGTGAGGGTGTCACAGCTTGTGCAGTCGACGAACTGGCTCAAAGCACTTAATTGTGGCGCGTCGAATGTATACACTTGCGTTAGTACCCCTGCATTTCCTATTGTAATGGCAAACGATCCGTCCTCTGCGGTCGAATAGGCCGGCATTGGCGCTCGACCCACAGCGCTGGAGTCAGAGTACCAAGTTGTGTGTTCTGCACTTGTGCCGCTAATGCGTGATGTCAGACTGTATGAGATCGGCGAAAAACTGCGGCCTGTCATCAGAAAGTACGGCTTTGAAGAGCAAGGCAAGTTGCAGGCGCTGACTTGATCCATTAAATTGGATGGATTGACAATCGCTACGCTTGAGACGATGGGCACATCATATGAAAATGCATTCGATAGGGTGCCAAATGCATTCGAGGCATTTGTCCCGCTACAACCCACTGTAATGACAATTGCATGAGCAACTCGTGCGCCACTAGGAACCCCGGCAACAATGCTCGTATCTGAAGTCCAGAAAATTTTCAAGGTAGGCGTTCCACCTATCCGAATGCTGGCAGACGCTGCTGTGGTGGCAAAGTTGCTACCCAGAACTGAAACCACTCCCACATTGGAGGCGCCGTTAGTGATCGCCTTCAGTGCAGATACCATCGGAGAATCGTGCGAGAAACTCGAGTACACCGTATGTTGCACTCTTCCAACGGTTGCAACCACATCGCGATCGACACAATTACCTGCACTAATGAGGCAGGAGATCACGGAATCGGAAACCCATGCAGAAGCCCTGCATGCAGTGTCATGGAGGCGGGCAAGTGGGGATGAATCAGTCACCTTAAGGTTTTGGCCCACAACTAAAATCAGTTTGTCTCCCAATTTGGGGCCATTTCGCGGATGCACGGCTGAAATGTACAGCTCATCGTACGTGAAAGACTTGGTCCGAGTTGAGAAGCGAGAGTGGATTGTGACGGCTGCAACCCTCTCATTGGCTTCGCCAGGAGGGCTGCTGCAGAGCAAAGCACTGGACGACTGCCATTGCGAAAACTCGCAGGTAGTGCCTCCCAGACGTGCTCCGGGGGAAAAATCCACCAGCGCAAACTGCTGACCGAGAATTGTGACTGCAAAACCTCCTGAGGATCCGCCGTTCGGCGGTGACAGATAATTGAGACTGACACTGTCAAAGGAAAATACGTTGGTAAGTGCATTGTATTGGTAACAGATGTCGCAATCTGCAAACCCCAATCCATCGAGACCATGTGCTCCAACCGAAACAATCACTGAGACATCCGCAAACGCGCCAGCAGCTGGGATTGCCGATAGTGCGGTGTCTGACGACCAAAGAGTCACTTCTGCTGCTGTTGTTAGGATCGCTTTTGCAGAGTAGTCAGAATATCCGAAAGACATTCCATATATAGTCACGTGAGCACGGGTATTTTGGTTTGCATTTTGTAAGGCTATATCTGTAACCACTGCAGAGTTGAAGGTGAAAACCCGCAGGGTCGTGTACATCTTGGCCCCCAACGACGCCACTACGTCAAGAGAACTTGACACACCTCTCGGTTGCTGCACATGCAAACTTGTGTCGGATATCCACCTGGTATTTTGGCAAGCAGTGAGCCCAACCCGCGCCTTTGGAGAGAAATCAGCGCTCCCTAGCTCCAGACCAGTCAGCATACTTAGACCTGATCCAAATCTGGACCCGAAGATAGTGAGCGAGTATCCCCCGGCGGTTGCTGCATTCGTGACTCCGAGTGAGGACGCGTACGGCGACTGATAGGTGATCATCTTTGTTAAGGATCCCAGTCGGCTGGCGATCGTTACGACGGCTCCGTTGTCAAGCGGTTGCTGATGCAAACCGCCAGCTGCTGCAAACCGGCAGTTGGCAGTGGTATCTGACACCCATCCTGTGCTTTCACAGGAAAGGCCGCCCAATCTCGCCTGGGCGGATGCAGAGCAAGTCGCTAGGTTGTTGCCGTACATAGTAACCATGTCGCAGAGGATGCACCCTGACCCGATTCCCACTGAGCTAATGCCGGGGCTGTCATAGGTGAAGAGATCTGACAATGTGCTTTTGACAAGATCAATAGTGACTATAAGCGCGAGGAACGGCTGCACGCCCACAGCACTTTTTGCTACTATGGCAGAGTCCGAGACCCATAACGTGGCCAGGCTCGAAGTTATGCCAATTCTAGCATCCATGGATTGGTCAGAGGTTGTGAAGTCTTTTCCTTGCACAGTTACCTCGGGTTGAGTTGCCCCTGCTTTTGCCCCATTGGTTCGTTCAACTGCGAAGAAGGAATGTCGATCATACGAAAACACAGAAGACATGTCAACAACACGGAGACCAACGTGAGCGGTGATGGCCACGTCCTTGTTTACTCGTATTCCTGGTGCAGTCACGCACTGCACGACAGAATTTGACATCCAAGCCGTTGCTTGGCACGTTGTCAATCCCAATCTTGCACGCAGCGAATAATCGTACACTCCCCAGTTCAGCCCAAAAACCTGGATAGACGAGCCGCCAGTTGAAGGCCCGTTGACCCAAGTTGCGTTAACTGGTGTGTATGTCCTCGTGATTCCCGAAACAATGCCGCTGTTGTAAGTCATCGCGTTAGATGCCGTTGCAAACCTTCGATACAACGTGGCAACAATTGATCTTCCACCCAACGAATCTGCAACGTCACCCCAGGGGGGACGTATTCCGAGGGAAGAGTCAGAGAACCATTCTGTCCTTTCACAAGCCTGATCCTGCTCCGAGCCGCTGCCAGATCTTTTTTTAACCCTAGTCACCGGAGAGTAGGCTGAGTGACCGAAATTGGAGCCGACGAAGCTTAGCAGGGGCGCTGCCAGAATGGGTGCATTGCCCTGACCCGCTCCCCGAGTGCGGTAAAGACGGATACTGTCGAAAGACACCACGTCAGATCCGGTGGAAAATCGTGTGCTGACCGTGACAGCTATGGAGCAGCTTCGATCCACTCCATGGTGGATCCGAGTGGACACAGCACTGTCGGATCTCCATGTTGTTCCTTCATTTGCCGTGCTACCAATCCTAGTTTTGAGTGTCGTAGCATAAGGCCCCAGCGCTTGTCCAAGCACTTGTATGGCGACCAGTCCTGTCGCGGGCGCATTTTGAGGCGAAGTTGACGACACGAGATGGCTGTCAAACGTGATGGCTCTTGGCAAGGTACCCTGTTGAAGGGCAACTGTGACCATCACCTGCTGACTCGTTGCCAGAGCGCGGTGGTTGTTACAACGCGCCAGAACTGAGGAATACGAGATCCACACTGAGCCTTCGCAGCCCGTAGAGCCCAGTCGCGATCGAACTGAATAGTCAAAAATGGCAAATTCGCGGCCAAATACAGCAATTTGTGCTTGCCCCGCGGACGGACTATTAGCCTGGTTTGTAGAATTGACAATTGGAGCCAAGTATGAAAACCTTTCCTTGAACACCTCATCATAACCAAGAATGGTGAGTCGAACCTCGAGATTGCGACCGGCTCCTGGAGCAACCATTCCCATCACAGTCGTGTCAGACACGTAATACGTCATCATGGATGGCGTGTCACCGAACTGCGCGTCCGCACTGTGATTCGTCAGGTCAAAGTTTGCACCAACGATGGTGAGGCTGAAGCGTCCAGTCGTGGACCCATGATTCGGGACCAACGAATCGGTCTTTGGGGCATCGTAGCAGAAGGCATGGACAGGCCAGCAATAACTGTTGTTGCAGGTTGAGCACTTGTGGCTGATACAGTCATCACCAGATGTGCACAGTTTGCTAGAGTTGTCGGCGCACATGAGGTACTCAGGAGGCTGGGGAAGGCTGAAGACGCATGGCTTGCCCGCTGCCAGGCACGCACCGTACCCGTTTGCATTGCAATCGTCATCGATGAAGCAGTGCAGACCATTTCGAGTGCCGTTGACGCACATGGAGCACCGAGACGGCACATCTGTGACTTGGCCTGTGACAGTGGCCGATACAGCGTGCAAAGCGCCCGTGCCCCGCGGTGTGCTGCACACCAACGATGTTTGCGAAACAAAGCGGACACTATAACAGTTGCTTTCGCCAACCTTGATGCGCGGTGAGTAGTCCACGGTCCCAAATCCAGACCCAGACAGCGTGACCGCCAGATACCCGAGAAGGGGTCCATTAAAAGGGAAGATCCCCCTAAGAGTAGGTCGATCATAGGTAAGGGTGTTTGAGACTGTGCCCAGGTTAGCTGCGTACACGGAAACTATACTGCGAAGCTGAGTGCTAACGCCAGCAGTCACCCGACAATAGACATCTGATTCTGACGTCCATATTGATTTTTGAGCGG
>Ga0315899_10005879_pt1 | contig 13214 bp, 2 predicted proteins | sample LakEriMetagenome_2_FD_203518 | JGI IMG/M metagenome (GOLD analysis project Ga0315899, IMG submission 203518) | Freshwater fungal communities from buoy surface, Lake Erie, Ohio, United States - Buoy 4 MA112 | ecosystem: Environmental > Aquatic > Freshwater > Lake | place: USA: Lake Erie, Ohio...
AATCGTAAACCGCGCATTGAGTGTGCTTGAGGAAAGGGGCTCGCCGGCAGCGTTGCGGGCAATTGCTTGGTATGGAATGAGTGTAGGGGTTTGTGCTATGAGCAGCGCGCAAATCAGCAGCGCAATGGTGGTTAGGGTAAGACGCATGGGTTATGATTTAAGGCAAATATAAGGGAGAAGGGCGAAGGATGAAGGGCGAGGGATGAAGGGTGAGGGGTGAGGGGTGAAGGGTGAGGGGTGAGGGGTGAGGGGTGAGGGGTGAGGTAAGGCCACTCATTCTGTTTCTGTTTCTCGCTCTCAATCTTAGAAAATTCCAGAGCGAGAAACAGAATGAGAATGAGGTTTGGCGGAGGGCTAATCTTTTCATGCGCTCTGCGAACGCCCCTCTACTTCGCTCAGGGACCGGGCTGCTCGCGTGTCATGATGACCTCGGCTCCGCTCGGTCGACGGATCCGTTGCCCGAGCGGAACCGAGGGCCCTTTTATGGGGACTGGGGACTGGGGACTGGGGACTGGGCAAGGTTATGGGCGCTGCTTTTTGTTTGGGAATGGCTTCGCCAACCCCACGATTTCAATTGTGGGCGCGGATGATTTAATATAATATTCATTTTCCCACGGCTGAAGCCGTGGGCTGTGGCAGGCCGATGCACCAAAAGGAATGCCTCCCCTCAACCCCACAAAAGCAAAGCCTGCCAAAGCTCAGCGACCATCTTTAGTCACCTAACTTCGGCAGGCTCAGCGAATGCGAAGCGATGTCGAACGCTTAATACTGCACGACCATCACGCGCTGCAAATTCGCAGGGTTACGCACCTCACGGACAAAGTACACGCCAGACGCTAATCCTGTAACCTCAAAAGCACCTGCGCTTTCGTTGATAGCAATCACTTGTTGCACTTGGCCAAGGCTGTTGAGCACTTCATAGCTGCCAGCCTGTTGCGCGCGCACGGCGAATGTTCCATTGTTCGGGTTTGGGTAAATGGTAATGGCATTGGCGCGTGCCTCATTGTCTAACGCACTGCCTCCCTCCTGCTCTTCCATACACGCCAGCAGTGTCAATGCCTTCGTTCTGGTGGTCGACTGCCCGCATGCATTCACTCCGCGCACTGTCACACTACCGGCAGCCGTTCCCCACGTGCACGTCATACTCGCGGTGTTCTGTCCTGCGGTGATCGTTGCTCCTGTAGGAACGGTCCACGTGTTGGTCACACCTGATACTACCGGTGTTGTGAAGTTCACTCCCACTTGCGACGGACATACCGAAGCAGGTCCTGTGATGCTTGCAGGCGTGGCCGGCAAACGCGTAAGCGCAAGTGTGCGCGTGATACTTCCTCCGCAGCTGTTCACGCAGGCTACACTCAATGTTCCTGTTGTAAAGGTGCTCGGCACGTTGATCGTAGCCGTATTCAAATTGCTTGATGCAATGGTGCATCCTGCCGGGGCTGACCAGTTGTAGGTCACCGCTCCATTGACTGCTGCAATCGTGTATGTAAACTGTCCGCCACCGCACAGGTTGCTCGACTGGCCTGTGATAACAGCCGTTGTTGTCGGATTCTTGCTCACCGTCAGCGAACGCACTGCACTTTGTCCGCACGTGCTCACAGCGCGCACCGTCAGTGATCCGCTCACGAATGAAGTACCGTAAGAAACCGTAACCATATTGGTTCCCTGACCTGCAGTAATCGTGGCATTGGTTGGAGCCGTCCACAAGTAACTGGAAGCACCGGGGACTGCAACAATGGTATAGGATTGTGTTCCGGGACAAACGTTGTTTGCTACACCACTTATCGTACCCGGTGTTGCCGGAATATTATAGACCAGCAATGATCGATTCGAACTCAATCCGAAGCAGTTCTGCGAACGAACAATGACAGAACCACTCGCACCGAAGTTCGAAGCAAAAGCGATGCTCACCGTCTGTGTACCTTGTCCTGAAACAATCGTTGCATTAGTCGGAGCCGTCCACTGATAGCTCGTCGCTGTAGCCACTGCAGAGCAAGAGAAGGTCTGCGTGCTGCCGGCGCAAACGTTCACCGTCGGACCGGTAATCGCTGACGGTGAAGTCGGAACAGCGGTATAAGAAGCGACAGAACGTGTATAGGACGCGCTGGTTCCGCATGGTCCCACGGCACGCACCGAGAGATTGCCGGTACTATAGGTCGAACCAAAACTCAAGGTGATGCTGTTCGAGGTAGAAGTACCCGTTGCACCCGTTGGAAGTGTCCAGAGATAAGAGGTCGCTCCCGCTACAACTGGAGTGGTAAATACATTGCCTGTTGAATTACGGCAAACGCCGTTGGGTCCGTTGATTGCGGTTGGAGCGGCTTGTGCCAAGTTGTTGTTTCCAACAGAAGCAGACAAGCTTCCCTGACATCCATTCGCGCCGGTAATGGTAACACTGTATGTTCCAACGCCAACATTGGCAAGGTCCTCCGTCGTCAAGCCATTATTCCACAAATACGTGAACGGCGCCAATCCTGAAGTTACTGTCACATTCACGCCGCCATCGGTTACGCCTGAGCAGGAAACGTTGGTTACTGCAGCTGACGCCACGACCGAACAGCATCCCTCGTCTGCTGTTCCTGAACAATTGTCGTCTTGGTTATTGCCGCACACTTCGGAAGCACCCGGATTGATAGCGTTGCTGTTGTCGTTGCAATCGCTGCTGTTGCTTACATAACCCGAAGGCTGTGTGCAAGCTACAGTGCTCGATGCCGCGTTACCGTATCCATCGCCGTCTGTATCTGCATAGTAAGTATTACCAACGCCTTCGTTGATTTGACCATCGCAGTCGTCATCGGCAGTGTTGCAGACTTCCGTTGCAGCAGGGTTGATAGCGTTGCTGTTGTCGTTGCAATCGCTGCTGTTGCTTACATAACCCGAAGGCTGTGTGCAAGCCACAGTGCTCGATGCCGCGTTACCATATCCATCGCCGTCGTTATCTGCATAGTAGGTATTACCAACGCCTTCGTTGACTTGACCATCACAATCATCATCAGCGGTGTTGCAGATTTCGGTTGCACCAGGATTGATGGCACTGTTGTTATCATCACAGTCGTTGCTGTTGCTCACGTAACCCGAAGGCTGCGTGCACGCTACTGTGCTTGACGTTGCGTTACCGAAGCCATCGCCGTCTGCATCTGCGTAGTAGGTATTACCAACGCCTTCGTTGACTTGACCGTCACAGTCATCGTCGGTAGTATTGCAGACTTCCGTTGCACCGGGATTGATTGCATTGTTGTTATCATCACAGTCACCGCCACATGCCGTGTAACCATCTGCATCGGCATCGAATCCTTCATCGATCTGACCGTTACAGTTGTCATCAACACCATTACAGGTTTCAACGGGAGCAGTTATTTGCAGGGAGAAGGTGCCTGTCGTGGCATTATAACCTCCCGCTTGGATAAAGTAAGTTGCACCAAGAGTCAGGGCGCCGCAAGGAATTGTGATTAATGACTTGTAGTTGGTTCCTGAAATGTCATCGTTACAATAGAGCAGCGTTCCACCGCATGCACTCCAAACGGCCAAACGGGTATCATTCATGGTTCCACCTGTGAAGTTGGTAGAAATGGTTACTGGTCCGCCTGCATAGACAAACTTGAACCAAACATCTTTAATGCCGGTGCCACCGCAGTTGGGGTTCGTTCCCTCCTGACAGGTTCCGACATTGGTTGATGCTGTCGCCGCAGCATTTACTTGAAGAAGCAATGCCCCTGCACAAAGATCATTCGCAGGACCAAACGTGCATGAGCCGTTATCTTGTGTAGCTAGTGCGTTGTAATTGCATGCCAACGCATTTGTGCAACCAAGTACTTGCCCCACAGGGTAGCAGAAACTGTGCGATGTACCAAAAGCATAGCTTGCCGTAGTCATCGTCACCAGTGTTGCGCCCGATGCGTTATCGGTAATGAAATAGTTACCTGCGCCTTGTCCACAGCCACTTCCTGAAATACCATCACCGTAAGAGTCATTGATGACGAAGGTGTAGCATTCTGTCGCCAAACATACAGGAATGGTGTAGGTCAGTTCATTGCCGTAACCGGCACCGCTGTGCACCACGTTATCCGTGGCGTCCTTGATTTGCCAGCTGATTTCATTTCCGTAACAATCCGTTTCCAACGTGATGGTGGCATTGTTGACACCGTTCACACAGAAATAAGATGAAGATTGAGAGTTGTTTACCGTGTTTCCATCGGCCTGCCCATTAACTGAGAGAACGGTCGCCGTGAATGTGAATGAACCGCTGCCGTAGTTCACGGACGGAAGCGTAATGTTTTGAGTTGCACCGGTAACGAGAGAGCCGGTCCAGTTATAGGTCTGTGCTGTCTGACCACTTACCTGATAGCTGATGGCCATTGATGTCAGCGTAGTAGTTCCGGCATTCAGGATTTGAATTTCCGGCGTTACCGTTGAAGAACAACTAGATCCAGTAGGGCTAATAATCGCGCTCATTACGCCGTCCAGTGCAGGTAATGAATATAAAGGTGCTCTCCAAATACCGCGACCATAGGTACAGGCCGTAATGGTGTTGGTGCCCAGTTGCACATCCAAATCCACAATCTCAGCGTTCGGAAGTGCATTTATATAAGGAACGAAACTTCCCAAAACCTCATCGCGATAATACACCCCGGCGTCCATACCGACATAAATTCCGTTATTGGTTCCGGGTTGGAACACCACCACGTTAGCCGGCAGGTTCGGCAAGGAACCGGAGATGTTGGTCCAGCTGGTTCCACCATTAGCCGTATAATAAATCTTCTGTCCCGCAGTATAGTTCGAATAGGTTACCCATACTTTGTTAGGGTCTGTGTTGTGGATGCAAAAGGATGTAATGAACGATCCCTGCATGCCGGTAACCTGTGTAAAGTTCACCGCGTTATCGATACTCTTGAATAAGCTACCCCCTTTCGAAGCATAGACGATATTGGTATTCGAAGGTGCTACAGCGATGTAGTTGCAATCGCCTGTGCCACCAAATGCAGCAGAACCCGTGAAGGTCGTTCCGCCGTCGAGTGATTTAAACACCAATGACTTTCCGACATAAATGTGATTTGGATTTGGGCCAAGTACGAACGGTGTTACCCATGCGCCATCTTCATCTTCGTTTGCACCACCGCTGCCCACGATATTTGTGAAACTAGCGCCGCCATTGGTGCTCTTGAAGATCGAACCGTAGTACAATTCCCCATACATGATGGAAGCATTCGAAGCATTGATTTGACAATCCATACCATCACCACCAATCGGGCGGGTGTGAGTTGTCCCGTTCTTCAAGTTGGTTCCATTGTCTTGCCAGCCGGAAATGACCACGTTGTTATTGGTTCCCGCTACACTCAGACGATAGATCTGTGCGATAGGCAGATTGCTTGAAATATCGGAGAATGAAGTGCCGCCATTGGATGTCATGAAAACACCGCCATCATTACCAATCAACAAGCGCGTTGAGTTCGGCACGAAATGAATGGCGTGAATGTCGGCGTGCACATAAGGCGCTCCACCTCCACCGTACCAGTGACCAATGAGCGAGAAGTTCGTTCCTCCGTTGGTCGACTTCCAAACGTTAACACCACCAATAACGATGGTATTAGCGTTCGTTGGATCCGCGGCGATACGCAGGTCGTACCAACCTTGTCCACCGGTTGTAGCTGTCGCCGAAGTATCCCAGTTGAGGTAGTTCGGATTGCTACCGGTCATTTGCGTAAATGAAGCACCTCCGTTTGTTGACTTCCAGATACCCAACAGACCGGAATCATTTCCACTAGCCAGAACGTACACGACATTAGCATCAGCAGCGGTTGTCGCTACCGACATACGCTGGGTTGTGGTTGAAGCAGGTAATCCACTTGTGAGCACCGTCCAGGTCACACCGCCATCAGTTGAGCGATAAAGTTGATTGCTCGAAGCATACCAGGTGGTGGGATCGCCCGGCTTCATAACGAGATCCTTGAAGTTTCCGCTCACAGTTTGCGTCCAGTTGGCTCCGCCATCGGTTGTGCGATACACCCCATTGCTTGTGGCGCAAAGAACGATTTGTGTATTGTTTGGATTAATCAGAATTCGGCTTGTGGTGCGGACTAAGGTCACGCCCCATGAAAGCCCTGTGGTGTTCCAAGTTGAACCGCCATCCGTTGATTTCAACACACCTAAAGCGTAGGTATCACCTGCATCACCGTCGCCTGTAGCAAGGTACATGACGTTGGTGTTACTTGGGTCGATAGCCACATCGCTGCATCCAATCGAGCCCAGAAAGTCTGTTCCAACCATAGACCATGATGCACCGCTATCGATGGTTTTCCAAAGTCCTCCACCGGGAGCACAAGCGAAAAACGTGGTAGTACTACCCGGTAATTCGCGAACGCCGTTGATACGTCCAGCACCGCCGCCACCCGTTGGAATGGAGGTGTTTCCGATATATGACCATATACCGGTTGTGCTTACGGCTGCGCGGTCGAACATGTCAGGCTGCTGTTGCATGGCTTGCCACACGGCATCCGGGCGTGGGCGATTGCCTTGCGCATCGACACGAGACTCCATGAACCATTCCCAGCGTTTGAAGGCCTTATATCCTGAACCGCGTGTGACTTCACGACCTTGCCAGTATTGCTCAAACTTCTGTTTGGTTTCAAAGAAATTGGCCGATGGATCGAGCATCATGTCTTGCCAGGTCTTATCGGCGTTACCGTTAAGCGTAGCCTGAGCCTTCGCATGGAATGATGTGATACTTGCAATAAAAACAAGTACGAAAACACGAAGTAATGTTGACTTCATAAGTAGAATTTTGTTTGGTTGGGATGCAGGTTCTTCAAATATCCGTCAGAAAATCTTCAAACAAAAACTTTAGCATCACCTTTTTAGACGAATGACGCAAAATAAAAAAGCACGACCCGGTTGGGTCGTGCTGATTTTATGTTTCTGCTTATGGTTTATTGCGCTACTACGACCCGCTTCAGCCCGCCATGCTCATGCAATTCACGCACGAAATAAACACCGGCACTTAAGTCCCTCACCTCGTAGCTAAAGCCCAGCTCCTCGCCGAGTGTGAATCGATTAACGACTTGTCCCACGGCATTGAGCAATTCAAACTCACCCGGCCACTGCGACTCAATCACAAATTCACCTTGGTTCGGATTAGGATAAACAGAAAGTCGATCGGCTTCCAAGGTAACCGCACCTCCCTCCTGCTCTTCCATACACGTAAGCAAGGTAAGTGCCTTCGTTCTTGTGGTCGACTGTCCACACGCATTCACCCCACGCACAGTCACACTTCCTGCAGCAGTACCCCAGGTACACGTCATACTCGCGGTGTTCTGTCCCCCTGTAATCGTCGCTCCTGTTGGGACCGTCCACGTGTTGGTCACACCTGATACTACAGGTGTTGTGAAGTTCACTCCTACCTGCGACGGACAAACCGATGCAGGACCCGTAATACTCGCCGGTGTGGCCGGAAGACGCGTCAAGGCTAATGTGCGCGTGATGCTTCCACCGCAGCTGTTCACACAGGCAACACTCAACGTGCCGGTTGTGAAGGTGCTAGGAACATTAATCGTTGCGGTATTCAAATTGCTTGATGCAATGGTGCATCCTGCTGGGGCTGTCCAGTTGTAGGTCACCGCTCCATTGACTGCTGCAATCGTGTATGTAAACTGTCCGCCACCGCACAGGTTGCTCGACTGGCCTGTGATAACAGCCGTTGTTGTCGGATTCTTGCTCACCGTCAGCGAACGCACAGCGCTTTGTCCGCACGTGCTCACCGCACGCACCGTCAGTGATCCGCTCACAAATGCTGAGGCGTAAGTAACCGTAACCATATTGGTTCCCTGACCTGCCGTAATCGTGGCATTGGTCGGAGCCGTCCACAGGTAGCTGGAAGCACCGGGCACTGCAACGACAGAATACGATTGTGTTCCGGGGCAAACGTTGTTTGCTGCACCACTTATCGTACCCGGTGTTGCCGGAATATTATAGACCAGCAATGATCGATTCGAGCTCAATCCAAAACAATTCTGTGAACGCACGAGAATGGATCCACTGGCACCGAAGTTCGAAGCAAAAGCAATGCTCACCGTCTGTGTACCTTGTCCTGAAACAATCGTTGCATTCGTCGGAGCCGTCCACTGATAGCTCGTCGCTGTGGCCACTGCAGAGCAAGAGAAGGTCTGCGTGCTGCCGGCGCAAACGTTCACCGTCGGACCGGTAATAGTTGTCGGTGAAGTCGGCACAGCGGTATACGCCGCAACAGAACGTGTAAAGGTCGCGCTCGTTCCGCATGGTCCCACGGCACGCACGGAAAGATTGCCGGTGGTGTATGTCGAACCAAAACTCAAGGTGATACTGTTGGTGGTAGAAGTACCCGTTGCACCTGTTGGAAGTGTCCACAGATAAGAGGTTGCTCCCGCTACAGCTGGCGTGGTAAATACATTGCCCGTTGAATTACGGCAAACGCCGTTAGGTCCGCTGATGGCGGTGGGCACAGCGGGAGCGCCTGTGCAGCAGCCTTCATTCACTTGTCCGTTACAATTATCATCTACCGCAGTTGTGCACGATTCTAAAACTCCGGGATTCACCGATGCCGAAGCGTCATTGCAATCGGCTGAACCCACTACATAACCAACAGGCTGCGTGCAGGCTGCGAGACTATTTGCAAGATTGCCATATCCATCGCCATCGAGATCGCGATACCAGGTCTGCGGCTGACTAACAACAACCGAGATTGAGTTGCTCACTGCTGTTGATGAACCGACAGCAACATTGCGCTGCCACACGCGCACATAATCCACGTCCATCTGCACCGGGAAAACTGTGTTAGCATCGGGATACCCCGGCCAGTTACCCCCTACGGCCACATTGAGCAAGAGGAAAAACGGCTTGGTGAATTCATCCAAACTACCATTGGCCGAGTTTATCATGTGCTGATGGTATTGCGAGCCATCCATAAAGAAACGAACGGATAGACTGTCCCACTCTACCGTGTACTCGTGAAAACCTGTAACAGGTGTTATGATACTTCCGGTGTTATAGGTCCATCCTCCATTGCTCCAGTGGGTGGTTCCGTATATTTTCGTTTCATTGTTGATGTGCTCCATGATATCGATTTCACCACATGATGGCCATGGCACCTGATCGATATTAGCTCCAAGCATCCAGAAGGCGGGCCAGATGCCTTGTCCAAGCGGCAATTGCAAGCGACCACTCACACGCCCATACTTAAAGCTAAAGTTATTCTTGGTGATAAGTCTGGCTGAGGAATACTGCTGTCCGGGAGGTCCGTCGTTTCGCGCAACAATGTGCAACTGTCCATCACCGAACTGAATATTGTTGGAAGACGCTGTATAATTCTGCCATTCGTTGTTCCCCCATCCACTGGCGCCAAGTTCAGGCGTCCATTTGGTAGGATCCAGGGAGGTTCCATTAAATTCATCTGACCATATCAGGTTCCAAGGTGCAGACACACACGCCGCAGATGATGTCATTTGGCAGGTCACCACTTGACCATTACTCAGCGATGAAGTTGTGTATGTTGGTGAATTCGTGCCAACATTCTGTCCGTTTACTTTCCATTGGTATACCGGCGCAGTGCCACCGTTGGTCGGTTGCGCTGTAAACGTTACCGACGCACCCTGACAAAGTGGATTCGCAGTAGACGATGAAATGACAATTCCGGGAACAACCGGTGCTTCGCGCAGAACGTTTATTATATTCGACACCACCGGAACAGAGCTGTTACATCCGGCCCCACCATTTAAGCGGCAACTCACCTGATCGCCGTTTTGCAAGGTGACGCTATTCAATGTGGCACTGTTTGCGCCCACATTGACCCCATTAACCTGCCATTGATAAACAGGGGCAGATGTTACATTGGTGGCGGTAGCCGTGAAAACCAATTCAACATCTTCGCAACTTGGATTCGTCCCGGAGGTTATCGCAATCTGAATCGAGGGCTGAGGCCCGGTTGTGGTTCCGGGGGATTCACAAGAGCCCCAGCATACAACAGGCAATGTTTGCGTTTGAGAAACAGTAATAACACGGTTGGTAAAACTACCGGTAGTCATCGTGCAAGAAGACCCCGGCAACAGGTTCTCTGCACCGGCCCAATTATCATAGGAAAACTTATACTCATACGTTCCCGGCAAAAGGGTTGTGGTAGCGGTCCATATCTGGTCACCATCCGAATCGGTCATCGGCAAGCAGTTGCCACACCAACCGTTGAAGTTTCCACTGACATAGGGAGTCGAAAAACCGGAGACAGAAGCCATGCTCACTTGGAAAGTCACTTGATGGTTAGTGCATGAAGAACAAGAGCCCCAGCATACCACCGGTAACACCGTATTGGCACTTACGTTGAGCGTGCGGTTGGTGAAGGCGCCTGTCGTCGCGGTGCATGAAGCCCCCACAGGAAGTGTCTCCTGCTGCGACCAGTTATCCGCAGAAAACTTATATTCGAAATAGCCTGCAGGCAGATTGATTACTGCTTCCCAAATGCCATCGCCATTGCTATCGCTCATAGGATTACAGTTCCCGCACCAACCGTTGAACGTGCCATTCACCTCGGGCGTGGTATAACCTGACACGCCTGTCATATCCAACCGAAACGTAACATTAAAGGCACCGGCGTCTTTCACCATAAGGCACAAGAGCAGCACAAGAGCAAAATAGGTATACTTCATTGCAGTGGTTTATTGTCAAATATACAATAAGGCACAAAATGATAAGCAACGGCTTTCAAAGAAAACATGCTACAACGCTCGTCATGTTTTCATAAAAAAAGAACGTCCGGGAAATTTCCCGGACGCCCTTTTGTTGATCTGTTTGGTTAATCGGATATCTCTTATCGGTTGGTCACAATCACCTTTTGATTGATGTAACCCTCCGCTGTTGTTCCTTGTAAGAAATAGAAACCGGTGCTCAACCCGGAAACCTCGAAACTGAAGTTATTCGAAGCGTTCAATCGCACAACTTCAATGAGCTGGCCCATTCCGTTGAGCAAATACAACTCACTTGCTTCCGTTGAACGAATGAAGAATGTACCATCATTCGGGTTCGGGTAAATCGCTATTTCATTAGCGCGCACTTCATTGCCGATAGCACCTTCCTCTTGTTCTTCGATACAGGTCAGCAAAGTCAATGCTTTGCTTCTTGCCGCCGACTGTCCACACGTATTCACTCCACGCACCGTCACACTTCCTGCAGCAGTACCCCACGTGCACGTCATACTCGCGGTGTTCTGTCCTGCGGTGATGGTTGCTCCTGTTGGTACCGTCCATGTGTTGGTCACACCTGATACAGCAGGCGTTGTGAAGTTCACCCCCACCTGCGACGGACAAACCGATGCAGGTCCTGTGATGCTTGCCGGTGTTGCCGGTAAACGCGTAAGCGCAAGCGTACGGGTGATACTTCCACCGCAACTGTTCACACAAGCCACACTCAACGTACCTGTTGTAAAGGTGCTTGGAACGTTGATAGTGACTGTAGTCAAATTGCTCGATACGATAGTGCATCCGGTAGGAGCTGTCCAGTTGTAAGTCACCGCGCCACTTACTGCAGCAATCGTATAGGTAAACTGGCCACCTCCGCAGAGGTTGCTCGATGGTCCGGAAATAACAGCTGTTGTCGTTGGATTCTTGCTCACCGTGAGTGAACGCACCGCACTTTGTCCGCATGTGCTCACCGCACGCACGGTAAGTGATCCGCTCACGAATGCTGCACCGTAAGAAACAGTAACCATATTGGTTCCCTGACCTGCTGAAATCGTGGCATTGGTTGGAGCGGTCCAAAGGTAACTAGAAGCTCCGGGAACAGCGGTAATCGTATACGACTGGGAACTACCCGGGCAAACGTTGCTGGCCAATCCACTGATGGTTCCCGGTGTAGCAGGAATATTATAGACCAGCAGCGAACGGTTGGCACTTAAGCCAAAGCAATTCTGCGTTCGAACAATGACTGAGCCACTCGCACCGAAGTTCGATGCAAAGGCAATCGAAACCGTTTGCGTGCCTTGCCCTGATACGATGGTCGCGTTGGTCGGCGCTGTCCACTGGTAACTCGTGGCTGCAGGAACGTTCGAGCACGTATAGGTCTGTGTTGAACCTGCACAAACATTCACCGTAGGTCCGGTAATCGCAGTAGGAGAAGTCGGCACGGCAATATTCGCAACTACCGATCTCGTGAAGGCAGCGCTCGTTCCGCAAGAACCAATGGCACGTACCGAAAGATTACCGCTGTTATACGAAGAACTAAAGCTCAAGGTAATACTATTCGTAGTTGAACTGCCCGTTGCACCCGTTGGCAGCGTCCACTGATAAGACGTTGCTCCCGCCACTGCAGGTGTTGTAAACACATTACCCGATGAGTTACGACATACACCATAAGGGCCATCAATTGCCGTTGGAGCAGCCTGAACCTGATTGTTATTTCCGACAGTGTATGAAGCGCTCTGCGAGCAACTTCCTGAAGTGACGGTAACGGTATAGGTTCCCGCTGCCACATTCGAAAGATCCTGTGTGGTAGCTCCCGTGTTCCAACTGTAGCTGTAGGTGCTTCCACCACTAACGGATAAGTCAATGCTTCCATTGGCTGTAGCGGTACATGTTGTATTCACTGTGACTGCGCTTAATGACAATGAGCAACAGTTTTCGTTGGTTTGACCATTACAGTTGTCATCGATTGAATTCGTGCAAGACTCCACAGCGGCAGGATTTACCTGACTGTTGTTATCGTCGCAATCGCTGCTGTTGCTCACGTAACCTGAAGGCTGCGCACAAGCCACAGTGCTTGATGCTGCATTTCCATAACCATCGCCGTCGGTATCTGCATAGTATGTGTTACCAACGCCTTCATTGATCTGGCCATCGCAGTCGTCATCAGCAGTGTTGCAGATTTCAGTTGCAGCAGGGTTGATAGCGTTGTTGTTGTCGTTACAGTCGCTGCTGTTGCTCACGTAACCTGAAGGCTGCGCACAAGCCACAGTGCTTGATGCTGCATTACCATAACCATCACCGTCGACGTCTGCGTAATAGGTATTACCTCCGTTTTCATCTACTGAACCATCGCAGTCGTCATCAGCAGTGTTGCAGATTTCAGTTGCAGCAGGGTTGATAGCGTTGTTGTTGTCGTTACAGTCGCTGCTGTTGCTTACGAAACCTGACGGCTGTATGCAAGCCACAGTGCTTGATGCTGCGTTGCCATATCCATCGCCGTCGGTATCTGCATAGTATGTG
>Ga0315899_10005881_pt1 | contig 13211 bp, 7 predicted proteins | sample LakEriMetagenome_2_FD_203518 | JGI IMG/M metagenome (GOLD analysis project Ga0315899, IMG submission 203518) | Freshwater fungal communities from buoy surface, Lake Erie, Ohio, United States - Buoy 4 MA112 | ecosystem: Environmental > Aquatic > Freshwater > Lake | place: USA: Lake Erie, Ohio...
TTCGGGCAGCGTGGCGGAGGTGGACGGAGCCGCAATTGCATCTGTTGTAATCTGCCGAACGTTTAAACCACGCTTGGCCGCAGCAGCGCGTGCAGCAGTTCTAGACGTGTAGGTAGACGGCATAACAGTGCCGGTTTTAGGATCATAGATCTCATAGCGAGGAGTCTTGATCAGGTCAACGTCGCCATTCTTAATGGCTGTATCCAGAATAGCTCCGGCATGGGAGTCTTCTGTAAGGTTCGTGTATTCCTTGATGGTCTTGATGACTTCGGAAGGATCGACAGGAGCGCCAAGTTCTGCAAGGAGAAAGTCCACACCCTTGATGGCTTTGTCGTATTGCTTCTCATCAAACCGGCGGGCGTTCGTACCTTCGGGCAGGATGTTTAAACCCTCCGATGCGGGCAGGCTGTTTAATGATTTAAACGCAGCATGTAGCTGCGGCTGGGACATCTGCTCCAGTGCGCTTGCACCAGTAGTTCTGGCTAAGAAGTCTTTGAAGCCTGTGGTAGTAGTGTCTACGTTCTTAAGCTTGGCTTGATTCAGGATGTCTTGTGCGGTGTACTTCTCACCGGCATAACCAGACTTAGCGGTAATAAGCTGATCCAGTAAACCTTGCTCGGCCTTGGGGTTCTGTCCGGGCATAGCATCCACAAAGTCCTCAATCGAGTACTCCTTGAGCTTGGGAAGGCCAGCTTGCTTGCGGTAGTCATCGATCTGTTTGTAGATGTCAAAGGGAACTTCGCTCTTGCGGATGTTGCCTAGAGGATTTTTGAGCGGATCCGTCTGTACTTCTTCAACGGGGATTTCCTCAGACGGCGCAGGCAAAGCAATAGCCTGCTGTTGTTCCATCTTCTGTCGGATTTCGTCGGTCTGTTTCTGAAGAACAGCACGCTCGGCTTCTGCCTTTTGAGCCTCAGCTTGAGCCTTTGCGTCAGCTTCAGCTTGTTTCTTAGCTTGATCATCAACTAGCGCCTGTTTGTATTGACGTTGCAGATTAGAAACCTGCAAGGGAGAAACGGCAAGGCCAAGGACTGAGCCGACCAAAGCATCGTGAGCCACTGTACCGGCCAAGCCGTCAGTCAAATCTTTGCTTACACCAGCTTGGTTCAAAGCGATGTTAGTACCAACTTGTCCTACAGCAGCTTGTGCTGCTTCAGGCAAAGCCTCACCCAATGTCGAACTAGCCACTGCACCAAGCTTCTGTTTAAACTGAGGTGGCGTTAATGATGCTGCGCCTTGGCCTGCGCCAACCTTTTTGGCTGCGTTAGCCAAAATACTTTCAATACCGAATATGCCTTCCAATGCACCAGCACCGCCTGCAAGGGCTTGTCGAGGAGCGTTTTGCAATGAATAAGCAGAAGCCTCTTGGGCTTTCTGTTCTGCGACTTCTGGGGATTCACCTTGGCTTAACAAGGCCTGTTTAACGGCTTCGTAGTCTTGGCCCTTCTGGCCGCCTACACCCATCAAACCACCAATACCGCCCACGCCTCTGGCACTAGCCAGTGCTCTAGCACCTAGGCTTGCGCCTACGGCTGCTTGGCCGCCGGGTATAAATGCACCCGCAACAATTGGGGCGCTAGACGCTAATGCTTGCAAGCCAGTTTGTAATGGGGCTTCTGTAAAGCTACCAACTTTAGATTTGATGTCGCCGCCTGAACGCTCTATCAATTCTTGGCGACGAGCCATCTCTTCTTTACGGGCTGGACTCATGCCTTCATAGGCAGATTGCTGTGCCTCACCCAAATACTGGGATGCCGCATTATCAACGCCAAAGATGTTGGTGAGAGACTGAAGTCCTCCCGCCAAACCTTGTTTAACAGACCGCCCTACATCACCCAATGTACTGGGGGCACGTGGAGCTTCTTCTAGTTCCTTGGTGGTCTGCCCTGCGTATGGATAATTCTGCAATACCAGACTATACACTTGCTGATCAGTAGCGCCTTCAGGTGCGTTTACACGATACTTATTCCCATCCGGAGCGGTGTACTGATAAATGGCCATGGTTTACCCGATTCGTTCAACTGTGCCTTTAATGGCGGTGGCTGGTGCACTCTTACCGGCAAGCATAGCTTGATCTTGTAAGAATTGCTGAATAACCAGATCACGTTGTGTTTTATATTTCTTGTAGTCAGAAGAACTTGGGTCAAGATTCATCATCATTTGATCAAGGAACTGAGTTTTTTCATTCAATGCTTTGGCTGTTGCAGCTTTGTCACGCTGTGCCGCACTCTGATACTGACCGCTTGCCAGATAAGATGCAGCACGCTCCATGGCTTCATTAGGTGACATTTGAGGATTCTTACGTTGAATGTCTTCAGCCACTTGAACAAGCGGAGGCAAACGATTAGCAGTGGCAGCTTGGATACTGTTGCCACGGGCCTGCTCTTGAAGCTTGGCAATGTCCATTTGATTGGAGAATTCTTTCTGCTTCAAGTCCAAACCGATCTTCTCGGCATCCTGCTTATGTTTAAACGCAGCTTCAAAGTCACCACGCGCTTCGGCACGACGTGCGGCTTCAAGTTCTGCACGCATCTTAGCCATGCCCATCTCTTGGTCACGACGCATCTTGATCTGAGCGTTTTCACGTTCATCTGCTTTGGCTTGTGAAGCGCCAGCAGATCTACCAAAGCCACCTAACAAAGCACCAATACCTTTTTGACCACGGGTAGATTCACCTGCGTCAATGAGTGCTTGCCAGAAGTCAGCACGTGTACGGCCTTTCTCTTGGGTAATGAACCTAGCCCTATCGTCTTCATCTTGCTTGGCAATCTTATCTAGCAACTTTTGGAACTCGCTGCCAGCCACGCCGGGATTGGCTGCTTTAAACGCAGCCAGTTCATTTTTGTAAGCATCTTTATCAGGTGCTGTAAACGTGGGTGCTCCGGGCATTTTAATGCTGGCAGGGATGCCGCCACCGGGTGGCGCAGCAACAGGCGCAGGCTGACCTTGAGCAAAGTCGCTTCTGCGGGTTGCTGTAGCTGGGTCGTATGCAATACCTTGTTGCACTTTGGCTGGCGCAACCGCCTGAGGTAATTCAGACGCTCTTTCTCGCTTTAAACGTTCAGCAACTTCTGGCGCAGCAGTTTCTAAAAATTTAATTTTCTCTACCAATTCCTTTTGGCTTTGGAGGCGTTGTTTTTCTTCATTCTTGACTCTGTTGACGGCCAGTTGCTCATCATAAAAAGCTGGGTTAGCAGCACTAAACTCATCGACAACCGCATCACCGTTGGCAAACGCGACAACACCGCCACCTCCTGCGAATTTAAACATGTCGTTTGTTGGCAGGGAAGTCAATCCACCCGCAGCCATCTGTGGCATTTCCGGCATCTCTTCCTCTGGCTGTGGAGGCTGAGGCGTACCTTCTGGCACTGGCTGGGGTTGACCCATCAGGCTTTGTTGAAGCTGTTGGTTAGACTGCGCTTGTTTAGCCGCACCGGCCTGCATCAAATCAGCCGCCTGTCCGGTCAGTTCTTTCTCAAGCTTGTCTTTGACTGTGCCCTCAGGAGGTGTTCCTGTCCTAGCAGATTGCTCCATCTGCTTGCGACGATTCAACTCACCTAAAGCCAAATAGGGAGGAACCTGAGGGTTCTTCCCATTAGCGTATTCCATGATTGCCCTCATGGGCATATCCTTGAGGTGCTCTTGTACTTGGATCAGATTCATAGCGAACCCTTAGGTCAATTTAAACTTGTTCAATGAGTCCATGATAGAACCCATACCGCCGATTGAAGACACCAACGAACCAAGGCCAGATTGCTGGGCTGCTGTGTTGGTGACCGTAGAGATAGGCAGACCCTGAAGCATGGACTGCAAGTACTGCGTCTTCTTCATGGGATCATCACGTTGTGCAAGAAATTCGTTGTAGTCTGCGCTGATACCTTGCTGTTCAATACCACGCTGTTGACCACCCGCCTCAGACATCATGTCAGCCAAAGTCTTTGCTTGGGCTTGCTCAGTATTAAACTGGCTCATGGCCTTGTCGTACGCACTTGCGTACCCCGTGCCAATAGCTTTGTTTTGCTCTTGGAGCAGATTGCGGTTAGCCTCAGACTCCATGATGGCCTGACGGCCACCACCATAACCACCGGCTTGGGTTAACTTAGCCATGCTTGGTTGGAGATTGATGTCAGACTGACGGCGCAGTTCGGCCAATTGAGGCTGTAGGACTGACTCTAAATATGGATTCATGTACTGAGCCGCTACGCCAGTAGGCTGACCGGAAGGAGGTTGTCCACCCATAGGTGCACCCATACCGCCCATAGGAGGAGCGCCAGCACCTGTACCAACGGCTCCGGGACTATAAACACCGGGAGCCATGGCGGGAGGCTGATACGCACCTGTGGAACTAAATGATTGACCAAGCTGACCGGGGAAGGACAGATTGCCCAACCCTTGAAAGACTTTGGACTGTAAGCCTGACTCACCCGCAGTTTGAGGGCCACCGTACACAGCATAAGGCTGGTCGGCAATAGCTTGGGCTTTGCCAAGCATATCCGTTACATACGGGCCTGCCCACTCAGATAGGGTGGAGGATGATGAGCCACCGGAAGTGGGGGTTAGTCCTGCAATGGGTGTAGTAGCCATGTTTAAACCTTACGCTGGTAAATATTTATCAGCCTTGGAATTGGCTGCAATGTTTTTCATACTCTTGCCACGAGCCTTCTTGATGCGATCCATCATGGCGTAGAGTTTACGTGCTCCTGCGTCTGTAGATCCATTACCGATCTCAGAAACAATACGGGCTGGGATGACAAACTCGCCATCGGCCAGACGGGCTGGTTGGTTCTTTCCAATCATCGCAGGGATAGAGTCAGATACGCCATCGCCCGGCCCTTTCAGGAGGCGACCGCCATCGGAATAACTACCTAAAGAACCCAGCCCGCCTTCAGCCATACCGCCTGCGGCGTATGTATCTTGGATGGTTGGGTTAGGCTGCGTAACTTGCTCTACTGGAGCGGCTGGCGCTGCCGGGGCAGCAGCCTGAGGCGTGTAAACCATGGGTGAGAAGTACGTCACACCACCTGAGCCGGGGCGACGGGCAATGCCTGCATTTGGCCCCATGGCTGCCTGATAACGGGCTTGAATGTCAGCCAAAGGAGATTTGGTTACATCTGCGATTTGCTGAGGAGAAACGCCATACTCATTCATTGAACGAGCAATCATGGAGTCGTTTAAACCGGGTCGCTTTAGGTAATCCATCACAGCTTCGTTGGAAGGTGCAGGGCCACGATTCACTGTGCTAACAGGAGGTGCGTACTGTGTACGTGAAGCTGTGTACTTTGGTATGCTTCCTTGGAAACCTTTGTAGCCACCACCACCAGAACCGCCAACAGAATTAAGCAAAGCACCCAAACCACCCAGACTTGCTATCTGGGCCATAGATCCGGACTTGCCGGACAAGATTCCGCCAATGGTGCTCAGGATACCGGGGTCGTAATTTATATCCGACAGAATTTGGGAATTAGATGGTGACGAACCTAAATCGTTGTAGGTAAACGCATCGTTTCTAGGATCCGCAAAAAAATCGTATTCTTCACCCATATTAGCCCCTTGCTTGAATAATTTGCATTAACTCTTCTTGCGTCATGTTGTTATCGCCTGAAGACATGATTTGTTGAAGTAACGCAGATATGTCATTTTCGCCGCCTTTTGCTTCTTGTGCAACAGGAATTGCTTGAGGGGCTTGTTCTGCGCCAGCTTTGGTAACACTTAGCTCGTGGTACGGAGACATCATCAAATCGCCTGTCGGGGCAACTTGCTGTTTTTGACCGCCAAAGTCTTTGCCGTAATAGAACACACTTGCTAACGGAGCAGCTACGGCCTCGCCACCACCACCGCTTTGCGGCATCTGGAAAGGACTTGTGGTCTGCGGCGTTTTCTTGGTCGGTGTCTTGGTTGCGGGTGTAGTAGGCGTAACTGGCGTAACTGCTGGAGTTGTTGTAATTGGCGTAGTTGGTGTAAACACACTAGGCGGTGTATACGTGCCGGGAACTTCTACACCACCCACGTTGATTGCATCAGGCGTAGATACGTTAACGTTAGTGTTGACGTTTGGATTGACCGTTGGATTGGTCGTAACAGTCGGAGTAGTTGTAACCGTGGGGGTAGTGGTAACTGTTGGAGTGGTATTAACCGTCGGGTTAGTGTTTACATTAGCGTTGGTGTTAACGTTAGTGTTCGTATTGACGTTCGGATTAGTATTTACATTTGCGTTTGTGTTGGTATTTACGTTCGCATTTGTATTGGCATTAGTGTTAGTTGCAGCGTTTGTATTGGCCGCAGTGTTGGTAGCGGCATTGGTATTAGCCGCTGTGTTTGTACCAACATTTGCATTGGCCGCCGCATTTGTAGCGGCGTTTGTGTTTGCAGCCGTTGTTGTGGCCGCACCAGTTGTAGTGCCAGTATCTGCGCCAGTTGTGGTCGTAGCTCCGGTATTAGCCCCCGTCGTAGCTCCGGTAGCGGCCCCTGTTGTGGTTCCCGTGGTTGTGCCAGTAGTAGCACCTGTGGTCGCCCCTGTTGTGGCTCCGGTTGTGGTCACAGGAGCGGCAGTAACAGCACCCGTAGAGTTGGTTGTCAAAGTAACTTCAGAGCCGGGAGTGGCAGTGCCTGTGATGCTGACCACCTGAGCTTTGCCTGATCCATCCATGATCAATGCAGTGCCTGCGGATGTGTCTGTGGCAATAACTGTACCTGTGTTTGCCCCAGTTGCCCCAGTCGTTGCCCCAACATCTGTAGCCCCCACATTGCCAGTTGTACCTGAGGAAACGTCAGTAACACCAAGATCAGCCAGTGTGGAGTCTTGACCTGTCTCAGTTAAGCCGGACGCATTAAGATCGCCAATGACATCTGCTTGCACCACAGGCTGGCCTGTAGATGTATCCACGAACGAAGTCAATTGTCCACTATTATTTGTGGACGTAATTCCAGAGTTATTCAGTTCTTGTGTAAATGTGTTCTGAACATCAGCTACTGTATTGTTAATATTTGACGCGGCATCAATACTGGCGGTTGTTTTACCAGCCACAAAACCACCGACCACGCCTTGGGTCAGAGCTTTGTTTAGGTCTACCTTGCCGGTTAAAGCATAGTCAGTAACTACAGAAGTTAAGAACTCCTCGCCAAACTCAGAGCCGCCTTCTTTGGCTAATCCAGTACCAGACTTGGTTGCGGCTTTCTCAACAGACTTGGTAATCTTATTAACCACCGCAGTATCCACTACGCCTGCCGTGGCTACAGTAACGGCACTGGCAATATAGAACGCAGAAGTTCCCTCGGCATCCGCCTGCTCCGGTGTTTTACCAGCTTGAATAGCGGCGCGATACTTGTCGTTGTAAGCCGCTCCGCCAGACTCAATGGCATTTAAAGTCATGTCTAAGCCAATAGCGCCTAGCTTACCAACTAACTTCATTGACTTAAGAGCTAATCCAGCAGGCAAAGCTTCTTGCAATACCTCAATAGCCGCCATATTTATAGACAGAGGATTCTCGTAAATGGCTTTTGCACCAGCAATTATTTTTGCGCCCAGTCCTTCTGCATTATTAACAGCGTTAATAACATTGGCGTTAGCTTGGTTTACCGATTCCAACTGCAATGATTCGCCAATACGGTTCATAGATTGACCAGCGTTGGTCAATGCGTTGTTTGAACCAGTTAAACCTACTGCCGCCGCAGTACCACCAAAGAAGTCTAAAGTTTGACCTGTAGCTTGTTGTATGTTGGACAAGCCTTGAGTAACAACATTGGCTGCCGTACCCGTGCCAAAGACACTTTGTATTGCGGCTTTTGCCGCGTCTGCTTTTTGTTGGGCATTTGCTAAATCTAAACCCGTGTTTAAAGCAAGTAAGCGGTTTGTTTCGGCTAAGTTTTGATTTGGCCCGCCAGCAATATTCCTTGCTGAAGTATCGCTTTGCGCTCCAACCGTGTTAGATGCGTTAGTAGTGGTAGAAAGATTGGCGGCGTTTAAAGCATTGATTGTTTGATCGGCTGAGGTAATGTTTAAATCAGGACGCTCCGCCGCTGTAGCGGTGCTGTACGTTTTACCATTCCATACGAAAGTTCTATCAGGGCCGTAAGCCAAACGAGCGGCGGTGTAAGCATCATTAAATGATACGGGTTTATTGCCTGCGGCAGTATTTGCATCAATAGCGCCTTGCAAGTTTCCAAACTCATTGTCAATGTAGTTGCCTGCATCAACCAGAATATTAGACCCGCCACCAAAATCTAACGTATTTATTCCACCGGTATCATCAGTAATGGAAGATGTAACGTTTTTGTTGGCAAGATTTGAGGTGCCCGTAATGTTGGATAAAGTATTTGAAACTGATTTATCAACCAAACCAGCATCTTGCAATTGCGTAACTACGTTGCTGGTAGCGTTTAACGTATTGTTTAAGCCGCTTACCGCTGCGGTAATTTTTGTTATGTCATTGCTCTGAATGGCATTAACAAGATTGATACCAGCCGCCGCTGTTTTTGCATCAGAACTGCCGGACATATCAGCGGCACTAGCAAGCGCTCCGGTATAGTTGCCCTTATCTATATTGTCAAGAATCTTTAAAGTGTTTCCAGCATCTGCAAATGAAATGCCATCAGCAATCATGGTGGTAGACGCAAGCTTACCCAGACTTGGGTCAGACATTAGAGCGCCAACAATGCCCATTGCATCGCCTTTTTCTAAAGCATTGACCACCTTAAGGCCGGTAGACACTTCAGATAAACCAGCTACACCAGCTAATGAGGCAATACCACCAAGGATGTCACCACGATCAATAGCAATTGCGGCGTTAATTGCCTGAGCAAAAGGAGCTAATGCGGGAACAAATGAGGCAATAGCCAAGATGGGCGCAAGGTCGCCAATGTCGCTACTAGATGCCTGCGTTGTGTAGAAAATTGGATTGCCTTGTGCGTCAAACTGAACCCGGTAACCAGTATTACCTTCGCCGGTATACGTGCCACCAAAAGCATTTCCAGTCTGACGTTCGCCGTATGTATCGGCTACCGCCTGACCTGTGGCTTTGTTACCAAATACTTCTTGCTTTCCTACTGGTGCCGTATAAACAAGTTCTGAAGTACCTGCATCTCCACCGCTGTAGACTGTTTCTGACTTAACCAAATTAGGATCAATAGCCTTGCCATTTTGATCCACATAACCAATAATTTTTTGTGAGTAAAATTGCTGACCTTCGCTGTCAGTTACTAAATCGCCTTGCCCGTATACAGGTTGCACGGCGGCATCAACAGTTTTGGTAACTTTACCAAACTGGGTAATATCTGTAATGCCGGTGTCAGCCAAAATCTTAGCCATGTCTGCGGCGTTTTTTTCGGCGGAACCTTTTCCCTCACCTTTCCACTGACTGGTTGTGCCTTGAGCTAAGATCTGTTGAGTAAGTTTTTCTGCGGCGGCGGCTTTGTCAATAGGTGCGGTGGTGGCTGGTAGAGCCGCAATCCCCGTTGGTTTAGCGGCGGCATCGGCCTGCGCCTTGGCCGCAGCATCTGCTTGAGCTTTGGCGGCGGCTTGCGCTTGTTGTTGAGCTAAAGCTTGTGCTTGCGCGGCTTGTTGCGCCTCATATTGACGTTGATTCTCTGCTTGCTGTGCCGCCCACTGCCTTTCATTCTCAGCTTGTTGTCTAGCCCATGCCGCTTCATTGGCGGCTTGTTGCCTAGCCGCTTCAGCCGCCGCCTCCCGTTCAGCCGCAGAGTTATCAGCAACGGGGATTTCTACTCCAGCATTGCCAAAGTAACCACTAATATCAGCAACAGAAAAACCAGTGGCACGAGACAGATCCGCCATAGAAACACCCGCAGCGGCGGCGGCCTCGGCAATAGCCGCAGGGTTATCTATGTTTGCTTCTACGTAGGCGCGTATCTGTGCGTCTGAAAACTGTGCCATGTTTAAACCTTAAGGAGGGGTTGGGCGGGGGTCAGGCAACCGCGCAATAAAGTTTACAGTCATTACCGCTGAAGCAACAGCAGGGTATGGGGCAGACGCAGGAATAGCTTCCATAGTCACAGCAGTATCGTCTGCGCCCCAGTACATCTCAATGTATTCATTAGCCGCTAAATCAATGTCAAATATCCAATTAACATTCATGTGGTTGTCTGAGCCTTCAACTGTGTATCTGTGGCCCGAATAACCAATCGTTGTTGTACCGCGCTTAATCCAAATCTGCACATCTTTAGCGGATGCGTTGGTACTCTTTAACTGAGCCGACAACTGAAAGTTGTATACACCAGCAACAGCCACTTCAATCTTAGAAGTGCTGGCGGTTTGTAGGGCTACAAAGTTATTAAGGTAAGTCTGGTTAAACGTGATGGGGTAGCCCGTATTAACAGCCGCAAGCGTCTGGTCTGCGGTGTTAAAGAACAGCCCGTTAGGTACGTTAATGTTGCTAGGATCAATAGACCCAGAAGTCATCAACTGGGTTGTCAAAGCGTCTATCCTGTTGAAATACAAGCGAAGCACGTTCAGTAGCTGGTCAAAATATACCCGGTCGTACTCAGCCAAAGGAAGCGGCAGGTTAGGTGCAGCTACCTTGTTTAACTCAAAGTCTGACGTAATGATAAAACTCATCGTCTGCCATCCGGTCTGATGTCAATACGGGTAGCGCCAAGCTGCCATGCTGTTCCTAGATTGCTAGAACTAACTTTTAGGATAAGCTGGCGACCACGAATCCGTGTGTTGACTTGCCCCGTAAAGCCTTCAGTCACCGTGTAGGATGCACCAGTTAATTTGCTAACGCCAGCAGTTACTGCCGTGCCTGTGCCTGAACCTGAGTTCTGCATAGGATACAAAGTGTACGTAACTTGCGGAGTTGGTGAAGCGTCTGATCCTGAAAACGTCAAGTCAGGGAGCATTCTCCAGACAAAGCCTAAATGCTCACCATCTTCAATGTCAAACTCGGCAGATGAGATGTAAGCCTCGATACCTGCTGGCGTTCCTGTTTCATTGTTGTCCAAACCAAACTCTTGATTGACCAAGTTGTAGTTGTATGTAGCGGCAATGGGGTAATCACGCAAGCCGGAATCTAACCAAGCTGTGCGTTCCATCGTGCCGTAGTACCAGACCTTTTCAAGGTAGTTGTACACCACATAACGATTAGCAACCAAGCTACCAGCCGCGCAGTAGAACCACCAAACTTCGTTAAAGCCTTCGTTGGTGCTGGCAAAAACCTGCTGGTTTTGCTGTAGGTTAATGTCCTGATAAACGTATCTACGTAAGTCACATGGCAGTGTCTGTAAACGACCATCGTACAGATAGAACTTATCCACGCCCATCCAGTACACGACACCGGAAGCTTGGGTGGCTGCGTTCTGACCAAGGATAGAGATGTTGTCACCCATCAACTGGCTAGACCAGACCACTGGCGGGCCAATGTACTGGAGAGAATAAATGGCAGAGTCAGTCCATACCAAAATCTCTTGACGGGTTTGAACGGCGGTCACAATGCTTGAGCCGTGGGACAACGTAACACTACCGGCTTGATTGGTAGCAGAGGGTGTCCAGTTGACCACAGACTCTTGATCCGACCAACGAATTAGCATGGGGTTTTGAGTACTTGAGCCGTAGTCATTACAGCCAAACGCAAACACAAACCTGCTTATGTCAGATACAAAGACAAAGTTCTGGATGGTTGGGCAGTCTGATGCGCCGGACAAGCTAGTGATATTTACACCATTAGGCATGATGTAGTGATCGCCAGACTGCGTTCCGGTTGTAGTAATAGCCGCACCGCCCACAGTAGCCGCTAGGTTAAATGTATTACCGCTAGAGTTAATAACGTAATAGATAGTTCCGGGAGACAAGCCCGTAGGCAACGCAGACGGATAGCCAGTGTTTGTAAGGATGACTGGGGAGCCATTTGGCAAGCTAAAAGCGGCAGTAACTACCGCAGGAGAAGCTATAGTCACCGTAGCCAAAGATGGGTCTACACCATAACCAGCGTCCCAGTAATAGATTGGGCCGCCACGGAAGGCATACACCAAGTCTTCACCAAAGTTGTTCTGGCTCCATAAACGCAGAGCAGAGGTAGATGTACCACCAAAGCCCCAAGTTCCTGCTCCCCATGTACCAGCACCCCAACCCGCTAGTGGAATCTCGTATGCGTCACCCGTGTTAATTTGATAGATGGCATTAACAGTCGTACCACCGCCAGCCGCTACAGTAGAAGTTGCCGCTGTAGGAGCTACGATTGTGTACGTGTTGGCATCTACATACGTAATAGAAAACTCACCGTTTAAATCAAGGCCACCCACAGGCGCTACGTTGCTGAAGGTTACAAAGTCCCCTGTGATTGCACCGTGGGCAGTGTCTGTTACTGTAACTAAGGTAAGTGTATTTGTTGTAGCAAAAGGATTGCTAAGAATCGCCCCAGCCCTGATAGGCGTGATGTCGTTGTAGTTGCCACCCAACTCAAGGTAAAACTTAAGGTTAGTGCCTACACCAATCAGGTTTAAGTTGTCTAGGGTAATCCAGTTCCACAGTGACCGGCACAGACCTTGAAATGTAGATACCGAAATACGTGCCCAGCCGCCAATCTTTTCGGGTGAACCTTGGCGAAACCGCACTTTGTCGGACTCATACCATCCACCTTCGTTGGTATAACGGGTGTTCTCCCGGTTAACTCCCGGCTTCAAGACAAGTTTTTTAAGTGCCATCTGTTAATCCAGCAAAGCGCACTCAGCCGTGCGGCGTTTTAATAAGCCCGGCAATACCTTGCCGCCACCTCTAGTCCAGAGCATCAGTTGTTCCTTTGCCCCTTCCCAATCATTGGCGTTGATTTTCCTCTTTAACGTGGAAGTCTGCAAGCGTCCTGTGCCCAAGTTATAACAAAAGTCCACGATGGCATTGCACTTACGAACATCAGTAATCAGGCCGGGGCAATTACGCAGAACACCGGGCAGGTATGTATGCTCAAGCTCAATCATCAAAAGCGCCCTTGCCGTAGGTTCATCCATCGGTGCGTCTTCTAAAGTCACTTTGCGCTTGTCTGCGTAGTAGGTAGAACCATAGCCAATCGTAGCCACACCAGCCGGACAAAGGTACGGCTTGGCCCGATAGCCTTCAAACCGGCGGCACAGTTCTGCGGCTAATTCTAGGTTCATATTCCGCGCTGCTTCAGAGTTCTGTCGAGGAACCAATAGTTAATTGTTCCAGCCAAGAGAGCCGAGAAGTCAGGAGACATAAAGAGTTTAAACACTTCAGTTGGGTCAAG
>Ga0315899_10005882_pt1 | contig 13209 bp, 16 predicted proteins | sample LakEriMetagenome_2_FD_203518 | JGI IMG/M metagenome (GOLD analysis project Ga0315899, IMG submission 203518) | Freshwater fungal communities from buoy surface, Lake Erie, Ohio, United States - Buoy 4 MA112 | ecosystem: Environmental > Aquatic > Freshwater > Lake | place: USA: Lake Erie, Ohio...
GTTTGTCGGTGAACGAATCGACAGCAGTGGGGTGCGCCATGCCGGTGGTGTGCTGGTGCAGGTGCTCCCCAAGGCCGCACGGGAGCCGGCGTTGGTGGCTCTACTGGAAGAGCGTTGCCGCGAAATCAGCGATTTCAGCGGACGCCTCGCCGCCTGCGAGGGCAACCTGCAGGCCCTGCTGGAAGACATCTTTCCGGACCTCGATCCCCAACTGCTGGAGGATGCCGAAGCGACCCAGGAGATCAGCTTCCGCTGCCCCTGCAGCCGCAAGCGCAGCGTCAATGCCTTGAAACTGCTGGGCCGTGACGAGCTCAGTCAGATGCTGCAGGAAGACGGCAGAGCCGAGCTCACCTGCCACTTCTGCAATGAGATCTATGACATCCAGGGAGGGGAGCTGCAGGAGCTGATCCATGAGCTCGCCGCTGACGCAGCGGCCTGAGGCCTCAGACGAAATTTTTGGTCATACAACAGAACTTGCACAGGTCTGGTGCAGGGACCTATGAGGGAGGTGATCAAGTCCCACAAGGTTTGATCACTCCTCACACCCCCCGAAGGCGCTGCGGCGCCTTTTTTTGTGGCCAGACACAAGAAAGCCCCGCCGAAGGCAGGGCTTTCCGGACTCATTGGGGGCGTGTGTCCTCGTTTCCACTCCCTGGAGGAGTCCCACTCCTCACACGGGTTAATCAAATCCAACACGCCTCCCCTGCAACAGGGTGGATGTGGCACTTGCACAATCGCCCGTTCAGCCGATCAGCAGGGCACCAAGGAACAACAGCAACAGAGCAGGGAGACTCTGCACCTGTTGTGCAGCCAGGGGCAGGCCAAGGGGCATGGTGGGATCCAGCACCCGCAGCAACAGGGCCCCAGAGACCAGGCCCACGCTCAACAACAGAACCCCCCAGCCGACGGCACTGAGCAGGCGGCGATTACGGCGCTGCAGATTCACCACCAGCAGCACGGTGGCGAAAGCCAGCACCAGCTCCGCGGAGCTGGGAGGCGCCAGCAGCAGAAGCACCAGGAGGAGCGAAAAACCGGCAACCGGGAGCCAACGCTCGGTTCCATGCGCCAGGGCGAGGGTGGGCCAGCGGAAGGAGGCCGAAGGAAGCGTGGGAGCCTTCAAGCCGGCAATCTTCGGCAGCGGAGGCAGGTTGGGCCGCTGGAGGGGGCTCGCCGGGGCACTCGACTTGGCTTCCCGCTGGGAGGCATTGAGCGCCGCACTGCTGACCTTTCCCTGCTGACGCTCCTTGAGGCGATCCATCAGAACGGCGTCATAGGCCGCCTCGATCTGGGCGCGCGCCATCGGATCGTCGCCCACCTCAGACAGTCGCTCCTGCTTGGCGGACTGCACAGCCTCGAAACCAGCGTCGACACTGATCCCCAGCCGCTCATAGGCGCTGGGCTGGGAGCCTGTGGAGGGATCAGATCCCTGGTTCATGCGGCGAAGGCCTGAGGTTCAGGTGACCTGAGCGTAGGCAGAAGCCCGGCAACGGCGACGAACGAGCGCCCTCAGAACAGGGGATCGCTCGACTGGAACCCCTGGTGCTGCAGCAGCAGGTGGCGCTGCCGTTCTGCCTCCTCCAGCTGAAGGCGGCAGCGACGCTTGATCAGGGGCATCTGAGGGGGAAGGTGGCTGCCCTCGAGCATTTCCACCTCCGAATGGCCACGAACGAAGTTCACGTAATCGCTTCCCCCATCAGTCCTGGGGCGAACCAACCAGAGAGAACCAGGCATCAAGCACTACGCCTGTGATGTTTTGTTGCGCACGATTCTGGCGTCTCCAGCCAGCCCACTGCGGTTACAGAGCAATCGGTTCCACCCCACTGACCACAGGGGCGACGGCGCTGAGCTGCAGATCAGCGTGGTCTTCAGCCAGCTGGTTGAGGTTCCAGTCGTTCTTGAAGAGCAGCACGGGGCGATCCCAGGCATCCCGCACGGTTTTGCAATTGAAGATGCGGCCCACCGTCTCGAGGGCCGGCCAGCCGCCCACCACCCAGCGCGCCACCGAGAAGCCGAGGGGTTCCAAACGGGTCTGCACGCCGTATTCGCTCTCGAGCCGGTACTGCACCACCTCCAGCTGCAGTTGACCCACCGCCGCAAGGATTGGGTCGCGCTTGCTCTGGTCGGTGTCGTAGAGGATCTGCACCGCTCCCTCTTCTCGCAGTTCATTGACCCCCTTGCGGAAGCTCTTGAAGGCGGAGGGGTTGGGATTGCGCAACCAGGCGAAGATCTCCGGGCTGAAGCAGGGGATGCCTTCGTATTCGACCTTCGGCCCCAGATAGAGGGTGTCGCCGATGGCGAACATGCCGGGGTTGTTGAGGCCGATCACATCGCCGGGGTAGGCGTCTTCGACCACCTCGCGGTCCTGACCGAACAGCTTCTGGGGGCGGGAGAGGCGGATCGACTTTCCGGTGCGGGCGTGCTGCACCGTCATGTCCTTCTCGAACTTGCCGCTGCACACCCGCACGAAGGCAACCCGGTCGCGATGGCGTGGGTCCATGTTGGCCTGCAGCTTGAACACAAAACCGCTGAAGCCAGGGCGTACCGGTTCGATCTCTCCGGCACTGCTCGGTCGCGGAGTCGGCTTCTGGGCGAGCTCCAGAAAAGCATCCAGAAAGGGCCTGACGCCGAAGTTGGTCATCGCCGAGCCGAAGAACACCGGGCTCAGCTCACCGGCGTGCACCAACTCCAGATCCAGCTCATTGCCGGCGGCCTCCAACAGCTCCAATTCCTCAAGGGCGAGATCGAGCAGATCGGGCTCCACCGCACCACTACTGCGGGCTTCATCGACACTCAGGCGCTTTTCCTCGGACGCGCGTCCGCGCTCAGCGCGTTGAAACAGGATCACCTGCTGGCTGCGCCGATCGATCACGCCCCGGAAACGGTCGCCACTGCCGATCGGCCAATTCACCGGCCAGCAGGCCAGCCCGAGCTCCTGCTCGATCTCATCGAGCAGCTCCAGGGGCTCCCGCCCCGGCCGGTCCATCTTGTTGATGAAGGTGAAGATGGGGATGCGCCGCATGCGGCACACCTCAAACAACTTGCGGGTCTGGGGTTCAAGGCCCTTGGCCGCGTCTTCCAGCATCACCGCGTTATCGGCGGCGGCCAGGGTGCGGTAAGTGTCCTCGGAGAAGTCTTGGTGACCGGGGGTGTCCAGCAGGTTGATCGTGCTGCCGCTGTAGTCGAACTGCAGCACCGTTGAGGTGATCGAAATGCCCCGCTGCTTCTCCAGCTCCATCCAGTCGGAGGTCACCTTGCGCTGCTCCCCCTTGGCCTTCACCGCACCGGCCTGCTGAATCGCACCCCCGTAGAGCAAAAGCTTCTCGGTGAGGGTGGTCTTACCGGCGTCGGGGTGGGAGATGATCGCGAAGTTGCGGCGCCGCGACACGGCCTCAGCAAGGGCCTGAAGCTCAGGAGTGGCGGGAGCAGAGGTGCTGGTCATGGGGCCAGCCTCTCAGAACAACCTGCCCCAGACCTCGAGATAGCGATCATCCAGCGCGGCCACCTGCAGTTGATCCGCCAGCCCCACCAGCTCGAGCTGCGCCTGGACCTCAGCCACGGTGAAGGCGGCATGCAGCGAAGCGAGGTAGTCGTGCTGCAGCACAGGCGGGGCATCCGCCAGATGCCGCTGCTGGAGGGCGATGGCCTCCTCGGGGCTGACGGGACGCCGCAAATCCTTGAGATAGAAGAGGGATCCAGGCGCAGCGCAATGCGGCAAACAGCCCCAGAGCACCTGGGGATCGTGGAGATGGTGCAGAAGGCTGTTGCTCACAACCGCCGTGCAGGCCTGGGGCAGCTCCGTGCTGGGCAGGCAACAGAGCTGAAAGCGCAACCGCTTGCGTAGAGACGGCGAGATCTGAGCCTGCAAACGCTGCTCCGCCAAGGCCAGCATCGCGGCAGCCCCATCAACCCCGATCACCTCCGCCTCGGGGTATTGGGCCGCGAGGCGAAAGCTGATGTTTCCGGGGCCGCAGCCCAGATCGAGCAATCGGGATCCCAATCCGGAGGGGAAGAGAACACCGAGGTGATCGACTAGAGCCTGATCTCCTGCACTGAAGTCGGCCGCCGCGTAGGCCCGGGCCTGCTCCAGGCCATCCATCAGCTCCGGCTCAGGGGTGCGCTGCATCGGAGCCGGCCTGGGAGAGCATCAGGGTTTGGGTGGGGAAAGGAATCTCGATGCCCTGGATGGCCAGGGTTTCGATGATGCGGCGATTGAGATCGTGCAGGCTCTCTTCGAAGGCGTCGTGCTCGACATGGCTGGAGCTGAACTCCAGGACGTGGTCGTAGCTGAAGGCGGCGATTCGCTCCAGCCGGCAGGAGAGGAAGGTGAGAGAGGGGTCCTGATGCACCACCTCACGCATCAGGGAAGGAAGGCGCTGCAACTGCTCTGGAGTCGTGTTGTAAGACACGCCGAGCGGGATTTCCGAGAGCTGCGCGCGCTCCACCAGTTCCTCCAGATGCACCAGGAGCTGCTCCCGCAGGGCGAGATAGGGCTGCCAGCCGTGCAGAGCCACCATCGAAAACACAATGAGCCCAAGGCTGCCGTCTTCAGCACGGCGCTCGAGGGTGGCCAGAGGATCCTGCAGGGCATGCACCGTCGCCAAGTAGCGACGGCTCTGGTTGAGCAGTTCCTCGAGTTGGAACGGTGACAAGGGATCGTTCAGCTGAACCCGGATCTCCAGGCCCTGCATCGGAAGCTGATTGCCTCGGATGCCTCGGCGCGAATAGTTGACGATCGTGGCGTCCTCCGCCACGGCATTCGGGATCGTCACCCGGCTTTCGAGGGTCTGGAGCTCAAGGGAGCGCAAGCCGATTTTGGTGATGTAACCGAGGTTGTCTCCCACCCGGCAGAACTCTCCAACCCGCAGCGGACGATCGGTCTGGATCGAGAGACCAGCAAACAGGTTCCCGAGCAGCTTGGAAGCGCCAAGGCCGATGGCCAGACCTGGAACCGCTGAAAACGCCAGCACCGTGCTCGAAGGCAATCCGAGCACAATCAACAGGCGATAGCCGAGGCCCACCGAGGCCAGGGCCCCCAGGGCCCGGCAGAGGGGCATCACAAAGTTGGTGATGCGTTGCAGCTGCAAATTGGAGCCACCGCCGCGCATGCGAGCCAGCAGCTCAGAACTGGTACGACCAACGGCCTCAAAGAAATAAAAGGCCAAAAAGCCCGCGGCCAGATACCAGATCACAAAGAAGACATAGGTGAGCACCACCAGCGGCATGCCGGTGACATTCACAACGTCATCAATCAGAACTTTGGCAAACCGGGTCAGAGGCAGGATCGGAAAAGCGATCACAAACCGTCGCCAGGCAATGGCATCCCGCTTCCAGGGCAACTGACCATCGCCACCGGCCTTCCTGTCGCGATAGGTGCCCAGCAACAAGGCGATCAACCAGAGGAAGATCACCAGAAAGATCACCAGGGCGACGGCAGCGCAAGCGATCTGGAAGAGAGTCTGTCCCCAGAAGGGGAGCTCAATCATCCGGCGCAGGGCCGGAGAAAGAGCCAGATACCAACCGGGGGGCACCAAATAGCCCGGTGTGTAAATGAAGTTTTTGTAGAAGTTGGGTGTCGCAAAGGGCTGAGCGACAACCGGGAGATCGCGGATCTCGCGATACATCTCTGAAATCGCCGCAACCGATTCCGCCGAGAACAGGTAATCCTCGTTGTCCGGATCTCCGTCTTGAACAGAGGTGAGGGTGATCGCCGTTCCAGGAATCCGCCATGAATCCGATGGGCTGGTTCGGCGTTCATTGATCTGCTTCATCTCCACCGAATCGGGGAGATGAATCGAGCTGCGGCTGTGGGTAAACACGTAATCCAGCACGTGCTTCAACTGGATCGCCGCCTCCTCAGCCATATCCGTGCGCACGCTCTCGGGAAAGCTCGAGGCATCGAGAGACTTCACGGCCAGGTGGAACAGCAGTTCCGTGTCATCGATCTGCTCACGGCGCTCCTCAGCCGAGAGGCGATCCGTGCGCAGAGCCATGGGCTGGCTCAGGCGCTGGGAACGCTGGCCCACGGCCGCCATCACCGCATAGAAATTGAGCAGGGTCGCCCGGGGGCTGTCTCCCACCACCTGATCCAGCACCACATCCGACCAGGCGCGGGAGACCTTCTGCAGATCGGCATAAAAGGGTTGCTCCTCAATCGGAACAACAGTCGTGGACACCAGATGCGGTCGCTCTTCGCTCGCTGCGGCCGAGAGACGCACTGGAGCCATCGCCTGAACCAGCACGAGGGCAGCAGCCATCACCAGCAGGAGCCCACGCCGACCCAGGGAACGAAGGCACCAACGCATCGAATCCAGCAGCAGATCCAGGCAATCTGCCAAAACCAAGCCAGGACGCAACCATTGGAGGCCACCCCCGCCACTAGCGGCAACGAACAGTTGCAGACCCCATCTGTGGCGTTATGGTTCGGCCACGTTTCCGTTCCATAGCCACCGTGACCCTGTCAGTCCCTGGAGCGAGCACGGCCATCGGCTCTGCAAGTGCACTGAACAGCCCCAGACCTGACTTCCCGGCCACGGCCCCCGCTGCCAACCCCGTCTTCTACCGGACCTACAGCCGCAAAACCCCGGGCGGTCGCGAGAGCTGGCACGAAGTGGCCGAGCGCAACCTCTCCGGTCTGCGCAAGCTCGGCAACCTCAACGATCAGGAAGTCGCCCTGCTGCGCCGGATGCAGCAAGAGCAGAAGGCTCTCCCCTCCGGACGCTGGCTCTGGATCGGTGGCACCCCCTGGATCGAGCAGGAAGCCAACTTCTCCGGCTCCTACAACTGCACCTCCACCAACTTGGTGGATTGGGAAGCCTTCGGTCTGATGATGGACCTGGCGATGATGGGCTGCGGCACCGGCGCGATCATTGAGCCCCGCCTGATCGAGCGGCTGCCTGAGGTTCGCAACAGCCTCGAGATCGTCTTGGTTAGCGATATCGGAGCGACCCCCGCCGGCCAGCGCCAGGAGAGCACCACGGTCGAGATCACCGGGCAGACCGTTCAGATCAAGGTGGGTGACACCCGCCGCGGCTGGGTCGACAGCTACCAGCTGCTGCTGGAGCTCAGCAGCGATGAACGCTTCGATCCGAGCACCCCGATTCAGATCAGCGTTGATCTCTCGGATGTGCGTCCCGTCGGGGAAACCCTCAAAGGCTTCGGCGGCATGGCCAACCCCGTGAAGCTGAAGGACCTCTACGGCCGCGTGGCCCAGATCCTTGGCAAAGCCCAGGGCCGCAAGCTCACTTCCGTGGAGTGCTGCCTGCTGATCGATGAAGCCGCCGTCACGATCGTGGCCGGCAACATCCGTCGCAGTGCCGGCATGCGTCAGTTCGCGGCTGACGATCTCGCAGCCTCCACCGCCAAGGACAACCTCTGGCAGCAGGACAGCGACGGCAACTGGCGCATTGATCCCGAGCGGGATGCCCTGCGCATGGCCAACCACACCCGTGTGTTCCACACCCGCCCCGATCGGACCACGGTGCTGGAGGCGGTGACCAAGCAGTTCCACTCCGGGGAAGGCGCCATTCAGTTCGCCCCCGAGGCCATCGCTCGCTCCAATGCCGATCTGCTCAGCACCCCCGAGCTGCGCAAGGAGTTCATCGACATCTACTGCGAACAAGGGCGCGAGGAAGCCGGCCGTTGGCTGAGCACCAACCACCCCGAGATCAGCGAGGCTGAACTGGAGCACCGCCTCGGTCGCTACGGCCTCAACCCCTGCGGAGAAATCCTCGGCGCAGACTTCCACTGCAACCTCGCCGAGATCCACCTCAACCGGATCGATCCCGACGATCTGGTGGCCCAGGAGGAAGCCTTCACCGCCGGGGGCCTAGCCGTGGCCTGCCTGCTCAACCACCGCTTCGAGGTGGAGCGCTACCGCCAGAGCCGCGCCTGGGATCCGATCGTGGGCGTGAGCTTCACCGGTCTGTTCGACTTCTTCGTGCATGCCTTCGGCACCCCCTGGCTCAGCTGGTGGGAGGCCGGCCGTCCCGACACCGAAGAAGGCCGAGCCTTCAAGGCCAAGGAAGCGGAGTACCTGAGCCGTTGGAAGGAGATCGTCAACAAGGCGGTGTGGGATTACTGCGATCGCCACGGCCTGCGCCGCCCCAACCGCTGCACCACTGTGCAGCCCGCGGGCACCAAGAGCCTGCTCACCGGAGCCTCCCCCGGCTGGCACCCCCCCAAAGCCCAGCGCTTCATCCGCCGCATCACGTTCCGCAAGAACGATCCGGTGGCTCTGGCCTGCATGGACTACGGCTACTCCATCGTTCCCTCCCAGAGTGACAAGGATGAGGAAGGGCGTCTGCTGAACGATCCGTTCGATCCCCGTTGCACGGAGTGGCTGGTGGAGATCCCCACCGAAGTGAGCTGGGCCAACATTCCCGGTGCCGATGCCGTGGAGATCAACAACTTCTCCGCCATGGCCCAGTTCGACTTCTACATGCAGGTGCAGCAGCACTACACCGCCCACAACACCTCGGCCACAGTCGAGTTCCGGGAGCATGAAATCGAGCCCCTGACCGAGGCCATCCATGCCGCGATCGACAAAGGACAGGGCTACATCTCCGCGGCTCTCCTAGCCCGCTTCGATGCCAACGCCACCTTCCCGCGTCTGCCCTTCGAGCCCATCGACTACGTCACCTACGAGCAACTCCAAAGTGAAGTGGTCGCCCGCCGCAGCACCAACGATTTCTTCGAGGCCCTGCAGCGTTACGACAGCGGTGAACTGATGGAGGCCGGCCCCGCCGGTTGTGACTCCGATAAGTGCCTGCTGCCCTTGGCCAAGCCGGCCAACTGATTCCAGAGCGACAAGGGCCGCGTCCTGCACGAGCAGGGGGCGGCCTTTTGCTATCTGGGGAGTGGCCTTAGGCCTCGAAGCCGAAGGCCTGACGGCGGCCCGTGTTCACGAGCTTGTTGACCACATGCTTCTGGGCATGCATCTGCTCAGCCATCTTCACGGCGAGGTGACGCAGAATTTCGATGTCGTCGATCGAGCCAATGGTGCGCTTCAAGCGCTCCAGCTCAAAACTGGACTCCAGCGGAGCAGAGGTGTCGGCGGCCATTCCTGAGAAGCAGCTTTACAAAGCTTAAAAGAGCGATCCAGCGCCCGCGGCCCCACCCCCACCCCACGCGCAGAGCGAGTCTGTGGCTCATCCGCCTGCTCAAGATCGTGCTGGTGGGGCTGAGCACCTGCGGATTGGGATGGGTCTGGCTGGCGATGTTTGTGTATTACGAACGCTTCAAGCGCAGGCGCAGCCTGCCTTCAGGACGGAGACATCGCTGAGAGCAGATCCAGGGCCACGGCCACCTGCTCAAGCAACTCGCAGCAACGCTGGTACTGGTGGTCAGGGCTCAGGCTGACGGGCAGGGTCTCGATCATGTCCGCCAGCTCGCGGGTGCGGACAGCAAGGAGATTGGTGGAGAGAACAGCCATCGTCAGCGCGGCCTGCAAGCCGCCGTGCGCTGTCCCAACCGTGCCTTTCAGTCTCACTGTTCTCGCGGGCGAGACCATGAATTGGGAAAGGCTCGTGGGAGAATGGGTTTGACCCACTGGTCGTCCCTGGAGGGGTGGTCGAGTGGTTGATGGCTCCGGTCTTGAAAACCGGCGAGGTGAAAGCCTCCGTGGGTTCGAATCCCACCCCCTCCGCTTCCTTCCCCCGGCCCGCCCCAAGGCTCGGGGGTGAGACAAGGAAATCTCAAGATTTCAGGCCTTGCGCCCAGGCCCCACGGGGCTGAAATAAGCGGTTTGGCTCAGTGCAGGCAGAGCCACAGCAACTGAACAAACAGCAACAACGGCGACATTCGCCCCCACAGGCCCTCGCTTCGATGGGATGGCAAACACAGAAGCTGAATGCGCTACGAACCCGGCACCAGTGAGTGCAGAGTGCTGATCAACAGCAAGGAGCAGATCGAAGCGATGCTCCTCAGCCTCAGCAGGCTCGAGAACACTGACAGCATCCGGCAGCAATTGCGCCAGGTGCACACCCAGCTGGAGGCCCTGCACGATCAGGTGAGGGAAAGCCGTAGTGCCGCCCGCGCCTGATCGTTGCTCTAATCAAGGGTGATGTACGGGGCGCTTCCACCATGGTTGCGTTGCTGCTGACCCTGCTGGCCCTATTGATCACGGGATCCCGTGCAGCCCTCAGTGCCGATGGGCCCACCCTGGTCCGGCAGGAACCGATCGTTGAGGCGGATCAACGCCTTCGCGCTCAAGGTTGGAAGCCAGCCCCTGACCTCAACCCCGACCCCCTCGAGAGACATCTCGCGGGCAATCAACTCAGCAGCCTGAGCGCTTGTTCCGGAACCGGGCAGGGCTTTTGCCGCTACGACTACCAGAGGGGAGGCAAAAACCTTGGGGTGGTCACGGTGCCAGGATCTGGAGCCCAGGGCTTGGTTCAGAGCTGGAGCTTGCGATGATGCGGCGTCTGAAGGTCGTGCCATGTTCGAGAACAACAAGCGCCCTGCCTGGCTGAACTGGCTGTTCCTGGCGATGTTTGTTTACTCGAGCTGGCAGCTGGCGGGGATGTGGTTCCAGCAGCTGCATGGCGGCTGAGAAAGCCCCCAGCGGCAGACCTTTAGCGGCGCCCTTTCTTGCCGGATGGCTTCGACTTGGGTGATGGAGCGGGCGGCATCACCGTGGCGCGCACCAAACGCACCAGGCCCCCCAGCAGCAGAACCAGGGCGAGCAGAGCCGAGCTCACCAGAACGGCAACCCCCAGGAGCTGAAGGATCCCCATCAGCAAGCGGGATAGGCCCCCGATCAGGTTGGCAAGGGCTGTGCTGACGAGCAGGAGGCTGTCGAGATCGATCAGGTCGGGCAGGTGCAGCAGCAACACGAGCAAACCGACACCCCAGGCCATCAACAACAGGGCCTCAAGGATCTGACGCGCTCGCGGCTTCCCCTTGCGCTTGCTCACCACGGAACGGGAGCGCACCACCTGCAAGCGACGCTGCCGAGTCATGAATCCAGGCTGTAGCCAGCACCGCGCATCCAGCGCTCAAATTCAATCAACACCAACTCATTCGGGCAATCCACCAGGCTGAGATCCCCCACGGTGCAATCCCCTTGACCACCGTGATGCAAGGAGAGATGGAACGTGGGCCCGCTGAGTCCGCACACTTCCGGATCGCTGCGCACCACCACATCCAGGCAGGCGCCTAAACGGGTGACGCGGCGGCGCAGTTCGGACCAGGACAAGCTGCTCATCGCGGTAGATCCAGTGTGGATCGATTCAAGCGAACGTCAACAGGCGTCTTGGGGGTGGGCAGCAACGAGAGCAGAGTCGCACTGATCACCAGGGCTGCCACCCCAGCCACCGGGGCGGCGAAACGGCGCACCAGGGGTTGGCGATGCCTCAGGTCCTGTCGGCTGAGGGGAGAGAGCTCAGGCAACTCAAAGGGGATTGCCAAGCTTTGATCAAGACGCACTTGATCAAGGCAACGCACCAGATCCGAGAGCTCCGCGTCATCAAGCTGGACCTGCAAGGGAGGCGTATTGGGCTGACTGCTCCGCAACTCCAGTTGATGCAGTCCCTCGTGGGGGGCAATCGCCACTGGGGCATCGGCGGCACCGAACGCTTTCGGAAGGCCACTCAACAGGTGACGCGCATAGGGAATCACCGCGGCGAGGAGAGCCTGCAGATGCTCCCGCTTCCCTTCGAGGTCGGTGTGACCGGCCAGGCCCATGCTGAAGCCGGTGACAATCCCGATCGTTCCGGAATCCTGGCCCGCAGAGAGATCAGGAAGACCTTCCACCACCAGGCGGCAACTGGTCTGCTCGTAACGGCTGGTGAGTTTCATGGCAGACACAAGGAATCAAACAGCCGCATCCAGCAGGCTCGCGCGCAAACGCTCGAACCCACCGGGACCGGCACTGAAGGCCATCGCCTGCACCAGCTCCCGGCTCAGGGCAATGCCCTCGACGGGATCCAGCAGGCGCTGAACACCCCCACGGCGGGGGTTGAGGCGCTCCTGCACCAACTCACGCAGACGTCCGCGGAACAGGTCCCAGCGCTGCTGGTTGAGCTCCGCCGGTTCAGCCGAGGAGAGCAGGGTGCGCAGCATCGGATAGAGACGCTCCGCCAGGGCATTGAGAATGCGGATGAGGGCGTCGGTTTCCTCGGGCTTGAGAACAGCCCGCCGGGTGTTGCGGCGGAGGGGATTGCTGCAGCGCCGCTTCCACAGTTCAACCCGATTGGGGAAGAGGTCCGTGAATCCCATCTCCTCACTGAGCCAAACCATCGCCTCCCCGCCGTTGAGGTCGAGGGCTTCGGCGCAGAGCAGCATCAGATCCAAACGCTCGATACCCCGACGGGAGAGGGGAGTCTGCAAGGGGGATGGAGCATCGGCCATGGCTGCGATACTGCCAGTTGTGGCGCTGATTCGTCGACCATGACTGCCCTCGATCTGCGTCAACTGGTGCGGGAGATTCCTGATTTCCCCAAGCCGGGCATCCTGTTTCGGGACATCACCCCACTGATGCGTCAGGCCAGCGCCTGGCAGGAAGTGATGCGGCAACTGGGATCGGTGTGCGACCAGCTGCAACCGGATCTGATCGTGGGGATTGAATCGCGGGGCTTCATCGTGGGCACCGCCCTGGCCACGGCCCGTCAGATCGGCTTCAGCCCGGTGCGCAAACCCGGCAAGCTTCCCGGCCAGGTGATCGGGGTGGATTACAGCCTCGAATACGGCACCGACCGCCTCGAAATCCTCCCCGATGGATTCGAGCAGCGCCCGCGCGTGCTGATCGTGGATGACCTGCTCGCCACCGGTGGCACCGCAGGGGCCTGCGCCGAGCTGGTGAACCGTGTGGGTGGAGAGCTCTGTGGATTTGCCTTTGTGGTGGAGCTCTCCGATCTCGGCGGCAAGAACAAGCTGCCGGCTGAGGTGCCCGTGGAGTCGCTGATCGTTTACTAAGCGCCTCACGCCGTGGCATCGCTCTCGCTAGGGCCTCCCTCGGTGGGGAACTCTCCATGGTGAGTCGACTAAGTCGACCAACCAGAGACGCAGCCCCGCCTACAGGTTCTGGTCCTGCCAGAGCAACACCTGATCGAGCTGCTCGAGACTGATCAGGCCGTAGCGCCAGAGCACGATCGGCAGAGGCGCCTGCTCCAGTTGCGCCTGCTTGAGGCCAAGGCCCATGGCGTTGTCACTGAGCCCCACTTCCGTGCGCAGGAAGCGCAGCAGCTCTTGATGGGGAGCCGGTTGTGGGGA
>Ga0315899_10005883_pt1 | contig 13206 bp, 9 predicted proteins | sample LakEriMetagenome_2_FD_203518 | JGI IMG/M metagenome (GOLD analysis project Ga0315899, IMG submission 203518) | Freshwater fungal communities from buoy surface, Lake Erie, Ohio, United States - Buoy 4 MA112 | ecosystem: Environmental > Aquatic > Freshwater > Lake | place: USA: Lake Erie, Ohio...
GGCGGTAGGATTCGAACCTACGACATGGCGGTTAACAGCCGCCCGCTCTACCACTGAGCTACGCCGGAATGACCGCGGCCGCTGCCGCGAGCGGAATATTAGCAGGGAGGGCCGCGCCTCCTCCCCGCCGCACGAACCCCCTAGTCGAGGTAGTCGCGCAGCTTGCGTGCCCGCGATGGATGGCGCAGCTTACGCAGCGCCTTCGCCTCGATCTGGCGGATACGTTCGCGAGTCACGTTGAACTCAGCCCCAACCTCCTCCAAGGTACGCTGGCGCCCATCCTCCAGCCCAAAGCGCAGCCGGAGCACGCGCTGCTCGCGCGCGCTGAGTGACTCGAGCGTAGCAACGATCTGCTCAGAGAGAAGCTGGCTGTTCGCCGCCTCGTCTGGCTTCTTCGCCGCCTTATCCTCGATGAAGTCCCCGAGATGGCTGTCCTCCTCTTCGCCGATCGGCGTTTCGAGGGAGACCGGCTCCTGGCTCACCTTGCGCATTTCGCGGACGCGCTCTGCGGTCACCTCTGACTCGGTGACCTTGGTGAGCTCCTTAGCAATCTCGTCATCCGTCGCCTCACGACCGAGCTCCTGGAAGAGCTGGCGCTGCACACGGGTAAGGCGGTTCAGCTGCTCATACATATGCACCGGGATGCGGATCGTTCGGGCCTGATCCGCAATCGCTCGCGTGATCGCCTGGCGGATCCACCATGTGGCATACGTCGAGAACTTGAAGCCCTTGATGTACTCAAACTTCTCCACGGCGCGGATCAAACCGATGTTCCCTTCTTGGATCAGGTCCAAGAAGCTCATGCCACGCCCGATGTACTTCTTGGCGATCGAGACGACGAGGCGCAGGTTCGCCTTCGTCAGCTCCTCGCGACCACGCCAGCCGAGCTGCACCACGTAGCCCTCACGGCCGCGCAACTTGCCGAGCGCTGGATTCTCAGGATCCCAGCCCGCCTCGCGAATCCAATCTTTTCCATCCTTCGAGATGTGCTTTCCCTGCACGATCCAGGTTTCGAGTGCTGGCCAGGCAATCTCATCGCGTGCCCAGAGGAAGAGCTTCTGGAGCACGCCGTTGTCGCGGCTCTCCATGTCGCCAGTCCCGACCGTCGCAAAGGCGAAGTCGATAATTTCCGCAGTCTTCGCCGCAAGGTTGCGTCGGTTTGGGTCATTGAAGGACTTCACCAGGCTCTTGGCAATCATCAAATTCTTCTTGGCCGTCTCGCCCGTCACCTCGCGCGAGGCTTTGTCGAACCCCGTGACCTTGCACTCGTGCACGTGATGCCCCTTGACCCACGCACCAATTGCATCGGCATACGTTGTGTGCGCCTTCGCAGCCAGCGCTGGATCGAGGCGGTACCACTCCTTCTTTTTGCGTGTCTTGAGTTCCGTCTCGTGATAGGTCCACTGATGCAGGTTGTAAACGGCCTTCCATGGCTCGTCGGCCATCTGCTCGCCCAGCTCAATCATCTTGGCGAGGACGACCTCCTCTTCGGCGGTGAGCAGTCCGACGCGACCAATCTCCTTGAGGTACATGCGCACTGGATCGTCGACACCCGTTGACTCCGCAGCTGGCTCAACAACATCAGGCTTCGGTGCCTCTGGGGCAACCTCGGCAACAAGGAGTGCAGCCGCCGCCTCTGGGCTGAGCATCTCAACGCCATCGACTTCGATCTCTGCAAGATCTGCAGCGCCGGGCTCTGCAACGCCATCAAGCTTTGCAGCTGGACCGGCCGCCACCTTCCCCTTCGCAGCTTTCCCCTGCGGCTTTGCTGGGGCAACCGCTGCAGCTGGCGCCGCCTTCTCGCCCTTCGGCTTCGCTGCTGGTGCGGACGTGGTCGCGAGTGAGGCGGACTTCCTCCCCTTCGCTGGGGAAGATTTCGCCGCTGGTTTCGCGGCTGGCTTCACCGCTGGCTTCGCCTTGGCGATTGGTTGGGTGCTTGGTTTTGCAGTGGGCTTGGCGGCGCTCTTCGCCACCGGCTTCGCTGAAGCCTTCACGGCGCTCTTCACTGGCGCGGCCTTCTTTACAATCGGTTTTGCAGCGGCTTTCGGGGCGGCCTTAGAGGTCGCGAGTGATCCGCGCTTTGCGACGGGCTTTGGGGCTGGTTTCGCAGTTGGCTTGGGGGTAGCCTTCGCCGCCGGCTTCACCACTGGCTTCGAAGTTGGCTTAGCGGTTGGCTTAGCGGTTGGCTTAGCGATTGGCTTTGGGGCAACTTTCGTGACGGGCTTTGCAGCGGCTTTCGGGGCGACCTTGGTAGATGAGGCCTTAACGGGCGCCACCTTTGCGGGCGCCACCTTTGCGGGCGTACTTGTCGTCACCTTACTTACCTGCTTCGCCTTCGTCACTTGCTCCCCCCCTTTGCCGCTGTGAGCACTCCCGACGCCAAGAAGCGTCGGTCAAGTGCCTTTCGCTTTTTTCCAAGATCTCGTTCAGCCTCCATGAGGGATCGAACTCGAGCGGCATCGCCCTCGCGCTCCGCCTCAGCAATCTCACTTCGCGACCAAGCCATCGCCTCTTCGAGGCGATCAGCCTCCAGACGCAGAATCGTCTGATCGATGCCGATGCGAATCCGCGTGATCTCTACGGTGGCCCCAAGGCGTACCGAGAGTGCCTGCGCCAAGCGGCGCTCTTCGCCCTCAATCGTACTGGGTAGGCGTTCTAGCGCATCAATGGTCGTCCCCGACTCTAATGCGCTGTCGAGTGCCGCACGTAGGCCTCGCCAGAGTGAGCGTGCGAGCCCACTGGTGAAGAGCTGATCGGTGAGGACGTCGCGCACCCGGAGTCGTTCAGCGGGCGCGGCAATGAGGAGTCGGAGCAGTTCGGCCTCGGGGGGCGTTACACCTGCAAGGATGGAGTCGATATCACCGTCGGCGTCGGCAGCGCGCACACGATCGGCAGAGATTCGGCTCTCAGCACCAGCCGTCTCGGCGCCACGCTGGATCATCGCTTCGCGAATGGAGTTCTCGTCCACGCCGATGCGCCGTGCGGCGGCAGAGATATAGCCATCGCGAACGATTGGGTCGCGCAGGCTGCGGAGGATCGGCTTGATACCGTCAATTGCGCGCTTCCGACCGCCAAGGTCCTTCAGGTCATGTGCCTGCGCGTGGGTGTCGATGAGGTATTCCACTACTGGTACTGGCTGCTCCGTTGCAGCGCGCCAAGCCTCTGGTTGATCGCGCACGACTTCATCAGGGTCTTTGCCATCGGGGAGGCGCACGATCCCCACATCGACGAGTGATGGTCCGCCATCCGCGCTCCCAAGTTCAGTCACTAGGCGGAGCAGTTCGGTGGCGCCAAACGCGCCCGCCTTCGCACCAGCCGCATCGACGTCGTACGCCAAGAGAATCTTGGATCCGTAGCGCAGCAGCAGCGCGACCTGCGCCGGCGTGAGGGCCGTCCCCATGCTGGCAACAACATTAGTGAATCCCGACTGATGCGCCATCAGCGCGTCGGTGTATCCCTCAACGAGCACCGCGGTGCCGCTCTTGCGCATCGCCGGCTTCGCCTTGTCAATGAGGTAGAGGGTGCGCGACTTATCGAAAAGTTCGGTCGCTGCACTGTTGAGATACTTCGGGCCGCGATCGCCACGCTTATCGTCTTCAGGAAGAAGTCGACCACCGAGGCCGGTGATCTTTCCATTCGCATCGCGGATCGGGAAGATCACGCGGGCGCGGAAGCGGTCATAGGCGCCGCGACCACCGTCGCGTTCCGTGGTGAGACCAACGGCGGCCAACTCAGCAGGCGTTGCGCCACGCTTTGCGGCGAGCGCCTTGGAACAGGCGTCCCAGGAGTCTGGTGACCAGCCGAGTCGCTGCGCTTCGATCGTCTCGTCGGTGAATCCGCGCGCGTGCAGGTAGTCGAGTGCGGGGCGTCCGAGCTCGTGCGAGGTGAGGATGGCGTGATAGAAGCTGACCGCCCCTTCCAGCACATCGCGAAGGCGTACCTTGCGCGCATCCTCGGCGCGACTGCGATCGTCAATCGTGACGCCAGCCTTCGCGGCCAGCTGCGTCAACGCCTCACTAAAGGGGAGGCTGTCTCGCTCCATGACGAAGGTGAAGATGTCACCCCCCTTACCGCAACCGAAGCACTTCCAAGTTTCGCGGGCAGGTGTAACGACGAATGAAGGGGTCTTCTCGCCATGGAATGGGCAGAGGCCCTTGAACGCAGCGCCCGCCTTACGCAACACGACCGTCTCGCCGACGACGTCGGCGACGGCTAGTCGGCTCTTGATCTCAGCGACGCTCCCGGAAGCCATCGGTGGGGGGACCTCCTTTGCGGTTCTGTGATCGGACAAAGCAGTTGCCCGTGGGTGTCAAGCGCTGTTGGGCGCAGAATAGCAGTCAGCCCCTCCCCAAGGCCAAGGCGTCCGCACGCCCCCTCCCCTACACTCCCCTCCAACGGCGACGCTCAGCGTTGCACCACCGTGAGGAGGCCCCATGGCAGAGACGGCAGCGAACCCCGCCTCGTTCGGCATCCTGGCCGACGATCCCGCCTACAACGCCACCCTCGCGGCCCGCATCGACGATACCGACACGCTCGCCCGCGTCTGGATCAAGCCCGACGGCGCGCCAACCCCATTTGAGCCCGGCCAGTACGTAACGATCGGGGTCAAGGTTGGCGAAAAGTTCGTGCAGCGTCCCTACTCCGTTGCCTCGTCCGCGCGCGCTCTGGATGGCGGTTACGAGCTCTACCTTCGACTCGTTCGCGGTGGCGCGTTTACGCCGCTCGTCTTTTCGCTCCCTGTCGGCCACCGACTGCGCGTGCTCGCTCCAAAGGGGAAGTTCACGATGGAACCAGCCGACACACGTGTGCAGATCTACGTCTCTTCGGGCACCGGGATCGCGCCGTTCGTCAGCATGGCGCGCACCCTCGCCGACGACGGTGCCCCGCGACGTGCGATCTACCTTAATGGTGTGAGCTACGTCAGTGATATCGGCTACCGCGAGTTAATCGAGGGGTGGGAGAAGAGCGGGTCGTACCCGGCAACCTACGTTCCAACAATCTCGCGCCCGAGTGATCCGCTCAATGCTGGCTGGACGGGGCGCACCGGCCGCGTCGAGAGCATCATTCAATCAGCACTCAGTGATCTCGGAGTTGACCCGGGTCAAGCGATTGCCTACCTCTGCGGAAACCCCGAGATGATCGTCGCTGCAGAGAGGAAGCTCGCCGAGTTCGGTCTACCTGACGATGCGATTCACAAGGAGCTCTACTGGCCAGCTGGCAAGCAGCCGACGGGCGCAACCGAGGCCTAGCTCCTACGGGCGCGAGGCGCGCAGCTTCGCGAGGAAGAACTCTTGTAGTCGATCGGCGCTAACGCGCTCCTGCTCCATTGTGTCGCGATCGCGCACCGTCACCGCGTTGTCGTCCATGGAGTCCACGTCAACGCAGATGCACCACGGCGTACCGATCTCATCCTGTCGACGGTAGAGCTTGCCGATGGCGGCGGTGTCATCGTAGACGGCGGTGAACTCGCGTGAGAGCCCGTCGCGAATGCGGTGCGCCATCTCCACGAGGTCGTCGCGCTTCTTGAGGAGCGGTAGAACCGCAACCTTGTACGGCGCCAGTTCCGGATGGAGCGAGAGAACAACGCGCTTCTCGTCGCGCACCACCTCTTCGCGATAGGCGTCAATCAGGAAGGTGAAGGCGGCACGATCGGCACCAGCGGCGGCCTCAACCACCCATGGGGTGAACGAGGTCTCGGTGGCTGGGTCGAAGTAGTCGAGGCTCTCGCCGCTCTCGGCGGCGTGACGCGAGAGGTCAAAGTCGCCACGGTTGTGAATCCCCTCAAGCTCCTTCCAGCCGAACGGGAAGCGGTACTCCACGTCGATGGCGCGCTTGGCGTAGTGGGCCAACTCGTCGGGGGCATGCTCGCGCATGCGCAGACGCTCTGGCGAAACGCCGTACGCCTTGTACCACTCCAGTCGTCGTGGCAGCCACTCTTCAAACGCAGCAGTGGCCGCCTCGTCGGGGCGCACGAACATCTGGAGCTCCATCTGCTCAAACTCGCGCATGCGGAAGACGAAGTTTCCCGGGCTGATCTCGTTGCGGAATGACTTGCCGATCTGGGCGATGCCGAACGGGATCTTCTTGCGCGACGAATCGCGCACGTTCTTGTGCTGCACATAGGCGCCCTGCGCCGTTTCAGGGCGGAGGTAGATCACAGAGGCATCCTCTTCAACGGGGCCCATGAAGGTCTTGAACATCAGGTTGAAACGGCGCGGCGCAGTGAGTGCGCCTTCACAATCTGGGCACTTCAGGCCCAACTTGGTCACGATCTCTGCGTCGGCCAACTGCGTGGTGGTGAGGTCGCTGGTGCCTGGGAGTTCATCAAGGCGATAGCGTCGCTTGCAGGCGGTGCACTCAACGAGTGGATCGCTGAAAGAGCCGACGTGGCCAGAGGTCTTCCAGACCTGGGGGTGCATCAAGATCCCGGCATCGAGTCCAACCACCTCGTGGCGCTCCTGCACGATGCTGCGCCACCAGGCGCGCTTCACATTGTTCTTCAGCTCAACGCCGAGTGGGCCGTAGTCCCACACCGCGTTGATACCGCCATAGATTTCGGAGCTGGGGAAGACAAATCCGCGGCGCTTCGCCAACGAGACAATGGTGTCGAGCTCGGAGACTGCTGGGGTCGCGTCAGCGGCTGGAGTTCCAGCGAGAGTCTTCGAGGAGTCGGCGTTGATGCTCATTGCGAGGAAGCCTACCCGATCAGGGAGATCGCTTACTTCGCGTCGCCCTTTGGGGCCGGGGCTGGCGTGCTCGGCGCGCTCGCAGGCGCATCCGAGGAGCCTGAACCGCCGCTGCGGCGATCAAGTTTGGCCCAGCCACTCCCCTTGAAGTGCACGCTCGCCGCAGAGAATTGTCGCTCCAGCGACCCACCACAATCTTCGTGGGTTCGAGCCTGCTGCTCATCAATGCCGTGCAGCACCTCAACCGTGGCGCTGCACTTCGCACAGAGGTAGTCGTAGAACGGCACTAGGAGCCTCGCTCGAGTCGTGCGATCTCGTCGCGGAGCTCGGCAACGCGACGTTCTGCTCCAGCGACCACGGCGGCTGGCGCCTTCCCTGTGAACGATGGGTCGGCGAGGCGGGCCTCAGCGACGGCGAGTTGGGCCTGTGCTGCAGCGAGATCTCTCTCGCGTCGGGCGCGATCAGCATCAAGCGTCGCGGCGTCAGCCTGTGGCGGCTCCAGTCTCGCGGTGAGGGTGCCCGCCACAACGAGGAGACCGTCGCCCTCAGCGGGGAGCGCTGCCTGAATAGTGAGTGGCCGTACGCGCGCCAGCCGCTCGATTGCTGAGCGCAGCCCTTCGCCCGATGCCACGAGGTTTGACGGCGCCGCAACGGTCAGCGGAATCCATGCGCCAGCGGGGAGCTTTGCAGTGGTACGCGCTGCGCGCACTTCGCGCACGAGCTCAAGCCACTGATCAATGCTGCTCGCGGCGCTGCTCGCCGCCGCCTGCTGCACCGGCCACGCCGCGGTAGCCAAGAGTCCTGGGTCGCTCGCGCGGCGCGGGAGCGCCTCCCAGATTCCCTCAGTGATAAATGGAGCGATTGGGTGAAGCAGGCGCAAGAGATCATCAAGGGCATCGACGAGCGTCCACCAGACGGCGGTGCGTTCGGCGGCAGGTCGCGTCTCGTCGGCGAGCGTCACCTTGGCGATCTCAATCGCTTGGTCACAATACTCCGCCCAGATCGCATCGTAGATCCGCTGCGCCGCCTCGGAGAATCCGTATTGCCCAAGCGAGCGATCAACATCCTCAACTGCGGCGCTGAGGCGCGTCGCCATCCAAGTGCCGAACTCCCCTGCGGCCGCCTGCGCCTCGGCTGCAGTCGGCCGATCGCCAGTTGTCTCTGCTGGTCGCGCACCAAGCACGTAGCGCGCGGCGTTCCAAAGCTTGTTCATAAAGTTGCGCGCGTTCTCCAGCTTCTCTGGCGAGAGGCGCTGGTCAGCACCTGGTGCGGTGCCCGAAACGAGTGCGAAGCGCAGCGCGTCGGCACCGATCTCATCGATGACGGAGAGTGGGTCCACCACGTTCCCCTTTGTCTTTGACATCTTCTGCCCCTCAGGGTCGCGCACCATGCCGTGCAAATAGATCGTCTCAAAGGGCGGAGTACCCATCAGCTCAATGCCGAGCATCATCATGCGCGCGACCCAGAAGAAGAGAATGTCGTGTCCCGTCTCCATTACTTGTGACGGGTAGTAGCGTGCGAGGTCGGGCGTCTTGTCGGGCCAGCCGAGTGTGCTGAATGGCCAGAGGCCGCTGCTGAACCAGGTGTCGAAGATGTCGCTCTCCTGCTGCAGCGTGTTCAACTCGGCGCCGCAGGTGCCGCAGCCGACTGGTCCCGCTTCTCGATCGGTCACGGTGATATGCCCGTCGGCGCAGTACCAGGCGGGAATGCGATGGCCCCACCAGAGTTGCCGGCTCACATTCCAATCACGAATCTCGGTGAGCCAATGCTCCCACGTCTTCTCAAAGTGCGCCGGAACAATCTGTGTTGCACCTGAGCGCGTTGCGGCGAGCGCCTTCTCAGCGAGCGGCTTGGCACGAACGAACCACTGCGTGCGCAAGCGCGGCTCCAAGATGTCGTTGCTGCGCTGGCAGCGCGCCGGATTTGCCGCGTGCGGCTTGACCGACACCAGGAGTCCGAGCTCTTCAAGTGCGGCGACGATCGCCTTGCGCGCCTTAAAGCGATCCATCCCAGCGAACGGTGCGGGGGCGTCGGCAACGATGCGCGCGGACTCATCAAGAATGGTTGGTGCTGGCAAGTTGTGACGGAGGCCTACCTCGCGGTCGTTCGGGTCGTGTGCAGGGGTAACCTTCACCGCGCCCGTGCCGAAGCTCATCTCAACAAACGCATCGGCAACCACGGGAACGGCGCGATTGACAAACGGCACCATCACACGCTTCCCAACCAGTGCGGTGTAGCGCGGGTCGTCGGGGTGCACAGCCACACCGGTATCGCCAAGGAGCGTCTCGGGTCGTGTCGTCGCCACGACAACGCCGCTGGTAGTGTCACCCCCCTCAAGTGGGTAACGAATCTCCCAGATGCTCCCCTGCTCTTCGGTCGCCACCGACTCAAGGTCAGAGACGCTCGTTTTGCAGCCGGGGCACCAGTTGACGAGCGCCTCACCACGATAGGCAAGGCCGCGCTCGTAGAGGGTGGTGAAGGCGGTGCGCACGGCACGGCTGGAAACGTCATCCATGGTGAAGCGGGTGCGGCTCCAGTCAGCCGATGCACCGAGGCGCTGGAACTGACCGAGGATGGTGTCCCGCGTCTCGTCCATGAAGCGGTGCATGCGTTCGAGGTAGCGCTCACGTCCAAGTTCGGCGCGGCTGCTCCCCTCCCTCTCCACGATGCGATCGAGCACGTACTGGGCGGCGATGGAGGCGTGATCCACACCAGGGAGCCAGAGTGCGGCTCGCCCCTGCATGCGCGCGCGGCGCACCATCAGATCTTCGAGCGTGACGAAGAGCGCGTGACCAACATGCAGGCCGCCGGTGACGTTGGGTGGCGGCATGATGATCGTGAATGGCGGAAGGGATTCACGACCCGCTGCGTCTCGCGTCTCGCGTCCATCAGGGCTGCCGTAATCGGTTGCCGCCCAGCGGGCGGCAACGCTGCGCTCTACCTCTGCGGCACTGTAAGAGGGGCCGAGCTCGCGTGCCGCCGTCACGCTGATGCGCGGGGGGTGGCCGTGCGCGAGCGCGGTGCGCGTCGGACCGGTGACGCCGGCTCACTCACGCCAATCTCGCGCTCGGTGAGCATGAGCGGCAGCGCGCCAGCGGTGATGGTCTCTTCGGTGACAACACAACGACGCACGTCGGGGCGATCCGGCAGGTCGTACATCGTGGCAAGGAGTGCATCCTCAAGAACGGCGCGCAGCGCACGTGCGCCGGTCTTGCGGAGTAGTGCCTTCTCGGCGACCGAATGGAGCGCAGCTGGCGTGAACTGCAGATCAACGTTGTGCATTTGGAAGAGGCGCTGATACTGCTTGACCAGTGCGTTCTTCGGCGCCACAAGAATCTCGACGAGGTCGTTGAGGGTGAGTGGGTCAAGCGCCACGATCATCGGTAGACGTCCGATGAATTCAGGGATCAAGCCGTAGCGCAGCAGGTCATCAGGCATCAACTGCTCAAGTACACGGGTGCGCTCATCTTTGCTTGCGGGCGTGTCGGAACCGAAGCCGATACCGCGTCGTCCGACGCGATCTGAGACGATCTTCTCGAGCCCTTCAAATGCGCCACCACAGATGAAGAGGATGTTCGTCGTGTCGATCTGCAGGTACTCCTGGTGCGGATGCTTGCGACCACCCTGCGGCGGAACGTTCGCGACCGTGCCTTCGATGATCTTGAGGAGCGCCTGCTGCACCCCTTCGCCGGAGACGTCGCGCGTGATCGATGGGTTGTCGGACTTGCGGGTGATCTTGTCGATCTCGTCGATATAGATGATGCCGCGCTGCGCGCGCTCAATGTCGCCATCGGCGGCCTGGATCAGGCGCAGCAGAATGTTCTCAACATCCTCACCAACGTATCCGGCTTCGGTCAGGCTCGTTGCATCGGCGATGCAGAACGGCACATCAAGAAATCGGGCGAGTGTCTGCGCAAGTAGGGTCTTGCCGGAACCGGTCGGGCCAACGAGCAGAATGTTCGACTTGGCGATCTCCACTCCGTCGGCCACGGTTGGTGCGCCAACGCGTTGGTAGTGGTTATGCACGCCCACAGCGAGCGAGCGCTTCGCGCGCTCCTGGCTAACGACATGCTCATTGAGCGCGGCATGGATCATGCGGGGGGTTGGCGTAACGCCGCCGAACGACTTGCGCTGCGACGCCGATGGCGACTGCTCGGTGGCGATCTCTGCGCAGAGGGCGACGCACTCATCGCAGATGAAGACGCCCTGGCCGGCAATCAGCTTACGAACCTGCTCTTGCGTCTTACGGCAGAAGGAGCAGCGATACGAGCCTGTGCCCGCGCTACGTGGGCCGCGCGTCTTACCGCCTCCAGACTCTCCGGATCCTGCTCCTCCGCTCATGCGGCGCGCCTCACTTCCCCTTAGGTGGAACGATGGCGGGGAGCTTGTAGACCTCGTCGATGATGCCGTACTCCACCGCCTGCTCTGGCGAGAGGAAGAGGTCGCGGTCCGTATCTTTTACGACCTTCTCCATCGGCTGACCCGTGTGGGCGGCGAGGATCTCTTGTGTCGTGCGCACGAGCTGCTCCATCTCCTTCACCTGAATGAAGACGTCGGGCGTGTTGCCGCGGAATCCGCCAGAGCCCTGGTGGATCATGATGCGGCTGTGCGGTAGAGCGAAGCGTCGACCTGGCGCGCCAGCGGCGAGGAGCACCGCGCCCATTGACATAGCGATGCCGGTACAGATGGTGCTCACGGGGGCGCGCACGTAGCGCATCGTGTCGTAGATCGCGAGGCCTGAGGTGATCACGCCCCCTGGGCTGTTGATGTACAGGGAGATCTCCTTCTCGGGATCCTCTGAATCGAGGAAGAGGAGCTGCGCAATGATCAGGTTGGCGATGTCGTCTTCGACCGGGCCGCCAAGGAAGATGATGCGCTCCTTGAGTAGGCGCGACCAGATGTCGTAGGCGCGCTCGCCCTTGCTGGAAGATTCAATCACCATTGGTACGAGCATTGGTTACCCCCTACGTGTGCACCCGCTCTCTGCGGGAGGCTGAGTTTACTTGGCGGCAGCCTTCGCGGCGGTAGGCGTCGCTGGGCGCTCCGGCGCCCAGGTTGGCCAGGCCTCAGGATGAGCATCAAACCACTCGTCAACGAGCCGCTCAACCACGAGGGAGCGGCGCAGTGAGGCACGGATGGCTCGGCGACCACGCTCCGACGTGAGGTAGGCCTCAAGCTTGCGCTGGCCCTGGGTCTGGGGACGGGCGCGCTCCACCTCTTCGTCGATGAGCTCCTCTGGCACTTCGACCCCTTCGGCGCCGGCAACGGCGCTCAACACCAGGAGGGTTCGCGCGCGACGCTCACCGCGCTCACGTAGATCGGCACGCAACTCCTCCACGCTCTTTCCGGCGGCACTGAGGTACTGCTCAAAGGTCAGACCCTGTCGCGCAATACTGCGCGCCAACTCGTCAACGAGGCCATCGATCTCCTCTTCAATGAGTGGGTCGGGAATCTCAACCGTGGCACCCTCCATAGCGAACTCGACGATCTTGTCGGCGAACTCATGTCGGGCGCGATCAACCGCACTCGCCTTCAGGCGCATCAGGATCTCGGCGCGCAGTCCAGCAACGTCAGTGACGTTCGCAACCTGAGCCGCGAAGGCATCATCAAGGGGCGGCGGAACCCGCGCGCGTAAGTCGTTAATGACGACGTCAAATCGCGCCGGTACGCCTTGTAGTGCCGCCTCTTGGTAATCCTCAGGGAAGGTCACCTCAACGGTGGTCGCGTCGCCAACCTTTGCGCCAACGAGTTGCGCCTCAAATCCTGGAATCAGCCGGTCGGAGCCAAGCACGATCGGCATGCGCTCAGATGAGGCGCCATCAATCGCAATGCCGGTGTCAACGCGATAGCCATCGAAGGCGATGATCGCGTAGTCGCCAAGCTCTGCCCCGCGATCGGTCACGGCCGTGAGCGTTGCGTAGCTGTCGCGCAGATCGTTCACGACCGCCTCAACCTTGGCATCGTCAGGCTCCTCAAAGGTTGGCTCAAAGGTGTAGCCGCGGTAGTCACCGAGCTTCACCTCTGGCGGCACAGGGATGAGTGCGGTGAAGGTATACGGCTCCCCTTCAACGATCGGCTTCGCATCGATCTTTGGGCTGGTGAGCGGAACGATGTCGGACTTCATGATCGCGTCGCGATAGCCGCGCTCAATCAGGATTTCGGTTGCCTCATCAAGGATGCGGTTGATACCAGCGAAGCGCTCGACAATGGAGCGCGGCGCCTTCCCCGGGCGGAAGCCTGGGATACGGCTGTGGCCGGCGACGTGCCGGACCGCCTGGGCAATTGCCGCGGCCACCTCTGCGACTGCGAGGGTGACCTCAAGTCGGACGGTGCTCTTCTCTGCGGGAGTGGTCGTGAATTCCATGAGCGCTCAGGGTACCCGACGACCCTTGATCTGGTGGGCGAGGTGAGACTCGAACTCACACGTCGTTGCCGACACCGGCTCCTAAGGCCGGCGCGTCTACCGTTTCGCCACTCGCCCCCGAGCATCATCGTCGCCCACGGGGGTTCCGTCCACCGC
>Ga0315899_10005885_pt1 | contig 13204 bp, 17 predicted proteins | sample LakEriMetagenome_2_FD_203518 | JGI IMG/M metagenome (GOLD analysis project Ga0315899, IMG submission 203518) | Freshwater fungal communities from buoy surface, Lake Erie, Ohio, United States - Buoy 4 MA112 | ecosystem: Environmental > Aquatic > Freshwater > Lake | place: USA: Lake Erie, Ohio...
TAATGTGTTGCTAATGTGTTGCTAATGTGTTGCTAATGTGTTGCTAATGTGTTGCTAATGTGTTGCTAATGTGTTGCTAATGTGTTGCTAATGTATGTGTTGCCTCATAAAGCTGACACTACTGTTATTTGCCAATGCGGTGCCATGGTCTGCAAATACTATATGCCTAAACATTTGCGCACAGCAAAGCACCAGAGGGACATGATTTGTAGGGACCATATTGAAGTCAAACCTCGTAATAATTAATTTATAAATAATGTGTCTTTGAAAAAAAAAAGTTCTTTAAGTATCAAAAAAACAACTTAACAACAAATTAAATAATATATGTATAATATATATTATAAAATGTATATCAAAATAATATATATAGAATGGTTCATAAACAAGATGTTAGTTTAATGTCTGTAGAAGAGCTCGCTAAATATGTGGAAGCTGTACGAGAAAAAAGAAAAAAGTAGAGAACGTGCTAAACATTATTATAATGGACTATTTGAAGTAAAACATAAAAAAATGATATTTTCGGTAGATTAAAAACATCTACAGATAATAAACATTTTATTCCTCATTATATGTTAGGTACTATTAATACGTATGTATGGATGTATGTATGTATGTACGTACGTATGTATTCATGTATGTATGTATACACATATATATATAGTGTGTGTATGTACCTGCCAAAGCCTCCTGGCGAAGCCTTTGATTGCACCCGGTCTCGCGTCCACATGCTGTACACAAGTGTGTGTTTGTGTGTGTATTTTTGTAAGAGAGAGAGAGAGAGAGAGAGAGAGAGAGAGAGAGAGAGAGAGAGAAAGCGAAAGTTTATGAAGCACAACATTCCTGAATTTTTTTTGAAAAAAACGAGAACCCTCTCCTGTACACACGCTCACGAACCATGTATCTGGGGGAATCCGCATCAAAGAACCGTACAACAAATGTGTTCTATTTAGAATGTGTTCTCTATAGAATGATTAGAATGTGTTCTCTATATAATACTTAGAATGTGTTTTCTATTGAATGTGTTCTTGGAGATATCTAGTACTTGACTAACTACTTTACTAGTACTTTACTACTTACTAGTACTTCCCAGAGCCAACTTTACTAGTACTTTATATAACTTTGCAACCTCGAATCCTTCCGGGGGCTTCCAGATCAAAGAACCGTAACCAAAGACCCAGAGCATGTCTGAGAGAGAGAGGGGGGGGGGCGGGGACGGGGGAGGGAGGAAGGGAGGGAGGGAGTAAGGGAGGGAGCGAGAGAGGGAGAGAGCGCGCGCGAGGGAGAGAGACTTCAGATCAAATAGCCTTTCACAGAGACCCTCGCCATGTCTACAAACACCACACGCACGCACGCACACACACACATCAAAGAAACGTACCCAGAGGCCCGGAGCATGTCTACAACCAACAAGACACACAAACACACACACATACACCCTTTCTCCATCTCTCTCTCTTTCCCTCTCGTCCAGATTACAAAGAGCCGCGCACGGTATGCCAATCTGACTGCCCCATATGATATAATAACATAATAATACAAGATGTAAAAAATGCAAAATCCACCTTCACAGCCTGAGGGCGGTTCCCCACTTCCCCGCAGAGCCATCAGTCCTTGTGAGCGAGAGCTGTTTAACGATAGACCCTGTCGTCGCAGCCCCTGCCGAGCATTCAAGCAATATTAATCTTGTGAAATGTTCAGAAAACATATTCTCATGGGCTCCCCGTTTACCCGCGACACGTGCAAAATACACTACCCGCGCGGAGGCACGCCCAGGAAGATTAGGGCTGCGGGCCTGGCCCGCAAGATTCGCCAAGGCGGCGGCCGCAGACGCTGCAGTAAGTGCCAGGATCGACATGGTATTTACGTACATATACACCCTCCGTCTCCGTCGATTCCTCCACCCTCTTCCTGGAAATTGGTCAACATTTCATTTACGAACTGCATTTATTACGAAATTATAAAGATTTTGGGACACAGAAGTGATACCGGTTTTCAAGGATAATTATTTGTACCATTATTTGAATATTGAAGTATAATAAAAATCAAACGATTTGACGATAACGGGGTTTCCCCAAAACCCCTTCTGACTTAATCCAGCGCCCCCACACAATGTCCATGCGAACGCTCGTGATCGGCGCCGCCGTTGGTGTGTGCCCCCCGCCGCGTGCCCCTCAGCCCCTCCGTCGCTGCCTGCCTGCGCATCGGCCGCTGCCGCTTGGCCACCGCAGCGGTTTCTGCTGGTTCCCCGCCCGCAATCACACTGTCCCGCGACGCCGGCTGCGCTGCGACACTCCAGGAGGAAGCGTGGACACCTAGCCATTGGCATGAGAGGCATGGGATGTGAATGTGCGCGTGTGCAAGATAGAATACAGAGCGCGCATGGATGTTCGCTCTATCGGATGCTCTTGCCGTGGTTCAGCAGCGTTTTTGGTGAATATTACACGTTTAATTGTAATTCCACTGACCAAGCCCTGCTATAATGCTCACCACCGCAGCTGGCGCGGCCGCATTCGCGCCCGGCGCCTCGGTGATGCCCCGTGCCGCCGGTCAGGGTGCTGTCGGCCTGTGCATGAGCGCTGGCTCCGGCAAAATCAAGCAGGTGGCAGCCTTCCGCGGCGCAGGCGCAGGCAGGGCCGGAAAGTCCCTCGTGCCCACTGATCCTGCGTCTATCGATCTCGACCTTGTGTACGGCACCAAGGTGGTCAAGGACACCGTGGGTGGCGTAGACACGACCTACCAGAAGCCCCCTTCCAGCTTCTTCTCCTCCCTTTGTAAGTTTTTTTCTTTCCGTCTTGCTTGCCCGCGACAGAGGGGTTGCATGTATGCGTGCGAACCTTGAACGTGTACGAAGACTCGGCATCAATACTGACAGGAGCGCGTATTTTTTTGCTCATTCGCAGTCTCTCCCAAGCCCGCTGCCCGCGCCGTGGCTAAGCCCGCCGCCCGCGCCGTGCCTAAGCCCGCTGCCCGCGCTGCCCCCAAGCCCGCTGCCCGCGCCGTGGCTAAGCCCGCCGCCCGCGCCGTGGCTAAGCCCGCTGCCCGCGCTGCCCCCAAGCCCGCTGCCCGCGCCGTGGCTAAGCCCGCCGCCCGCGCCGTGCCTAAGCCCGCCGCTAAGCCCGCCGCTAAGCCCGCCGCCCGCCCTGTGCCTAAGCCCGCCGCAGCGGCGCCGCAGCGCGGTGGCCTGCGCAGCATGATGCGCAAATAAGCCTCTTCTCAGCACGTATCGTCCTCTTTCCTCTTGTAAGGCAAGGAGAAAGGTGGCTGTGGCTGTACAGCGTATTATATTATATTTTTATATTGTATGAAAGCCGCTGGCTGCTTGAAATGACTAGGTTAACTTTGAATTAAAGTCCAAGTCTTCTGGTCTTGTTCGCGGTGTCAATTGGTTAGTCAATGAGCACTGTGACGGCTTGGGAACAGCTGCATTTCAAGATGTATGTGTCAGTGAAATTAAATGCCTTGCTTATGTTGTTGGCTGCAGCCGGGTCCCTTCTGATGCGGCCTGTTCGGCGAACCTAGGCCACCACAAATTTCTCTCTCCAGAGCCTCGCAACATCGCAAGGGCTCCCAGATGGAATTCGGAGGAAAATGTACGTGTGGAGATCTATGCACCGCCTGCACACACGGCCAGGAGCATCCTCCCAAAAGTAAGGAGGGGGAAAGCTGTGGCGAAGACCGGTGGTGAACTTGGACGGGGTGAATTCTCTTTTCTCTTAGGCTCTCTCCCCGAGACTGTCTCGAAGTATGCTCTTCACCCGGCAGGAGGCGTCAGCTTGTCTCTGGTTGTCCAGGGTTTTTATTCACTACACGTCCATGACGGAGCCTAGTGTACATTCATACATAGTACAAGTACAAGAATTACCACTTTCCCGTGTGAGGATACTTGGTGATGGGTGCGTCAAAGACGTCTCCTCGTATTAAAGCACCTCCCGGAACAAAAGGTCGCGTGTGGTGTACTGCAGTCTGCGGCTTCCCTTTTGTGTCCTTTTTCGCGTGATCTTTGCTCAGCGACACACTCGACACAAAAGTAAAGTCCAACGAACTCGTGCTGCGCAGCCCATTTGCGGTGGCGGGCCTTGTGTTGTTGCTGCTGAGAGCGGATGAAAGCTCGGGGCTGAAAGATCGGCCAAATGGTAAACATCGAGAAAGAGTGTCAGAGATGGTGGATGGAGAGAGGAAAGAGACACGAGCCAGCGTACAGAAAGAAATCAGCATGCAGACAGCGTGCGCGCCACGTTTCAGGCGTACCCATTCTAGCACATTCTATACACAGAAAGTTCTAGCGCATTCTATGCACAGAAAGTAGTGAATGGGGAGACTGAGGGGGTTTGGAGAGATCGGGGGGTGTCTTGCTTACTCAAGCGTAGACCATTGACGCAACAGCTTTCGCTCGAATCGGTGCAAGTCTTCAGACCACAACCACTGCGTCTCGAGCTTGTGCGTGCCAGCAGGCACCCACTTGGGAGTGTGAGGTTTTTTCTCCTCCGCCACAATCTCCTTGGGTTTCAGGACCCAAAGATCGTTGCCCCGCACACTCCAGGGAGCCTGAGGATAGGCGCTTGGAGACGTAAATGGTGAGGTTTTCAACAAGCATCCTCCCCTGTGATACCCAATAGGCCTCCAGGGCTCTAAGAGAGGACCAACCGACTCCTCGGAGTCACCGACCACCTTTTTCTTGCTCCTTGTGACGCGAATCTCGTTCAGTCTCTCACTTGCTGTCGGAGGTCGGTCTCGCTCTGTTGGAAAACTGGGGGGAAGTGGGGCTGGTGGGCGATGAAGATCGTGTTTGTGTCCTATCTCCGCCTCGGCACTCAGTCTCCCTGCTGGCTGATCTTCAAGGTTGTCTCTATATTCTTCTCCGCGAATCTGTTTCCACCGACTTTGGATGGCCTGGTAGGCGGGAGGGATGGGCCCTGGTGTGTGTGTGTGTGTGTACACGCGCGCTCGTCTTACACGCATGCGTAAGGTACATATGTGCGGGCGTACATCTTTGTTCTGCACTGGCACCAGCCATGATTTTTTGGAGACATGCAACCACCTGTCATACTCAGTACTGGAGTGGTTTCGATCAAAAGTTGCGTCTTTTTCCCCGGCATGGGCCAATTCGCAAATGGCTTCGCTATGTCCTGGGTAATGAGGAGAAATAGAATAAGCAAACAATGATAAGGACAACACAATCAACCGTCTGCCTCCTTTTGCATGCGCACTGAGGGCGTGTATGTACGTGCTCTTTTTTTCCAACATCCTCCCCCGGGTCCTCTCTCCCTCCCCCGGCCCCCCTCTTTCTTTAGGGGTGTGGAAATGCGTGGGCGGGTATTTCCTGCGACAATCGTGAGAGATCGACAAGCATTAAATCATGCGCACATTTTCATCAACCATCAATGAAAACTGGACACCTTAGGGGAGGTGGGCGATGAAGGTCGTTGTCGTTCCCCAGGTGTGCCCTTTTTGTAGTACTTCTCGTTGAGCTGTATGTCGCTTTCGTGAGACTCCAGAAGCCACTGCGTAAGTGTGCGTGTGCGTGTGTGCACGCGCCTAATCAGTTTTTGGATGATCTTCACCACGCGTACATATATGGATGTCATTGTTCTTTGACATGGACATTTTGCGAGAGTCGATGATCAAATGATTCTCGATAATATCCCTTGATGCACATCTGAATTCACGCTCTCTTGCTTCCAAGATACACACATCCGAATCCAAACTCTCTTGCTTCCAAGACCATCCCTCCTCCGTGTCGGTCTCTCCTGACCCGCCGTCTTTCCAGACTCCCCACTTCGATGACCCCACCCGATCCCATCTCACCTCTCCCCGCCTCATCTATCTGCCATTCTCTGCTCCATCTTAGCCATAAGATGGAGAAGAGAATGGCCCTAACTGTTTTGTACCTGGCCCATCATGACGTGATCGAGCACGGGTTTTTCACGGGTTCCCACTACAGTCAGTATGGACGGCGGTAGCACCGCAGGAGATATATGAGAGGTCAATGAGTGGTGATTTTCTCCCGGGCTTTCCTGAACCTCCTTGGGGTCCTGAGAGGGGATCATGTCCATGCGCACATATCTGTGTGTGCGTACACACACGTGCGAATGTCATTTGAAGAATACGTGTGTGATGTTATTGTGTGTGCGTGCGTGTGCTTGGAGAGCCTATCTTTGGCTCGCTCCCTCATACAACATGCACCTTTGTCTGCGAGAATGTTTGCATACGTGCGTAGTTTCATGCATAAAGGTATGCACGTGATTTTCATGCATGCAAATACTTGTTGAAGATGTTGCCAATTGAAGTAGACCCGCCCGTAGCCTTCTTGTAGCGCACATCCCAGACTAATCCGCTCACAAGCTGCCTTTTATATTTATCCCAGGAGTCCCGATTTTCGATTATTTTGCTCAGGGATTCCTGTGTTGCGGGCAATTTTAGCTCCCGAGCCAGCAATTTTTGGACAGTGTTCTCGTCGATTAGCGGCTGAAACTTTTCGTCCTTGCCAGGGATTTCTTCTCGTATCTTGGATGCCTGTATATATGTTCACGCGTGTGTGCACACAATCACACATTCTTCACACATTCTTCGCACTTTCACCCCTCTAAGCACACGAATGCGAGCGATCACGCGCAAACACGAGCACAGTTGTGCATGCGGATGAATACCGCCAAAACCATCACGTCGACGGTCGCCGTAGCGGTGGCGGTATATGATACGACACCATGAGGCTCCAGCACATGTTCTAAGTCTAATGTGTCTCCAAGTCCAAGCGTGCCGAAGGGTGCCGCCTTGCCGTTGACGATACGCGACGCCTCACAAAAGCCTTTGATGATAATCATGACATTTTGCATCGCTTCACCCTCCGTTATCAGATTTCGACCGACAGCAAAGCGATGGATTTGTGACTCGTGCACCAGTTGTTGGATTTTTTCGTCACTCCACTGCGAAAAAGCGCCTGCGCAAAGTCACACAAGTCAGGCATTGTATGCATTGGAACCGCTATGCAGTAACATGTTGCTACAAGATTCTGACCGATGCTGCGGTATTCGCGCTCTTTGACGACATTCTCACGCTTGTTAATGGGCACAATGCGCCTGTCAAAGTCAGTCTTTGCGAAAGTCATGAGGACAACTGGCGTATTCTGTGCCACATACGTCGCCGTGTAGACGCCGCCCTCTCTCATCAAGGATTCCCCGAAACCCCGCGACGGCTTGAGCATGTCGAGCGCACCCGCTTCCTCATTGAGCACGACAACTGACCCCGACAGTACGATGTAGCACCGCTCTCCCGTCGCTCCCAGCGCCTCGATAGTGGCCCCACTCGCATTCACGGTTCGGATCGAGGCGTTCCTGCAGAACGCTACTTGCGCGTCGGGCGACAGGTACGGGAAGTCTCGGAAAAAGTCACCTAGGTACGTATCTCCTTTGATGTCAACCTCCACTTCCCTCTTGAGCTCTGTCCAGATTTCCAGAACCTCCTCCTCCGAGCGCTGCATGGATCCATCACATGAAAGTCAGTTGGCGCGTCTCCCCGTCCCAGGCTGTGCACGCTCGCGCTTGCGCACCTCATGGGGCTTTTTGGTTAAGTTCTTCTGCATAAGCTCGATGCGAACATCGTCCATCTTGGACCGTACAGCTGACTGCTTTCGGCCCAGCGCCGCTTGCATTGCATCAACCTGAGCCTTGTAGGGGGCGAGGAAAAAGGCGGCCATGTCGTGCGAGTTGAACTCTTCCGAGGCCTCATTATACGGGTTGGCAACATCATCCGTCTGGCCGCTGCTCCCAGCAGCGCTCTTCCGTCCTGTTTGGCTCCCAGGTCGGTGCGACTTGCGCTGCCCGGTTGCTGGCTTGGCGAGCTTTGGCGCAAGCTTTCGCACTGGGATGTCCATCGCCCGACTGACAACGGACCACGCCGAAACGGCGCGGTTTTCTATTTTCTTCGTTGTTTGGGGCGTAGCGACGTGCCCTTCCTCTCTGCTCTGCCCGCTCGCATCTGCTGACTTGCCCAGGGCTTTCCGGGTGCGAAGGTGCCCAGATAAGACATTAAATACAAAGTACAAGGTCTGCCACGCTGGACAGACCGCGGTCAGGAATGGCTCAGGCAGACATGGTCGCCGAGTGCCGCAGCCTTTGCCAAATTTTGAAGCACTTGCTGGAATCAGATCCATGGATCAGGAACAAGCCCACTGAGCGCGTGGACGTGTTCCAGCAATCGAGCATTGGCATCACGCCCACTGAGCAAGTGGACCTGTTCCAGCAAGCGAGCATTGGTATCACATTGAGAGGCAATTACATTGAGAGCTGCCTCGTGGGCAGCCCCGCTCACTCATCCCGCAGCATACATGCCGGTGACAAGATTTCCCACATCAACGAGACCCCCGTGACAGCGGACACAGTGAGGGCTGCGCTCATCGGCAAAGACATACCGGGCTCTATGGTATGCCTGCACATCAAAAAACAATCTGGGGATACGAAACAGGTGCTGATACAGCGCACGTCCACGCTGGCGCTGGCGGAGAAGCGCAAGATGAGCAATTTGATCACGAAACTGCGGCAAAACGCGCTGCTGGCGCACGACAACGCCACACTGCGTCTGCTTAACGATCTTGAAATAACGTGGGACAGTGTGGCGTTGTCTGAAGCAGATCAGGCAGCAGCCCAGGCTGCAGCCGTTCGCCAGAGCTGGGATACAACACGCACGCAGGCGGCGCAGCATCTGGCTTCCCTGCGAATCCTGCTGGACAAACTCGACGTGAGCACCGAGCCACTTACGCAGCTGAACCGAAGCACAGATACTTTTGAAGCGAGAGAGAAAGAGTTGGAAAACGAGATTCGCTCGTTGCAGGTGTCGCTTGCGCTTGCGAAGCCAGCTGCTGCCATGTCGCAGTCCCAAGAGGAAGACATGCAGCATGAGCTGCAGCGCTTGTTACAGATGCAAAAACTGCAACAGGCGACGGAAAGTGTGGAAGAAGAGAGGCAGGCGTGGCAGCAGCGACGGATAGAAATGGAGAAAGAGATCGCAGCGCTAGGTTACTATCTGGCGGCTTCGGATGCCATGATTCGGAGTCAACAATCTGCTATCAATGAGCTGAAGCTGGCGCTGGTGAGGGCAGAAAGTGCAAAAGAGGTTGGTGCGCGACACTGCAGCGACTGCGTGGAGAAGGAGCGAAGCATTTATACGCAGCAATGTGCTATTGATAGGTTAACTGCGGCGCTGCTAAAGGCAGAAGAAAGCTCCAAAGCGGGCGCGGCCGAGGGCGTGCAAGGCCAGGATGATGCAGTGGCTATCACGATGAAGCTGGGAATGGACCTGAGTAGCGCAGGAGACGAAGGGACTATCAGACGCGTCCTTTTTTATCAGAGTTTATTGCTTGACATGGCGGATGCTACCGCTGTTCCGCCCTCGAGACTGTCGATCAAAGAAGTCGCTCCAGGCAGTAAAGTAGTTTCGGTGCGTATTGGACCTGATCCGTTCGGGAGAGGGCCCAGTGCTGAACACATCGCCAACGAATTGACGCAACAGGCCGCTGATCCCAAGTCAAAACTTCGCTCTGGAAAAATCACTTGTTACACTGAGCAACTTGTCGCTTCCTCCACCATTTCGCCCTCCCAAACGCTGCGAGATTCGCAGGAACAGCTCAAACCCTTGCAGGAGAAAGTGTGTGAGTTGGAGAAGTAGCGCGATCATCTGCTCGGGCATCTCAGAGGCACCCAACTACCTCGGCCTCAACGAAGCGAAAGGTTGGCGGCTGGCGCAGCGCTGTGAGAAGCGCATTCAGCGGTTGCAGGACAGTAGAGCAGAAGGACGGTGTGTCAGCATCAACCGCGTGGGGCGCATACTCGTGGAGGTTGGACTGGGGCGGATGCCCCAACGCCTCCGAGACGCCAGCCAATACCAAGCTTAGGTCCATCCTCAAGTCGCCAGAGGTACCAAGATCCTCGTGGGCGAAAACCTGACCACTGAGTCGGTATGGGCAGCCGTAGCTGAATGTCCCGCGTGGCCCCTAAAGAGAGAGAGAGAGAAGTTTTATTGACAATCAAGAAGTGACTGAAGGTTGTGCACATCTCAACATGTATCTCCACATCACCAGCGCGTTGGCTGCAGGGACATCCCCCCTCCAATGCTCTGTCTTCCTTGCTACTCCTCAATGCGGCATTTTGCTTTGTACATGATAATAAATTGCTGAATTATACTTTGTAATTGCGATAATAAAAATGCTGAGATGATCTCGAATACAAGCTACATCATGATCTTGTTTTGAGGAACGTCTCTCCAAAATTCCCTAACACCAAAACTCACACCCCAACTACATGCCGGGTAACCAGCCCCATCCACGAGTCCTGCCCTGCTTGCATTGTAGGAGCGAGCGGGGGGAACTCCGATGATGACCTCCGACTTGGGCGTCGTGCATCCGGCTGTATGCGCCTCGGGGCTCATGTTACCGGGAAACCCCATACTTCAAAGTTCAAAAAGGTCGGTAAGCTCAACCCCCTGTCGGGTAACACCGCCTCTGGGCGCACGGGCTCCAGCATATGACGGCAAGTACTACCACTCTCCGTTTGGCCATGTGGCACGCCTGGCGGGCACCCGGACGTGCACCTCCGCCCTTGGGCGGAGGTTTCGGGACCCCAAACCAATCTCCTGACCCCCTGGTACGACGGGCGGGCCGAGATCATCGTTTCCCGGTATCTGCCTGTTCTCTTTGGAGGGAAAGGGAGTTCCAGGTGCTCGAGGGGGGGGACACGGGTGACCTTCCATCCCATGAAAAAAAACTACGGGTATTGAACCCCACCCCAGGTTTCCCCCACGGCGGAACGCCTGTGTCGACTCAGTGCCCCTCACCCCCTCGAGGCCGTTGCCAGGAGATCCGAGGCCGCGAGGCCGCGCAAACAGGCCCTAGCGGGACCTGCCGATCGGTAGCAGAAAGCAGGATACGAGACTGGCTGATTGGGGTCCCAAGTTCACCAGCAATGAGCTCAATGTATGGCGGGATACAAATCAGGCAGGAGCAGGGGAAACCTCGCAAGGACGCCCGACGTGGCCGTTGTCACCCCCTTGAATAACTTTCTGGGTCCTGCGGGTGACACCGTTACCGCGCAAAAATGCAGCACTAAGCACTAATGTATGCAAAGCATATGGTGGACGGACGGTCACGCAGCGGTTATGGAAATGGCTCTGAAAAGGAGTCTCAGGTGCGGCACTTGAGAAAAGAAGGAACAAAGTCTAACCCCAGTCCATTCCCTCAGGGGCGGGACCTCACCAGGCCGGTAACCTGGTTACAAAACCCCTTCTAATGCAAAATACGTCAATCCCGATCCAATTCCTAAACCGATTCCGTCAAACAGACGAAACGGTGTGGCATTCTCCGAACGACATGGCAAATGCAACATGGCATGGTATACACCCATGGACATGGCGCAACAACGATCATATTGAAGAGCTGCTGGGAACTCCGACTTATAATGACCCCGGATCGACGGACTCGACGCTATCTCTTACGGCCAATAAACTGTCAAACCACGGCCAGCAACAAGCAAAGAACACCTCCAATAAAATACAACATCCGGGATTTCAAGCCACACGTGACAACAGACGGGAATACATCAGCAAAAATCGAATATACAACTCCAACTGCCAAACAAGCGGAGCCTGAGATAGAGATTCAAGCGGAATCCGACACGATACGACCCATTGATACCGACGCACAAGCGCCTCAGATGACGAAATGCTTACCAACCAACATACAGATGACAGTTCTAGACCGCCGACAGGATTTCCAGCCACACGTATCAGCAGACGCGACTACAGCATCAATAACCATCAATAACCAAATATAAAACTCCAAATACCAAAGAAGCGGAGCCCGAGATAGAGATTCAAAGGGCATCCGACACGATAAGACCCATCGATGGGTCTTATCGATGTACAAGCCGATCAGATCACAAAATGCTTACCAACCAACGCACCGACAACAGACCACCGCCAGCAACCCAAACGCCCACCAGACACACTGGTCAAGGGGGATCCCAAACGACAAAAGGTGTATGGCGCCGAAACGGAGGTGTCAGCTGGAGCGACTGCTGCCCAAAGCCAGAAGGTGACCTCTCGCCGACAACACTACTCATACACGCGATCCACGGTGTCCTAGTAGGATCAGAAACCGTAGCTCTTGTACCAGAGGCAGGGCACCTTGGCGCGGACCCCAACCCATGAACATCCCATTGAGATTTAAAAATACCACAACGGAAGTCTACAAGAAACGAAATCCCGACAGGCATAAAAGCAGACACAACTCTGGTCGGTATGAGGGCCGAGGGTCCGCCAGGCGATAATATGGGTCCTGTACAGAACCTCCCGAAACTAGATTCATATGCGACAGGGTCACGAGTATACCCCTGAAGCATCCTTTCTAATAGTTCTAATAAATTGCTGAAGATTGTCTCAAATACAAGCTATAATATATAGTATTGAGGATCGTCTTGCCAACTCCCGCCAACAACAAAAACACTACACAGCCAGTGCACGCCGCGTACACAGCCCCATCCACGAGCCCTGCCCTGCCTGCATTGTAGTAGCGAGCGGGGGGAACCCTGATGACCTCCGGCCTAGGAGGCGTTCATCCTCCTGTATGCGTCTCTGGGCCTCGCGGATGATCACGTTACTAGGAAGATCACCACTCCAAAGTCCAAAGAGCTGGGGTTCAATATGCGCAGATATTGTGCGAAAAACGCAACTAGTGGCAGTAGAAGGACTTACTTCATGTCCGCCTCCACCATTTGATGCACCGCCCGTCGAGTTTTGGGTCTCAGAGATGTCAAATTGGTTTACCGGCTTTTGGCCAGCCGGAGGAGTCCTCCTGTCAAAGAACCCGGGGCAGGCAGGCCAAAAGCTGCAAGTGGAGAAATATCGCGTGGAAATCTTTATTATTGCCTACGCTCGCACTATCGACTACCTGAAGGTTTTCGGCATTTACGGTGGCTGTTGTGAGGTCCTGGTTGACGAGCGTGCGAACTCTGACTCGAGCGACGACGATGTGGCAAGTATGCGGGTCACCATTTTTCTCACCTTGGATCGGGCAGGACGGGTCAAGGCTGAGGTGATGATCATCCTTTTATTGTTCTTACAGAAACAAAATTTAGCTTTCGCTGTATACCTGTTTGGATCGGTACTCTCCTCTAAGAGGCTGTTTAGAGGGCCTAGCACTAATGATATGAAAAAGTAG
>Ga0315899_10005886_pt1 | contig 13199 bp, 14 predicted proteins | sample LakEriMetagenome_2_FD_203518 | JGI IMG/M metagenome (GOLD analysis project Ga0315899, IMG submission 203518) | Freshwater fungal communities from buoy surface, Lake Erie, Ohio, United States - Buoy 4 MA112 | ecosystem: Environmental > Aquatic > Freshwater > Lake | place: USA: Lake Erie, Ohio...
GCCATGCGGCGTCGTGCAGGCGCCGAGAGCTGCGGTTGAGCCTGGCGAGCCGGGTCAGCTCGCCGAAGCTGAGCAAGGTTGCGAGCATGCCCTCGCCCAGGAGCACCCGCCACACGTCGTCGCCCATTCCCCCTTGTCTCTCGCGCTCTGGTGAGCGCAGAGACGTTCAACGCCGCAAAGGACACGCAGCCGTTTGGTGTTGGTGCCTGCCCACTCTAACGACACGCGCGACTGGGCTTATTGTTGCGCACCCGCAGATCCTTGTTCACCCCGCCCCCTGGCGACCCACGATGATTCATGCTTGCACAGGGTGTACTGGATCTTCCAGTACGACGGTGTGTGCACAATAAACAGTCAGGACAGGAGGAAAAAAAATGGTGTGTGGTCCTGGTCCTGGTCCACAAGTCCTATCGTCCACTATGCACCCGAGAGCCAAGTGCCTCACGGTGCTTTGACCAAAGTGCGCGTCGGCAGAGCCAGAACGTGCGTGGACATCGCGAATAAATGGTGAGAAGCATCCTTTTTTTCGTGCACCTGCACTAAAATTCATTATTAGTTGAAAGCTCTGACTGCGCGCTGTGTCGGCCACAGCAGTCCACAGGCCAGATGAGATTCTTTCACGCTGAGCGTCAACACGGACAGAAAGTGGGCGTTGGGATCGTGCTACAACAGAGGTGGTTCTCCCTGCCTCTAACCCCGCTGTTTCTCCTTCCCACTGGCTCCAGCCAGCTGATTGTGCAAACAAGCAGCAAACACGCTTCACAGTAGGGAGAACAATAACTCATGAACTGCGCCTGTGCAGGCCAGATGGTATCTACGTGACTGACATCGCTGCAGATGGTGGGTGCCATATAATGCTGCTGATTTCAACCCTGTCTGGTGTTCTTCGCAAGCGAGCGAGTCTCAGTGGGCACGCCTGCGAGTCATGAAGCTGCTTCACGCACGCAGCTTCCCCATGTTGCTGCTCTCTTTGTGAATGCCAGCTGGCGTCTTGTCGGGCATGCTGGTCGCTGCGCCCTATGACGCTCGCACCTGCTGCTTTGTCTTGAAATGTTCCACAACCGCAGGGCCTGCGGCGCGAGGCGGCGTGTGCGTGGGAGACTCCATTCTGGCGGTTGACAACCGGCCTGTTGCGAGCTCTATGGAGGTCGTTTTTGCGCGCCTTGCTGCGCCCTTGCCCTGGTTGACCGCGGTGGAATTCGTATGCAAGCATATCCTCACCCGATCATTTTTACGCACTGGCAGGTCGCGAAAAACTGCATCCTGGGAAAACCCGGCACTGTGGTGTCGGTTGGATTTGCGCGGGGGGAGATGGCGTATAAAGTGTCCTTGACCAGAGAAAGAATCTTCCCGGTCGACGCGAAAAGCTCACCGAATGGAAAAAAAAATGAACCTGGAGATGCTGCGAGTTCTGATTTTTTATCACTGCTAAAACATCCTGATTCCGGTACGCGTGTCGGTGTTGGAAGTAGGGAGTGAACGGTGCGCATATGTGCATTGATGCTGAGCACTAAATCATCATGATCATCATCGCTGACAACTGATAGGCATTGAGCAGGCTCAATCCGGTGCTCTGGAAGTCACGCAGACGAAAACCCCTTGCGTTTCCCCCCCATCTTCCCCCATCTTTCCCCCTCTTCCCCCCTCAAACCGGGGTCCCTCTTCCCCCCTATTCCCCCTCTTCACTCTGCATCGCTAGCTACCTCCCGTCCTCCAGTGCTCTCGCCATCGGGCCTCCGTGAGAATCGACCAAGTTCTGGCAACGCACCTTCCAGCGACCTCAGATTCCACCCCGTGAACGCAGCTGCCGTACACGTCTCACGGCTGGGGCAGCAAGTGGTCCCACAGTACTCAGATTTGTTAACGTCTGCCGCATCTGCCCGACAGAACGCCGCAGACAGAGACAGGGGGCAAAACGACAAGACGGGAGACGCAGCAAGTGGAGGCGGCGGTGCCAAAGGTGCGATGCTTGGAGAATCAATGCAGGACATGGAGACGTCTACGGCAGGAGATAGTGAGTTGGAGGATTCGACGGTTATACCTAGCTCGACGGGCGACCATGGCGCGAGCCAACGGTCGTATCTCACGCCTCACGACTGGGATGCAACGAGTCAGAACGGCACTGGGTCCCCCACTGAACTCTCTCAGGTACACAGTACCGAGATTGCGAGCAGCAGCAGTGTGGAGCGCACGTGCACGCACGAGGAGCTAGAAAGCCCTACTCGTCATTCCAAGGGGCTTTACCACTGCGAGACCCTGCAGAACTTGAAACTGGAAGCATCCCTTAGATTGCGAGAGCAGCTCCTGTGCGATGATGCTGCAGCGGTCGGAGCATTCTCGGCGCAGTCCGCCGCTGAGCATTCAATGCGGGTGATGCGCCACTTCTATGAAGCAGCCATGAATATCAAGCACCCCATTCAAAGACGAGTACAAGACCTGGGAGCCGAGCTATCGCCACAGGCAGACGCGCTCTTTTGTTCGGCGTTGGCTCGCTGTCGCCTAGCCCAAGGCAACAGCGTTTCGCAGCATGATATCGATGTCTTTTCGAACAGGGTTAACAAAGGGTTGCAAGCCATTGTGGAGGAGCTCCGAATGCCTCTCCATCTGCATGCCAAGCCTGATGAAGTGGTCAATGCCCTGCGGGGAGGTATCGAGGAGGCACTCTATCGTGGCTATCTTGCATCACCCTTGTGGAACTATTACAGATGCTCAAGGTCTAAGGAAGATGCGACCATAAAACAGCTGCTGGCCAAGCTACATTTGTTGTCTCCGGCCGATATTTCTCGCGCGGGTGTCGATTGCTCTTCTACAGAATGGGATGGGATTGAGGTGCTTCTGTCGGATACTGCGAAAGCAAAGACGACTTTGGCAGCAGCCATCGAGACTGCAAAATCCATCCAGCAGTGGTCGGCGCCAGTGGCCAGATTGCTTGCGTTGCAGTCGTGTTCTAGTGACGTGGCTCGTGGCCTGGGTCTCCAGATGGAAGAAAAGAGTGCTGCAATGGCCTCAGCATTCACTCTGCCCTCGCTTGTGTTTGTTCTCATCCAAGCAAATGTCTCAGACATCGCAAGCACGAATGCACTCCTCTCCGATATGTTGTGGGAAGGCGTACTTGCTCAGGAACTAGGTTACTCTGCCGCCACATGGGATTCTGTGACTGTATTCCTCCTTGAACAAGCCTCGCCCTCCTCCGCGGGTTCTCGCCCCGTATCCGGAGCATATGAGGCAGCGGCTGCATTACAGTTGCCAGTGCCAGATGCAGCGAGAGGGCCAGGAGGCGATAATGGAGGAGGAGAAAGCAAACTGGAAGGAGGAGGACAGGGGGATGAGGATGGCGCAGCTGCACCAGCAGTAGTGGGTGCTTCCCAGGCTGCCGCCCTGCCGGATCCAGTGCAGTTGACGATGACGCTGGGTATGTCTTTCCACGAGACCGGCGAAGAGGGCTCCTCGAAGCGCGAGGCCTTCAAGCGCGACGTGGCAAACGATCTGGCCAAGGCTTCTGGTCTTCCAGCAGAGAACTTCAAGATAACAAAGTTGTCGGCAGGGAGTGTGATTGTGGACATAGACATCCTGCCAGACCCCTTAGGTATCGCTCCTGCCCCGTCCGATGTAGCCCGGGACCTTCAAAAGCAGACCGCCGACCCAAACTCGCCATTGAGGTCGGGCAAGCTCACAAGCCAAACCCAGGTGATCCAAGTCCTTTCCCCGCAGCCGACCACTGGTGCGCCACCGCCGCCACCAACCCAGACAATAGTTGAAGAGAGGAAGAAAGTCTTCGTGAGAAGATCTCTGCATAAGAGTCGGCGACCACAAAACGAAACTCCCAAATTTGCACTGGATGCTAATCGCAACATGACACCCCTAGAATGGGAAAAGGAGAGGTACATCGTGAGAAAGCGTAGGGATGCACATACCGGCACGCTGCCATGCCTTCATGCGTGTACACGTGCTTATATTCATGCCTCTTGTGTTTTTGAGTATTTGTTTCGCGTGTTTGCGCTTGATGTGCATGGTTTTCCTTGATTAACACTGGAAAGCTGTGGATGTCATTATTGAACCACTCACCAAAACAGGGAAAAGCTAATAAGAATTGCCCTTGGCATCGATCCACTGGCCCCCTGCGACGACCGCGCGCCTACAGCCAGCCGCCAGGAAGGCGGGAGCGCAGGCGGCAAAGGTGCTCCAGGAACAGATGCTGGCCTTGAGGAGGAAAAGCAGAATAATGAGCTTGGCACAGCTAAAACGCAACGAGACAAGCTGGCGCAGGAGGTGCAGCAGCTAAAGGCTGAGATCAGTATAACCAAGTCCGACCTGGATTCTACTCGCAAGGAAAAGGACAAGCAGAATACCCACAAGAATCTCCTTTCGAGGTCTCATCGAATAGCTACCCCCTGTTCCTCTGATTCTCCCGGTGGACGCTGAGCGTGACCGTGCGGGAGCGCAGACACGATTCAAACACGGTGTTTATCGTGTTTGTTCAAACATCCATTTCACATCCCAATTTTGTCTCGTTGGTACCGCTAATTTACTTGTACCCTCCCCACGAGCAGCATGCAGAAGCTGATGAATGAAAGTTCCTTGCTCGTGTCGGCAATCGCAAAGGGCGCAATACGGCAACAAGAGCAATTGGTACAGGAAAGGGCTGAGAAGGTGGCGACAGAGGTTGCCCTGCGAGAGGCAGAGGCCCGCGGAAATGAATTAGGAGAGAGATTGCACCAGGCGATAGAGAGGACCAACGCGAGAGAAAAAGAATTGGAGCTTAGGATGGAGAAGGCATCTGATGGCGTACATGAGAGCCAGGCTGAGAGAGAGAGTGAGAGCCTCTTTTTCCTTAGCAAAACTGCTAAGGATAAAGAGGTGAACGATACTGTGGAAAGGGTGATACAGAAGATGGAGGAGGTGCGAGACATTGAATCAGCAGCGCTGCGCGACGAGTGTGCTCAACTGACAGCAGAAAATTCCGAATTGAAAGCAACAATCGACTTATTGAGCCGCGAGTATGCGCTGCGAGAGTGCGAGATAATGACAGCGCAAGCGGTATGAAACAAATTTTGCTACCATCATCTTTTTGCTCACTTTGTGTTTTCTCTGACTGTATGCATGTCATCTTTCAGAAACTCATGGATCTCGAGGCATTGCTGCAAAAAAAGCACGCGCGCGTGACGGAGAGGGAGAGGGAGAGGGAGGAGGAGCGAGAGAAAGAGAGAGAGGCCTCAGAGCAGATTCTCAAGGCCAAGAATGCCGAGGTGGCGCATCTCAAGTCTGCCCTCGAGTCCGCCGCTGCCGGGACACAGAAACATGCTGAGCATATCCAGGCGTATTCGGATCTGCTCAAAGAGTTCGATACATATAAGGAGAAGCAGGTGATAGCCTTGTTGCAAGCGGAACTCGATCATGATCAGAAACGGTCTCTCCTGAAACAAGAGTTGGACGCCAATCAGTCGAAAACGAAAAGGGCGCTAGATGAAGCACGTGCTGCTGACTACAAAGTCCAACAGCAACATGGCCAGATTCAATTGCAAACAAAATTGATTTCGGACTTAAACGATCAAATCAAGGTAAGGTTTTGTTTTTTTTGAGAATTCATCCTTCCTTCCTTCTGCACGCTTCGTTACTGGGAAAGTTCGTGCGAATATTCTCCTGCATTCTTCCTGATTCCTTTGCCCGGACCTGTCTCTCTTTTTCACATATGGTTCAAACTAACGCACATCTTTCCCGTTTCCTGCTGTGTCTCCATGTTCATTCACAACGAACCAGCAACTAGAACTGCAGAGGCAAGAGAGCAGGTCTTGGCACGAGAGCTCGGCCTTAGCCGCTGCTGCCGAGGCGGTAAAGGTGCGGGAGGAGATGGAGCGCTTGACGGAGAACAACAAGAAGATGTTTGAAGACAATGCTCGACTCGTTGGGGACAACAAGAGGATGTTTGGCGACTGCCAGCGCTTTGTGCGCGATCTGCAGGCGCTCCAGACGGAGAGGGAAGGGGCACTGAAGCGCGCAGCGGCGCTGGATGAGGCGCAGCAGGTGCTCCTGGCGGAGCTGGAGAGGGAGAGAGCGCGGGCTGATGCCTTCAAGGGTCAGGCTGATGCCGCCGTTGCTTCCGCGGAGCAGGCTGCCGCTGCTGCTTCTGAGGAGGTCGCGGCTTCACGGGCGGAGACTGATGAGCTGCGGCTGCAGCTGGCTGCGCTGCGGAAGAATCTAGAGGAAGAGAGGATCGCGGCGCAGAGGCAGCGGGAGAGCGACGAGGCGCGACTAGTAAGCGAGCGAAAGGCCGCGGACGAGAAGCTCAAGAAGGTGGTGGGTGAATTGCGTGGCGTGGAGGCCGTCAAGGATGAGGCGGAAAAGCAGCACGTGCGGGCGCAGTCGGAGATAAACGCGCGAGTGCATCAGGAGCACAAAACGAGGTGTGTGTTTGCGTACGTGCATACCTGCGTATACATGTTTGGACGTCTATACGTACACCATGCACATACACACGTGTGCATGTATTTCTGTCTGTCTGTCTGTCTCTCTCCTCCCCCTCCCTCCCTCCCTCCCTCCCTCCCTTTCTCTCTCTCTCTCTCTCTCTCCCTCCCTCCCTCCCTCTCTCTCCCTCTCCCTCCCTTCCTCCCTCACGCTCCTTTCTCTCTTTCTCTATTCCTCTCTCTCTCTCTCTCTCTCTCTCTCTCTCTCTCGCTCGCTCTCTCTGTCTGTCTGTCTCTGTCTCGCGCGTGCGCTCTCTCGCTCTCGCTCTCGCTCGCTCTCCCTCCCTCCCGCCTTCCCTCCCTCTCTCCCTCCCTCCCTCCCTCCCTATCCCCTCACAGGCGGAGTGGGCAGATGCGAAACATGATCGAGGCACATTCATCATCAGACACCTCTGAGTCAGGCAAAATTTCCAAAACTAAACCCGAAACCCGAAACCTGAAACCCTAAAGCCCCAAAATGCATCTTTCGATACCTCTGAGACAGGCACAAATTTCCAAAAGTCAGCTCTGTAGTGACTTGATAGCAAGGGTGCTGGGTACTGACGTTTGAGAATTTCTGACGGATTGCATCACTGAGGCAGAGGAGAGGGAGGAGGAAAAGGAGGAGAAGCAGAAGCATGCGAAGGAGGACAACAAGAAGGAGATGGCGGAGAAGAAGACGATGGAAGAGAAGGAGAACAAGAAGGGTCAGCACCAGCAGAAGGAGGAGGCGGAGCATTCAGCGGCACGCGGACGGATTTTATCGCACGGAGGCACGCCTCAAACAACACCCCAAACACCCTCGGCACTGGATCTGATCAAATCTTTCAATGCTTCCGTGCGCCATCCTGACAACCTGGAGAGAAAGGTCTGTGTCTGCACTCGTCCCTTGCCTGAGCGTTGGTGTCCTGGTGCTTTGTTTTTGTTTCTCCTCGCTGTCTCCTGTTCCTGTGCGTCCGGCACATGTGCATCGAAAAATCTGAAATGGCCCATGCAAAAGCCGGCTCCATATCGTCTATGCACTTCCGCTCTTCCACGGTGGAGGAGGGCATCTGATGTATGTTGCCCCCATGCAATCCACTCGTGCTGTGCGTCTACATCACAATGCCGTCGCCCAGGAAAGGTTGGAAGCCATGGCAAAAGAAATCAGAAACGAGCGAAGATCCACTGAGCAAAAGACCACGTCCCCGCCAACAACGACAGAACGTCCAGTGTTGGCAATGGAGCTAGTATCGGCCCCTGCCTCCATTCCTTGCACACCCAACGCCGGCGCCGACTCCACGAGTCAGAGGATCCGAGCCTTCTTGGAACGAGCATCGAGCCCCCGCCTGGCTATTCCACAACCAGGCCACGTGCGCGCGTTGGCAGAGGAAAGGGCTGCAGAGGCGAGGGAGGTTAGGTGGGTTGACGGGCAACGCTGGCCTCCCGCCGTCCCTCCTGGCCTGATGCACGAGGAGCAGCAGCAAATGTTGCGCGAGCAACAGCAGATGATGGAAATGATGAGGACGGCAGCGGCAAAGGCAGAGGATGAGGAGAGTACGGCAGAGGCAGCACCGCCGCACTTGCGCCCTACAGAAACCCAGAAGAAGGAGACGCCCCTACCTCCTTCTCAAATGCCCAGGATTGCACCCGCGGCATACGCGAGACAGGCTAACAATGGCAGCATCAAGAGCGGGTATGTGCCCTCGATGGCGGGCATTGGTGTCACGTTTCGTGAGGTTGATGGTCTTTGGCAAGTCTCAGCTATCAAACCCGGCTTCCATGAGGTGAGACGCACTTCTTCTTGCGTGCGTGCGGGCGCGCTGTCAGCTTAATCTTGCATATCACACACACACACACACACACACACACACAGTTGCTACACGAGGTACTGGCGCCCGGGGACACGATTCTCGCAATCCAAGGCGCAGAGTGCAAGGGGTTGACCGAAAGAGAGGTGGCCTCGCTTATTGTTGGGTCCGTGGGCTCACAGTGCGAGCTCACCATCGCCAAGACTCGCACGGGGGGCACTGGACACGTAGGGTTAGCTTGCGTGATACGGCGACTGAATGCGCAGGGGCCTTCAACAGTGTAGCGGACGCTGGTGGCGCACAGGAAGCCGGCGGAAAGTGAAAAGGAAGGAGGACAGGGTTTAAATACGCTTGCGAATGTTACATGAAAGAATCCCTCTGCATTACCCTAACGCCCCGAATCAGGTCAATAAAGAAGAATGCGCACTGCATTGAGTAGCGTTAAACCACAACCACCCTCTCTCCGACAACACCGCTAGTCGCCGTGCCGCGTATCGCGAGAGAGGGCAGAGCTCTCCCATAGGGAGAAACAAACAGCCAAAAAAGTGCGTGATCGACCACGGCTTTTGAGCTCTTTGCCTCTTGTTTGATGCGCTCGGAAATTTTTCGAGCCAAGAGCAGTCGCCTCGCGTTCGCGTAGCGTGCCTTAATGTAAATAATCCCGGCTCCCCTTCCACCGCCTGGGCCGCCGCCCCCCGCACTCTGCCTCTGCTCCTTACTACTGCTGTCGAAATAGATGACTGGTGTCATGTGGCCACGTGACACGCTCCGGCTGCAACCGCAGCCTGTCCCATACCCCCCCATCTATTTGCTGCCCCCCCCTTTGAGCCCCACCTCCTTGAGCCCCGCCCACCAACCCTTCACTTGCTTGCCCCCATACCTCCCCGTGACGATTGCGCACCGCATTCAACACTCTCTCAACAACACCTCTTCCGCCGCCCCTCCCCCCTCCCCCATTCCCTCCGCCCCCACCTCCCCCATCCACCGTGACCGCCCCTTCTGGCTCATGACTGTAAAGGTCGGCGACACTGCCTGCAGTATAGCCCCACATTCCGCGGGCAAACTCGCCTTTCAGCTGCTGGTCGCCCCAGGCGCAGTATCCCTTGAACACCAGCACTTGAACGGTATCTGGTGCTTCCGAGGCACGCCGCGCAGTCTCAGCCGCGCGGCTTTCCTCCTCCATCTTCCACTCATGATGTACCCGCAGGAACCTCCCACCCTCGCCAAGCCCCCTCCCACCCCCCACGCTCGCATCCCTAGCCCCTCCCTCTTCCTCTTCTCCACGCATATTAAGTGTCAAAAGAGACCTAGTATCTCCTCTTTCTCCGGCGTGATCTGGGCGCATTCCGCCCCTGGCAGCAGCGTCAGCGCGAGGATAGAGTGCAGAGTGTGCGTGCGGGTCTACAGCAGGCTGCCGTGGCCCCCAAATGACTCTCGAAAACTCCGTGCTGGCGTCATCGCTGGAGGGGGGCGCCGAGGAGCTCACAATGCACACAAAGTACTGGACCACCCCAAAGCGTCCGCCGCACACGGGGCCTCCGATATAGTGCCGCGTCTTGGGGAGGTCCGGAAAGACCGGCGGGCGCGCACACTCTGCTGACACCACGAGCCCGAGGATCCGCCGCCCGAACTCGCACAGGAGGATGACTGCGCTCTTGAACGTGCCCGTCAGCTCCGGAGACGCCAGCAGCAGGTCCCCGACCTGCAGCTCGGGTGGCGCTGGGACATCGAGCTGCTCCGAGTAGCGCTCAAGACACACTCCGCACGACTCGCGCCGCGCCGTTGCATATCCCGCCACCTGGCACGCCTGCAGGCAGCGCCGGTGCACCCACGCCTGCGAGCCCTTACACACGCACGGCGCTATCAGCGGGTTCGCGGTGTCAGCGTCATCTGACTCCTCCTCGAAGCAGATGCGGCAGGTGCGCTTAGGCGCAAAGGCCAAATCTTCAGAAACAACGGACAACTCTGACTTCTTCATCCCCTCCTAAGCGCTCCTAAAGTTTCAAGTGGTCAAAAGACAACAGTACAGAGGACAAAGTTTTTAAATGCTTCTGAATACTGTACACGGACGCGGAAGGGCGCCCGGATGCTGCAAGTGTATTGCAGGGGCCCTGATGCGGACGCGCGGTACCATTGGGGCGGCAGCCACCCTGTGTCATTGGGCCACGCCCACGGCCACGCCCAGCCGACTCACGCCCAGCCGAGTACATCTCATGCATCATCTGGCAGCCGGTCTGCGTGGCGGCAGGCCTGGCCGCCTTCAGTCGAGCTGGAGCAACTGGACTACCCCCAAGGTGCGGCATGGCAAGAGCCGCCTGCGAGCGCGCCCCGTGCGGCCAAAGCTGCGAGCGCGCCACGTGCGGACGAGCCTGACCCACCCCTCGCGTCGCTCACACAGGGCCCGGTCCCCACATCTCAAACGGCGCAAGCTGGGACGCCGGTCCACGAGCGCCTTCGCGCAGGGCGCACGTGCCGAGCCCTGCGGATGATGCGGCACGGCCCTGGATGCGCCCTGTGGAGGATGCGGCACGGCCCTGGATGCCCTCGCACACGATGCCATGCGAACGCGGGGGGCTGACCATGCAGGAGCTCCAAAGTGCAATGAAGCACGATGCAATGAAGCAGGTGATGCGAGCGTCTGGGGCCGGCGTTTTTGGGTCCTGCTGTGCAAGGGCACGGGGTCTCTGTCCTGACGGCATCGCGGCTGCGGGTGGCAGGAGGGCGTGGCAGCCCGATTGGGCAGTTACCTCGACAGGGTGGTCGGCTGCCGCCTCCTCAATAATACAGCTCTCCCGCAATTTGATGGCTTGAGGAATTGTTGCATGCCGCCGAGTGCCTTTCTGGCGCGCATTCTCCGCTACGGGCACGCGTCCCCCTGCTGCCTTGTTGTCGCGATTGCTTATTTGGAACGCATCAATGAGCGCCTGCCCTCCGTCTGTCTGACGGCATTCAATATGCAAAGATTGCTATTGACGTTGGTGATGCTGGCTTCCAAGTGTTTTGATGATTTTTTCTGCTCAAATAAGCAATGGGCCTTGATAGGTGATTTATATATTCTCTTTTGACACCATAGTAGGTCTCTTTTGGCACTTGAGTAGATCTCTTTTGACAATAGCTTATCCGTCCCGTCCTCGCTCTGCGCTTACTTGCCACGTGTGAAGGTGTGCCCGTGAAACGTTTGCATGTGTCTCACATCTCTCCTGTCTTTGATAGGTGATTTACAGATACGCGAACTCAATCGGCTCGAGCTCGATATTCTCCTACTCCTCGATTTCAAAATGACGATCAGTCGTGAGACCTACGATCGAGTCAACAACCATCTTCATGAGGTCGACATGAAAACCTTTAGGGCGCATTTCAGTGATGCAGAGAGCCCGCAGCTAGCTCCATCCGCGAAGATGCCGCAATCCCGATCGCCTCCTGCAGGTAGCAGTCGCCCCGACACCGCTGCGCAGGAAACTGCTGCCGCAAAACGAACAGTTGTAAAGGAAGCAGCGCAAGGGCACGCGCACGAGATCTTTGACGAACAAGCAGGCGAAGCCTCGAGGCAGGTAGTGGCAGCGGCAGCTGACGCGATTCCCAAAGGACCGTCGCCTCGCCAGGATGAGGAGACCCTCATTCAGCAGCAGAAACGCGAAAAGGAACACCATCACGAACAGAGTGATTGGCGCTTGAAGAGACCTCTCAGAACGCATCCTGCAGAGAGCGCGGGACGATTAAACCCGAATGTGTCAGATATTGAGGTGTCTTCTCCTGTGAAACCTGCAACATTCGCGGCGCCAGCAACATTCGCGGCGCCAGATGCATTTTCATCTTCAGCAGAGGCAGACGGCACGTTGTTGAGAGCAGAAAGAAGCGCGGATCAAGTTTTCGATTCTGTACCAGTGGACGAATTGCAGGAAGAGTACTATGACATACCAATCCCACCGCAGACAGATCACGAGGGCAGAACAAACAATGCTAATATGCCATTCGAGGCGCCGGTGATGCCACCTGCGGCTGCGGCTCGCTCGCAGTACCTGTCGGTTCTGACATACCTCGAGGCGAGGCAGCAAGAAACCGAGCAAGCTGTGCAGCCGCAAGTTGTGAAAGAGCTCTCGACAAGTCGCAGTCAGTTGGCAGCGACTGGAATGCACAAGGCGACTCCAGGACATTATCTTCCACTTAATGCCCAGTCTCATGGAGACAAGAGAGACCAGAGCACCAATGCCCATATCATGGCGGAGTTTGTGGACCTAAGAAAGGAGCAAACGAGGCTTTCTACAGCGAGAAACGCCCCTTATCACCTAACCACGCCTCGCACGACACATCCTGTCAATAATCGACAGGCTAGCCCCTCAAGGAATCCATACAGCCCTGGAGTGTACACAACTACACACAGCCACGTAACCACGCCTCGCACGACACATCCTGACTTCAGTACTCGGCAGGCTAGCCCCTCAAGGAATTCATACAGCCCTGGGGTGTACACAACTACTCACAGCGAGTACAATCAGCAACATACAGCACTTTCCAGCACGCGGATGCACATAGCTGACCACCCAAATTACGCTTTACCGCCAACCACCCCGGCAACTGCCCGACAAGTATCGCAGCCGCAGCACATTTACAGGACACCGTCTGGCGGCCATCAGCATTCCTCTGCCGGGCAGCAGCGTACGGCGCACTTTGCTCCTCCTATGGGTGGGTCAGTCGATGCTGCGATGAGCAGCGGGCGCATGAGTCATGTCGCTCTTGGTTCTCCCGTTGCTTACCGCGCAGGCACGTCGCCCGTGGTCCAACCGCTGCTTTCTGCGCAGTCCTCTTACTGGCACAAAGGCTGGGCCTAACAGCTGGTGTTTCACCCAGCGTGGGGGTTCACGAAACTCGCGGGAGACCTCTTCTGGCTCGATCCGTGCAGCGCACCTGGCCGCGCGACGCAGGGGGGGGGGGGGGGGCTAGGCGTGGGAAGTAGTAAAAAGTGGTGTCA
>Ga0315899_10005888_pt1 | contig 13198 bp, 9 predicted proteins | sample LakEriMetagenome_2_FD_203518 | JGI IMG/M metagenome (GOLD analysis project Ga0315899, IMG submission 203518) | Freshwater fungal communities from buoy surface, Lake Erie, Ohio, United States - Buoy 4 MA112 | ecosystem: Environmental > Aquatic > Freshwater > Lake | place: USA: Lake Erie, Ohio...
ATCATTAGAGACTAATACACCTGATTGATTCAGCTTATCTGATAATTGATTTTTTTGCAAGAACATTAAACCCTGCAACCATGATATTTGTATAAATAAAATACCCAAGATAGACAGGGCTATTAAAACAAAAATGACAGGGAATGTTTTTTTCATAAGTGCAAGTTCGGTACTACCCGCTAAGGCTATGTGAATATAAAAAAAAATCCCGGCTACCATGGGCAACCGGGACAACTATTTAGAAACATCTATTAGATTTAAGATGCTATTAACGATTTTATAAAACGCCTTCTACCAAAACAGTGGCTTGATTATTAATTACCTCTACAAAACCGCCTTGTATAGCATAAGTTTCTGAAGCTTCTCCTTTTTTTAAGACTTTCACTTGCCCTACACCTAAAGCACTTACCATGGGCGCATGTTTATCTAAGACTTCAAATAACCCGTCAATACCAGGCAATTGAACGCCTTGTACTTCTCCGCTATAAAGCTTTTTTTCGGGTGTCAAAATTTCTAATAACATGCGTACAGTTTAAAGTAATCTTTTATAATAATCGTTTAAAGCAATTAGGCTTGTGCCATCATTTTCTTTCCTTTCTCTACAGCATCCTCTAAAGTACCTACTAAGTTAAAGGCTGCTTCTGGATACGCATCTACTTCACCATCCATGATGGCATTGAATCCGCGAATAGTATCTTCAATAGAAACGAATACTCCTTTTAAACCTGTGAACTGCTCAGCCACGTGGAAAGGTTGAGATAAGAAACGTTGTACACGACGTGCACGAGATACAATTAATTTATCTTCATCACTTAATTCATCCATACCAAGGATGGCGATAATATCTTGAAGCTCTTTATAACGTTGTAAAATCATTTTTACTTTTTGCGCTGTTTCATAATGCGCGTCACCTACAATCGCAGGGGTTAAAATTCTTGATGTAGAATCCAAAGGATCTACCGCAGGATAAATACCTAAATCGGCAATCTTACGAGACAATACCGTTGTAGCATCTAAGTGCGCAAAGGTAGTAGCTGGTGCTGGATCGGTTAAATCATCCGCAGGAACATATACCGCTTGCACAGAAGTGATAGAACCACTCTTTGTAGAAGTAATACGCTCTTGCATAAGTCCCATCTCTGTAGCTAAAGTTGGTTGGTAACCCACCGCTGATGGCATACGACCTAATAATGCCGATACCTCAGAACCTGCTTGTGTAAAACGGAAGATATTATCTACGAAAAATAAAATGTCTTTTCCTTTTCCTGTTCCATCTCCATCACGGAAATATTCTGCAATAGTTAAACCACTCAAAGCCACACGCGCACGTGCTCCTGGAGGTTCATTCATTTGTCCGAATACGAAAGTCGCTTTTGACTCTTTCAATTCTTTCATATTCACCTTGCTTAAATCCCATCCACCTTCTTCCATGCTATGTTTAAAGTCGTCACCATATTTCATGATACCTGCTTCAATCATCTCACGCAATAAATCATTACCCTCACGTGTTCTTTCTCCCACACCCGCAAACACTGATAAACCACCGTGCCCTTTTGCGATATTATTAATTAACTCTTGAATCAATACTGTTTTACCTACACCCGCACCACCAAACAATCCAATCTTACCACCTTTTGCATAAGGCTCAATAAGATCAATAACTTTAATACCAGTAAACAACACTTCTGTTGCAGTACTTAAGTCTTCAAACTTTGGAGGCGTTGCGTGAATAGGACGACCATTTGATTTATCTAATTGAGGTAAGCCATCGATAGCATCACCTGTTACATTAAATAAACGACCATATATATCATCACCTATTGGCATTGAAATGGGTTTACCACTATCTATTACTTCCATTCCTCTTACCAAACCTTCCGTACCGTCCATCGCAATGGCACGTACACTATCTTCTCCTAAGTGTTGTTGCACTTCAAGAATTAATTTTTCACCACCTGGTCTTACAATTGTAAGCGCATTATAAATTTCAGGAAGTGATTGCTGATTTGGGAATTGAACGTCTACAACAGCACCAATAATTTGTTTGATTTTACCATTTGTTGTCATAATATACTATTTCGGCTGCAAAGGTAAGGTATTGCTAGTTTATTGCAAAAATTGTACGTAGATAATCGCAGCTAAAATTCCCCCCACAATGGGGCCAATTACAGGTACAGCGGCATAGCCCCAATCACTGCTGCCTTTTCCCTTAATAGGGAGTATAAAATGCATGATTCTAGGCCCTAAATCCCTGGCCGGATTCACCGCCCAGCCTGTAGGACCACCCAGTCCAAAGCCAATTCCCCCCACCAATAAGGACACGGGTAAAGCAGATAAAGCGCCTAAATCGGAACTGGCTGGCTTCAATAAAAATATACCTAGTAAAAACACCATGGTGGCTAAGGTTTCTACAATAAAATTTTGAGGAATATTTCGAATGGCAGGCCCTGTTGAAAAAACAGCTAATTGTGCTCCTGCATCCTGGGTTTCATTAAAGTGATCCTTGTAGACCATCCAAACGATGAGCGCCCCTAACATTGCTCCCAAAATTTGGGCTAATATATAAGAAGGCACCAAGGCCCACTCAAACTTTCCAGCAGAAGCCAGTGCAATAGTGACCGCCGGATTTAAATGACCCCCACTAATACTACTAGTTGCGTATACACCCACAAATACAGCAATCACCCAACCAAGTACAATGGTAATAAGACCTCCATTATTTCCTTTTGATTGACTTAATAAATTGTTGGCTACTACTCCATTACCAATAGTAATGACCAGTGCAGTACCTAAAAGTTCAGCGGTAAAAGGTGTCATATATTTTTATTTAATTGAAAGGATAATTTAAGTTATGAAAAAAAAGTGAGAGTCCATAGTACCAAGCATTATAATACTCATAGTAATTCAACCATGCCTAATTTATTTATTTACCAATTATTAGTGGCCTTGATAGCACGCTCCCATCCTTGAATCCAATCTTTTCTTTTTTCTTCTTTGGCAGTAGGTAGAAAAGTTTGATCTATTTGCCACTTCGATCTTAATTCCTCAATGTCTTTCCAAAAGCCAACCGCTAAACCTGCTAAATAAGCAGCCCCTAAAGCTGTGGTCTCCACCATGGTAGGACGTGTAACTTTTGTATTCACAATATCTGATTGAAATTGCATGAGTAAATTATTATGGGTAGCACCGCCGTCTACTCTTAATTCTGCAATGGGAATGCCAGCATCCGCTTCCATGGCTTTTAATAAATCATAACTCTGGAACGCAATACTTTCAAGTGCTGCGCGCGCAATATGCGCGGATGTAGTGCCACGTGTAATTCCCACAATGGTTCCTCTTGCATGTTGATTCCAATAAGGGGCACCTAGTCCAGCAAAAGCGGGTACTAGATAAACGCCATCGGTTTCTTCCACTTGTTTTGCAAGCGCCTCCACTTCTGAAGAGTTTCTTATTAAATGTAAACCATCTCTTAACCATTGCACCACAGCACCTCCAATAAATACACTACCCTCTAAGGCATAATAAGTATGTCCATTAATTTGTAAAGCAATAGTGGTTAGTAAATTATTTTTGGAGCTCACTGCTTTTTCACCCGTATGCATTAACATAAAACAACCTGTACCATAAGTATTTTTTACCATGCCGGGTTCGGTACACATTTGTCCAAACAAAGCCGATTGTTGATCGCCTGCAATACCTGCAATAGGAATTTCATGGTGTGCAAAAAGTTGAGTGGTGTGACCGTAAACTTCACTGCTACTTTTTACTTCAGGCAACATGGATACAGGAACATTTAATAATTTTAATAATTCAGTATCCCACTGCAGTGTGTGAATATTAAATAACATGGTGCGTGATGCATTGGTCACATCGGTGACATGCACTTTACCATTGGTTAATTTCCAAACCAACCAAGTATCAATGGTACCAAAAATAAGTTCTCCTTTATTAGCTAAATCACGCGAACCTGCTACATTATCTAAAATCCAATTAATTTTTGTGCCAGAAAAATAGGAGTCAACCACTAATCCTGTTTTTTCTTGGACCATTTTGGCATGGCCTTGTTTTTTTAAGTTATCGCAAAAATCGGCAGTGCGTCTGTCCTGCCAAACAATGGCATTATAAATGGGCTGGCCGGTAGTTTTATTCCAAACCACTGTGGTTTCTCTTTGATTCGTAATACCAATAGCGGCAACATCATCCACTGACAAACCTTTCATACTAATCGCTTCAGTAGCAACTCCCATTTGCGTACTCCAAATTTCTAAAGGATCATGTTCCACCCATCCTGGCTTTGGAAAAATTTGTTGAAATTCTTTTTGAGAAGTGGCGTGAATTTGACCTTGATGATCAAATAAAATGGCACGACTACTGGTAGTGCCTTGATCAAAGGATAAGATATATTTTGACATAACAATCGGTTAATGGATTGTAATATAAAAAAAGAAATGCAGAAAAAGTAACTTGAATTTATCTTCTATTCTTTAACCAGCTCTCTGGATCAAAGAAAACTCCTTTTTCATTGTTGATCATAAATAGTAGTGCACCCTCTCCGTCTAAATTAATACCCGACTTCCCCAGCAAAGTGCCCGCTCTTACTTCTTGGTCCTTACTTACATTTATGCTACTCAAATGGGTATAGGTTGAAAAATATTTTCCATGTTGAATAAAGACTGTTAAATCGCCATTAATATCCCCAGTATATTTCACCACTCCGTTGGCTACACTTTTCACAGAACTTCCTTTAGGTAAGGCTAATTCAATGCCATCACTTTTTCTATTCAATTTTGTACCCGGAATATTTTCCACTCCAAAATGTATATACACATTCCCTCTATCTACTGGCCATGGCAGGTTCCCTCTATTGTTTTCAAATAAGATAGACGCCTCTCTACCTTCTTCTGTAGTTTCTAGTGCTGAATAAGGTCGGTTATCTGTGGTGCTTGTCAATCCTCCTTCTACATTACCCACTTTAGAATTTTTAGAACTTGTTTTAGTAGAAGCTATTGCCTCATTATTATTTTTAACAGCCGTTTTGGCTCCATCATTAGACGACTTTAATTTGGCCAACCTTTCTTTTTCTTTACGCTCCGCCTCTAATGTTTCTCTTCTAATAATGGTTAATAAAGCAGACTGCATTTTCTTTCTTTGGGCTTCTTTCTGACGCACTTGAGCTGTTATCTCCTGCTCCTTGTTTTTTAATTGTTTGACAATTTTATCTTGTTCTTTTTGGTCTACCACGAGTACCTTTAATTGCTCGTTCTGCACCACCAATGTTTTCAGCCTGTCTTTTTTATTGGCACCTAGTATATTTATTTTAGCATTTAAATCGTTTTGCGATAAATCAATCGCACTAGCTTGCGCTTCTCTGTTTTGTCTATAGCTTTTTAAATAAGTAATTCTTTTTACAGCATCGTTAAAACTATTTGCAGAAAATAAAAAATTTAAATACTCATAGCCACTTCTGCTCTTATAGGCAAATACTATACTTTTTTGATACCTCGATTTTAAAGTATCTAAATCCTTGTTTAATCTTTGAACATCTAATTGATTATTATAAATAGCGTCGTCTAAAATTTTTACTTGCCTCGCAATACCATTAATGAGCGATTTTCTTTTTGAAATTTTGCTTCTAATGGCCTCTAATTGTCCTAATGAATTTTTTTTATTCTTTTTAGTTTTTTCTAATAACTGATTTAGCTCCTCTAATTCTTTTCTTAATGTTTGTTCTTGTTTTTGCAAGTCTTCTCTAGAGTCGTTGGCTTGAGCAGAAGCATGCATAGAAAGCAACGCTATTGAAAATAAAATAAATAAAGCCCTTTTAATCATGTTGTCATTTATTATATCAATAAATTATTTGCGTTTACCCAATTTAGGTATTGCAAAAGTATATTTTAATGGTTCGTCAAAAGCAAATTCTTTCACTTCCATATGTATCTCTAATTTATTGTTAGCTACTATAGAAATATCGCGGTACTGAGGAAATTGAAACTTACCATAGCTCGTATGGTCGCTATAAGAGATATCACAGGTGCGTTGTTGGTTAACATCTACATCATCTAATTTTAAATGTAAAATTTTAGTATTGTCCTCATTTAAAATAATAAGATTTTTAAACAAACTACCTATCAAACCTACCTGTAATTTTCCATTGTTATTTTTATAAGAAACAATATTGGTGTTATTCATAAAAATTGGATTGCCTATCACTAAATCTTCAACAGTTGCGTAAGTGATTGGTATTTTTAAGACTTCTTGCAAGTAGCTTAAAGGTTTACGTTCCACTTTCTTACTTAAAGGATAAATTAAAACTACGCTATCCTTATTTATAAGTGCCTTTAATCCAATCACGCCCATGGCGCCTCTCACCGTTAAATAAATGGCTTTATTTTTTTGTATACTTACATTGACAATATAATTGTCTGCATTTTTTAAAGTTTCATAATCTACTTTAAACTTAGCATTCATGGTAGTAAAATCAATTTTAGCTATATCAATTTTATTCAATATGCCATTGATTATGGCAGCGGAATCTACCTTTGGTTTTTTGGGAATTAGCGCGGCATTGGTGGAATCGCTTTTTGACAAAGCATCTTTAATCACTTGCACTTTTCTATAGGTAGAGCAAGATGCCAAAAACAAGATCAATCCAAGAATATAAAAACCTTTTTTCATGTACTTTTATTTTTTACCTGTATGGCCAAAGCCACCGGATCCTCTTTCAGTAGCCTCTAAGGTTTCCACTTTTTCTAAAATTACTTTTTCTACTTTCTGAAAAACCATTTGTGCAATTCTATCGCCATCCTGAATTATTTGTGCTTCATTTGATAAATTAATGAGTATCACTTTTAATTCGCCTCTATAATCTGCATCAATGGTGCCGGGTGTGTTTAAACAAGTAAGTCCTTGCTTAATGGCTAGTCCACTTCTTGGTCTAATTTGTGCTTCCCAATTTTCAGGCAGGGCTAAAAATAATCCAGTAGGAATTAAAACTCTTTCCATGGGCGCCATGGTGATAGGACTTGTCAAAAAGGCTCTGATGTCCATTCCTGATGAACCAGTCGTCGCATATTCCGGTAAAGGATGATGGCTTTTGTTGACTATTTGAACCGCTGTTGACATATCAACAAAAATAGGCAATTAGAAGTAGAAAATGCTACCAAACCTAAGTGTATTAGATAAAGGATTTCTTGTAATACCACCTCCAGCAGGCACTAAATAAGAAATGTTAAATTTAGACTGTTGATATTGGAAGCTAGTTCCTAGGGTGAAATATTGCATACTTCCTAGGTTCTTATTATTATCAATAAAGTAGCCCCCTCTAATAAAAAACCGATTGGTATAATTGTATTCCATTCCAACCGAGGCTTTTAAAGATTCTCCAATAGGCATTCCATATTTATTATTAAAGGAATTAAACCAACTCGAAACCACCGATTGTGAAAAGTACTGATTCACCGATTCCTTATTGCTATTATCCGGATTTGCAGGTACCATTATCCTGTTTACGTCTATACCAAACTCAATGGAATTTTCAGCATCAATTTTATTTAAATACCCCAGACCTAGTCCTAAATTGGCTGGAATAAAATATTTATTCCTTGTTTCATTAGAGTAACTTATTTTACCACCTAAATTAGAGAGTAGTAAGCCAGCATGAAAGCCCTGCATGTCTTCGTTTTGTTTATAAAACATACTTATATCCCCCGACAATGTATTACCTGCTCGATAATTGACGCCCAATCCTCCATAAGATCCCGAAACGAGTCTTGAATGAATATAACGAAGTGTTACACCCATACTTATTTTATCATTTAATAAAGTACTGTAGCCAAAATCGTAACTAAATTCAGAGGGCCTTTGAGAGGGTAAATTTATATTGCCTGCCTCATCCGAAAAGTCAATATTACCTAAACTAAAAAAACGAAGAGAACTATTGATACTACTTTTATAATCTAATTTTTTATAAAATCCTGCACTTGCTAAATACACATCATTCAATCCTAAATCTTTTAACCAAGGCGTATAGTTAATTAAAAAACTTCTGTCTTCATTTAAGTAAGGAAGCTTTGCGGTATTGCCAAAAAGGTCATTGGCTTCAGGTGACATCGCTAAAGATAAATTTCCCATACCACCAGAACGTGCATCGGGAGAAATTAACATAAAAGGAACAGCTGTACTTTGAATTCTAATGGGATTGAGCTGCGCGTTTACCACCTGACCCATGCAAGTCAATACAATTAATAAAAAAAGGCTACTATATCTACTACTGCTCATAAGATTTCAGAATTGCTACTATTGTGCAGTAAAGATACAAAATACATTGGGCTGGATCTTTAAAATTTTACAAGCTTATTGGTTAAAATACGAGTGCCTGTTCCGTCTTGAATAGTTAATCTATAATAATAAACCCCGGCTTGTATTTGCGCAGAACCAATACCAGTGCCGTCCCAATTAGCCACTACCCTATTGGCTTTATAGGAAGCGCTCAATGGTTTGGTGAAAAGCAAATTGCCCATACTATTGTAAATACTTAGAGAAATTTCTACAGGGCTGCCCAATTTATTTAGCTCAAAACTAAATTGGGTATAGTTACTAAATGGATTAGGATAATTATATAAGTTTTTTACATTTACAATATCCGATGCCGGAACCTCAAAGTCTAGAATTTTGGTGCTAGAATTGCCTAATAAATCCCATACTTTAACCATAATAGTATGTTTACCTTCTGCTAAAAAAGGCAAAGCAAAATCAAGTTTTCCTTTTTGATAGCTATCTACATCGGCCACAAAATAATTATTAAGCACCACCGTATTTTTATAATCATTGTCTATGACTAAAACCAAATCATGCCCTAAAGCATTACCAGAAGTTTGAATGCCTCCACTATCTGCTAGATTTAAAATTAAATTAGACCTTGCTGCAGCCCATCCACCAGGCACAAAATTACTATCGTTTAAAAATATTTTTATAGAGGGTCCTTGATTATCATTGATTAAAAAAGCCGTTGCATCTGTTGCTATTATTTTGTCATACACAGCTATGGCATCTGCAAAATCGTTGTAAGCACTGAGTTGCATTTTTAAGTTTTTAAGCAAGCTTACTTCTTTAGGCAATAAAAAATCTACTGTAAAATTTCCCTTAGTCACGGTGACTTTCCCTTTAAACAAAATATTTTCCTGCACGGCAACAGAAGTCACCTTACTTGAACTTGCATTGGCTAAAGTTTTTTTATTGGTAGCCGCATCATATAAAATAAAATCAAGTAGCCCATTAAAATCGTTTTGAGTAAGGCCCTTATTATTTACTGAACCTTTAATGGTGTATTTACTTCCTGCTAGTAAGGTATCTTTTCCATTAAATGGCTTTTGATTCATACTTGTAATACCTATATCATATTTAGGCACCGACAATCGCATCGCAGGATCTCCCAATAAACTAAACTTAAAGGCATTCATATGATCTTCTCCCGCCGCCCAAGCTTGCATTTTTGCTTTTTGTAAGGCTTCTCCAATAGTTAAAAAAAGACCCGCACTATCAGGCACTAATAATTGTTGTACAAAACGGTCATTGATTTGTTTATTACTATTAGCAAAAACCAATCTGCTAGCAGCTACTAGCCCAATGACCCCTTTACTGTTTTTCATTAATGCATCAAATCCAAAAGGGCTTAATTGAGGTTGGTCATAAGGTGCAAAATCGCAGGAGGCCGTTATCATTAAGGGTAGTTTACCAGCATTATTCCACTGCAAAACATCTGTTTGACTCATCACCGCTTCTTCTGCCAATCTCGCAAAGTTGCCATGCCCAGTATAATTTAAAATCAAACTACCCTCATTGACCGATTGAGTAATTTCACTATTCACTAGAGGATAAGTATTACCTGCAATATTTTTAGTGGCTGCATAGAGATCTAAATAAATTTTCTTTTGATTCCAGTTTGGATTTTTTTGTTGCAAATGAGTTGAAATAGCTTCTGCATCTTCTAAATGCAAATTATAATCTCCATCATCTGCTACCCAAGTAATTTTATTTTTCCAAGCACCTCCATTTACATTTTTCTGATAATTAATTATTTTTTCAACCACCGTATCCGCTTCTGCAGTATTTCTTACTGGTAGTCTTCCAATAGCGATGGCCAATTTTTTGATGCCCATGAAATTATTAATATCATCATTGTCGTTTTGGATACTATAAAAATCATCAGAGGGATAACTGGTAAGTACACCTGTTGAACCAACAGATTCATACACTGGAATTTGCGTAGCGCTATTATAATTTCTACTATTATAATTCCCTATACCGAATAATAATAAATAACGAGGCGCTGCCACTTTATGGGTAGCTGCTTTATTTAATAAATATTTTATAAAATTTCTTATGCCTACCGCGCTTGGTTGTCCGCCAGAAAACTCATTGAAAATTTCATTCACATTAATGAGCGCTGTATTTAAACCATTGGCTGTGGCATGATAATTTTGTAATTTCTTTGCGGCATTTAAATAATTAGATGATGAAATAATTAAATAGTCTGGCACATCCATGCCCGCTAAGTTTTGGTTGGTCATAGGTCCCAATAAACTAGGTGTTTCATAGCCCTGTTGCTTGACTGCAAAAAATTCATGCAATGTATCGGCATGGTGGGTAAAACTAATTAAGCCATTAGAAGAAAATTCTGTAGAAATTTTTCTAGGTATTGATGGATTCGTTACCTCCCAAACATCTGTAATGCCATCTGCATTTTGAATTTGATATTGCAGTAATTTTCCTTTGCTAGTACTTTCTAGATTTCTAAATCCAAAACTATTAGCACCCCAAAAACCTAGTTTTCTCTTAGCAGATAACTCTATATAGTCTATCCATCCAGAAGCGGCTGCATTGTCTGCTTGAAAACTAATATTTACCGAAGCGGGGCTAGTTAAATTTGTATTTATGTTTAAAGAATAAGAAAAGCTATCTAAAACAATTTTGGCAGACTCATCATATAATAATCCAGTTACCGCTGGCACCGATGTTGTTTTAATAGCATTATCATTAATGCTAAAATTAAAATAAGCAGGGTTTTGATAAGTGGTAGCTGCATATCTAGTTAATAATTTCAGGGGGCTTGAAAGCACTAAACCATTTATATTAATGGGATAAGATAATTTTAATTGCTTGCCCAAACCTTGTCCCATAGCAGGTCCTAGCAATAATTTACCACTATTTAAAATAGAAACACTGTCTAGTTCTATAAGCCATCTTTCATCATATTGATCTACTATTGTTGCCGAGCTATTTATTTTATCAACCGTGCTTATTCTTTTTCCATTGGAGCCAATGCTTAGAAAATAAAAAACAGAATCATTGCTCGCATTTTTATAATGAGTAGGTAAAAAATTTATTGCCTCTTGTTTCCACTGAACAGCCCCTTGGGCATAAAATAAAACATAATCCGTTTCTTCAATTTGATTATCCCCTCCATCAACAACTTGAATTGCATTTTCTGTTAATCCAGTGGAGACAGTAGCAGGTACTTTTTCTGAGAGTAGATCAAGATTGTAATTAAATAATTGCAGTTGTGTTGAACTAATGGGCAAGGAGAAACCCAAAGTCTTTAGCTGAACACCTGTGATTTTATAAATGCCTTGTTTGGATAGGGCTATTTTAGCCCATTTACCCTCCTTAAACGCAGCATTTTGAGCCCCTAAAAAGTAAGGAGAAAACATAAAACCCAAAAAAACGATTAAAGCACCCCTTCTCATATACTAAAATTAGGGTTTTAGTAACAGAACAATATAGTTCTATCTGAATAATTGATTAAAAAACAAAGTATATTCGCACTATCATTTAACCCCATTTTTGAATAATTTATAGCGATGAATTTTATTAATAGTATTTTATTGTTTTTTGCCATTCTTTTAATAGGACCTAGCATATTATCTAGTAATGAAAATAAGGCCATTTCGAATGCAGTTATATTGGCACCCAAAGACGATCCTTATGCCGAAACCGTGTTTATGCGCGGGGGCACTTTTGCGATGGGCATGAACCAAGAGAGCATTATGGGCGAATGGAACAACAGCCTAAGAAGAGTCACAGTAAGTTCTTTTAGAATTGATAAATACGAGGTAAGCAATAAAAAATATAGAACTTATATACATTGGCTAGAGAAAATTTTTATTCCTATAGGAAGAGATTCTATTGTAAGAGCTGCGCTTCCAGATACAAGTGTTTGGAAAACAGAGCTCTCTTATAACGACCCAATGGTGGAAGGCTATTTTAGATCCAACGCCTTTAACGATTATCCTGTAGTAGGTGTAAGCTGGGAGCAAGCAAATAATTATTGCAGATGGAGAACAGATAGAGCAAATGAAAATACGCTGATTAAGTTCAAATTAATTGACCCTAAAAACCCCTATGTAGGTAAGATGGGTATTGTAACAGGTACTAATGATTCAAGTAAGTCAACTACACAAACTTCTACTACAGTTAATAGAGGAAGAAATTTAGATGATTTTATTTTGATCCCAGATTTCAGATTACCTACAGAAGCGGAGTGGGAATATGCAGCCAAACAAGCTTCTCAAGCTAATAATTCAAACTATAACAAACCTAAAGCTGGCCCTAATTCAAACCGTCCCAATGCTAGTTTAGAGACCAGCAACGGTGACTTTCCTTGGGCAAGTAATGGAAATGATGATATTAGAATTACAAATACTTCAAAAAAGAATGCTAAGCAAGGAATGTTTTCAGCCAACTTTAAAAACGGTAGTGGTGATTATATGGGCATGGTGGGTTATGCAAATGATGGCGCAGGCTTTCCTAGTAAAGTAAATACCTTTTTACAAAACAGCAAGGGCCTTTATAATATTAGAGGTAATGTAAATGAGTGGGTAGCGGATATTTACCGTCCTATGAATAATGTAGACATGGACGATATTAACCCCTATAGAGGTAATAATGCTTTAGATGGAGATGATGGAAATATTTCAAGCTATGAAACAGGAGGCAATACTTTAATCTCTAATAAATCAAGGGTATATAAAGGTGGTAGCTGGAAAGATCGTCCTTATTGGTTAAACCCCGGCACTAGAAGATATTTAGATCAAGATAAATCTAATAGCACCATCGGATTTAGATGTGCCATTTCTGCTTTTGGCGTAGACAGCCCAGGCGCTGATAATGATAACATACCTTGGTGGAAAAGAATAAAAAT
>Ga0315899_10005889_pt1 | contig 13197 bp, 6 predicted proteins | sample LakEriMetagenome_2_FD_203518 | JGI IMG/M metagenome (GOLD analysis project Ga0315899, IMG submission 203518) | Freshwater fungal communities from buoy surface, Lake Erie, Ohio, United States - Buoy 4 MA112 | ecosystem: Environmental > Aquatic > Freshwater > Lake | place: USA: Lake Erie, Ohio...
GACCCGTCTTCGCAAGGAAGTCGACAGCGCCAGCAAACCGCTCAAGGCCAAGGCCGTCGCCAAATACCTGGTCGACAAGGGATTGATGACCCAAGCCCAGATCGATCGCTTGCTGGAGACAGCATCTGCAGGCGCTCCCGCAGGCAAAACACAGAACACCGACGAACTCCTGAACCTGGGCGGAGCACCTGCTCCCGCTCGCCCCACCGGCAAGGGCGTCACTCAGGTTGTCCCCGTCGAAGCAGACGCTGGTGCGACGCGGGTCTTCGGCATGGACGAAGTCGTTGAACTCGATGAGGTCGTTGAAGTTCCAGTCGAAGCACAACTGCCGATTGGCCTGGACGATCCCCTGCTCGGCGGATCCCCCGCAGGCGCCGGAGGGTTGTTCGGGGAGACCGTTGCCGCTGAACGCCCGACCCGTGAGACCGGGAGCACCTCTTTTCGGGGCAAAATTGACAGCTCGAATCAATGGCAGACCAAATGGCTGTTCATCGCCTTTGGCCTGCTGGCCGTGCTCGGGCTGATCGGCTCGGTGCTCTACCTCTCCCTCTCCGGCGAGTCGGCTGAGAACCTGTTCAAGATGGCCGAAACGAGCTTCAACCAGACGGCTTATCTGGACGCCGCCAAGAAATACAACGAGCTCTACACCAAGTTCCCGGGCAATGAAAAGGCGGATTACGCCAAGGTCAAGGAAGTTCAGGCCTTGCTCGCGGGACCGCACGAACGCAAGAACTTCAATGAAGTGCTGACGATCGCCAAGGAGCATCTGGACCGCGTCTTGAACCTCAAGGAACTGGATGCGGTGCGGGGTGACCTGGCACTGATGTTGACCAATTCCATTCTCGCGGAATCCGAAGCCGCGCTCAAAAAGCCGAGCAACGCGGAAATGGCTGAAGCGACCAAAAAGGTGGAAGCCCATATCGCCGAATTTGTCGACCGCGACATTTACATTCCGGGGAACATCAAAAAGACTCCGGCCATCACGGCCCTGCTGGAAAAACTGACCAACAACGTCAAGTTGCTCAATGGCTCGATCAAGAAAGAAGACGATTACGTCAAGTCTTTGGCCGACATCAAGTCGTTGACTGAAAAAAGCGAAACCGATCGCGCCTTTGAAGTTTTCAATACACTGGTCCGAACTTACGGCGACATGGGGTCGCGGACCGAGCTGCGGAACGCGATGAAGGAAGTCAGCGCGAAGGAAATCGGCCTGGTCAAGCCGTCCGATTTATCGGTGACTGCCGAAACCAGCGCTCCTGCTTCGGCCGTCGCCCGCCAAGTCCTCCTCTATTCAACCAGTCGCGATCGAGCCGGTGACAAGCCGGCCGCCGAGTCCGCTGAAGGTCAATCCAGCGGTGAGTCCGTGCCCAGCGAACTTCGCTCGCTGGCCGACGACACCATCCCGGTCTTGGCAGAGGGCGCTGTGTTTGGGGTCAACGCCGGTGACGGCTCACTCCAGTGGAGGCACTTCGTCGGCTACGAGACCACCTACCAGCCGCAGTGGACGGAACGGATCCAGAAGAAAAACCTGATCCTTTGCGACCAGCGGGAACACGCCGTCTCTTGCGTCGATGGACAATCTGGCGCCTTGTTGTGGCGGTCCGTGATTGGCCAGCCTTTCCTCAATCCGACCGTGGTCGATGAGACGATTTACATTGCCACTCGCAGCGGCGTGATCATGCGGCTCGATCCGTACACCGGAAAAAAGATGGCCGCGACCCAACTGCCCAAAAAGCTGTTGGCGCCGGTCGAGCGGGCGGAGGGGATTCCCTACATCTACGCAGTTGCCGAGGACGCCAACCTCTATGTCCTCTCGGCGGAGGACTTGAGTTGCGCTGAGGTCTTTTACATTGGCCACTTCCCCGGTTCCGTCACTCAGGCTCCGCTCTTCTGGTCGGGCTATCTGCTGGTGGCGGTCAACGGCAGTGACTACTGCGACCTGCATGTGCTGAAGTTCGCCGAAAAAGGACTCCGCGCAGAACGGGCTCAGGTATTCCGGCTCGCCGATGGACCGGTCACCATCCCGGCCAGCCGACTGGGCCGCTGGATGTTGTTCCTGGCTGATAATGGCGAGGTCAAGATCCTGGAGCTGAACACGACGGAAGGTGAGGTTCCGATTCGGCTGGTCGCGGAAGACAAGTTTGAAAATCGGGGCAAGGACCGCTTCTTCATGCACGCCGAGGGAAGCAATCTCTGGATCGCCAGCAAGGGGCTGATTCGTTACGGCATTCAGCGCACACTCGGCAAGTTTGAACGGGAGAAGATTGCCAACCCGAGCGATTATTTCCTCGGTCCGATCACCAAGATCGACGATTATCTCTTCCACCTCCGGCGGCGGGACGGAGCTCGACAGGTTTCCGTTACAGCCGTCAACTCCCAGACGCTTGAGGAAGTCTGGCGAACTGATTTTGCCGCGCCGACTCCGGCTGCGCCCATCGCCTCAGGCAACGAACTGGCGATTGTCTCAGCACAGGGAGATGCCTTCCTGGTTGATCAGGCAGCACTCGATGCCAGTGCCGTGCGCCGGCCGATCAAGTCCAGCGCCATCGACCAGGCTTTGAACTTCGTGGAGCGAGTCGAACTGAGCGGGAACCGGCACGCTTTTGTGGCTCCTGCGGGAAGCAGCGATGTCCTGATGCTCGATTTGGCCAATCGCCGTTCGCAGGTCTCTCGGATGCAAGCCCCAGCGGACAGCCCCGCATCGACTCCGATTGGAATCGGCCCGGACCTGCTCGTCCCCACGTCCAAAGGCCAGGTTGTCAGGATCGATCCGAACAATGGCAGGTTGCTCGGGACACCGTTCCAACCGCCCCTCCGGCCGGGAGCAGAAATGCTCTGGAACCGCCCCGTGCAACTGGCTGGCGGAATGGTGGTGATCGGCGACCACCAGCAGACGCTGTACCTGATTGATACCAACGAACGAACGGCTTTGCGCGAAATCGCCAAGCTTGATGTCGATGGGGAACTCGTCTCCGATTTGGCGGCAGCCGGCAGTGCCGGCGTGTTCGTCGTCAGTGAAGCGGGGGGGAAACATAACCTGCTCAAACTGGAGGCGGTCAATGGCCTGACCCTTTCCGGGACAACTCCTCTGGAAGGACAAGTGGTCGCGGGACCCTGGGCGGTGGAGCAAACCCTGTTCCTGATGCTCGACGATGGCCAGCTGCATGCCTTCGACCTGCAGGGAACGGCGCTCTGGCAACTCGATGTGGCCAATCAGCAAATCGCGGGAATCGCGGCCCGACCAGGTGGCTGGGATGTCGCCCTCGTAACCGGTCGGATTCACCGCATCGACTCCGCGGGCACGCTGGAAAAGACGTTGGAAATTGGCCAACCGATTCGGCTCGCGCCCACTCAGGCCCTTGGACACCTGATTGTCTGCGCAGCCGATGGCACGCTCCTCCTGCTCGACCCGGACAAGTTATCCGCAGGCACCACCACCGGCGGATCCGAGTAAGCACCATGGCTATTCGTGGCAACACCCCAGAGATAAAGACCGTGGACCGAAGCACTCTATTTCACATGATCACTCGCCCGCTCCTGATGCTGGTCGGGCTCGGACTGCTGGTGGCTGATTCCGGCTGGGCTCAGCAGCCCGCCAATCCCCAGAATGCCAATCCCCAAAATGCCAAGGCCCAGGATAGTGGACCGCAAATCGCCCTGATTGATCGCGAGCCGTTCGACCGGATGAAGCTCGATGAATTCAACAAGAGCAAGGTCTATGACATCATCCCGCTGGCGAATCCGCCTTCACGGCCCCTGCCCGAAACTGGCGAGCTGATCTTTGAACCGATTAGTGGCGACTGGCAGGGAGAATTACTGGTCGTCGGTTGGGAGCATGTGGTTGAGTATGAAACCTTTAACATGCTCCTGCTCAAGGAAGCTGACGAGCTGATTCAGCAGAAGAATTTTTCCGAAGCCTATCGCCACATTCTGTACGTCTACGACAACGGCAACAGCGGCGATCGGGAGATCATCAAGAAGCTCCGGACCGTAATGTACAAGGATGCTAACGACAACTTTGACAAGGGAAACTACGATCTCGCGTTGACGATTCTCGAGGACATCTACAAACGCGAGCCGAATTTCATCGTGCCCGGCTCCAATCGTCGCCTCGTCGACATGATCACCGAGTGTTACGACAAATCGATTCCGCCGCTGGTTGAGAGCGGAGCGTTCAAGGCAGTGCAGTCGCTTCTCAACACGCTCAAGGAATCCTACGGGGAAAGCGCCGTCGCGCTGGCGGAAAAGTGGAACACGGAACTGTCCCGGCTGCATGTCGAGGCGATGGAGCAGGCCCGCGCGGCAGAGGCTTCAGGCGACCTGCTCAAAGCCCGGCAACTGGCTCAGCGGGCCCTGAGCATCCTTCCCACTGACAACTCGAGCGTCGATTTCATCAATAACCTGATTGCGAAGCGGCCCTTCGTCGTGGTCGGGGTCACGCAAGCCGCCGCCAACCCCAACCCGGACCGATTGGAGCACTGGGCCTCGCGGCGTGTTGGTCGACTGACGGAGCGGCGACTGGTCGAATTTGTGGGACTGGCTGACGAGGGTGGCAAGTATGAATTCGTACCGGGCCGGGTATTTGCCAAGGATGAAACCGGCTTGGTCTACCGCTTTGTGATCGAGCCCCAGAAGCTCGGCTTTGCGATCCCGCGTTTGAACGCCTATCAGCTGGCCAGCCAGTTGCTCGACTACGCCGACGCGGACAATCCGCGGTGCGTGATTCCCTGGGCCAAGAATCTTGAATCGGTGACGGTGGTGGACGACTACACCGTAGACGTGCAGCTGAAGATCCCGCTCGTGCGCCCGGAGGCCTACCTCAGCCTGCCGTTTCGCGACGATGTCTCCGAGTTGACGCAAACCGGAGCCTATGTGATTGAAAAGCAATCCGACCGAATGGTGGAGTTTGAAGCGAACTCCCGATACCTCTCCCGCAAGACGAGTGAAGAACAACTGCCCGGAATTGCCGAGCTGTTATTTGCGAATCAATCGGATGCGGCCGATGCGCTGTTGCGGGGCGAAATCGATGTTCTCGACCGGGTCTCCCCCAACGATCTCTCGCGGCTCCGCCGCGACCCGGAAGTTGAAGTCCGCTCTTATCTCATTCCGACCGTCCACATGTTGGTCCCCAACCGCCGCAATGAGTTCATGCAGGACAACCTGTTCCGCAACGGTCTGATGAAGTCAATCAACCGCCAGCTGATCCTCAACGGTTTGGCCGGAAGGGGGATGGAGATTGATGGAACCGAGGTGCTGAACGGCCCTTTTCCCCTGGGGATGGAGAATCTCGATCAGATTGCCTACGCCTACAACACCCGAATCCCGCTGATTCCCTTTAACCAGCAAATGGGCAATGCACTGATCGAAACGTCCCGACAGGCCCGAATCGCGATGGCTCTCAAGAAGCTGCCGCCGGAGGAGGCCAACAAGCCCGGGGCTGCCCCCGACATCAAGTTTCCCGAAATCGTGATCGCCCATCCCGAAGGGGACGTTCCGTCGGTCGCCTGCGCGGCCATTGCTCAAAGCTGGAAGGAAATCGGCTTGAAGGTGACCGTTCGCAGACTCCCACCCGGAGTCACCCTGCCCGCGGACGAGGATTACGATTTTCTGTATGTGGAAATCATGATGGCCGAACCCTTGGCGGATGCCGAGTTCCTGTTTGGCAAAAAGGGACTGGTCAAGCAAACCAATGCGGCGATTGAGCAAATTACCCGGGATTCCTCAATCTCGACCAGTTGGCGAACCGCAAGCAACAGCCTCCGCAACCTTCATCGTCAGGTCAACAACGACATGTCCGTGCTGCCGCTCTGGCAAATGCGCGAGTTCTATGCCCACCGCCGCAATGTTCGGAACGTGGGGCGCGAACTGATCTTCATCTATCAAAACATCGAACGCTGGCGAATCGAGCCGCTGCAGCTCGGAGAAATCCAACCATGACCACTCGGAAACGATTGTCGCTGCTGACGCCTTTCAGCAGTCAAGGCCTGATTTGGGGACTCGTCCTCGCGTTGGCCGCCGGCTCGCTCGGAGCCCAGCAACCCGAAGTGCCGATTGATGGCCGGGAACTCCCCAAACCGGAAGCGAAGGCCGAACCAGCACTGCCTGAGGCACCCGCTGACGGCGTTCTCCCGATCGGTCGGGCTTGGGAACTGAGTCACTATCGCGTCCGGGTCTGGATGATGACCGATGGCAGTGCCGCCCTGACCAGCCTGCTCCCCGGACTGATGGACGATATTCGGCGGGAGAGTATCCGGATTGACGCCAGCGGCTGGGAATTGCTTGTCGGGAAAGCCCCCAATCCCTGGTTCTGGCGGTGCGCTCGCTATATCCAAAAGCCGGAGGCACTGCAGGGGATCGAATCGCTTCCCGAACTCAAATTTGATGACAAGTTGATGCTTGTCCTGCTCCGCGATACTGGCTTGGGGATTGAGACCCAGGTCCGCGAACTTGACCTGACGACCCGCCAATGGGGCGCTCTCCAGTCTCGGCTGACCCCTCAGCCGGAAAATCTGGCCCCGGCAGTCACCGACGCGATTCGCTTTGCGTTCATGCCGCTCGCCAACATCGAAGTCGTTCCCATGGACAGTACCGCCGTGCTGCGGGCGCGCGGACTCGACTCCAGCCTTCAGACCCGAATGGACGAGCAACTGAACTGGGTCACAAGTCGCAACACTGGCTCGCCCGTTTCCATCCGCGAAGAGGATAACTTTTTGCCGGTTTTGCGGCGCGTCGATCGCTCGGGAAAACTGGAATCACTGGAGGCGGTCGACTACACCTTCATCAATACGGACAAAATTGAAGGGACAAAAATCACCGGTTACGTTCACTCCAGCGCCCGTGCTCCCCTTTCAGGACGGACGAGCAAGCGGCTGCAGAAACTCGCCCTCGTCATTCGGCCCCAGCCCAGGCCGACTCGCCTCCGGTTGGTCGCGCTGGACAATCCCAAGCAGCCGATGGAAGGCTTGGAAGTCTACTCTCGGCGAACAGATGCGCAAAAAGACGCTCCCTCGGAATTGCTGGGCAAGACCGATTGGCGCGGCGTGATCGACATTCCCCCCGGTGATGAGGCGTTGCGATTGATTTACCTCAAACGGGGAACGCGGGCACTGAAAAAAGTCCCGTTGATCCCCGGATTCCGCGACCAACTGGCAACGGAAGTTCCCAACGACGAGGCTCGGCTGTTTGCCGAGGGAGTCATTCTCGGTGTGCAAACCGAGATCCTCGACCTCGTCGTCCAACGCGAAGTCTACGAGCAGAAGATCGCGGCCGAGCTGGAAAACAACAATCTCACCGCGGCTCAAGACGATCTGGTCGCCTACGAGCAACTGCCGACGGCGCAGAAACTCGCCAGCACCCTGGCCGACGAAGAAGCCCGGCTTACGATTCAGGCCAAGTCGAAAAAGGAAATCGACTTTATCAAGAACATGTTCGGGCGCATTCGCGACGTTCTGCAGACCAAGGTTGCCAACACCAAGGAAGCCGAACTGCGGCAGAAGATTCAGTCCGGTGGCAGCAAGCAACCTTGATCGCCCTTGAATCGTTAAATGCGGCGCGTCGCCCGCTCTCGATAGGCCGCCTCCAGTTCCATCTCGTAGCGCTGGAAAATCTGTTTTCGGCGGAGGCTCTGCTTGGCCGTCAACAAGCCATTGTCCAGCGAAAATGGCTCAACCGTGAGAATCACGCCGCCGATCTGTTCGTGGGCGCCGCGACCGGACAACAGTCGATCGACCTCGGCCAGCAACAGCGATTTTTCCCGGCTCACTGCTCCTGACTCCGCACTCCGAGGCTCTGGAGCGCCGGCCCGGGCAGCCCGCTGAGCCAGCAGCGCGTGGTCGACCGTCAGGATGGCAACAAGGTAGTTTCGCCGATTGCCGAAAAGACAGCACTGAGTGATCAGCGGGCTGGCCAGCAACAGGCTTTCCAGTTCGCCCGGATAGACTTTTTTGGCCGTGTTCAGGACGATCAAATCGTCTTTTCGTCCATTTAAAAACAGATAGCCCTCCGCATCCAGCTCGCCCAGGTCACCGGTCTGCAACCAGCCATCGATCACCGCGCGTTGGGAGGCAGCTTCATTTCGGTAGTAGCCCGACATCACATTTTCTCCCCGGACGAGGACTTCACCATCCGCAGCGAGACGAACCTCGACCCCGGGAATCGCTTGCCCGACCGAGCCGCGGCGCCAGGCATCCGGGCGATTGCTGGTCACAACCGGAGCTGCTTCCGTGAGACCATACCCAGTGACCAACCCAATGCCCCTGGATCGGAAGTAATCAAAGACATGGTCTGCCAGCGGAGCGCCTCCGCAATTGCAGAGCTGGATTTCCCCCCCCAGCAGCGCGCGGAGTGCCGTGGGATCGCTCAAGCGTTGCTGCTGCTGAAGCAAGCGATAACAGCGCTCGTAAAAATAGGGGACACCGTTCAAGTAAGTCGGTTGAAATTGTTTGCACTCCTCGAACAGGTGATCCCGGCCGCGGGAGATCATGGTCTGGCAACCAGCGAGCAAGCCGGTAACCAGGTCGCAAACGCGAGCAAAGATATGTGAAAGCGGCAGCCAGCAAATTCGTCTGTCGTTCGGGCCCAGCGGCAAGCTCGCACACTTGGAGCGCGCATTCGCCACGATGTTGCGGTGCGTCAACATGACCCCTTTCGGGTCCCCCGTCGTTCCGCTGGTGTAGAGTACCGTCAACAAATCTTCGGGTTGAATTCTCCGAGCCGCAGCTCGAAGCCACTTCAGCTCCGCTGCCATGTTCGACCGCCCCGACTCGGCGTTAGAGAGAATCAACTGCTCGAACGACCGCGCCCCCGGCAGTTCGAATTCAAACGGGATGACCCGCTCCACGCCCAACCCCAAGGCAGCCAGTTGGCTTTCCATTTTCCCAAACAATTGAGCCGTGGAAACTCCCATCCAGGAAGTCCCGCTGTGCTGCAGTTGCTCGGCAATCTGCTCAGCTGCCAACTGGGTGTGAAGCGGAACGGAAACCGCCCTGCATGCCTGTAACGCAAGGTCCATCAAGACCCAGGGGCGACTGTTCTCACCGAGAATCGCAACCCGGTCACCGGAGCGCACGCCGACCGAGGACAAGCCGCGGGCCAGACGCGTTACGTCTGCGGCCAACTCCAGCCACGAAGTGGTTTGCCAAGCGGCTTCGTTCCACCAAGTGAGCGCCGGTTTTCCGGGCGCGCTCGTCGCTTGCCGCACCAGCAGGTCGAGGACATTCTCCATCTGGCGGACAACTCCCAAATCAGACTGAGGCATAGAAGGGTTGCCCGCTCGCTTGCCATGCGATCAGCTTGGCGGGCACTGCTGCTTCCGGATGCAGGCCGGTTGCCCACTGGAGTGCTGCGGCAAGTGCTTCGGGACCTTGGCGGCTGGCCCAAAACAACAGTCCCCCCTCGTGAACCGGAAAGGACAGACCTTGAATCACACAGAGATCGAGGTCGCGAGGGTCGCAAATCGTTCCGCGTTCCCAGACATCGAGGGCGGCCAGGAGCGCTGCCGCCATGATTCGCGGAGCAATTTCCTCGGCTGGTCCCGGTGAATTTTCGGACTCGCGGTAAGCATCTAAAACCCGCTCCCCCGCCGGGTCGGCTTCTGCCGGTCCCTCGGGTGTAAAGTAGCGATAGAAGCCCTGTCCGTTTTTCCGTCCCAGTCGCCCCTGGCGAACGAGCTTGACCAGCGCCGGCAGCCTGGAGACTTGGGGAATCCCGGCGGCGATCAACGACTGTCCGGCCAGAATTGTCGTTTCGAGACCGATCAGGTCCATCATCTCAAACGGCCCAGCCTGAAAGCCGAAGTTCCGCACCGCCAAGTCGATCTCCGCAATGGAGTGCCCCTCGACCGCCAACTGCAATGCGGCATCGAGAAACGCGGAAAGCACGCGGTTGACAACAAACCCCGGCGCATCCTTGACGACGACTGGGGTTTTTCCCAAGCCGCGTACCCATTGCACCGCGGCGTTGACTGTCGCTTCAGAGGTTTGATCGCCTCGAATCACTTCGACCAGTTGCATCAGCGTTGGATGGCAGAAGTGAATCCCGCAGAAACGCTCGGGAGCGGTCACACTCGGCAGGAGCTCACGGAGGGAAATTGTCGACGTATTAGTCGCCAGCAGGGCATCAGCAGGGAGCAGGCGACAGAGTTCCGCCAAGACCTCGCGCTTGGTCTCCGCCCTTTCCACAACCGCCTCAATGACCAGTTGGCTGCTACTCAATTCAGACAGTTTTTCGGCGACTTGAATTGCTAACTTGCCGTTGGTGGCTTGCTCGTGCATCGCAGCCGCTGCGGCGGGGACCGGGTCAAAGCCGAATGCGACTGTTGACTTGCGGGCAGCTGCCTGCAGGATCGATCGCCCCATCACTCCCAAGCCGACAACTCCCAAACGCTGGGGAGCCTCAGCCGCGGTACTCGGTTCCACCCAGCCCGGACGGCGGCGATTGTGCTCACCGAGAAAGTAGTTGTTCAACAGTCCGTAACTGGCGGGACTTCCGTAAACCTTGGTCATTGCGTCCGCTTCGCTCTCGCAGGCATCGCCAAACGGTCGGCTGCAACTGGCGAGCAGATGCTGGGCGACGACGGTTGGAGCGAAGGGATGGATAGCCGAATTCGCGGCAATTCGCCCCAGAAAAACAGACTCCAGCTGCTGCCTATCGGCGCTCGATAGCTCGACTGACTCGAGGTCGCGAGTCCTTTTTTCCAGGTATTGCTGCGTCTCGAGTGCCGCCTCGATTTGACGGACAGCCGCAGGAAGAAGCTCCTCGCTCGAAACGACGGCAGCCAAGAGCCCGAGTTGCTGCGCTTCCGCCACGCTCAAGTTCCGCCCGCTCGTAATCAAATCGAGCGCGGACTCAATTCCGATCAGTCGAGGCAGGCGGACAGTTCCCGCCCAGCCCGGCACGAGCCCCAGTCTGACCTCGGGCAAGCCGAAAAAGGTCTTGGGATCATTGACTGCAATCTGATAGTCGCACCCCAGGGCCAATTCCCAGCCACCGCCGACGCACGCGCCGCGAATCGCCGCAACACTCACATACGACCGCTCGCGAAAGCGGTTGTAAAGCCGCTGGCCATGGAAGCAAAACTCCGCGATTCGACTGTCCGGCCAATCGAGCGTGCGAGTGATGTTCACGAGGTCTGCGCCGGCGACGAAGATCCGAGGCTTAGCCGACGTCAGGATGACCCCTTTAAGATTCGGCAGACCATCGAGGAAATCGAGCCCGGTCTCGAGGTCTCGATGCAAGCCGCTGGTCAACACGTTGGCCGACTTGGCGGGGTCATCAAGGACCATCGCCACGACATCCGGAGCGACTTGTTCAAGCCTTAAATGAGTCAGAGTGAGCAAGGCGGTCATGCAGTTAAGTGCTCCGGAAAACTTGTGTCAGGTTGCGTGGTCACGCGAAAAAAGGGGACCTTGGTCCGAGCGAAACCTCAAAGCGAGCCTCACCCCAGAGTCCAACGGGACGACCCTGACCATAAGACGAAGCCACTTCCATCGCGAGTGGCCACACCGACCGGCACCCTGAAGGGTCGCGGCGCGGGCGTGAATTGCCGACTGTTTAAGTTGTGTTTTTCTGTTAGTTTAAAGACCTTTGCCCGCGATTATCAGGCGGGGCCACTTTCCTTTTTTTTCGGCCTTCCCAATGCCCAGAAAACATTCGGTTCCTCTCCCTTGGCTCATCCTCTGCTTCCTCGCCATGCTGCAGGCAGGAGGGTGCGATCAACCAGTAAACCCCCAAGCCAAATCTTCAGTCAACACGCCCTCCGCTGAACAGACCCAGCCCGGGGAGCAGGTCGCCGACCCCGGCGCCGGGGACTCGGGGAACTCGGTCAACTCGGGAGACGACGTGGGTCTGGAGATTGAAGTGACCGTCGACTTTCGCGATTCCCAACCAGCTCTTTCGGGAAAAGTCACCTTGCCTGCGGGGGCAACCGTTTTCTCCGCGCTCGAGACATTGGCGAAGGAGAGCGGTTTTAAGGTTCAGTCCAAGGGGGAGGGAGAGACCAAGTTCGTGGTGGCGATTCGCGATGTCGTGAATTTAGGGGCCAAAGGCGACAACTGGACTTATCGGGTCAACGGCCAACTGGGTGACCGCAGTGCGGGGATTTACCAGCTGAAACGAGGTGATAAAGTTGCCTGGATTTTTGGAAAATACCCATAACCTGAACGAGTTGGCTCAACAGGGCCTTGCTCAGATCGCCATTTGCCCGTTGGATTCGATGTCGGCTGGGCTAGAATAGGGTTTCGTTCGGCGGTTGCGTTTCCTCGCAGCCACGAGTCTTTCATTGCTTCTTCGGTTGAACCCATGCTGTCTTCCAAACTGGCTCGATTGTTCCGCCTCGGCCCAAGCGATTCTTCATTCCCGCTCCCTCGAAGTCGCAGCTTTTTAAGCCGGCTTGGGGAATCCGGCTGGCTGTTGAACTGTGCGCTCGCTGCGTTGCTGGTGCTGTGGGGTGTGGCTGGGAGGTGGTTTCTGGAGACACCGAATTTCAAGTCGGTTGGGGCTGCGGCCTTGCTCGCCGGATTGCTGCTGCGAGACTGGCGCTGGGCGGTGGCAGTTCCGCTGACTTCACTCGCCATCTCGGATTGGCGATTGGGCGGTTACCAATGGAACGTGGTGGCGACCGTTTATGGTTCCACCTGCCTCTACGCCTTGCTCGGGATTTGGGTCAGCCGCAAGCCAAGCGCCGGCCCAATTGCAGCAGTCGCTCGAACGCTGGGGCTGACACTGATTGGAAGCTTGCAGTTCTTCTTGTTGACTAATCTGGCAGTTTGGCTGTGGTCGGGTTGGTACGGTTCGGAGTGGTCGGAACTCGTTCGCTGTTTCTGGGCGGCGGTGCCCTTTTACAAGTGGACTTTACTCAGCGACCTGGCCTTTTTCGCAGCCCCCCTGGCCAGTTGGGAGCTTTTGCGGCGACCGTTGGGTCTTTGGCTCACCGGCAGTTCCGGACGGCCGATCAGCCCGGCCCTGATTGAACGGGAGCGATCGGTTTAGTTCATCTCACGTCATCTCACGTCAATTCATTTTGCATCCGGGCCGTTCAGTCTGTTTCGCTTCCGCCTCGGTAAACTGGCTGCCGGCTGGATCAGCCGAGAGCAAAGGTTGACAGCTCGCGGCAACCGGCTCGGGAAGCGTCCATGTACGCATTTGCTGCGACCATCTTTCTGAGCGCCTATCTGCTGTTTTTCGTCCAACCGCTCATCG
>Ga0315899_10005893_pt1 | contig 13192 bp, 11 predicted proteins | sample LakEriMetagenome_2_FD_203518 | JGI IMG/M metagenome (GOLD analysis project Ga0315899, IMG submission 203518) | Freshwater fungal communities from buoy surface, Lake Erie, Ohio, United States - Buoy 4 MA112 | ecosystem: Environmental > Aquatic > Freshwater > Lake | place: USA: Lake Erie, Ohio...
ACCGGGTTAACTCTTGACCAGGAGGATGAAATCACAAAAGGTGTGCTGATTACCCATCAAGGGGAATTGGTGCATGCGTTTACAAAGCAATTACTTTCTAATTAAAACATAATCTATGTCTATTTCAGCGCTTATTGTACTGATCTATGTTCTTGTCTTGGCGAGTTACCTGGGGTTTGAACTGATTTCCAAGGTGCCTCCTACCTTGCACACACCCTTGATGTCTGGTTCAAATGCCATTTCTGGGATCACCATTGTAGGGGCTTTGATGGCTTGCAATGAACTGGGTTATACCACCCTGAGTAAATGGCTGGGCATGATTGCCTTGGTTTTGGCTACCATCAATGTGGTCGGCGGCTACGCAGTGACCGATCGCATGCTTAAAATGTTTAAGAAGAAATGAACACGGGAATTCAACTCGCCTATTTGGTAGCCTCAGTGCTATTTATTCTAGGCATCAAGTACTTGGGAAAAACCAAAGATGCCCGTAAAGGCAATTTTGTCTCCGCCATCGGAATGCTCATCGCAATCGTCGCTACCCTATTGACGCTAAACATCCTTACCCTTGTTGAAATCGGGATTTCTGTGTTGATAGGTTCTGCAATTGGACTTTACTATGCTTACAAGGTGCCGATGACCAAGATTCCAGAGATGGTAGCCTTGTTTAATGGTTTTGGTGGTTTGGCTTCCTTTGCCGTGGCCTTGTCCGATTATTACCTAAAAAGTGAAACCAATCTGGCTTCGTTGGATGCGGTGAACTTGACAAGTATTATTGTTTCCTTATTGATTGGTGGGGTAACATTTACTGGGTCCATGGTAGCTTACCTCAAATTGGACGGAAAAGTATCTGGGCAGCCCATCACCTTTGCTGGACAGCATTTGCTGAATCTACTGTTGCTACTCGCTTTTGTGGCGGCTTCCGTGCTTGTGTTTTTGGACCCAACCCAGATCACCTACATCGTCATTTTGATTGTAATCTCTTTGTTACTCGGGATATTGACTGTGATTCCTATTGGAGGTGCAGACATGCCTGTGGTGATTTCCTTGCTTAATTCCTACTCAGGGATGGCGGCTTGTGCGACAGGATTTATTCTGAACAATAATGTATTGATCGTGGCAGGCTCCTTGGTTGGAGCTTCGGGGATTATCCTTACTCAGATCATGTGTAAGGCCATGAACCGCTCCTTGGTCAATGTCTTGCTTGGTGGATTTGGTCAAACCGTGGCTACAGGCGGAGCAGATGGTCCTGCGGTAGTGGTTAAGGAAATTGGTGTGGAGGAAACGGCCATGCTATTTGATTCCGCTTCTTCAGTGATTGTGGTGCCTGGCTATGGTATGGCGGTAGCGCAAGCACAGCACGTAATCCGTGAATTGATGGAGCAGTGTGAAAAGCGAAATATCAATTTCAGATTTGCCATTCACCCCGTGGCAGGACGTATGCCGGGCCACATGAACGTGTTGCTTGCAGAGGCCAATATCTCCTACGACAAGCTGATTGAGATGGACGACATCAACGAGGATTTTTCAAATACGGATTTGGTGTTTGTGGTAGGTGCCAATGATGTGGTCAATCCTGCCGCCCGAACCAATCCAGATAGTCCGATTTTTGGAATGCCAATACTCAATGCAGACAAAGCTCGTACGGTAATTGTATCCAAGCGAAGCATGGGTAAAGGATATGCTGGAGTGGAAAATGAGTTGTTTGGCTATCCCAACTGCCTCATGCTCTTTGGAGATGCCAAGCAGACCATCACTAAAGTGGTGGGCGAACTCAAGGAAATGGCCTAAGGAAAAAATGCTATTCCAGTCCTAAGGAAAGTTGGGGTGAGAGGAGTTGAAAGCTCTTTCGATGCCAATCACAGCTGCCATGGGATTGAATTCCCTCTCGATGCTTTTTGGTGGGATAACCTGCATTTTGTTCCCAGCCGTAATGCGGAAATTCTTGAGCAAGTTTTTCCATCAGATCGTCTCGGTAAACCTTGGCTAAGATGGATGCTGCCGCAATCGAAGCGAATTTCCCATCTCCTTTGATCACACAGGTGAAGGAATAGGGCAGTGTGGACTTCCATCTGTTGCCATCAATCAATAAATGTTCGGGTGTTTGAGAAAGTTGCTGAATCGCGCGCTCCATCGCAAGAAAGGAGGCCTGAAGGATATTGATTCGATCTATTTCAGCAACACTTGCTTCTGCTATAGCCCATCCTAGTGCAGCTCCTTTGATTTCCTGGATGAGTTCTTCTCGCGTTTGCTTACTTAATTTTTTCGAATCCTGAATCCATGGGTTGCGGTAGTCTGATGGTAAAATCACCGCTGCAGCCACCACGGGTCCGGCAAGGCAGCCTCTGCCCACTTCATCGCAGCCCGCTTCGATCCGATTAGCTTCTAAATAAGGGAGAAGAGTCATCCTGATGACTGGGTGAAGGTTGGTAATAGGAGTGAATCATTTCAGCAACCAAGGCCGTCCAGCCCGTTTGGTGAGATGCACCTAGTCCTTTTCCAGAATCGCCATGGAAGTATTCATGAAATAGGAGGTGGTCTTTGAAGTGAGGGTCTTCCTGAAACTTGGTTTGGCTGCCATAAATTGGACGATTTCCATTTTTATCTCGAGCAAATAGGGATATGCAGCGTAGGGAAAGTTCCTTGGCAATAATGTCCATAGTCAAGAATTTACCCGAACCTGTTGGGTATTCAATGGAGAGGTCTTCCCCGTAGTAACTGTCAAATTTTTTCAAGGATTCCATGATCAGAAAGTTGATCGGAAACCAAATCGGTCCTCGCCAATTGGAGTTTCCTCCAAACATTTGCGTGTCTGCTTCCCCAGGTGTGTAGCGAATCGAAAGCGTGTCCCCATTGATTTTCATGGTATAGGGATGGTTTTCGTGGTATTTGGACAGGGAGCGGATGCCATAATCACTCAGAAACTCTTCTTCATTAAGCATGCGTTGAAGCACACTCTTCATGCGATGGCCACGGAGTAGAGAAAATAATCGGCGTTTGCCATGTCCGGGTTGAACCCAGCTGGATACCAAAGCTGCTAGTTTTGGTTTCTCTTTAAGAATGAAATCAAGGCGCTTTTTGAATTCGGGAAGAGAGTCAAATAGCTCTTCTCGAATTGGTTCTACGGCGAATAGGGGGATGAGTCCCACAATCGAACGAACCTTTAGTTTTTTAGGATCCTTGCCCTGGTAATGGAATACATCGTAAAAGAAATTGTCTTCGTCATCCCACAGGGAGATTTGCTCTGAGGAGATCGTATTCATCGCTCCAGCGATGTAGAGGAAGTGCTCCAGGAATTTTGTGGCGCTAAACTGGTAGACGGTATTGTGTTCGCAGAGGTCCAGTGCAATGCGGAGCATGTTTAGCGAGAACATGGCCATCCAGGACGTGCCATCCGCTTGTTCCAGTTTGCCTTGGTAATATTGGGCGTGGTTACGGTCAAAAAGGGAAATGTTGTCTAGGCCTAGGAAGCCGCCTTCAAAGATGTTGTTGCCTTCGGAATCCTTTCTGTTTACCCACCAGGTGAAGTTGAGCATGAGCTTGTGCATGGCTCGCTCCAGGAATTGCTGGTCGCCTTTGCCTCCATTTAACTTCTTATCAATCTGGTATACCCGCTGAACCGCATAAGCATGTACTGGAGGGTTTACATCTGAAAAATTCCATTCGTAGGCTGGAATTTGCCCATTGGGATGCATGTACCACTCATTGAGTAGTAGGAGCAGTTGGTTTTTGGCAAATTCTGCATCCAACCGGGCCAAGGGGATGCAGTGGAAGGCAAGGTCCCAGGCGGCATACCAGGGATATTCCCACTTATCCGGCATGGAAATTATGTCGAAATTCTGGAGGTGTGTCCAACTGTGATTTCTGCCTTTTTTCCGAGCATGTGGAGGTTGGTAACGACCAGGATCGCCTTCTAGCCAGCGGTTGACATCGTAGTAGTAAAACTGTTTGGTCCAGAGCAAACCGGCATAAGCTTGACGCTGAATCTGCTGATGCTCGGTGTCTACTACTTTTTCTTGGAGTTCTTCGTAGAATTCGTCTGCTTCCTTTTTGCGCTCCGCCAAGATTTCAGACATCGCACCTTGTGCATGTTGATCTGGGTGGCGATGCATTCGAAACTGTACTTTGGCCTGCCCACCAGCAGGGATGCTCAATTCATAGATTGCTGCAGCCTTGGTACCCGTACCTGTATTGAGTCTGGAAGTATCTCCATTTAGGAGGTAATCGTTGATGGCGTCCTTGGTGGATTTGCGCTCGTTTGGAATGCCATAGAGTCGTTCGCGGTTTGTCTCATTGTCACAGAAAACCAATTCCTTATGCTCAGAGAAACTGAAAAAATAATTGCCCGACTTCGGGTTAAATGCTTTGATGCATTCCTCGTTGACCTGAGTCATCTTAGGCATGAAGGGTTCGTGCCCGGTAAACCAAAATTTCCGAAACCAAACCGTTGGCAGAACCCAGAGTTTGGCCTCTTCAGGCCCTCGGTTGGTGATGGTGGCTGAAGCCACGATGTCTTCTGCGTCCGCTTTGGCGTATTCAATGACAATGTCAAAATACCGGTCCTCGTCAAAAATACCGGTGTCTAGCAGTTCGTACTCGTCTTCGAGTTTGCTTGCCTTTTTATTTTCATCTACGAGCTGTTGATAGGGAAATTCTGCCTGAGGATACTTGTAAAGCATCTTCATGTAGCTGTGGGTAGGTGTAGCGTCCTGGTAGAAATACATCTCCTTCACATCTTCCCCATGGTTGCCCTGGTTGCCAGTCAATCCAAAAAATCGTTCCTTCAAAAAGGGATCTTTCCCATTCCAAAAAGCCCAAGCCATGCAAATAATTTGGCGATGGTCGGAAAGTCCTGCAATTCCTTCTTCTCCCCAACGGTAGGCTTTGCTACGCGCATGTTCATGGGTTACATTTTCCCATGCTGCCCCATCGGGACTATAATCCTCGCGTACGGTGCCCCATTGGCGATCGGTAAGGTAAGGACCCCACTTCTTCCAATGCTTCTTTTTCTCCTTATCTTCTTGTAGTCGTGTATTTTCGGCGGACATGAACTTGTTGTTCCTTGAGCGAGGGGTGAAATTATCATTTTCACCGCATAAAGTAGCATGTCGATTTGCTTTGAGTGATAAAAAATAGTTCAAATATTGGTTTAAAACTCAATTTTGGTCGTTACTTCAAAAAATGAACCGATTGAATTTATTTTTTCTTGATTGAGGTTAATAAACTTTAACTATTGGAAGAATAAAAAATACTTACCTTTATTTAAGTTTTTGTGTTTTTAACCTCTAGTCCAACTGCCATGAAAAATTCATCTCCATTTCCCATGAAATCCAAACTTGTACTCCTAGGTTCCCTAGTCTTGTTCGCGGCAGGAATATATTTTGGAGGGGTTCAGAATTTGGCCGAAGGGCAATTGGTGAATGAATCTAATCCAATTGACCAATCCTTATCTCAAGGTACACCTGTAGATTTTGTGAGTCAGGGAGCTGAGTCTTCAGTTAATGATACAGATTTGGTGGCCACATACAGCCAATTGTATGGCAAATATCAAGTGAAGGTTTATGCCAACCGGAAATTTTCAGTTTTTACCGATCAAGAAATCGAGGCACTACGCTTGGAGGCCGCAGCATTGGAAAAGCTCTACTCCCAAATGACGCTGGCAGAGCGGACTAAAGTTAAACGGGCGGCCTTTCCTTTTTTCAAACTTGAGATTGGCGGAAAAACTACTTACAAAAAAGCGGAAGACTTAACTCCGGAGGAAAGAAAAAGCCTCAACTGCTAGCATACACGAATTCGGGACTTTCTTTTTTTGGTTCTGATTCCAGTTTGTGTACTAGTTTCTGGAATGCTGTAGGCCAACTTTCAGCCCATTCTTGGTAGCCTTTAGTATGTCTTGCGTCTGGCAAGGAAAGGCTAGTGAGTAGTTCAAAATCAAAGAAATCAGCCTTTTTTCCAGCCCCTGATTGCTCACCATCTAGGGCATTGCAGGCTTGCTCGTACTGACCTGCAATAGGCACCATGACGACGGGCTTGCCCAAAAACATTGCCTCACACACCGATTCAAACCCAGCCGTGCAGATCAACCCTTTACATGCCGCCATGGCCTCCAAAAATTTTTGATCATTGATTCGATGAAAACTTAAGTTGGGGAGGGGATTTTCACATGCTGCTGCTCCTTTCTTATCCCAAAATGCTTTGATGTAGACCTCTGGGTTGTTTTTTGCAAAAGTCAGCACCTCCTCGGCATAGCCTGGATTCACCATATAGGTTAGGTAGAAGTCTCCTTGAGAAACAGTCAATTCCTTTACCTCTTGGCGAAGCAAGGGAGGGACTACCCGAACTCCATTGCGATTTTCCTTCGGCAGAAAGGATAGTGCCAAACGCTCCGATGCACCCCATGCCGTAAAGCGGGTGTGTAGCTGGAAAAGAAACTTTTCCAAACCTCGCTTTGGGGCAAAGGTGAATTCAGGATGACTTTCCAAGTATTGGTGTCCGATGGCCCAGAACGCTATTTTGGGTGCAAAAAGTAAGTTGTAAAGACCAGCAAGCGGTTCGTAGAAGTTCACCACGACCTCGGGTTGCGTGTCTTGAATCAATGCATGGATTTTTTGTAGGCTAGTCCAATAGGTAGGCAGCTTAGCTAGACTTTTTCGAATGGTTTTTCCAAGCAGGATCTTCTTTTCAAGTCCGTCGGTTTCAAAGTTGGGGCTCTCGACCGAAGTGACTGCCGTACCAATTTTTTGAAGAAAGAAGTCAGGAACTTGTCGCCTTGGACTTTTCCCTACCACCACGCCTACCAATTCATGGTTCTCTTTCTTTAGCAGCGCGGCAAAAGATAGCGCCTGCGTCAGATGTCCCCTTCCTTCACCTTGAATTAAAAACAAAAACCGCATGGCTTACAATTGGATGCCTGGAGTTTGTAATTCTTCGTCTTGGATTCCGGTAAAGGCAACCCGAGGAAGTTCCATTTCGGTCAACTCTTCCATACGTGATGGTATAGAAAACTCTTGATGCGTATCCATTTTCTTGAAATCGATTTGGTTGAAGTAGATCAACTCCCAGTTGCCTTCGTGGTCTTCTGCCAAGGCACTCATGGTCTCCACCCAATCCCCAGAATTGAGGTAGTGGATGCCTTCAATCATGCGATTTTCCGCCTTGTGAATGTGCCCACAGATAATGCCATCGCAGCCTTTGGCTTTGGCCATCTTGGCAAGTTCGGTTTCGTAATCGTCTACATAGGATACTGCCTGCTTGACTTTCCCTTTGACAAATTGGGAAAGGGAGAAGTAAGGAAGTCCCTTTTTGTAACGGTAGTAGTTGACTACTCGGTTGAGCCAAAGCAAAAAAGTATAACCCACATCACCGAGGTAGGCAATCCAGCGGAGATTGGTGGTAATACTATCGAAGACATCCCCATGGGTGATGAAGTACGTTTTCCCATTACTTTCATAGGTCATGTCCGCTAGAATTTGCAGTCTACCGATTTGAAGTGGAAGGATCTGATCCAAAAAATCATCGTGGTTACCACGCAGGTAGAACACGCTTGTGGATTGGTTTTCCATCATCTTCAACACGCGGTTGAAGAATCGGGTGTGTTTTCGTTTCCAGCTACCTGACTTTTTCAGTTGCCAGCCATCGATGATGTCGCCATTTAAGATGAGGTTGTCGCAGTGAAATTGCTTGAGAAAACGTGCAATTTCTTTGGATTTCGAACCCTTGGTTCCCAAGTGAACATCCGAAACGATGATGGTTTTGTAGTTAGTCTTCACACAAGTCGTTTTGCTTAGCAATTACACTTGCAAACGTCACTTGAGTATGTTTGAAACATTATGCTTTTGTGTATAAAACGAAATTTTATTCCCTAAAAATTAAAATTAGGTTAAGTAAAGATTAAAAAACAGGATGCAGTTCCCTTTACATTCGTTGGATTTAGAAAAATAAAGTAAAGAAATTATGCAGGCGGTGAATTGTACTTTCGGTCCAATCCCTAGTTTAGTAGTTCTAATTCTTTCTCACCCATGAAAAAAATTACCATTCTCCTGTGTTGCCTGCTCCTTGCATTTTCAAGTATTGCCCAACAACCTACTTCCAAAGGGAATTACGAGTTAGCAGCTCGGTTTTCACCCGATAAATTGAAGAAAATGATTTTTTCAACCAGCGTAGATCCGCATTGGATGAAAAAATCAGACCGCTTTTGGTACGAATACGAAACTACACAAGGGAAGAGATGGGTAGTAATTGATCCATTGAGACGAACCAAGTCTCCGCTTTTTGATGCGGATAAACTCGCAGCAGAACTCACGAAGGCGGTCAAAGATCCCTTTGATGGGCAGCACCTCAAATTGGACAACATGAAGTTGCTCGGGGATGAAAACACCCTCCAATTCACTGTAAAAAGTACAGCAGAGGTACTGAAAAAGGATTGGGCCGAACTCAAAGCAAAGAATAAGAGTGCGAAAGATTCCCTGGAGAAGAAGGTGCATACCTTTCAATTCAATTTGACTTCCCAGCAACTCAAAGAAATTGAAACGGTAAAGGAGCCTACCCGTCTCGCTTGGGCCAATATTGCGCCTGACTCCTCCAAGGTAGTGTACGTGAAAAACTTCAATCTGTACTGGATGGACAAAGCCAATTTCCTAAAGGCAGTAAATGATTTGAAGGATACCACCTTGGTGGAACAAGCACTGACCACCGATGGTGTAGCGGATTACGAGTATGGCTGGGGAGATCGTGGGGATGACAATGTGGAGGTTGAAAAAAAGAAAAACGACCGAAAGCGCGCTCCTGTTCTTTGGAGTACAGATAGCAAGCAGTTTATCCTGACCCGCACGGACCAGCGTAAGGTGAAAGACCTCTGGGTGATTCACAACACCCGAGATCCTAGACCTACTTTGGAAACCTACAAGTATGCGATGCCGGGGGAGAAGGAGCAGCCAATCACTGACCTGGTCCATTATTCTTTTGAAACTCAGAAGTTGAGCGAATTACCCATTTCCACTTTTAAAGACCAGACGGTTTCGCTTTGGTCCACTACTCCTGCGGCCAATACGCGGGACGATGACTTTAGACCGACCACTTGGTTAGGGAACACCAGCGAGTTTTATTTTTCCTTGACCTCCCGTGACCTGAAGCGTGTGGATGTTTTGCGTTGGAATTTGAAGACCAACCAGAAAGAAGTCCTCATCGAAGAAAGAAGCAATACCTACATTGATTTTGAAAAACCTGAGTTGGTCGGCAATGACCTGATTTGGTGGTCGGAGCGCGATGGTTGGGGACATTTTTACCTCTATGGGAAAGATGGAACGTACAAGCGACAGCTTACCTCAGGTCCTTACCATACTGCAGGTGCGGCGCGAGTTGATGCGGGCTTACGCAAACTGTATTTTACGGCCAATGGTCGTGAAAAAGGAGAAGATCCTTACTACGAACATTTGTATTCCGTTTCGCTGGATGGGGGAGCAGTTACCTTGTTGAATAAGGGAGACTTCAACCATGAAATCAGTATCAATGACCCGGCTTCCTATTTTGTATCGAATTTCTCTCGAGTGAATACGGTGCCGGCCTCGGTGCTCTACGATCGAAATGGTGCCAAAATCATGGATTTGGAGACGGCAGACCTGAGCCAGCTCATGGCGGCAGGATACAAATTTCCTGAGCCCTTTACCTTTAAGGCTGACGACGGCATTACTGATTTGTTTGGCGTAATGTACAAGCCTTTTGATTTTGATTCCACACGCAGCTATCCCATGATCCAGTATGTGTATCCTGGTCCACAGACCGAGGCGGTCAACAAGTCTTTTGGTCGCGGTATGGACCGCACAGATCGCTTGGCACAGTTTGGCTTTGTGGTGGTGACGCTTGGCAACAGAGGTGGACATCCGGCTCGATCCAAGTGGTACCACAACTTTGGCTATGGTGATTTGCGGGACTATGGATTGGCAGATAAAAAGGCAGCAGTGGAGCAGTTGGCAGATAGACATTCCTTTATCGATCGACACAAAGTAGGGATCCAGGGGCATTCAGGTGGAGGATTTATGTCCACTGCCGCCATGTTGGTGTATCCGGACGTATTTAAAGTGGCGGTTTCCTCTGCAGGAAATCACGAGAATAACATATACAACCGCTGGTGGTCTGAAAAGCACCATGGGGTGCAGGAGCGAATCTTGCCAAGCGGAGACACCACTTTTGTGTATCAAATTGAGAAAAATCCAGACTTGGCCAAAAACCTAAAAGGTCATCTGATGCTCAGTACCGGTGATGTAGACAACAATGTCCATCCTGCTGGCACGATCCGCATGGCTAATGCCTTGATCAAGGCTGGAAAGCGTTTTGAATTTGTATTGCTTCCTGGTCAGCGCCATGGCTATGGAGACATGACCGAATACTTCTTCTGGAAGATGGGGGATTACTTTGTGGCACATCTGCTGGGAGATACTGCACCACCTCCGGTGGACATGGTGCAGATGCTGCGGGATAAGCCCAAGGATAAGTAACCCATTCAATAAACGATAAACCCCTCTTTTGAGGGGTTTATCGTTTACAGTGATTGTACTTCCTTGGTTATTCCAATGATTAATCAATTTGGTAGAATTACTTCTTCTAGGACTCTTTGAGGGTAATCCAAAAAATAAGGTAGATTACTATTGTAGCACCACTACTGATCCCAAAAGTTAAGCCGCCCACCCCGAAGAAAAACACTAAAAATAGGCCTCGCAATAAGCCAGAAGAGATGCCTAGGGATCTGGCGATGCCTCCAATAACGCCGCCTATCCATTTGTCTGAAGAATGTCTATCCATGATAGAGATTGGATTAAATTTAAGTGAATTGTATGTTTGATTAAATGTAGTAGAGAAACACCAGCTAACAAAAATCTAATTTTATCGACTGTATTATTGGGATAGAGTTGAGAAGAGCACTAGTTGAAGAATTTTCTAAAAACTATCTTATTGATTTTCTTTTTTTAAATAAATTAGATCTTAAACACCCAGAAAAAGTGGAATCTTCAAATCCTTTCAAAAAAATAAGTGCCTATTTTCTTGAGTTTTTAATGCTTTTTTTAGCCGTTACGCTTGGCTTTTTTGCCGAAAATTACCGAGAGGGGCTAGTCGAACGCAAAACCGAAAAAACATATCTCCAATCCTTAATCAAAGATTTGGGACAGGATACGCTCAAGATTGATTATAGCATACGCTCCAAAGAGATTAAAGACCAGTATTTTGACACCTTGTATACTATTTTGTATCAAAGCCCTCGTCCTTGGCCCACCCGAAAATTGTATTACATTTCTAGATACCTTTTGATTCGAGAGCCTTTTTATGGAACTACGGGCACCATTCACCAACTTGAAAATGCTGGCGGGTTCAAATTGATCCAAAATGAAGGTTTGGTCGATAAAATCAATGCCTATTCCGCGGCGAAGGAAAAATTGTATCAAATTCAAGTAGCAAGAGACCAAAATTCGCTGCCTTTCAAGGAAGCGATAGGACAGGTATTTCATGGAAAAGAATTGGCTTTTTTGTTTGATCCAATCAAATTTAAAGGCAGGCCCTATTCCATGGGAGAACCTACCTGGGATCCACCTTTGAAAGGGACTGAGGAGGATTTGGATTTGTTTTTTTATTGGGCATCTAACGAGATTTTTATTGAACGTAACTCCAAGGTATTACTTCAGAACCTTCGAGCCTCCGCCAAAGAATTGATCCATGAACTTGAAAAAGAACAGATCCATGACTAAGTCAAACAGGAACAAACCCCTTTTTCTAAACTTTCTACTTTGGGTTTTTCCCTCGTTGTTTTTTGGATTTGGATGTAATTCCCTAAAAGTTGGAGAAAGTTGGGAAATGCTTCCAGAAAATCAAACAATAGGGCTCACACTTCTTTGGGAACTTCCTGAACAGCAGGTGCAGCAAATACTTCCTGCGGGTCAAAAGCCAAGAATTCGACAAGGAAAAGGGGTGGTGATGCTCTTTTTGGCAAGCACTGCACAGTACAACCTTGGAAACAAACCCAATGGTCCACTCGCTGTTGCCCATCTTCTAATTCCTTTGGAAAACCATCTCGGCACAGTTCGCACCGTAGTTTCTAGGAATCAAGCGCTTTATGGCGTCCTTGCGCAACTGGATTTTCCTACGCAAAATGGGGAGGTGGCCTTAACCCTCCTTCCGGACCAGGATTCTGTTCAAGTAAATGGGTCCATCCAATTTTCCGGAGGTAAGCTGTTCTTTTCAGGAAAGGCAGGTTCACAAAAAGGGAAGTTGGTGGATTTACCGCTGACTACACTTGTAGGCAAGCACTTGGATCGAAACTACCTAAGTGGGCCGGAAAGCTACCGTCCGCTCGCCATGTCAAAAATCAAAGTTAATTCGGAGGGGGAAAATTGGATGTCAACCTTCGGATTAACCAGTCCTCCAGATCGCATTTGGGTAAATGTAGATTTCCTTGTAGATTTTGCTTACCAACAAAAAGTGCCAATTCCCAACTGAATGAGCGATAATGGAGGAGTTTTTTTGTGAAGAACCCTTCATTTTCCACTGATGAAACACTTTTATTCTTTGTAGCATGAGAAAACAACTCTTTTTCCTCCTCCTATTCTTTTCGCCCAGCCTTCTATTTGCGCAGCAGGTAACCAAGCAATCCAAAATAAGTGCAGCCACCCTAGATGCCTTCGAAGCGGAGGTGCGTCAAGAGATCCAAGAACAGAAAATAGCAGGCGCTGCTTACTTGATTTACCATCAAGGGAAAGTGCAACGACTGAAGGCCTTTGGTGAAGCAGATAAGGCTTCTCACAAACCCATGGAAACCAATTCCCTTTTTCGTTTGGCTTCCATGACTAAGCCAATTGCAACCTTAGCGCTACTCTTGTTGCAGGAAGATGGACTGCTCAATATGAACGACAGGTTGGACGCCTACCTACCAGCCTTTGCTAATCCTAAAGTTTTGGTCAAGCAAGATACACTACTAGGTGTCCCAATTTTGCAAACCGAAGCCGCAAAAAACCCAATCTTACTTCGGCATTTGCTGACGCATACGGCAGGCTTTGTAAGCCAATGGGGAGGAACTTTGGGAGGATTGTATTTGGCTACTTATCCCGATGTAAACGCCAATGATTTGACCCATTTCTCAGATCAATTGGCCAAGCTACCACTGAGTCATGAACCGGGCGAAGGTTGGATCTATGGACCTTCCATTAATGTA
>Ga0315899_10005894_pt1 | contig 13189 bp, 16 predicted proteins | sample LakEriMetagenome_2_FD_203518 | JGI IMG/M metagenome (GOLD analysis project Ga0315899, IMG submission 203518) | Freshwater fungal communities from buoy surface, Lake Erie, Ohio, United States - Buoy 4 MA112 | ecosystem: Environmental > Aquatic > Freshwater > Lake | place: USA: Lake Erie, Ohio...
ACAAATTGTTTAAAGCAAAAAGAGGAGTTTCGCATTTTCTTATTGGCGATCGCATTGTTTACAATGTCTATTAGTATTGGGTTTCATTCTTCAACACAATCTGTGCGATCGCTAATGATGATGAAGATGAGATCGCGAATAATGCTGAAAATGCGATCGCCTATTCAAGACAAACTTAAATAATCTGATACAGAAATAATTGCAATATCTTGAAATGGATTTAGCACAAGCAAATCTTGATCGCCAGTGATGATGTAATTTGCATTCCCATTAACAGCCAGTTCTAAGAACTTATCATCTTTGCGATCGCGACAAGCTGTAATTTTTTCGATAATTTCGATAATTTCTGCATCGACAAAAAATCTAGCAACAAATTTTACACGTTCTTCCATTGAAAAATATTTCTCAAATTTTTTGCGTCTTAGAACTTCTTCTAATTCCAGAATAGTTGCTGTAGATGCTAAGATTTTGCTTGTGGAATAGGCAAGGTTAAAGGCTTGTCTTGGCGCAGAACGAGGAAACATTAAAGCGCTAACAATGACATTGGTATCAAAGACAATTCGATTAGTCTTCATCAGCAAGTATTGATTCTAAAATTTCAGGGGTTAATCCATTCTTTTCGGCTTGATAGCCAATATCATCCATGATTTGCATGAGGGATATTTCTTTTAACTCTTGTTGCAACAAAATGTTAAATAGCATTTCTATTTTTTTACGGTTGGTAGAGTTGATTTCCTGATATGCCTTCGCAACTTCAGCATCGACTTGAATTGTGATAGTTCCCATGTTAATAACCTCTCTAAACGATTGTCTGTAAAATTTCTGGCGTTAATCCATTAGCCACAGTTTCATCACTCAGTCTATCCATTGTGTTTTGTAACTTACTGATTTTTAAGGCTTGTCTCATCCATTGATTGAGCCATGCTTGAATTTGTTGTTGTTGCTCTGGTTGTGAAGATTGAAATGCTTGGGCAATGTCTTCGTCTATTTGAATAGCGATCGTTTTCTTAGTTTGGCTCTCATAATGGAGTTGTTTATAGATTTGATTCTGACATCTTTTCCCAGTCATAATCTCGCTCTTTTGCTGCAAGTTTAACTTTATCCGTTATAGCCAAATAAATCCTACCATTAAGCAAGTAATAGAAATCTAAAAACCTCTGTTTTAGCTCTTGTGACAATTGTTTAACTAATTCTAAAATTTGCTCTTTACTTAGTTTTAAGCTTGGCATTTTTTATTCTCTAAATGTTTATTTCAATAAATAGTCGATTAGAATATAGATTAATATCATAATTTATCCCAAGAAGATACTTTCATGACAATTGATAAGCAAGCACTAACTCCAATTTATGTAACAGAGGTGATAAATCATCCATTTACTCTCTATGAAGGGGAAATGAAATTTATTGGCAAATTAGGAGATCAAGAATTTGTATCTCAAGGTATTGGTGTCATAAAGTTTACTTGGTTCCCAAGAATAAGACTCAAATACTCTTTCAATTGTGATGACTCTAATATATTTAACCATGAAGAAAGTCATTTGTTAGAGTTAACTAAGTTAAGGATTTCCTGTAATGCTGCTGCTACCTATTTTTCACTAGGTCATACAACCCATATCTCAGGTTCCTTAAATGAGCCAGTTACTATCCTATCTAGTCAAGAACTTTCATATCTAATATTCCATATCACAAATTGTAGTTGGACAGGTCGTCTTTTATTAGAAGCCAACGGATGGAGAGTAACAATAGATTCTTCAGAGTCAAAAGTGCTTGCAAAACTGAGTAAGTCTCTTAAAGAGGAAGGAGGATATGCCATAACTCATGTAGCTAAGCTTGAACGGATTGATAATCTGATATTTACGCCTGAAGAATCTCTAGATTTATTGGATGGATTAAGATTCTTTCTATCTTTCTCTACGGGGATTTGGGTTGCTCCTATGTTCCCTATTGGCTTTGATTCTAATAATAAGCGTATTTGGGAGCAGTGGAATTCTCCCGTAATATCAGCTTATAAAGGTGATGTATCATCTTGGTTCCCAAAACAAAAAACACAAGGTTTAAGTGAAGCTTTTGATGAATTTATGAAGCTATGGCAAGATCAGGATTGGCAACAGCCTCTAAAGTTAGCTATTCACTGGTATGTAGAAAGCAACCTTCAAGCTGGAGCCATTGACGGCTCAATTATCCTGACTCAGTCAGCACTTGAGCTTTTATACCATCATAGAATTGGTGTATTTATTAAAGATGGATACAAAAAACTAGAGAGACTCTTAACAAATTCAAAACTCCCTATCAATTATGCTGATATAGATAGTGATTTAATCAGTGAGCTATTAACGTTAGCTGAAAAAAAGTCAATTAGTTTACCTAAAGCAATTACTGAGATTCGTAATAGACTTACGCATCCTGAAAAAAATAAAGATATACATCCTTCTAGTATAAGAATAGATGCATGGCGTTTGAGCTTATGGTATTTAGAACTTACTATTTTGCATCTGATTAATTATAGAGGTGTCTATAAAAATCGTTTGAGATTTACTTGGGAAGGTGATTATGATGAATTGCCTTGGAAATGAAAGCACAATGTTCATTATCAGATACAGCAATAGTAACTTGCATCGCTTTTGAGCGTTAACTATAGATTGAAAAGCTTATATGCTCTGATTTTAGCTTAAAAAAAGCGATCGCCTTGCTAATTCGTGATGATAGATTTAGGTTAATAGCGCCTCAATTTTGCCTATGGCTTCATCAATAATATTTTCTGAAGCCTTCTCAATAAAATCTATCTTTCTCGCTTGCCAATCTAAACTCTTAATCTGATCGGCAAGAATCACTCCCTTAGTCTTGGTATCTGTAAGCAGAACTTCAAACTTCCATCCCTTAGTTTTAGAAGTAATCGGACAAATTAGAGCCAAGTTTGACCTTTGATTATAGGCGATCGGTGAAATCACAAAAGCAGGACGATGCCCAGATTGTTCATGCCCAGCCTGTGGATCGAAATCCAACCAGACAATATCACCACGATCAGGAATGTATGGCTTTACCATGCTTCATTACCAACAGAAACACCCGTAGAAATTACTGGATGGAGATGTTCGGAAGTCATCCCATCCAGCAATTCATCTAGAGTATATTTTTTCCGCCGATGCGGTGTCAAAACAATCTTGCCATCAATAATATCAATATTGATTTCGCTTCCTGCTTGAATTTGCACCTGTTCAGCTATAGCTTGTGGAATGCGTACAGCCAAACTATTACCCCACTTAGCGATCGCGGCAGTCATAAAAATCACCGTCAAAGTATCTATATTGTATCTACATTAGCTCGTTTTACGATCTTTGGTTTCTTTGAAGCGATCGCATCGCTAATTCGTGATGATGGATATAGGTGATTCTGTTTGATGAATGCGGCGATTATCTTATAAAAAGATCCTATAAACATCACTTCTAGTTCCCTTCCTGTTTGCTATAGAAATCGTAATTGACTCATAGCAATGATATTAATCTAGTGAGATAATATCGACTATTGACAACTTGGCTTTACTTAATGAACCAAACAAGGTTTGATGCTTTGATCATTGGCAGCGGTGCTGCTGGACTTTATACTGCGCTTCGACTTACAGATTTAGCACCAAACTGGCGGATTGGTTTAGTGACTAAAGATAACTTGTCAACTTCGGCTAGTGACTGGGCGCAAGGTGGGATTGCCGCAGTTATCGACAAAAATGATGCGCCTCAGTTTCATGGCAAAGACACATTAGCCGCTGGGGTTGGCTTATGTGAAACTGAGGCGGTAGATGTATTGGTTAACGCCGCACCTCGACAAATTCAGCAATTAATCGCCTTGGGCGTAGACTTCGATCGCGATGAAGATGGTAGCCTTGCACTCACCTTAGAAGCTGCTCACTCAAGACGTAGAGTATTGCACTCGGCAGATACAACAGGTCGAGCGTTGGTGTCAAAGCTTGCCGACGCAGTACTGCAAAATCCTAGTATTCAGGTTTTGAGTACAACCCTAGTTTTAGATTTGTATATGGAAAAGGGACGTTGTGGCGGTGTTTTTTATTTAGATCAGGAACAGGAAATTAGTTGTTTAAGTTCGCCAGTGGTAGTCTTGGCAACAGGTGGCGGTGCTCAAGTATTTTCGCAAAATACCAATCCACCATCAAGCACGGGAGATGGTGTCGCGATCGCATGGCGTGCAGGAGCTGTAATTCGAGATATGGAATTTGTGCAGTTTCATCCAACTGCTCTCGCTTTGCCTAAGGCTCCCAGATTTCTGATCAGTGAAGCAGTACGTGGGGAAGGAGCACATTTGATCGATCATCAAGGCGATCGCTTTGCATTTAGTTATCATCCAAAGGGTGAGCTAGCACCTAGAGATGTTGTCAGTCGCGCCATATTTAACCATCTTCAGAAGACCAAAGAACCCACAGTATTTCTCGATTTACAAGCAATTCCCAAAGAGAGAATCGCTCATCGCTTTCCCAATATCATCAAAATCTGTCAACAATGGCAAATTGATATTTTCTCTACGCCGATTCCTGTGACTCCCGCAGCCCATTATTGTATGGGAGGTATTGCCGTGGATTCCTATGGAGCCACTTCCATAGTCGGACTCTATGCTGTTGGTGAAACGGCAAGTACTGGCGTACATGGAGCTAATCGCTTAGCGAGTAATTCTCTCTTAGAATGCTTTGTATTTGGAGAACGTTTAGCAGAACAGGTCTGTTCTCAGCAAACGCAGATTTTTAATGTTCCGAAGGAGATCGCACCCAAGCTTGAAGATCATGCTCATTCGGCAACTATTCAACAGATTAAATCGGGAATTCAAAATCTGAGTTGGCAAGCGGCAGGAATCTGTCGGGTTCAATCTGAATTAGAAATTGCTTTAGCCCAAATTTCTGCATGGCAAGTTGAGTTAGCTGAACTTGCCGAACCTTCACGCCTATGGATCGAAACCCGTAATCTGGCGGACTATGCATATTTGTTAATGCGATCGGCTCTGTTTAGAACTGAAAGTCGCGGTGCTCATTATCGTGCTGATTTCCCTGATACTTATCCTAGTTGGCAGCTCCACACAATTATCGAAGGTCAAGAAATCAGGCGTTCTCCTTCTTTGTTATAAAGCAACCAAACCAAGAACTCAAGTTCTTTGCTAAAAGCTCAAGTCTGCTTCAGCAGACTAAAGAATACTTCTAATTAACCCGTTTCAACGGGGTTGAGCTTTTAGCCCACACTTGAGTGCCTACCCATATAAGTCGGACTTACCCCCTTTAATTCCCCCTTGCAAAGGGGGAAGACCTGAAATCTTATTCCCTCCCCTTTGCAAGGGGAGGGTTAGGGTGGGGTAATTCCTTTGATTTCAAGCACTAACTGATATGTTTGTACACGTTAGATTTGAATGCAGGGATAATGCTAAATTGTTAAAGTAACCACGATGCGAAAACCTGTGGCGCGATCGCCTTGACTTGTCGCATTTCGGGAACGCTTAGCCGAACGACAATAATGAGCAGGATCGCGCCAAGAGCCTCCACGGATTACTCGACAACTGAGATCACCCCCTTGAGTCCAAGCACTGCCATCCTTGGGCAAAAGGTCATAATCTTCATGCCAATTATCTGCACACCATTCCCAAACATTTCCATGCATATCATGTAAACCAAAGCCATTGGCAGGATAAGTCCCAACTTCAGATGTTGAGGAATTACTGACACCTTGTGGTGAGTATTTGTAGGGACTTGCACTATTATAATTAGCCAAATTTGCAGCGATCGTTTCCCCAAAGCCAAAAGCTGTTAACGTTCCCGCTCGACAAGCATATTCCCATTCCGATTCACTGGGTAAGCGATAGGGGCGACCAGTTCGCTCTGCTAGTTTCTGACAAAAAAGCTGGGTGTCATCCCAAGTCACAGTTTCCACAGGGCGATCGCTATTGCCTATAAAAATTGCAGGATTATTATCCATCAATATTTTCCATTGCCTTTGTGTGATTGGAAATCGAGACATAAAGAATGGTGGGATGTTCACGATATGGCGTGGACTTTCTTCCTCGCTATGTTCTAACTCATTGATCGGCGACCCAATCTGAAATCTTCCTGCGGGGATGAATACCATCTCCAGCCCAATCGGTTTACCTTGAATATTACCGAGATTCTCAATATAAATTCTTCCAGTTTTTTGTCTTGTGCTAATTTGCAACTGATTTTGAGTTAATTTGTTAATCGCATTCCGATTAACTGTAACTATGGCTGTCTCAAATGAAAATTGAGATAACGACGGTGCGATCGCTTGAGTTGGTTGAGATTTGGGTGGAGCGATCGGAGTAATCAGTGTTTTCGCACCTGCTTTCAAGTAAGTTGGTCTTTGGAATCTTGGTCTATTCGATTGCGAGGATGATGAAGTTAAATTTTTCAGATCGCTTAACACTGCTTGAGCCGTCTGATAGCGATGACTTGGAGCTGAGGCAATCATGCGATCTAAAACCTGACCAAGGACAGGGCTAATGGAAGTGTTTTCTAAAAAATCACGCCAAATCCAAGTTCCATCCATATCCATTAACTCAAAAGGTGAGGCATTAGTGAGCAGATGAATACAGGTCACACCCAAACTATAGATATCGCTAGCAAAGATTGCTTTCCCGCGTATTTGTTCTGGCGCAACATACACCGCGCTACCGATGCGGGTTCCTGTCTCTATCATTGCGGCAGCAGTCACAAATTTTGCTGCGCCAAAATCAACTAACACATGATTGCCTGTCGATATTGAGCCAGATAAAGCTCCAGAATTACTAGGTGATCGCCTACGGATAATATTTTCGGGCTTGATATCCCGATGGATTACGTTGCGATCGTGTATAAATTGCAGAACTGGCAGTAAGTCTGCCAACAACATCCGAATTTTGGCTTCACTAAAAGCTCCCTGTTCTCGGAGTTCCTTTAAAAGATCATCTCCATCGACAAATTCTTGGATCAAATATTGACGATTGTCATGCTCTAGATTGGCGAATAATGTTGGTATTTGTGGATGTTTGCCCAAGTCATCAAGGCGAATAGCTTCCTGTTGAAATAGTTCGGCTGCTTTCACAGCGCTACTGAGATCAGCAGGAAAAAACTGTTTAATGACACAATGTGGCTGAGAAGGCAGAGCTTCATCAACGCCAATAAAAGCTCTGCCAAAGCCACCTTGCCCAAGAATTTTCAACGCCCGATAGCGATCGCCAATCTTTAGCTTTGAGCCACATTGACTACAAAAACTAAGTCTGGGATCTGAATTTTGAAAATTGCAGTTAGGGTTGAGGCATTGACTCATGGTTGCAACTATTGCTCAGGAAGAGAATCCATCTTGGCAAAGCCAATCACTTGCATTTTTCCTTCTGTAAGTTCCAGTTTGAGAACTCGCGCTGTGATGCCTTTGCTTTCTAATTGCCGCAAATCTAAGACTTTATTCAATCCTTCTGTAAAAGCTTTGGCAATGCGATCAGGCACTGGTGTTCCTGCCAATTCGATTTTAGGATTGATAATTTGTAGTTTGGTTCCTCCAATAGTCTTTATCTGCGCATTCACGGAGACATCGAGACTTGTGACTTGAGGCTTAGTTGCTGTTGGTTGCGATTTTAATGTAGCTGAGAGGCGAATATGATCGCCTTCCAAAAAAGTAACTTCTGGATTGATTAGATCAAGAATTTCGGGATTTTTATTAGTTCCAGTAATATCAATGCTGAGATTTCTAAAGGAAGGTTGAACGTTTGGCGATCTCAAAGCCGTATTAATATCTTCGGAACGCAAAACGACACGCGCAGCAGCCTGCAACGGACGACGCAAGACAATTTTGCCAGATTGTAACAAGTTAGGGTCGATGCTAATCGGATCAGTTTCCAGATCCACCTGATCAATTCGCAAAAATTCTAAAACGTAAACTCCACGACCTGCAACACGGATGCGATCGACGTTACCCAAAAGAATCTGATAGTTAGGAGCATTATCAACTCGTACTTCTAGGACATCAGCCCGTACGATTTGCCCACGCAAAAAGTCCGACGCAACTTTATCAATTGCAATCCCTGGTGCGCCTGCTAAACCTAAAACCGTGGTGAGTAACCCAGCAAATAATTCCATAAAAAGGAGATGAGTAACTATGTGATCATAAACCAAAACCCAGAAATTAAAAGCGACGCTATGCGTCGCTTTTAATTTCTGGGTTTTAAGAGCGCAAAGCGCTATATTTTTCATAGCTATTTAATACCAATTCACAAAAGTGTTGTCTCACTTTTGTGAATTAAAAACCAGACCCTGTAAGGGTTTTAAAAACACAAAATGGCTACGCCATTTTGCGTTTTGGTATAAGACGGGCGGCGCAAGTTTTTGGAACAACAAAGAAGTTTAGGAGTATAGGTTCATGCAAATTCGGGTGGCAGTAGAGGCTGATTTATCCGCAATTATTCAAATTTATAATGCGGCTATTCCCAGTCGTCTTGCCACTGCCGATCTTGAGCCCATATCCGTTGAGAGCCGTCGCACTTGGTTTCGATCGCATGAAGATCGCTATCCTGTTTGGGTGATCACAATCGGCGATCGCAATATTCAAAGCGATCAAAATGAGAAGATCATTGGCTGGTTAAGCTTACAAATGTTTTATGGTCGCCCTGCCTATCACAAAACTGCCGAGGTAAGCATTTATATAGATCCGATGTTTCAAGGCAAGGGAATCGGCAAAAAGTTGCTTAGTCATGCGATCGCCCAATGTCCTAAGTTGAATATTACTAAATTGGTCGGATTTGTATTTGCCCATAATGCCGCCAGTCGTCGTCTATTTGAAAGATTAAGCTTTACGGAATGGGGCTTTTTACCAGAAATCGCTGAATTAGATGGCATCGCTCAAAGCTTAGTGATTTTTGGCAAAATTATTTAAAGAAATAGCGATTTTGTTAGTCATGCAGCGTGGGCGCAAAGCTTCCACAACACAGTTACCTAAAACCCAAAAGAGAGTTACGGTGTTTCGCGCCGCAACTCTCTTTTTTTTGCTAGACCTATAACAATGGATAAAAATGCCCGACTGGGCCCTGGCCTTTCCCGATCGCTAAAGCATATTTCAAAGCCTCAGTCACATAGTTCTTCGCATCCACCACAGACTGAAACCGTGATTTCCCTAATGCTAGATTTGCAGCGATCGCAGCGGACAGAGTGCAGCCAGTACCATGGGTATGTATAGTTTCAATCACTTCAGTCCCTAACACCTCAAGGCGACCGCCATCAAACCACACATCAACTGCTTTGAGATCGCCTGACATGCCACCGCCTTTCAACAGTACTGATCGCGCTCCTAATTTATAGATTCTCTGAGCCGCAGCTTGCATATCTTCCAGCGTATGAATTTCCATCCCAGCCAGAATCTGCGCCTCATAGCGATTAGGCGTTGCGATCGCGGCAAGGGGAATTAGCATCTCACCCATGGTTTTCACAGCATCATCATCGATTAACTGCGCCCCAGTCCGCGACACCATCACAGGATCAACTACCACATTCCCAAAACCAAAAGCAACTAGCTTTTTGGCAACAGTTTTAATAATCTCTTGATTGAGCAACATTCCCGTTTTGATCGCCCCAATCCGCATATCGATCATCACAGTTTCAAATTGTGCTGTCACAGACTCCACTGACATCGCATCTACCCTTGTCACTCCCTGCGTATTTTGAGCAGTTACGCAAGTAAGTACGCTAGTGCCATGCACCAGATGAAAAGCAAAAGTGCGGAGGTCAGCTTGTATCCCCGCGCCACCCCCACTATCAGAACCCGCGATCGTCATTGCGATCGGTATTTGTGAACTATCAAAACTTGTCATATTCGATATCAAGCAATAATTAATAAATATTACAGCGCTTTACGTTCAACCCCGAACCCAAAAAATTGAAAGTGTTGCAAAGAAACACTTTCAATTTTTTGGGTTCGGGGGTAATTGCTCGGAAATTGCTGTAAGTATAAAACCCAGAGATTAGAGGCAGTGCTTTACACTGCCTCTAATCTCTGAGTTTTAAATTGCTATATGATTTATTCAACCTGTAGACTGACTTGTTATGCAAAAAAATCATCCGACTTATACGCAAGAACAGATTTCAGCTTGGTTTCGAGGACTCATGAGCATTGCCCTCGCAGACAATGATTACAGTGAGCAAGAGCGCACCCTCTTTGATCAAATTAGTCATAGTGACGAATGGGGCGAAGAAGTAACCATCTCTAATTTTGAACCAATTAGCGCTCAAGACTTAGCTGATGCATTGGGTAGCGATCGCAAGGTAGGTGAAAACTTTTTACGGATGGCAGTGATGATGGCACTTGCCGATGGTAAATACACAGATACTGAAGATTGCATTATTCAAGAATTTTGCAAAGCATTAAATCAGGAAATCAAGCCCATTAATGATTTGCGGCAAAAACTGGAATCATCATCTCATCACGAAGAACATCATCCAAATCTGTTAGAGCCTGTCAAAGAATGGCTCGATCACATGGATATTCATGATTCCCGCCTTGCGAATTTAATTTGTAAAGTCGTTCCTGCTCAATGTCCCTTTGAGCGCGATATAGTTCTATTTGGACGCAAAATCATGCATATTCCCGCTATGTGCGAGATTAATCCTCTATATGATCAACTGGTAGGATTGCGGTTTAGATCGCTAAGTTACCTTGCCGACAAAGGCGAAGATGTATCCAAGTATTGTTAGTAATAAGGGCGCAAAGTGCCCTTATTACTTTTTTGGAAGAAAGCGGAAAACGCTATAGTATTTACTGGTTTTATTAGCAGCCACTATAAAAAAATGCCCAGAGAACTAAAAAACGCTAAAAACGATGAAGACAACATTGATGTTTCCCCAAATGTATTGCGGGTTGTTTTAGCATTCAGGCGCTGGGGCTGGACAGCCTTTTGGACGCAAGTAGTTTTGTGCGTAGTTTCATCGGTGGTGCTATTACAACTTTTCTTGTTTCCTAGGACTGGAACGATTAGTCCCACAGGATTAGATACTAGTCCTGCTACTCTACCAGGACTGAGCTTCGCATGGGTTGGCGTAGCGGTACTAGGAGCAAGCATTTTCTGGAATTTTCGTTATACACAAATGGCGCAAAAGCTGCGATCGCCCGATCGCCCCACCAAGAGCCAAACTGTATTTCAAATCAAAATTGGCTTGATCATTAATCTGGTGGGAATGTTTGTGACTTTGCTCGGAGCCTTTGCAATTATTGGTGCTTTGACCCTGAGAGCAGGACAAGGACAAGCCGTTTTACCAGGAGCAGGCAGTTTTAACTCGGTGATTCAGCCCCTCGATTTTCAAATCATTCAAGCAAGTTTCAATATTATCTTTGCTCATTTTGTGGGATTAGTTTGCTCTTTATGGCTACTCAACAAAGCTACTGACAAGCCTAATCGTGAGTAAGTCTTAATCACGGATTAGACGGATTGGAGGATGTCAGAGATTTTTTGATTTTGCCAGTTGACGACCATAACCGATCGCTAATAGTCCCGTTACATACATTAATAAGCTATAAATTGCTGCGGGAATTGCCATATCAGGATTATTTAGTAGTCCTGCGGTAATTGCTATCCCTAATGTTCCATTTTGCAGACCCACTTCGATGGTAATGCAAATTTGTTGTTTGGGATTGAGGTTAAAAAGCTTACTCAAATAAAATCCTGCCAACATGGAAAGGGTATTTAATAGCAAAACCCCTACTCCAACTTGCAGAATAAAATTTGGTAGACGGCTCCATTCTTTAATAATCAGCAACAGAATAATCAAGGCAAGTAATGACGCGGCAGAAACACTGGTAAATTTTTCTAATTTCGCAGCTAGGGTGGGCGCGAATTGACGAATACTCATGCCGATCGCAGTTGGTAAAAAGGTAATCACAAAAATTTGCAGAATTGTTGTGCCAATCGGTAACTCGATCGCCGCACTTTGCCCAAAGAAATGTTGGCTAGCAAGATTAGTAAAAATGGGAATCGTAAATATTGTAATCAAGCTGCTCAAAGCAGTCAGTGTCACGCTTAGGGCGACATCGCCTTTCGCCAAAAATGTGACTAAGTTGGAGGAAACTCCTCCAGGGCATAAGGCGATAATCATCAATCCCGTAGCGATCGCAGGTTGCATGGGAATAATCTTAGCGATCGCAAACCCAATAATCGGCAATACAATCAATTGACTCACTAAACCAATTATCACGGCTTTAGGATATTTTCCCACGCGCTGAAAATCTTCTGGCACAAGGGATAAACCCATCCCAAGCATCATTGTTCCCAGCGCGATCGGCAAGATCACCGATGTAAAAATATTTGATTCCATAGATGAATTGATAAAATAAGACAGATGTAAAGAATTGTAAAACACAAATAGTGGCAAAACCGATGGAGTGGAAGCAAGTTGAAGAAAATTGGGTGCTGACCCCAGCAAAACCCAAGGGCGTAATTCACTTTCTCGGTGGGGCATTTTTTGCGGCTGCGCCTCATGTTGCCTATGGACGAGTGTTAGAACAGCTGGCAAAGAATGATTATGCGATCGTGGCTACCCCATTTTTGAATAATACCTTTGACCATCGCCAGATTGCCCGTGAGGTTAATACTTCATTTCGGAAAGTGCGGAGCAAGTTATTTCTCGATTATTTTCCTGTATTTGGAATGGGGCATAGCATGGGTTGCAAGATTCATTTGCTCATTAATAGTCTCTACAAACCTACTCGTGCTGGCAATATTTACATTGCCTACAACAACTACAGCGCCGATCGCTCGATTCCATTTTTTAAGGAACTCGCAGGCACGATTCCCGAAATGTCATCAATGGAGTTTACGCCCACCCCCAAGGAAACTGAGCAACTAGTCACAGCCAGTTATCAGACCGCAAATAACTTATTAGTCAAATTTGTAGACGATAGCATTGATGAAATCTCGACCCTTTCCCAACTACTCACCCAAAAATTCCCTAAAACCGTCAGCTTGCAGACCCTCGAGGGGACTCACCTCACTTCCATGGGTATCGACATGAAATGGCAAGCGGGTTCTAGTTTCTCGGCGATCGATGCGATCGCACAATGGATCAAGCAAGAAATGCACAAAAACAACCAAAGCCTAGAACTAGTCTTGCTAGCATGGCTGGCTAAGCAAGCCCCCTAAAAATATGTCGGCACTTTGTACTTCCTCAATGATT
>Ga0315899_10005895_pt1 | contig 13189 bp, 7 predicted proteins | sample LakEriMetagenome_2_FD_203518 | JGI IMG/M metagenome (GOLD analysis project Ga0315899, IMG submission 203518) | Freshwater fungal communities from buoy surface, Lake Erie, Ohio, United States - Buoy 4 MA112 | ecosystem: Environmental > Aquatic > Freshwater > Lake | place: USA: Lake Erie, Ohio...
AGCTGTAGTGAGAGGAAGTTGTGATGCTCGTCAAAGTAGTAGTTGGGATCTTCCTTCATTTGTATTGGGCTGGCGTCGAATGCCATTCGATACCGTCCAGCAGCGTTTAGGTAGAGTTTGTTGAAGATCGCCTTGCCGCTCTCCAGCATCTCTGAGGTTTTCGAATCGTTTTCGAAAATTGGTCTGCCAATGGCAAAGGCCGGATCAGGAATAAGGGATACATCAATTACGCAGTCCATGATATCCTCTTCCTCTTCACCGCCCGCTTTCTTGGCTTGAACGATAAAGTCACCGCCTGCAGTCAACTCCGCTGGCGCCAAAAATGGTTCCGGCACCCACTGCACTCCAGCGCCCGTTGCAACAATGAGTTCGAGCGCGGGCTTGGTACTTGGAACCTTGACCATGTTCGACTTCATCACTGAAGTTTTGCTGGAGCTCGGTTCTGTTACTTCAAAGTAGATTTCGTAGCTCCTGGGGAAGATGACATTGTCGAAGTTGAGTGCAAGGGATTTGAACTGTACGTAGCTTCCCGCCTGGACATAGCAGTCATCAGAGCTGCCGCATAAGGTTGTTTCTTGAGTCACGTCCTTTCCAAGGGGCGAGGAAATAACTTTGAGAACGTAGGCGCGAACGCGCACGGGGGCAGTAAATGGGTTGCCGTAGGTGTCTGTCAGTTTCAGCTCCGGTTGGGGACTGACAATCTTGGATATTTTGAGTGCGGTTTGAAAGGCTGAGACCTGCGACATCAAACGCATGTACATTTCAAAAAGACGGCAAAGATGCGCAAAAAAATTGACGCTAGAGCTAAGCATGGGCCCTCAGACCCTAATTAACAAGCACATGTGGCTAGCCCTATTGTTGCTTACCGGCTTTAGGGTTAGGGTTTAGGGTTTAGGGTTTAGGGTTTAGGCTAGCCCTATTGTGGCATACCGGCTGCACAGAAATATCTGCCCTTGCAAATGAGCCGTGATTGACTTGCAATGGAGCAAATGCTGTCAGGCGACGTTGCACCATAGGAGTGTCCACAGAATTGGAGCCGTAATGAGAGATCAGATAGGTGTTCCGGAACGAAATAGTGGTGTCAAAACTAAGCCGATGCTCCTGCAAAGGTAGCGTCGTGAGACTGCACATTAGCTTCAGTAATGCTAAGCCAGTTTTTGGGTCAATCCAGGTCTCATTTTTTAGGCTAACCACAGTGATAAACGAGCGAACACCAAATCCAAGCCCGAATGCAGCCACAGATCCTGCCAAACACCGAAAGCTTCAAAAGACCTGTGCATTCAAAGGTAGGCAAATTGAAGTATCCGCTGAACACAAAAACTCGGGACGCGTTGAGTGGCACAGAAGGTGTAACAGGGCCCTCATTCCTTTCATTCATCCCTCCCTCCCCCTCTGCCTCTCTCTCTCTTTCTCTCCCTCTCTCCCTCTCTTTTTACCTGTATCTAAGCCTGGAGGAAGGCTCATTTGCATATTAACGGGCGCAGAAATATTGTAGCAGGGATTTCCAAACTTATCGACCACCTGCCATTTCACCACAAATAGCTTAATACACGAGGTTGATTCGATCCACGTTATTCATGCACGCAGTGACACGGGCCTTGCATAATTCACAGACGGTCAAATAAGAGAAAAAGCATCACCTGTAGTCGGACTTCGAACACCGAACCTGCAGGCACTGCCGCGCTCGGGCCTTTGGTGACAACCAGACGGGAAGGTGCATCATGAACAACAGCAAAGAAAGCGGATCGCACCGAGATTGTGCTAAAAGGAGTAGTCAAATTGAAGGAAAGGGTGTAGTTTGGGCTGACACGGGAGGACAGGATCGAAGGAAACTGAACAGAGCCTTCCTGAAGGCGAGCTACTTTGCAATCTCCCAGGTAACAGCAGCATGAGAGGGAGTCTGCAAGTCCAGACACGTGCACTGCTCTGCGCGAAGTACGAACCCTCTGGTTGTTGAAATCACGCGCTTCAATGATCACTGCAGAAGCCCTGCCGTCGGCAGAGTTCCCGCGAAATAGCCGATGCACAACCGTCGTCGTCGGTAGCACCATGACTTGGGCGCCATACACAACGGAAACAGTGAAGGCATTCGATGTGTACGGAGGACCGCTTGTTGTTTGAAAGGTGAGATTACATGTGATACTTGAAACGCCAGCGGGGCCAGAGTAGACAACCCTCAGATCCGTGAAAGCGGCATACCCGTTGTGGGTGGATGCAACTCGCTTTGTTCCATGAAGCATCACACCTCCAGCAGAACATGAAACGGACACGGACAGCGTCGCTGGATCTGTAAGATCGTTTCCTGCGATGTCGAGAATCTTGGTGCCGACAGTGGCATTTGATATGCAAACTGGACATTCAGCAGGTGCAGATCCAGAGATGATGAGTTCCTCTGACACGCTGGCCTGTGGTGCTTGGACTATGACAACTCCCGAGGGATCGCCACTTGCAACGTCAATATAGTTGGAGGTAACGCTAAAGGGTCCTGCCAAAAAATAAAGTTTGTTGTCCCCCGTTCGATCAGCGAAGAGTCCAGAAAACATCACAAACGCCCCAGGGTTTTCGAGGTTGACTGAATTTTGCGATAAAGATGGCGCCGGCTGGGCAGAGGTGGGCCGCGGACAATGCGAAGGGAAACCTTTTGGCTGGCCAGCCAGGGCCGTGTATTTCTCCTGAGCCGCAGCGAACTCCTCGTCCGTTTCTGTCGCCTCCCACCCTTCGGGGGCTTTCCCGTTGGGGAATCGCTCCATTCTGAGCTGACCATCATCCCGCTTCGTGTTCTTGTATGAACGCAGGCCCAGAAAAAGCGTTTCTTGTGAGTAGTGGAAGAAACTATCGCGTAGTGCACTACACGCCCGGACATGCACTACGCGGTCCTCCTCTTTTGCAGGGAGCTCACACACGGGGTTCTTGAACCTATCAATAAGCTGGACTTTTGGCTGGTCGGAGAAGGCTTTTCGCGCGTATTCCCGCAGCGGCGTGAAATACAGAGCAAGTGCAGCTGCATCGGCAGGGCTCACCGTGATCCCAAAGCTCAAGGCAGAAAGCGATATCTTAGGGCCGCTGGTAATCTTTGGCAGTGATGGCTCCGCCTGCCCCGGTAGACCGGTGCCCAAAGGCTGAGCCACTAGAGTTCCTTCCATCCGCAGGAAATGCTTTGCGGAACAATCTGTCTTGACACCATCGACCTGTCCCCAGATCTCTCCAATCATGAAATGCGGAAATTGATAGGTCCCACACACGCACGGGACTAGTCCAGTCCCGCACACTGGGTAGTACTCCTCTGTATGGGTGGTTTCGGACGGAGGAGGGCCGCAGAGTGGACCCTGCGGAGGGGTGGCCTTGAAGATTATTCTTTGATTTTCGTAGAGAATCCACTTACAATTATCAGTCTGATCATTGTCAGGATTTTGCATAGAGTCACAAGACTCTGATCGGAACCAGACGATGCCGGCGTTTGACTTGATGGTCAAGTCCTCAATAGGGTAAAAGTAGTCGTAGTTGGTCATGAAATTGCCAAATTGATCGACAAGGCCAAAGTCTATCTGGACAGCAATGGCATCGCCTGCCTTTGCCGTTTCAGGAGGCTTGGTCCACGGCTGCATTATCGTGCCAATGTAGGCATCTGGTGCTCCTGATACGACCGAGATCTGGTAGCCTGAGCTGTTGATTGGAGTCTCGAGCCAAGGCTCGCCAATGAAAACAAACAAGAAGTAGGTGCCTGGAGCCTTGATTACCAGTTGCGTAAAATGCGCCCCTGCAAGCGTGTTTATTTGCTCTACTTGATCCTGGAAATAGCATGTGGTTAGCTCATTCCCTACTACAGGCTCGCTGCAATATCGGTACACATATCCGGCAGGGCACGAGCTTCTCGACGCTGTGACCTTAGTGCATGATTGCGATGATTCTTTCCCAATGGACACACGCATGCTATACGGCAGTGCCATAATCTGATCATTTGCGTCAAACAGCTTTGCTGTCAATTGTATATTTTGTCCCGCTGCAACTTTAGTAGGTGGCTGCTTTGTGAGAACAATCTTTGTAGCACGGGAGTTGTCGACCTCGAAGGGCTCCGTCTGTGCGACCACAGGGGCCGGCATTCTAGTCAAAGGTCCAGAACCTGGACAGCCCTCGAATGCGTTTGTCACATTTACTTGCACACGAAAGACAAATTTCTGTCCAGGTGTGGTGGAAACTGCTGGACGGAATCTGAATTTTAGGCCGGTCGAGTATTCTTGAAGGCTCATTTCCGCGGCGACCGGGTCTTTGATTGGCACCAGGGACGAGCAAGCGGCTTGCTCGTTCCAATTGGTGACCATTTTTTTCTTAATTGCCGCAGCTGCCCAGTGTGTGCAAGTTCTGAGAGTTGAGATATGCGAGCAGGTGTGTGCTTCATCACACGAGTGCACATTTGCATGCAGCGCGAGCTTAAGGTCCTTGCTGGTGCAGTACCACTGCGGCGGGTCACTGTGAGATCCGTGAATCGGGTCACCGTACTGATCAAGGGTTGTGCAGTCCCAACCGCGAATTGGGTTACCATACAGATCAAGGGGCTGTATCAAAATTGGCGGGTCAATGTCCACATTTACCAGACCGCGAGTAAGGCTTTCTACAATATGGATACTCCCAATCTGTCCTTGCGTGACGAGGAATGTGGATTCCGCTGCGAAAGAGGAGGCAGAACCAGGAATATTAAATTTGAAGCGCAATGTATATCTTTGCGCAACATTGATCTGAAATTTGTCGAAAACGAGACTCCCATCCCTTGCTGCAATCGATGTGGCACCCTGGAGCATCGAAGATTCGACAACGCAAGGCTGCGCGTCTCGACTGAACCAGATGGAGTCCTTCTCGGCTTTTGTCCATTCATAACGAATGTCTCCACCGGCAGACTGTGAGGCTGAAGTTGGAGTCATCATGAGCCACCAAGAGCGTAGGGAGATGAGGTCAGGTGTCAAGGAAAGGGTGTTGGCTCCAATCCCTGTTTCGCAAAATTGCAAGGCCTTTTGAGTGTGTGAAATGTTTCCACAGAAGCCCACGATGCTGAAGATTCTCCAAAACCCACTATTGTGACAACCAGAATCGATTGTGATTGTGCCATCATCCGGAGCATTCTTGCAGTAGAACAAATGTTGTCGAATGGCACCCGGGCCCTTAGTAGACACGTCTAGCTCATACGAAGGGCGCGGATACATGCATACATCCCGTGTGTCGATCGTGATGCGATCGACACACGGCAGTTCTTGCCTCTTCATATACACCCCGTTGGCAAACAAATAGGCCCTTCCAGTCTGCAGCACAACATCACTAGATTCTGCGGTGCAACCAAAGCCGAAGACAATACCTGTGCCCCCAGTATAGACGATATCTTTTTCTTCATCTGGGTCGCAGTCTGAACTGTCGCACACAACGCCTGTGCCCCCATCTATACCTTTGTCGCAGGGTGTAGGGTTGCATGTGCGAAATCCAACCGTTTTCATCGTTGGAGCTGGAAAAACGGGGCAACCAGCCGGTATAGTTGTAACTGTTGTCTCTGCCTCTGAAACCATGCTTAAGCTCCTGAGTGCTGAAACATCAAATGAATCCGTATTCACAATCTTCACCATTTTGCTCTCAACAGGCAGACTCCAATATCCAGGGTTGCCTGCATTTTTATGCGGATGCGAACGTCCAGTGCCCTCAATGCTTAAAATGAAGCTTTTGCCGATAGAATCAATGCGAAGGTCAGTGAATTGTAGAATGCCGTCTCGGCTGGCCTGTTTGCACTTCGTGTATATTGGCTTGTTCTTGACTTCATCCCAGTATCGCTGGTCACATATCAGATACCCACCGGCCAAATTCTGAGAAATTTCAACCCGGAACTCCTGCACTCCGTACAGAGCTCTGTTTTCGAATTGGTCATAGATCTCCAATCGCGGCTGCGGGTCAAGGAGGCCCCCGGACGCACACCGCCAGTCATTGTGACCTGTGATGCCTGGCGAGCAAGATGAAGGGCCCGGAGATTGCACTACTTTCATTGTGGCTCCCAGATCATTCATCACAAAGAACTCAGAGCTGTACGCCACGAGGGCCTCAGCATAGAAGCGGATGGTGTAGTAGCCCATTATTTTTACGTGCAAGGTTGTCGGCTTTCGATTGCCATCCACATCCTCCATGGTCAGATCTGCCATGCCATCGATGCTCAAGGTCACATGGCGTTTCAATCCTGAGAAAACCTCACAGTACTTATAGTCTTGTGAAATTGGATCGAAGGTGCACTTCCCAAAGAGGTCTATATCAGTCGACTCAAGGTCGTTTGGTGCTTTGGGATCCGATCTGTAGCTTCCAATCATGGCAAAGATTTTAACTTTGTCACCCTTGATCACCGTGTTACCGTACTCGTCTTGCAGAACGACCAGGGGCGGTTGTGTAAAAGGTGTACCGGCACCAGCGACCGTATTCATGTCCCTCGCGAGACGAAGTTTGCTCGCGGACGCGGGCTCGATATCGAAGGGGCTGCCGCAGTCGCTAATGTGAGACACCATCATGCACGTTGCACACGCAAGTACAGGGACCCTTACACACGCGCTCTCAAACGTGCACATGCACGTGGGGCACAGGAATTGCAGGAGCACAGCGGGAGGAAATCTGGCATTGCGGGAGCACAACGACAGGAACACTTACTTCGAAAGAACCCATCCGAACCCTTGACTGGAGCAGCTTTGTCCTTCGAGGGTCTGCTCATGGTTGTACATGTCAATCGTGATCCCCCGAGAAGAGAAATGGAGGGAGGGGCGTGCAGAGAGTGCGGGGTACCTGGTTGTGTACAGTGACATTGAGCACGAAATTGGTCTTCACTTCCTTGATGGAGAGCTCTTCAAAAGACGCGTCCCCGAGAAGAAGAGGGATGCGGGTAATGCCGAATAGGGGCAGGCCGGACTGGAGGAGAGCAGGGGTTCGTGAGAGCAGGGGTTCGTGTGATGACGAGAAAAGTGAGAAATAGAGAGAGGGGGGTGGTGAGCGCGGGAGGGAGGTGGAAAGAGATACAGACAGAGAGAGGGATGGGTCGGGGAAGAGCGCGCGCGCGCGAGAGAGAGAGAGAGAGAGAGAGAGAGAGACTACATGAGGCGCGACAGGATGCGCGAGAGATAAAACAGATGTAGTTTAGTGTGTGTAGTAAACTCATCTCAACTAAACTAAACTACACACTGGCGAGAGATAAGACAGATGAGAGTCTCACACGATTTGTACTTCCAGTCTTCAGAGTCTGTCAGGGTACCGCGTGCGTGTAGAGTGGTGACTAAATTGAGTCATAATACACAACACACAAACACTACCTCATGCTTGCCGGTGCTCGAGTTGAAGCGCAGCAGCACGACGCACGCAAACCAAGATCCAGTTTCAACCTTGTTACTGAACCTGTCTACCAGACTAAAAACCGGCGGATGCGTAACTTTGAATTTGTTGCAAGTAGCGCCGACCTGATTTTCGCAAATAGAGCCCAAGGGCCACCCGGCCATGGTGGTACTAGCATTATGGAGAACCTTTACATGGCTAGGCTTTGCGTGCCGGATCTTGAAGCTCGAAGACACGGCCATCATGGGCTGCCCCGTCATGTCAAGCTGCAAAAAATTTGGCCGGCAGTCTTCTTCGGAGGCTCCAAAGCAGCTGCGGAAGACGAGGCGGAACCCGCTTTCTGTGGTCTTGGTTGCAGTGTTGATGATCAAATCCGTGAATCGTACTCGCCCTTTGACTGGCCAGAGAGTGCGTCGCCCCATCATTTTCACTCCCTCTATCGAAACCGTGAGCGAAAAGTTGTAACCCGTGAAGGCTTCAAAGTGTCGGATGCCGGCATGGGTAGTTATCTGCTGTATCTCGACCTCGGCTTCGATAGGCTCCCCAGTGACAGGAGTCCCCTTTCCTGCCATCACCTGCAGCTTGCCCGGCTGGACGTCGAAGGGCACAGTTTCAATGTGTTGGAACTCGGAGGCCTCAAGCCACGGCTCGACGCGCGAGCACATTCCGGTGCAAAACTTGAGCGTATACCCACGTGCGGCCTGGTCGAGCCAGAGGTCTGTGAAAATGGCCACCCCATGCACAACTTGTGCCACTGTGTTGCCATACAGAGTACTGCAACCAGGGTTATTGCCAAGCGATGCTTCAACATTAGTAAACCACTTTCCTGAGACGTTCAGGACTGGCTGTACATCAAACTCTATTCCCGCTACTCCACCGGCCTGGTGCAGTACGTCTCCTCGAAAATGCATGATCTTTGTTGCCGGCAAGACAGCAATCGAAAAGTTTAAGGGATTGCAGAAAGCACAGCATGCTACTGACGCGTCAATTGTACAATCGATCCCGTCAAACTGTCCTGTAATCACGGCATACAAGGCTGAAGACGAACACAGGCCCGGACTGTCTTGATACTCCGCACAACTGCGCCCTTCAGAGTCCTTCCAGTCCAAGTCATTTCGACAACCCTCCTGGGGGCGAGGACAGCTGTCCTCGAGCCCGGAATGTGAGCGGCGCCCAGTCCGAGCCTGCTGCACTCCTCCAGGACCTGCATTGGGCGCCCCCAAGCGGTCACTGAGGCTTTGCTGTGTGAGTGACGACGGAAGATGCGAGGCAGGTGCGCTAGGATGGCCGGTTCGTCGCCAATTGCGATGATGACTTTCGGTCTGAGGTTGTTCCTGAGGTCGAGCACTCGTCAATGATGACAGGATGATGAAGAGCTGAAGGCCTAGCCGTACGCTCCTCGACGTTCGTATATGTCCGCTGCCGAGCGAACGTCGGCGGTGCATCGCTGTGAATAGTGATGCCCAGGAATCACTTGCCTGAGCTGACCGCAGACGCAGAGAAATGGAGTTGGGCGCTGGGCTCAGAGCGTGCTTGACTGACACCTATCTGCAGATAGGCGCAAAGCGCCCGCACGAGCGCCCGCACAAGCACGAAGCCACGCAGCTGCCTTTCCAATCCTCGTGACTCCCACTGCCAGGAGTCATTTGGGTCAAGATGTCCTTGTTTCCTTAATTCAATTTAAGGTCACAAAGTTTTTTCATGGCAGTCCCGGTTGTCTATTACGGGAGTCGCACCGACAGATCGGACCGGCTAGTGAAGGACATATGCCCTCCGCCTAGCAACAAGGGTGTGTATTACTTCACCTTGGACATAGACCCTGGCGTTGGAGGCGGCGAGGCCAGCTTGCAGGGGGTGGCACTGATCTCGCCCGCGGACGCCCTGTGCGATAGCAAGACAAGCCAATGCACGGCGTCAACAGGCCCAGGATATGACTTATATGCATCAAAAACGTGTCTGCCAGGCCCAGGTGGTCCCGGACTGGTCACGCGTTCTTTGCCAAACGCGGGCTATACCACAAGGAAAACATTAGAGCTGGAGACCACTTCCTTCCAGCGCTTTTACATTGCGGTACGAAAGAAGGAAGGCATTTCAGAAGGAGACGTTGCCTGCTCCATGACAGTCAATCTGGGGGCAATAGCTGGGGGCAGGGGCCAGTCGTGTTCAATCGCCGACTACACTCCCAATGCCACTCTGGGGACCATTGAATGGTGCGCAGCAGTGACGGAGCCGATTCCCCTGGAGTACATCACCCTCACCGTCCTCTCTGCCATGTTCATCGCAGGGCTGATATTCCTGTGTCTGCACTACCGCAGTAAGCGCCGCGCTGCTCGGCTAATGTGCGAAGAGGCAGAGTACAAATTCCGAGCCTCCCTCTCGCAGCGAAGCGTCGAGCTCCAGGACGCCGTTTCTAACAACGCACTAGCCGTGCACGAGGCGGTAATGGTTCGAGAAGGCAGCCACGAGATCGTAGAAGGGTACCTCCAGCCAAAATCACCGCACGCACTCCACAAGCAACACAAGGGGGATTCATTATTTGGCTCCTGGAGAGAGAGAGAAAGAAAGAGCTGGTCTTCGAGGTGTGTTCGCGAAAATGCCAGCCTGCGATCGGAAACTCGACACATGACTCAACACAGCAACAAAGCGCACGCGCAGATGTCACTAGGAGAGGATCCACAGTCCACGGGAGGGCGAGCTCTCGTTAGAGGAGGAGGAGGTGAAGGAGGAGCGCGAGGCAACACAACTCTGGAAAAGACGTCACTAAAATATTCAGGGCGAATATTTCGAGAAGATCTATTTCAACACTCAGATAGCGTGGTCAGTTACAGAGGAGGAGGAAGGGAGGCAAAGGGTGAAGGGAGGCGGGGCAAGGAGTGCGGATTGGAGGCACTGGAGACAGGTGTGAGGGAGGCATTGGAGACAGGCGTGCGCCCCCGCGACAGGCTCATCTCTTACCCTCTCTCTGGCACGTTTGTTGATGTGCACAGTCTCCGGTGCTGTATGTATGTTTGTATGCAAGTGTGCGCGTGTGTTTGTGTGTGTGTGTGTGTGTGTGTGTGTGTGTGTGTGTGTTTGTTTGTGTGTGTCCGGTGCTGTGTGTAAGCCTGTATGCATGTGTGTGTTTGTGTGTGTGTGTGTGTGTGCGTGCGTGTATGTCCGTGGATGCATGCAATGCAGTCATGGCAGAAACACGGGTTAGTTTAGTGTAGTTTAGTTTAGTGTGTGTAATAAACTCATCTCAACTAAACTAAACTAAACACTGTACCGGCTGCGGATGGCATGAAAGTTCAATGGGCTAAACTAAACTGAACCGCTAAACTAAGAAACACCAGGAGTACACTTGCGCCCTTGCCTGTAAATCCTTTTGGTCGCGTTGGTCCCTCAAATGCAGCGTACTCCAATACTAAACTAAACTAAACTAAATGTTATCCTAGACCCAACTCCCCTTGTTCCATGACTGACAGAAACACAGTTGCTTCAGATGTGTGGCAATGTGTCTATTACACACACAAAACTAAACTACACTAAACTAACCCATGACTGACAGGAACACAGTTGCTTCAGATGTGCCCTTGCCCTTGCCCGCAACGCCTTTTGGTCGCGTTGGCCCCTCAAATGCAGCGCAGGCACAAATTCTCAAAAGTACAGTACCAAACTAAACCTTTGACAGGACACGTTCGCGCAGGCACAAATTCCGGACAGTACCAATTTATGCTGACCTTTTCCAGTGTATAGTCATCATCATTATCATCAGTAGATACACTGTCTGGGCACTGACATTTCCAGAATTTCTGTGCAGTTCAATTGGCCTCTTACGAGCAAACTGAGCAAGAGCATGCAGGCAGTGACCAAACTAAACCCTCAAACTAAACTTTCAGAATCTCTCTCTCTCTCAAAGTCTGTTAATGGAGGCTTTTTATAGTGACTGTACTAGGGCACTGACTTTTGAGCATGTGTACTAGGACACTGACATGTGACCTCCTCCTCATGTACTAGGGCACTGACTTTTGCGGATTTCTGTCAGCCCCCCGACCACAACACAACTTCCCTGTCGCCCCGCCGCGTGTCTGCGCGCCATGCTGTGCACGGAGTAGGCGGGGCGAGAGGGGGAATGGGGGGGGTGGAAGGGGGTGGGTTGGGAACGGGAGTGGGGGTAGGGTCGGGGGGGGATATGGTGGAGGAGATGCTGAGTGTTGGGTGGGGTGTGTCTGGGACTGGGAGGGACCGGGGGGACTCGCGGGGGGGGCGGGGTCACGGTCCTGCGATTTTTAACGCGTGGGGGCTCAATACGATGTAGTGTCCAGTAGAGAAGAGCGGTAGGAGGGAGGGAGAGAGAGAGAGAGAGAGAAGTGGGATCATACACCCAGCCTTGCATGCAGCAAGTTGAAAACCCCCACCTCCTACGCGCAGCGCACCTTCTCTTCCTCCTTTGGCGCCTAAAAAAACGCTTGGCGTCACACAAAAAAAAAGCCTTGCATGATTGCATAGCGAAGACAGATGTACATTGCAGCCTTGTTCTGTCAGCAGTAGCGGCACAGGAGTGAGCGGGAACGACGGACAGAGGTGTACATTGAGGATGGATAGAGGAGGGAAAAAAAAAGAACGCCCCACTTGGGTGTATTAGTATAAACTCTCAATTTCCACCTCTATCCAGTCTCAATTTACTCCTCTAATTTATCCAGTCTCAATGTACATCTCTATCTGTCCATTCCGTTTTTTTTTCCCTCCCCTATCCAGTTTCAATGTGCACCTCTATCCGCCCATCCCACCCTCAGGGATGACACAAGACAGACCGAGCGCCGGGACGGAAGTCAGAGGAAGGATGTTCGGGCAGGGGACCTGTGGTCCCCAAGCCCCCATTTATTGAGAAGAAACGGCAGTTCTTTGGTTCGTGGGTGTTGACCAATCCAGTTCGAGCCACTTTTGACCAAATTTGTGGAACAACTGCACTAACAGTTTTGTCACGCTATAAAGCTAGTAAACCTATCCTAAAAACCGTGACTGTAAGGGGCTCGGCTCGGTGACCTTAAAAAATAAACACTCAACACACACTCCGGGACATTCAGCTGCGGCTGTCCCAGTGGGGCTACTGGGTCCCCCTATTCACAATATGGGACAGTCCCATTGGGACTCTGAAGCAGGCCCGGGGATGAGGGGAGGACCCCAATGCCGGGAAACAATTCGGGCCGAAGCCGACCTGGGCAATAGAGCCTCGGTATAGGCCGCTGGGCAGCGATGGATTCTGGATTAGGGACTACGGGGGGGGGTCCGGTAGGCCGCCCTTTTGTTGCACGCCGGAGGAGTCCTGTAAGGGGCTCGGCTCGGTGTCCTTCAAAATAAACACTCAACACACACTCCCACCTTCGGGTCTACTTCGCTTTACTGAAGTTGCTACGCGCATGCAGCTCCTCGACAGCCTTGACTGCTGTCGGATTACACACTCAAGTACGCACACATCGGACGTCTAGCGATCCCGCATATCTCATGACGTAAGGTTTACTTGTACATTGAGAGAAAAGAAGAGGAATGTTGCTATTTCCGAAATCCGGTCCTAAAAAGAACTTTCGGGTAACCGCTTCACTAAAAACCGCGACCCCGGAATCGGGTCTAAAAAGGACTTTCGGGTAACGGCTTCACTAAAACGTGACCCCACACCTACGCTCAATCGTTCCTAACGTCCAACGGCACATGGCCTACTTCGCTGCTGTTGAAGCCAAATCCATCACAATGATCAGTGTCCGAGGATTCCTACTCTCTCTCTCTCTCTCTCCGGCACTACGGCATCCTCTCTTTCGCGCGCGCGTGCGCGCCCTCTCCTGGCGACGCCATGGACCCCCCTTCTGGGGGCATATAT
>Ga0315899_10005896_pt1 | contig 13188 bp, 9 predicted proteins | sample LakEriMetagenome_2_FD_203518 | JGI IMG/M metagenome (GOLD analysis project Ga0315899, IMG submission 203518) | Freshwater fungal communities from buoy surface, Lake Erie, Ohio, United States - Buoy 4 MA112 | ecosystem: Environmental > Aquatic > Freshwater > Lake | place: USA: Lake Erie, Ohio...
CCAGGTCACGCGGCAGGCGGTCGGTGAAGGGCGGCTGGGTAATGACCACGATGTCGCTGATCACCTGACCGGAGCATCCGGTTACCGGCAACCGTCCCTGACTGGATACGGGCGCCTGGCGCACGCTGTCGGTTCGCGTGACCTGCTGCGCCTCGAGCGTCGGAACCACGAAGGACAGCGCGAACACGGCGCGGCGCCATCGCCGCCCCCGTTGCCTCAGCATGCCGTCAACGTCCGAACTGCTTCTTGAGCTCGGCCAGACGGGCTTCCGCATCGGCCTCCCGCTCCACGCGGGAGCGGCGTACCGGGGCGCCCGACTCCAGAGGATCCACGGTCGCGCCAGCGGCCTCATGGGTGAACAGCGCCTGCACTTCGCGGGCGGCCGCGGCGTCGGGGCTCTCCCCCCCCGGGGCCACCCCGGAGAGGACCTGGCGCAGGTCGGCGCTCATGGCCTCGTATTCCCGCTCGGCGAGGGCCAGCTCCTGTTGCTGCACCATGCGCTTCGATTCCAGTACGGCCACCCGCTCCGCATGTTGTGCCGCGAACCGCTCGGCGATGGCCACGGTTTCCTGATCACCGATATCGGCGGCGAGCGACTGCCGCCGGCGCACCGTGGCCAGTTCGCCCTCCTCGACGCGGAGTCGCTGCTCGGTCGTGGCCAGCGCCGCGCGCATGTCGTTGATGGCGAGCTTGGCGTGCACCATGGCCTCACGCATCCCCTGCCCCATCCGACGGCGTTCGTCGGGATCGAGGCGGGAGGAGAGGGCACGGAGGGAATCGCGGAGCTCGTCGAACATGCGCGTAAGCTAGGCGACGAAGCGGTCAGCCGCGATACGTCCCGGCGTGCCGTGCGCGCGACATGTCGCGCGTCGCCGCCCCGACGACCGCTCCGGTGACCGCCTGGTCGCGACCGCTGGAAGTCAGCTTTCCGGACGCACGTCCCGCGGAAAGAGGTCGCGCACCTGCCGCATGAGCCGTTCCGGGGTGTGCACGTGCGGGAACAACAGGCGATCACTGACCTGATTGAGCGCCACCCGGACGACCCCGAATTGCTCGGCCGCTGTGGCGAGCACCGGCCCCAACCCGTGCTCGTGCGCCAGCCGATGGTCGGCCGCCAGTCGGAAGCCCCGCTGTCCCATGGACTCGAAGTAGCGCAGGTCGGGGCCGCCCCGGCGCCAGCGCCGCTGTTCGATGTGGTCCGGGAACAGGCCACTCAGCCACAGGGCATAGTTCCCCAGGTGCGCACGGGCCAGGAACGCCCGCGGCGCATCGGCCGCGTCGAGCTCGTCGGCGATCGCCGCCAGAGTATCGTAGGTCGCATCATCATGCGCACCGAGCTGCCGCGCCCGCTGCCGCAGGCCGAAGTGGAGCAGGATGGACGCGACATAGTCGGCCAGCGGCCGGTCGTCGGCGCCCGTGTCTCGCAAGGCGTGGCGCACCATCACGTAGCTGAAGAGCGGCAGCGAAGCGGCGGCCGCGTCGGGCTCGCGGCGGAGCGCCGGCGGCAACACCGGGTCGTCGAGCACGGCGTCCAGCCCCTCGTCGGCGAGCCGATGCGCGACCTGTTCGGCAGGGACGCCGCGCGCGCGCGCGACGAGACGCACGGCCAGCTGGGCATCGGCGCGCTGCAGGCGGGCGCGGGTGTTCGCGAGAATCATGCACGAGTCTCCGGGAGCGTGGTTCTTCGTGGCGCGCATCATGCCCCGCTGCAGCCGGCCGGATACCGCGTCCCGCCGCACCGGAGCCCCTTCCCTGTTATTATCGGACGCAGACCAGTACGCCAGTGTTTCGGCGGCTTTCCGCCGTGCACCCGCCCGTTCGTCCCTCGCATCCGACCCGTGCTCTACCTCGCCATCCCTGCGCACAACGAAGTGGCCACCATTGGCGTGCTGCTCTGGCGGCTCCGCACGGTGCTGGCCGAGTTTCCGCGCGAGTACGAGGTGGTGGTGTACGACGATGCCAGCACCGACGACACGGCCGCGGTGGCCGAGCAATACGAGCGCGCCATGCCCGTGTCGGTGCTGCGCGGGCGGAGTCGGCTGGGCTACGCGGGCGCGGTGGACGCCCTGTTGCGGCACGTGGCCACCCTGACGCGTTATCCGCGGCGGGATGCGGTGCTGCTGCTCCAGGGAGACTTCACGGATCCGCCGGTCATTGTGCCGGAATTCGCCCGCCGCTTCGAAGGCGGCGCGGATCTCGTGGTGGGGGAACGCCTCACGGTGGCCGACGCGCCGACTGCGGTGAAGCGGCTGTTCAAGTACGGCCACTGGGCCATGCGTCCCTTCGTGAAGGTGAGCGGCGTGGCCGACCTCACGGCGTCGATGCGGCTGGTCCGCATTTCGGCGCTGCGCGAGGCCATTCGTGTGGCGGGCTCGTCACCGCTCGTGAGCGGCGACAGCTGGACAGCCAACGCCGACCTGCTGCTGCGTCTCGCGCCGCACGCGCGGCGGGTGGAGTCGGTCCCCATGGAACCCACCTTCGGTGTGCGCATGCGCGACACGCGCCGCGCGGCCATGGCCGACACCATGAGCGCGCTCAAGTGGGCCTGGGCATCGCGCGGCCGGCGCGCCGTCGTGGGTTCCTCACCGGCGGAGACCGGTCCCGATGAGCGGCGCCCCCCCCGGCAGGGCGGCAAGCGCCGCGACGAGCCGGAACTCTCCGTGGAGCGCATCCGGGAAAAGGTGCGTGAGCGGGACGGGTCGAGCGGCATCGACGGGGAAGCGCCGGACGTGCGACGGGGCCGGCGCGATCGCGGCGAACGTGCCGAGCGGGGTGAGCGAACGGCGCGGGCCGAACGGCCCGGGCGCGGCGACCGGGTCCGGGAGGCGCGTGAACCGCGGGACGTTCGTGAGCCACGCGAGCCACGCGAGCCGCGTGAGTCGCGTGAGTCGCGTGAGTCACGTGAACCGCGGGACGTTCGTGAGCCGCGTGAGCCGCGTGAGCCGCGTGAGCCGCGTGAGTCGCGTGAGTCGCGTGAGTCACGTGAACCGCGTGAGCGTACCCGCTCGGCCCGTGCGGGCCGCACCGCCGAGGGGCGAACTGGCGCGCCACGGGAGGCGGACGCGACGCGGCCCGCCCGCAAGCGCGAGGAGCCGCGTTCGCCGTACGCCGATCCCACGGGTTCGCTCGACGATCCCTTCGCCGCTCCGGTCCGGCGCGAGGCGCCGGGGGCCAATGACCCGGGCGAAACGCCGTCGCCGCAGGCGGTGCCCCCCGCCTTCGGCGCCGCTCGCCCGCCTGCCGACGCCACGCCGGACGAGACGGTCAGCGATGAGCCGGCCGTGCTCCGGAACAGCGATGCCGCGGGTCCGAAGGCCGCGCCACAGCCGGGCGGCGTTGACGAGCCGGGCGACGTGGATGGTGAGGGCGACAGCGACAGCGATAGCGATAGCGACAGCGACCGCGAAAGCGACGGTGACGGCGAGACCGAGCGTGACGCCGATGGCCAGCCGCGGCGCAAGCGGCGCCGGAACCGTCGCTCACGGCGGGGGCGTCGTCGCAAGAACGGCGAGGTTGCCGGCGAAGGCGAGGAGGGGGGCAACGGCGACGAACATGCCCCAACGGGCGATGAAGCCGGGTCCGTGAACGGCCTCGAGTCGTCGAGGTCGGACGAAACGGTGCGATTCTCCCCTGGTGACCATATCGACGGCGAGCCGGTCGCCCCTCGGCGCCAGCGCCGGCGTGCCGCCCCGGTGGAGGGAGACGAAGCCGGGGCCCACTCCACGGACGGCTTCGACGAGGGGGACGACGCGGACGAGGGCGACGACGAAGTCGCCGGCGTGGAGAGCATGTCGGAAGGGGCCCCGCGTCCGCGGCGGCGGGGACGACGCGGTCGCCGCGGCGGCGCCCGACGGTCGCGCGGTCGCAAGGACGGTGGCGACGGCAAGGGCAGCCGCCCCCCTGGCGACGACGACGGGGGCGATCGCGCCGCCGGCGGGAGCGATTGAGCGAGCCACCGGCACGTACGGGCCACACACACCACGGGGCGACCAGCCACACGGCCGGTCGCCCCGTTCTCATGCTACCGGGAATGCGGGGCCCGCGGCCCCCCGGTCAGCTGCGGATGGCCCGCTCGATGCGTTCCGCGGTTGCCGGGCTGACCAGCCGCAGCAGGAAATACACGACCGCCCCGAGCAGCAGCACCTTGAGGGCCAACCCGACCAGCCAGAAGAGCAACGACACCAGCGGCCCCAGCAGCCCGAAAACGAGCTTGAGGGCGACCAGGCCGGCCAGAGCGACGAAACCGACAGTGAACAAGGTGCGGAGCATGCACGCCTCAGGGCGGTTGAAGGATACCTGTTGCTTTACGATCACCCGCGGTTTCCGGTTTCGATCAGTCGCAATTTCCAGCTATTTTGGCTTAGACAGTTATGCGAGTGTTTCCGGAAACGGTGCACCGGACTAGCTTCCCCCGTTCACGTCCCGGGACCACCCCCGGGCAACACCGTGCCGCAAATGGCTGAGCAGCTGGTACAGATCATGGGGCGCCACCGCCGCGATCCGCTCCCCGAGCGGAAGCCGCAGTGGCTCAAGGTCAAGGCGCCGGGCGGAGAGAACTATATCCGCCTCAAGCACATGATGAAGGAGCTCAAGCTCCATTCCGTGTGCGAGGAGGCGCATTGCCCCAACATTGGCGAGTGCTGGCAGCACGGCACCGCCACCTTCATGATCCTGGGCAGCGTCTGCACCCGCAACTGCGCCTACTGCGCGGTGGCGCACGGCAAGCCGCCCGAGTACGACATCGAGGAGCCGCGCCGGGTGGGGGAAGCCATTGCCCGGCTGGGATTGCGCCACGCGGTCATCACCTCGGTGGATCGCGACGACCTCCCCGACTTCGGCGCCTACATCTTCGCCGAAACCATCCGGCAGATTCACCAGCGCCTCCCCGACTGCTCGGTGGAGGTGCTCGTGCCGGACTTCCAGGGGAACGTGGACGCCATCCGCACGGTCCTCGAGGCCCGGCCGGAGATCTACAACCACAACACCGAAACGGTGCCGCGCCTGTTCAAGAAGGCGCGTCCGGGTGGCCGCTACGAGCGGGTGCTCGAGATCTTCCGCACCGCCAAGCGTCTGGCCCCCGACATCCCCACCAAGACCGGCATCATCCTCGGCCTGGGCGAGACCAACGAGGAAGTCGTGGAGGTCATGAAGGACCTGCGCGCGGTCGACGTGGACATCCTCACCCTCGGCCAGTACCTGCGCCCCTCCGACGGGCACATCGCCCTCGACCGGTACGTCACGCCGCAGGAATTCCGCGACCTGTACGAGGTGGGCATGCGCCTCGGCTTCAAGCATGTCGAGAGCGGGCCGCTGGTGCGCTCCAGTTATCACGCCTGGGAGCAGGTCCAGGCGGCATCACTCGCCTGACACCGTCCCTCCCACTCAACACTCCCCACTGTAGTTGAGATGCCTCCCAAGAAGAAATCCGACACCCAGGTGACCGTGAAGACGGACAGCACCGCCGCGCTGCACAAGGAGCTGCTCTACAGCATGCTCCTGCAGCGCCGCTTCGAGGAACGATGTGCCGAGATGTACGCGATCGGCCGGATCGGTGGCTTCTGCCATCTGTACATCGGACAGGAAGCGGTCTCCACCGGGTTCATTTCCCTGCTCCGCCCCGACGACTACATCATCACCACCTACCGCGATCACGGGCAGGCGCTGGCGCGCGGCATGACGCCGCGGGCCGTCATGTCGGAGCTCTTCGGGCGGCAGGACGGATGTGCGAAGGGCAAGGGCGGCTCGATGCACATGTTCGACCGGCAGCTGGGGTTCCTTGGCGGTCACGGCATCGTGGGCGGCCATGTCCCCATTGCCAGCGGCGTGGGCTTCGCCATCCGTTATCGCGGCGGCGATCAGGTCATTGCCTGCTTCATGGGCGAGTCGGTGGTGAACACGGGGGCCTTCCACGAGGCGCTCAACATGGCGGCGCTCTGGAAGCTGCCCTGCATCTTCATCATCGAGAACAACCGCTACGGCATGGGCACGGCGCTCGAGCGCGCGTCCTCGATTCACGACATCTACAAGCGCGGCGCGTCCTACGACATGCCGCGGGACGTGGTGGACGGACAGGATGTGCTCGCCGTGCGCAAGGCCGCCGCCGACGCCATCGATCGGGCGCGCAAGGAAAGCATGCCCACACTGCTCGAAGTGCGCACCTACCGCTTCATGGGGCACTCCATGTCCGACGCGGTGAGCGGCACCTACCGCACCAAGGAAGAGCTCGAGCAGTACCTCAAGCGCGATCCCATTGCCCTGCACCGCCAGCGCATGGAAGACGCCGGCGAGATCTCGGCGGCCGACGTCGCCGCCATGGACGACGAGATCAAGACGCTCGTCCAGGACAGCATCGACTTCGCGGAAGCGAGCCCGGAGTTGCCGCTCGAGGCGCTCATGGAAGACATCCTCGTCGAAACCACGAGCTGAGAGCGCCACGACCATGCCCGTAATCACGTATCGCGACGCCCTCAATCAGGCGTTGCGCGAAGAGATGCACCGTGACGACCGCGTCTTCCTCATGGGCGAGGAAGTCGCCGTGTACCAGGGTGCCTACAAGGTGTCCAAGGGACTGCTGCAGGAATTCGGCGAGATGCGCGTGGTGGACACGCCCATCACCGAACTCGGCTTCGCCGGGGTGGGCGTGGGCGCCGCCATGTGCGGCCTGCGCCCCATCATCGAATTCATGACGTGGAACTTCGCCCTGCTCGCCATCGACCAGGTGGTCAACGTCGCCGCGAAGATGCTGTACATGTCGGGCGGCCAGTTCCCCATGCCCATGGTGTTCCGCGGGCCCAACGGCGCCGCACTGCAGCTGGCGGCGCAGCACTCGCAGGCGTTCGAGTCGTGGCTGGCGCACATCCCGGGGCTCAAGGTGGTGGCGCCCGGCACGCCGTACGATGCGAAGGGGCTGCTCAAGGCGGCCATCCGCGACGACAACCCGGTGTGCTTCCTCGAAGGCGAGATGCTGTACAACACGAAGGGGGAGGTGCCCGACGAGGAGTACGTCATTCCGCTGGGCAAGGCCGACCTCAAGCGCGAAGGCGAGCACTGCACGCTCATCACGCACGGCAAGATGGTGCTCGTGGCCATGCAGGCCGCCGATCAGCTGGCCAAGGAAGGGATCCGCTGCGATGTGGTGGATCTGCGCACCATTCGCCCCATGGACGTGGATGCCATTGCCGAATCGGTGCGCAAGACGAACCGCGCCGTGGTCGTCGAGGAAGGATGGGAGCTGTGCGGCGTGGGCGCGCAGGTGGTCGATTACGTGCAGCGCTACTGCTTCGATCATCTCGATGCGCCGGTGCTGCGCGTGCACCAGGCCGATGCGCCCATGCCCTACACCAAGAGTCTCGAGAAGGCCGCCAAGCCCGACGTGCCCAAGACGATCGCGGCGGTGAAACAGGTACTCTACCTCGACTGATCGTTCACCCTACAGGCGACCATATGGCGACCAAAGTGATGATGGAGGCGCTCTCTCCCACCATGGAAGAGGGGCGTCTCGTGAAGTGGGTGAAGAACGTCGGCGACGCCGTGAAGAACGGCGAGACGCTGGCCGAGGTGGAGACCGACAAGGCGATCATGGAACTCGTCGCGCGCGGCGACGGCATCCTGCGCGCGCGCCTCATCGAGGAGGGCGCCACGAGTCCGGTGGGCGTGACGATCGGGGTCATTGCCGCCGCCGACGAGGACATCTCGGCGCTGGCCGGTGGCCCCCCCGCCGTGGCGCCCACGGAGGCGCCGTCGGAACAGCCCAAGGCCGTGCCCGCCAGCGCCATGCCGGCACCGCCGGTGGAAGCAATGGAGCACGCGCATCCGCCCGCCGGCACCGCGGAGCACACGCCCGCTCCAGTGCCCGGTGGCCCGGTGCGCAGCTCGCCCCTGGCGCGGCGCATCGCGGCCGAGAAGGGGCTCAATCTCCAAGCCATCAGCGGTACCGGCCCCGGCGGCCGCGTCATCAAGCGCGACATCGAAGCGGCAGCCACGGCAGCACCGGCCGTGGCACCGGCAGGCGTCGCGGCCGCTCCGCGCCCCAGCATCTCCGCGGCTCCGAGCGCCGTACAGACGGCGCTGCAGATCGACGGCGAGTTCAAGGACGTCGCGCTGACGCAGATGCGCAAGACGATCGCGCGCCGTCTCGGCGAGAGCATCGGCCCCATCCCCACGTTCTTCCTCACGTCGGAGATCGACATGACGAACGTGGGCACGCTGCGCGAGCAGATGACGGCGGCGGGCGACCAGTTCAAGGTCTCGGTGAACGACATCGTCATCAAGGCGGTCGCCATTGCCCTCACGCGCCATCCGGAAGTCAACGCGCACTGGATGGGCGACAGCATCCGCTACTTCAGCGCGGCGCACGTGGGCATGGCGGTCGCGACGGACGACGGACTCATCGTGCCCGTCATTCGCGACGCGCACCGCAAGGGGCTGGGGACCATCGGCAAGGAAGCGCGCGATCTCGCCAAGAAGGCGCGCGAGCGCAAGCTCACCCCGGCCGAGTACAGCGGCGGCACCTTCAGTGTGTCCAACCTGGGGATGTTCGGCATCGACCAGTTCACCGCCATCATCAACCCGCCCGAGGCCGCCATCCTCGCGGTGGGCGCCACCGAAACCAAGCCGGTGTGGGAGAACGGCCAGTTCGTGCCGCGGCAGAAGATGCGTGTCACCATGAGCTGCGATCACCGCATCATCGACGGCGCCGTGGGGGCGAAGTTCCTGCAGACCCTGCGGCAGCTGCTGGAAGCGCCCATGATGATGCTGTTCTAGTTCGCCCTCGCTGTTCACGGCGGCGGATAGCACCGTGAACTGATGCGGGGAGAACACGAGAAAAGGGGAAAGGGAGCATGCCTCCTTTTCCCCTTTTCTCATGTTCTCCACCGGTCAGTTCAGTGTGGGCGCCTTGGGCCGGAAGCTGGTTCCGGTTGTCACACCGCAGGCCGGGCGCGTGGCGTCGGCGCACCCGGGTCGTCTGAGATCGGACCCCGGCTCAGACGAACAATGCGCAATCTGCTTCGGCGCCACGGCGCCACCCTTCTTGCGGCCTACCTGCTGGCGGGATGCAGCGGTTCGAGCGATACCGCTGCCCCGCCAACGTCACCGCCCCCGATCTCCCCGGCCCCGGTGGCCCCGGGGATCGTGAACATCGCCAGCAGCGGCCTCCCCGCCGGAGCGGCGGCCGACGTGCAGATGGTGGGCCCACTCCCCGGCGCCTCGTTCTCGCGCAGCGCCAGCGCCGGGACCAGCTGGAGCGATGTCCCCGCCGGGCGCTACATGGTGACCGTGCGCCCGGTGCGCACCCCCCTGGGACGCTGGAGCGGGGCCCCGGACAGCTTCGAACTCACGGTCCCGTCGGCCGTGCCGGTGTCGCTGGCGGCGGTTTATCGTCCCGCGCCCTCACTGCTCGCACTGACCGTGACCGGACTCCCGGGCACCACGGCGGCCGCCATCACGGTGACCGCGCCCGGTGGCACCCCAACCGCCGCCCCGCAGGGCACCACGTTCGCCGCGACCCAACGCACGGATGTCCCCACGGAGGCGGAACGCTGGCAGGTGGCCGCGGCGCCGGTGTTGGCCGAGGGGGCGCGATTCGCCCCCGCCCGAGTCACCTTCGACAGCACCGTGAGCTTCGGCGATACCGCCCGTGTGGCCATTGGCTACACCGTGGCCACCGGCAGCCTCGCGGTGGCAGTGACCGGGCTGCCCGCCGGTGTGGCGGCGGCGGTACGCGTGCTGGGGCCTGGCAGCGACAGCACCCTGCGCACCCTCACCGCCACGACCACTCTCATTGGACTCGAACCCGGGCGCTACCGGGTGGTCAGCGCGCCGGTGGGGAATCAGGGCCTCACCTTCCGGCCGGCAGCGGATACGCTTGCGGTGGACGTCGTGGCGTCGCTCACGGCCGCGCCGGCCCCGGTGGTGTACGCCGCCCAGGTGGGGCGCCTGGCGCTCCAGGTAACGGGATTGCCCGAGGGCGCCGCGGCCGCCATTCGCCTGGTCGGCAACGGCGTGGACCGCAGCGTCGCCGGCACGGCCACCGTGGATTCCCTGCCTGCCGGCAGCTACACCATCACCTCCGTCCCCATCCTGGCCGGTGGTGATCGCTGGGCCCCCACGCCGGCTTCACAGCCGCTGGCCATTGTCACCGGTGGCACGGCCACCGCCACGGTGTCGTATGCCCTGGCGTCGGGCACCCTCGCCGTCTCCTTCGTGGGGTTGCCGGCGGGCCTTGCCGGAGATGTGCGGGTGACCGGGCCAGGAGGCTTTGCCCGTACCCTCACCGCCTCCGACACGGTGCGCGGACTCGAGCCCGGTCGCTACACCCTCACCCCCCGCGCCGTGCGCGGCGCCGCCGGGGCCTTCGGCGTGCCGCTGGGCAGTGTCAACATTGATGTGGCGGCAGGGGCCGCCCCCGCGACCGCGACCATGAACTGGGTGCTCGTGCCCACCGTGGTGGACGTGCCGGTGAGCGGCCTGCCCGCGGGCATCGCCGCCGCCATCCAACTGATCGATCCGTCCGGAGAAGCCTACTCGGCCACCAGTACCAGGCGCATTCTCCCTGCAATGCCCGGACGCTGGCGCCAAACTGCATCGATTGTGACCATTGGAATCGCCGTTTTCACGCCGACGCCAGCCTCGCGCGACACCACCGTACTGGCCGGCGACACGCTGGTCCTGGGCGTGACCTACACACGCACCACCGGCGCCCTTGCCGTGGCGGTACTGGGGCTGCCAACCGGCACCAATGCCAACGTCACCGTGAGCGGGCCCAACGGCTTCACGCGCACCCTCACGGCAACCACCACGTTGGGTCTGCTCCCCCCCGGCGTGTACACGGTCACGGCGGCACCGGTGAGCGCGGGCGCCGCAAGCTACACGCCCACGCCGGCCACCCAGAGCGTCACCGTCACCGCCACCGCCGTGGCGGCCGGTGCCACGGTGTCCTACGCGCTGCCGGGCGGCAGCATCGCGATTGCGGCCAGCGGCCTCCCCGCCGGCAGCACGCCGGTGTTCACCCTCTCCGGACCGGGGGGCCCGCGCACGCAGAATGGCGCCGGCACCGTAAGCGGCCTCGCCCCGGGAAGCTGGACGGTGAGCGCGGCCACGGTGAGCAACGCCGGCACCACGTTCACGCCCTCACCTGCCAGCAGCACGGTAACCGTGGCCACCGGCGGCACGGCCACCGCGTCCTTTGCCTACAGCGCGGGCGGCGCGGGCACCAACTACACCATCAGCGCGGTGTACCTCACCCAGGCCATCCAGAAGCTCGACAACTCGGTCGCGCTGGTGGCCAACCGCAATGCTCTGCTGCGGGTCTTCGTCACCGCCACCGCGGCCAACAGTGCGCGCCCCGATGTGCGCGTGCGCCTCTACGACGGCCCCACGCTGGTGAGCACCACCACGCTCACGGCCCCGGAATCGGCCGTACGCACCACCATTGCCGAGGGGACCCTCGCGTCCACGTGGAACCTGCCGGTGCCGGGCACCAGCGTGCGTCCCGGTCTGCGCGTGCTCGTCGATCTCGATCCTGCGCAGGCCATTCCCGATGCCAACCGCAACGACAACGTGTGGCCGGCCACAGGGGAGCCGCGGCCGATCACGGTGAACACGGTCCCCACCTTTTCGGTACGCTTCATTCCGGTGATCACCGGGAACGATACCGGCCGGGTCACCACGGCCAACCGGGAAAGCTTCCTCGTCACCACGCGCCGCCTGTTCCCCCTGCAGGAGGTCGTGAGCGAGGTGCGCGCGCCGTTCACGAGCAGCGCGGATACGCTGCAGAGCAATGACGCCAACGGACGCTGGCTCACGGTGCTGAGCGAGATGAACGCGCTGCGCACCACCGACGGGGCGCCGGCAAGCACGTACTACTACGGGGTCGTGCGCGTGCGCTACACGAGTGGCGTGGCGGGCTACGGCTACGTGCCGGGGCGGGCGGCCATTGGCTGGGATTACCTGCCCAGCGGCGACAACGTGGCGGCGCACGAATGGGGGCACAATTTCTCCCGCAATCACGCGCCGTGCGGCACGAGTGGCGACCCGAACTACCCGTACGCGGGCGGTGTCATTGGCGGATTCGGGTGGAACCCCTCCACGAATACCATCGTGTCCAACACGGCCACCGACATCATGAGCTACTGCAGCACCAACTGGATCAGCGATTACAACTGGACTGCCGTGATGAACCACCGCGGTACCGCCGGGTTCGCGGCACCGGCGCAGGCGGCGGTGAAGGGGGACGGCCTGCTGGTGTGGGGACGGGTGATCGACGGACGCATCGAGCTGGAACCGGCGTTCCGTGTGCAGGCGCCCATCACCCCCGCCGCGCGCAATGCCTCGCACCAGGTGGAGCTGCTCGACGACGGGGGCGCCGTGTTGGGCAGCCTGCCGTTCGAGAGCTCGGTGGTGGACCATGTGGAGCCCGGCCATGAACAGCGGCACTTCGCGGTGGTGCTGCCGTGGTCGGCATCGCTGGAGGAGCGGCTGGCGGCGGTGCGGGTGCGTGATGCGCGCCTGCCGCTGCGAACGGCGCTGCAGCGGGCCGTGGTGCCGCGGGCGGCGGCGGCCGTCAGTGGCGGCGATCCGGTGGCGACGCTCGATCGTACGGCGCGCCGGGTGCGCGTGCGCTGGGATAACGCGAGCTATCGCATGGCCATGGTTCGTGACGCGTCAACCGGCGAACTGATGGGCTTCGTGCGGCGCCCCGGTGCCGAGGTGGCCACGGGTGGCCGGGCAACGGAGGTGGTGTTCTCCGACGGGGTGCGGAGCGTGGTGCGGCGGTAAGGCGCACGCTGCACCCCGGGTAGGGTCGGGGTCGGGGTCGGGGTCGGGGGAAAACGCGGACGCACGGAGATCACCGAGGGGGTCGAGGGCACCGAGCCCTGCCTCATGGCATGCCTTCGCCGTTCTCCATGGCCTCCCACCACCTCGGTGAGCTCCGTGATGGCGAGGTGAACCCGGACCACGACCCAGACGGCGCCGCTCTCCCTGCACCCGCGCGTCCCGCCAAAGAGGAAACGCGGACGCACGGAGATCACCGAGGGGGTCGAGGGCACCGAGCCCTGCCTCATTGGGTGCTTTCGCCGTTCTCCATGGCCTCCCACCACCTCGGTGAGCTCCGTGATGGCGAGGTGAACCCGGACCACGACCCAGACGGCGCCGCTCTCCCTGCACCCGCGCGTCCCGCCAAAGAGG
>Ga0315899_10005897_pt1 | contig 13188 bp, 11 predicted proteins | sample LakEriMetagenome_2_FD_203518 | JGI IMG/M metagenome (GOLD analysis project Ga0315899, IMG submission 203518) | Freshwater fungal communities from buoy surface, Lake Erie, Ohio, United States - Buoy 4 MA112 | ecosystem: Environmental > Aquatic > Freshwater > Lake | place: USA: Lake Erie, Ohio...
ATACGGTCTGACATAATCAGCAACAATACTTCTTGAGTAACCAAATATTGGGGATTTACGTGAGCGCATCGAGTGAGAAAGCCGATCTACGCAATCGCTATCGCTTTGAGAGGCGTGAAAGATATCTAGATCACTCTTTTTCTTACCTTGCTACCACACTTGAATTTACTAAAGCAACACATATTGCAACTTATCTATCTTTCGGAGATGAACCCAGTACTTCAGAGTTAAATACCGCGCTCTTGAAGAGCGGGAAAGTCCTGTATCTTCCGAGAATTATTGGTGAAGAACTCGAATGGGTGCAGTGGCAAGGTGAAAAAGATCAGCTAACGCCCAGCAAATTCTCTAAGAAAATATTAGAACCTGCCGGATCAGCACTTTCGGATCTGTCACAAATCGAATTAATTATTGTTCCCGCACTTCGCATTGATAGATCCGGCTACAGATTAGGACAAGGCGGCGGATTTTATGATCGCGCACTTTCCAAGTTAGCTGCTTGGAGTATCGGATTGATCCACCCCGATGAAATTTCGAGCGAAGATCTGCCGCGCGAAGATTTTGATATTCGACTCAGCGCTGCAGCAACTCCAGACTTGGTGTTGCGCTTTAAAAATTAATTAACCGGTAGATTTCGCGCCATCACGATTCGTTGAATTTGATTTGTACCTTCATAGATTTGCGTTAACTTAGCATCACGCATCATTCGCTCTACCGGGTAATCTGAAACATATCCATATCCACCTAAAACTTGCACGGCATCTTGGGTTACTTTCATAGCAACATCACTAGCAAAGGTTTTACTTGCAGCAGAGAAGAATTTCAGATCCTTATCGCCTCGTTCGCTACGTGCAGCTGCAGCGTAAGTTAGCTGGCGAGCGGCTTCTATATTCATCGCCATATCCGCCAACATAAATTGAACTCCTTGGAAATCAAAGATCTCTTTACCGAATTGTTTACGCTCGTGTGAGTACTTAGCCGCAACATCCATAGCGCCTTGGGCAATTCCTAAAGCTTGCGCAGCGATTGTGATGCGGGTGTGATCGAGAGTATCCATGGCAAGAGCAAAACCTGCACCGACTTCACTGATTCTACGATCATCTCCGATAGCTACGTTATCGAAATAAACTTCGCGCGTTGGTGAACCACGAAATCCCATCTTCTTTTCAGGTGCACCAAATGAAACGCCGGGATCGGATTTCTCAACTATAAATGCTGTGATTCCTTTTGATCCCTTAGTCGGATCAGTTTGGGCAATAACGGTGTAAAACTCAGAGATTCCGGCATTTGAAATCCACTTTTTACTTCCATTTATTACCCAGCCATCACCGCTGCGTTCTGCCTTTGTCTTTAGCGCAGAAGCATCAGATCCGGCTTCTGATTCAGAGAGGCAGTATGAGAAACCACTCCCCTTTGCAAGTTGTGGAAGCCAGCGTTCTTTCTGCTCTTTGCTGCCACTTAACATTAAGGGAAGCGAGCCAAGTTTATTTACAGCCGGGATAAGAGAAGAAGATGCACAAACGCGCGCTACTTCTTCAATAATTATCACTGTCGCGAGCGCATCTGCACCTTCGCCACCGAATTCAGTTGGAACGTGAGCAGCGCTCAGCCCTGATTTAAGAAGTGCATCAGCAGCTTCTTGGGGAAACCGGTGGTCTTCATCAACTGCAGCAGCGTGCGGTGCAATTTCATTTTCGGCAAGTGCGCGAACACTGGCGCGTAAATCGTTGTACTCAGATGGCAGCGCATATAGGTCGTTAGTTGTCATTTTTTCTCTTTCGCATCCTTTGCCGCCAATGAAGTTAGGTACGCATTATATTGAGCAAGTTCATCAGGTACACCCATAGCGGCTAAGCGAGCTTCGTTTCGGTCAATACGCTTGGTCTCTTTTTTATCATCGCGCATCCACTGGATAAAAGTCGCAATCAGCGCCATCAAGATCGGTATCTCGCCCATCGCCCAGGCTATGGATCCACCGGCGCGTTGATCAGCAAGGAGATCTAAATTCCACGGAGTCTGCAGTGAAGCGAAATATCCTTGATCGATCAGAGTAGAACTAGATAGCAAGGCAACTGCAAAGAATGCGTGAATACTCATCGCGGCAAGGAGGATAACTATCCGAACAATGTGAGGCACTTTTCTTGGGTTGGGATCAATACCAATTATCACGTGGAAGAAGAGAATGCCCGCCAAAAGAAAGTGAACATTCATAAATAAATGTCCAATATGCGATTGCATCATATCTCCGAATAACGGTGTCATATAAAGTGCAAAGAGCGATCCATCAAAAATAGCCAGAGCGATTATCGGATTGGTAAAAATCCCAGCAGGCTTGGAATGTAAGAGCGCAATCAAAGTGCCACGGACACCGCGTTCTTCTTGGGTGCGTCCCTGAGGCAAAGTGCGCAGAGCTAAAGTAATTGGCGCTCCCAGAACAATTCCAATCGGCGCAATCATGCCAAGGGCCATATGGGCAATCATGTGATATTCAAAGGAGAATTTTGCGTAGACGCCAAGGCCACCACTTGTTGCATAATCAATAAAGCTAATTCCGATTGCAAAAGCTACGGTGCGTCCAACGGGCCACTTATCTCCACGACGCGACAAAATGACGACGCCGCGAATGTAAAGTGCAACGGCGGTAATTAAAATACCAATCATTAGCGCATCTGGATCGTAAAGAGAGATTAAGCGCCATAGATTTGGTGGCGGTGGAGTTGCAACACCCGCAATCGCTAGTCCCGGATCTAAAATTGCGCTCTCTTCGCGCAACGGTGGTTGCATACTCGAAAGGCGAGAACCAACCAATACTGCGCCGAGCATGATCATAACTTCTGCAAATAACAAACGACTTAGATTGGGCAAGCTGATCTGCCACTTGCCGGATAGATGTCTGCGGTTTAGAACTCCAAAGTAAATAAGTACTGAAGTTATAACTACTTTAACAATCACCAAGCGGGCGTAATCTGAACTCCAAGCGCTTTGAAAGTTAAGTCTGGCCCAAGCATTTGCAACGCCACTAGCCACAACTGCCACAACTGACCAGAGCGCTAATGAGCTAAAGCGAGGCAGAGCGATTGCGCGATCGGCAGCAGTGAGCGCTGTTATTGCGATCAGACCACCAACCCAGAATGTAAGCGCAACTACGTGCACAATCAGAGAGCCGATAGCCAATGCGTGTGATCCGCTTGAGGCAGCGTGGCTAGCAAATATTGGTGCAATGACTGCAATGAAAGATAGAAGCAGAAGAGCATTTGCTGCCGCAACAGTTCGTATTCGGAAAACAATTGAAGATATAACTAGCGCTAAAGAAAATTGCACAAACATATATCTTCCAAGTTCGATCTGAGAGATAAATGAGCGGAGCGAATTTGCATCGAGCGCCCCGGTTATTGAGGTTCCTAAGATATTTGCCAGGGTAGCCAAAATATTAAGCCCTTGCCCAAGAACCCATAACAGCGCAGCTGCTCCTGCTGCCTTTCGAAGCGTTCTTGCAGATTTAGATAACTTTCCGGCATCATCGTGCAAAAAGAATGCCATTGCCAATAAAAAGCCAATAGTCGCAAAACTTGCGACAAGGGAAATAAATTTTCCTGCTGTGGTCAACGAAACAATAAGTGGACCAGCAGAATTAAGTTCTGCTGCCAGAAGCGTCATCGCTCTTTAAATATCTTTCGAGCGTAAAGCGCTAACGAAACTAGAACTGCAAATGAAAGGACTAGCAATCCAATTACAAAGAGATTGGTACCAAAATCACTGCCTTCTGCTTTTGCCGGAGTCGTAGGTACAACTTCTTCTGGCGTTGAAATTGAAGGGGTAGAGAAATTAAAGATGAAGGATCCGTCTAGGGGAGAATCCATCTCAGAAAGGATGTTGTAACTGACTTTGTAAACACCGGATTCAGTAATCTCTTTCATTCCAACAATAATGTCGTTGCCTGCAACAGTGATAGTTCCGTCATCGACGCGGCGACCGGCTGGATCTGTAACAGTAATCTCATTTCCCATATCCATCGGAGTAACTTCGACAGTAATGGTGACTGCACTTGGTGCGACCTTTAACGTTGCACCAGCGATTGGAGAAGTTGCGACCAACGAATTAGCCAAAGCCGGCCCTGCCATAAATACAGATATGCCGATTACGCCAATAAGTGCCGCAATACGCTTCACTTCAAACCTGCCTTCGCTGCGAGAGTGGTCTCAATTCGCCTCTATAGTCTCACTTCCTTAGACTTATCCACTAGCCCCCAAGGATGTGATTTAAGAAAGGAGTCAGCATAAGTGCCAACCTATCAATATCAATGTTCTACCTGTGACCACGCCTTCGAAGCCTTCCAAAGCTTCTCTGAAGATCCACTTACTGCTTGCCCCGAATGTAAGGGTGAAGTTAAGAAAGTTTATTCGGCTGTCGGAGTCGTATTTAAAGGTTCGGGTTTTTATAAAACCGATTCGGCGGTAAAGCCTGCCAAACCAGCAACCCCAGCAAAATCTGAATAATTAATTATCGTGATGTGGCGGCTTATCCGCTTTGATATCTTCATCACGTTTTAGATCAGTATCCTCACGAGGATCTCGTTCATCCTCGGTTGCAGCTGGGAATAATTCGCTCATAATAATTACATAGTACATACTTACCTGGTGTTTATGCGACTTGGATCATTTATTGTTCGCCACCGCAAGAGTGTATTGATCACCTACATCATCTCAATTCTTGTAGCAGGCGCGATTGGTTCACTCTCCTTTAGCCGCCTTGATTCCGGTGGGTATTCAGATCTAAATTCGGAATCGGCAAAAGCTGCTAGGTACATAACGGATACCTTCAAGGTTCAAGATCCCGTTGCAATTCTTGTTGTCGATGCGGGTTCACGTTCTGTTGATGACCCAATTGTGATCAGTGAAGCAACATCTTTAGAGAGAGAAGTTGCCGCCGCAAAAGGAATTAGTCGAACACTTTCGTATTGGTCGACTGGTGGAGCGCCTAATCTGGCTTCATCTGACCGTAAGGCTGCTTTTCTCTTTATTTATGCCGATATCGAAAATTTTGACGTTGAAGGGTATGGGGCGGTAGGCAAAACTATCTCTGAAAATTTCGACGGCAAATATAAATCACTTGAGGTTTATGCCGGAGGTGGAGCAGTTGTTACTAATGCGATTAACTCCAAGATTAAGACTGACCTTTTATTAGCTGAAGGAATCGCAATCCCTTTGACCTTCATCTTGCTCGCCTTTGTCTTTGGCGCACTGGTTGCATCAGCTATGCCACTTGTTGTTGGAGTCGGCGCAATTCTCGGCTCGTTCTTCCTCACATATCTACTAACGCTCGTAACTGATGTGAGCGTATTCGCCCTCAATCTCATTACCGGGTTGGGATTAGGGCTCGGTATTGATTATGCGCTTCTCATGGTCAATCGCTTCAGAGAAGAGATGCACAATGGAAAGAGCATCGAAGAAAGCGCCGTTATCACCGTCGGAACCGCAGGTAAAACAGTCTTCTACTCGGGTCTAACTGTGATGGTCACACTCAGCGCACTTTTACTCTTCCCGCTCAACTTCCTTAAATCGTTTGGTTATGCAGGGGTAATAGTCACACTCTTTGCAATCTTTGGCGCGCTTATTCCGCTACCTGCACTTCTGGCAATCTTAGGCAAGCGCGTTAATAAAGGTGTTATTCGCAAGGGTGGTCTTACACCGAAAGAAGATGGGCGTTGGGCTAAAACTGCACGCACAGTTATGGCGCGCCCAGTTCCAATAGTCGCTGGCTCACTTGCATTACTCGCTGTTATGGCAATGCCAATTGTAAATATCGCCTTTGCACAAGTTGATTCGCGAGTACTGCCCGCATCTGATCGTGCAGCCATTAGCTCTCAGGTAATTGAAGATCGATTCGCAAGTTTTGAAGGTAGCCCAATCGAGATAATTCTCCCCAATGGCGCTGGTCGTGAAAGCTCTCTCAACTCCTTCTTAGCACAGGCGAAATCCGTAGACGGAATCACTCGCGTGGGTCAACTTGAATACTCTGGAAAAGATATCCGAGTACAAGTTATCCCTGGTACAAGTTCACGTTCACTCGATGCCGAAAGACTAATCAAAGAGCTACGCGCACTCGATAAACCCGAGGGTCTTTTAATTGGTGGAGTTGCAGCAGACTTCACTGATTCGCAAGGTGGCATTGCTAGAACGCTTCCATGGGCACTTGGTTGGGTGGGCTTTGCAGTCTTCATTCTTATTTTTGTCTTCACCGGATCTATAATCTTGCCGATTAAGGCAGTTCTTCTCAATGGCTTATCTCTTGTTGCAACGCTTGGTGTCATCACGTGGATCTTTATTGATGGAAATCTCAAGTGGCTAGTCGGTGATTTCACAGTTACCGGCACGTTAGATACAGGTTCGGTAATTTTGGTAGCAGTTGTTGTCTTTGGTCTATCAATGGATTATGAGCTCTTCTTACTTTCTCGCATACGTGAAGAGCATCTAGCCGGAAAATCAAGTATTGAAGCGGTTGCTGTGGGGCTACAGCGCTCTGCTCGAATTATTACCGCAGCAGCACTTTTGCTGGCAGTTGTATTCGCAGCTTTTATGACAAGTGGAGTCACATCTATCAAAATGCTTGGCTTCGGAGTTTCCTTTGCGGTCCTTCTGGATGCAACTCTCATTCGCGCACTTCTGGTCCCTGCCCTCATGCGCTTATTCGGTGAACGTAACTGGTGGGCGCCTAAGAGTCTTCGCAGATTTACTCTCACTCACTAAGAGGGCTTACCCTTAGTCCATGGATCTCATCGCAACCCTGCAATGCGCAGATCAGCCTGGAATTGTTCATGCGATGACGAGCGCAGTTCTCAACTGCGATGGAAATATTATTGAGAATCAGCAATACACCGATCACACTACAAATACTTTTGTAATGCGCACTCGCTTTGAAACATCACAAGGCATGGCAGCAGCGCGGACCAGCCTCAATAGCGAGCTAGGAAAGTTCTCACCGGCTCTGCATATTCGTGAAACTGCAAAAAAGCCGCGCGCACTTGTAATGGTTACGACAGAGAGCCACTGCCTTCGCGATTTAATGTACTTACTTGAGCTCGGTGAGCTTCCAATCGAAATTCCGCTAGTAGTTTCCAATCGTGAAGATCTAAAGCAACTCGTTGAATCGCACGGAATACCCTTTATGTATCTGCCGATTGACGCAAGTAACAAAACTGAGCAAGAGAAAACTTTACTCGCTAAAGTGAAGGCGTTAGAGATCGATTTCGTAGTCTTGGCTCGCTATATGCAGATTCTTTCGGCAGATTTCTGCAACGCCATGCCAGGAAAGATCATCAACATTCATCACTCGTTTTTACCTGGATTTAAAGGCGCAAAGCCCTATCACCAAGCGCACGAGCGTGGCGTGAAGATCATCGGCGCAACTGCTCACTTTGTTACCGCTGATTTAGATGAAGGCCCAATCATTGAACAAGATGTAGCCCACGTGACACATTCCTCAACACCAGATGAGTTGATTGCACTTGGCCGCGATATTGAAAGACGGGTTCTTGCCAAAGCTGTAAAGCTTTATGCCGAGGATCGCATCTTTATTGTTGGGCAGCGCACAATAGTTTTTAGTTAATTACGATTACTGGCGTCCCCGGCGGGAGTTGAACCTGCGACCTACCGCTTAGGAGGCGGTTGCTCTATCCACTGAGCTACGGGGACTTACGGGAAAAATAATTTAACTTGGCAAAGGTTATCTCTATCGCTAACCTAGGCGTAACACGCTCAACATCGGTCGTGTGGATTAGAAAATGAAAGGCCACCCATGAAAGCGCTCGTTATCGGCGCAGGCGGAGTTGGCAGGGCAATTGCAAATATCGCATCGCGGCGTCCATTTATTACCTCAATGGTTATCGCAGATCACCACCTGTCACGCGCAGAAGAAGCAGTAGCAAGAGTTAAGGACCCTCGCTTTTCGGCGGCTGAAGTAAATGCTGCCGAGCTAGAAGATATTCGCGCCTTAATTCGCAAGGCGAACCCAGATATTGTCATTAACGCGGTAGACCCTCGCTTTGTAATGCCAATTTTCTTGGCATGCGAAATTGAAAATAAGAATTACATGGATATGGCGATGTCGCTATCTCGCCCTCATCCGCATTATCCAAATTCCGAAACCGGTGTGAAGCTGGGTGACGAACAATTTGCGCGCGACTGGAACTGGTGTGAGCGAGGAATTTACGCGCTCGTAGGTATGGGTATTGAACCTGGAATGAGCGATGTCTTTGCAAAATACGCATCAGAACATCTCTTTTCACGTATTGATGAAATTACTGTTCTTGATGGATCCAATCTTGTAGTTGAAGGTGCGGACTTCGCACCTTCATTTTCTATTTGGACCACTATCGAAGAATGTCTAAATCCACCTTTGGTTTGGGAAGATGGTCGAGGCTGGTTTACGACTGAACCATTTAGTGAGCTAGAAGTTTTCGATTTTCCAGAAGGAATTGGGCCGGTTGAATGTGTAAATGTGGAGCACGAAGAAGTTGTTCTGATTCCGCAGAAAGTTGATGCCAAGAAAGTAAATTTCAAGTACGGACTTGGTGCACAATTCATCACAACTTTAAAGACGATTCACATGCTGGGATTAGATCGTAAAGAAACAGTGGAAGTTCAAGGCCACTCTGTTTCGCCTCGCGATTTATTGGCCGCATCACTTCCTGATCCAGCAACACTTGGTTCGCGCATGAAAGGTAAGACTTGCGCAGGAACTTTGGTTAAGGGCTTAGATAAAAGCGGTAAACCATATGCCTGTTATATGTACAACGTGGTTGATAACGAATGGTCAATGGAAAATTATGGGGACCAAGCTGTTGTTTGGCAGACTGCCATAAATCCAGTAATCGCCATGGAACTGTTATATAACGGTACTTGGAAGCCGGAAGGCGTTAACGGGCCTGAATGGTTTGCGGCTAAGCCATTCCTAGATTTACTTGAAGAATATGGAACCAGTTGGCATATCCGTGAAGAATCAAGCGCCGGAATCACTATTGAGGAGTTAGCCATTTAATCAGTGGTGAATTCATATGGCTAAAGAACTGCACTTTGATGTCGTAGTCATCGGGTCTGGTTTTGGTGGATCAGTCACTGCGCTTCGTTTGCGGGAAAAGGGTTATTCAGTTGCGGTTTTAGAAGCAGGTAAACGTTTTGCAGATAAAGATTTTCCAAAAACTTCTTGGCGGGTAAATAAGTTTCTCTTTGCTCCGCAACTTGGCTGTTACGGAATCCAGCGAATCCACTTTTTGCCTGATGTTTTAGTCCTTGCTGGGGCAGGTGTAGGCGGAGGCTCCCTGGTTTATGCAAATACTTTGTACCAGCCGGGAGATAAATACTTTCAAGATCCACAATGGGCAGATATCACTGATTGGAAGCGTGAGCTAGAGCCTTGGTATGACCAAGCGCGCAGAATGCTAGGTGTTGAAGAGAATCCTTACTTTTCTCCTAGCGATGCTGCAATGAAAATTGCTGCCGAAAAAATGGGAGTGAGCGATACTTTTAAAATGGCTCCCCTCGGAATTTACTTTGGCGCTGGTGAAGGTAAGACTGCTAGCGATCCATATTTTGGTGGCAAGGGTCCAGATCGAGTGGGTTGCACAAATTGCGGCGAATGTATGACTGGTTGTCGTCACAACGCCAAGAACACGCTTCCGAAAAACTATCTGGGTTTAGCTGAGGGTGCTGGCGCACAAGTATTTCCGCTAACTACAGTAACTGAGTTTGCAAAGAAATCTGATGGTAAATGGGAAGTGAAGACTGTTAAGACAAATAACTGGGATGGATCCCGCGGTACAACATTTATCGCAACAGAACTAGTAATTGCTGCCGGCACTTTTAATACCCAGAAACTTCTGCATAAAATGAAGCTTAAGAACTTGCCTAAACTTTCCGATCGCTTAGGTGAACTGTCTCGAACAAATAGCGAAGCGTTAACTGGCGCATTGATGAATAGCCGAGAAATTGATTTCAGCCGAGGCGCGGCGATTACCTCATCTTTCTTCCCTAATGAGAGCACCCATATAGAGCCGGTACGTTATGGCAAAGGCAGTAACTTTATGGGCCTCTTGCAGACGATAATGACTGATGGATTTACCGGTAAAGAACGGCGTAAGCATTGGTTGAAGCAGTTTATTGCGCGGCCATCTTTATTGGCCCGCATCATAAATGTGCGCCACTGGAGCGAAAAGACGGTTATCGCGCTGGTAATGCAAGATGTTGATTCTTCAGTAACTGTAAAAGCTAAGCGTGGAATTTTTGGTTTTAAGTTAACTTCTAAGAACGATAGCGAACATCCAAATGCAACATATATACCTGCCGCAAATGAAGCGGTGCGACATATTGCAAATGAATATGGAGGAATCGCTGGCGGACACATTGGTGACTTAATAAGCGCACCGTTCACCGCTCATTTCGTAGGCGGATGTGTTATCGGTAGGGATGTGAAATCTGGAGTTATTGATCCATATCACCGTGTCTTTAATTATCCGACACTTCATATCGTCGATGGTTCGACAATCACCGCGAACTTGGGAGTTAATCCATCTTTGACAATTACCGCCCAAGCTGAACGTGCGATGTCGCTCTGGCCCAATAAAGGTGAATCTGACCAACGTCCCGAACAAAGCTCGCCTTACAAGTATCTTCAACCTATTAAACCGAATTATCCCGTTGTGCCTGTCGGTGCACATGGTGAACTAAAGTGATGGAGGCGTGATGAGAAATTGGGCGTTAGTAACCGGGGCATCATCAGGAATTGGTGAGAGTTTCACCAGATTATTGGCCGCTGCCAATTTCAATATAGTTTTAGTATCCCGCGATGAAGTTCGGTTAAATGAACGAGCAGCTGGCCTGAAGGAAAAGTATGGTGTCGATTCGATTGTTTTAGTTGCAGATTTAGCAACCGAATCTGGGTGTGCCAAAGTTGAAGAGTTCATCGCAAACAATGAAATTGAAGTCTTGATTAATAACGCCGGCTTTGGAATCAATAAACCTTTCACAATGAGTGATCTGGCTAGAGAAGAAGAAGTGCTTAAGGTCTTAGTGCGGACCCCGATGCGGCTGATGCACGTAGCGCTACAGAAGATGAAGGCTCGAAACTCTGGTGTGATAATCAATGTCTCATCGGTGGCTAGTTTTATAGCAGGCGGGGCCTACAGCGCATCGAAATCCTATTTAACAGTTTTATCTGAGTCACTTCACACTGAACTCTCGGCCACAAATATCAAAGTTTCAGCGCTCTGCCCGGGATTTACTCGAACCGAATTTCATCAGCGCGGCAGAATGAAGATGGCTGGCCTTCCCCAATTTATGTGGCTCAATTCTGATCTTCTAGTTGCAAAGGCTTGGAAAGATGCCCTTGCAGGTAAAGCGGTTTCTATACCTGGATGGCAGTACAAACTCTTAGTTGGAATCATTTCTCTTATGCCAAGATCGCTGGTTCGACGAGTAGGTATGAATCTACGGGTTAAACAGAGGTAATTCACACGATTTTCTCTGCTTACATCCTTAATTTGGACCTTGCGGTTCGCTAAGATTCATTCATAATCAATGGAGGTTTTCATGTTTCGCAAGGTACTTGTCGTAATCGGTGCAGCATCCTTAGTCGCTGCTTCAATGACCGCTGTGCCAGCTAGCGCCGCAACCAAGATCAGTAACGGCGTTTCCTGCAAAAAGTCAGGTGCGACAACCAAGGTCAGTGGCTCTACTTACCGCTGTGCCAAAAATCCTCTCGTTAAAAATGCTAAGTTAACGTGGTTATCACTTGATTGCCTCAACACAGCGGCTACATATCGTAAGGCTGTTTTGAACTTGCCAAAGATAAAGGCAGCAACTGATGCGACTGTTGCGAAGCTAGATGCCGACATTGCTAAGCAAACTGTGCAAGATGAAAAAGCAGCGAAGTTGATCCCTGAATATCGCGCAAAGATCGAATCAATTACTGCAGTTATAAATGTATTGAAAGCAGATACCGCAAATTTAGTTAAGAATAAGAAGACAATTGATAACTACTCGTCTGCGGTCCGTAATTACGATGCGGCAATCAAGGCTTACACAACTGTTGGACGACAGAGCGAGCGCAGCAAGAAGGCCCGCGAGCAAGCGATAAAGCAATATGAGAACTCAAAGACAGATATTGAGACTTCACTCAGTATGGCGAAGTTGATCTGCACAAAGGGTTTCTAAATAACTAAGATCTTAGGATTCCCCTATTAAAAGGGGAGGCCGATCTCGCTTAACTTTTGTTGGTGATATTTCACCGAATCACTAAGTGGCTTCCCCTCACGCTTTTAGCGGCGCTGATTCTGGCTCGTGCTTTTATATCCGGACCGAGCATTGCTATCGATCTGTTTTTCTACAATGCGATAGTCCTGGCAGTTATAATCTCACTTTTTCAAGCACCACTTCACAACGATCCATTAGCAATTGCTTTTTTTATACTTGCGACAGCTGCCTGGGGAATTGGATCTACTACATCGAGCTTAAGCCAATTCTTTAGCTTTACCGCCAATGAAAAATTAGTCTCCAACCTTGCATACTCTGCCTTTTATCCTCTTGCATTTATTGCAATTCCCCGGGCGCTCGGTAGGGGCAAGAGGCTGCAGGCAATAGAACTGCTGGATTCGGCCATCTTTGGTCTGGGATTCACCTCAATAATCGCAGCTTTATCGCTCAAAGAATTGGTTGGAGAATCTGATTTAGGTTATTTCTTCTCACTCCTTTATGCGATCTGTGACATTGCGTTGATTGTGATCGTGCTTGCCGGAGCCGCTCTTACTAACTTTTCAGTGCGATTACTGCTTATAGCCATTGGAATATTTGCATTTACGCTAACCGATTTTTTCTTCTTATGGTCGCAGATCCAAGGAACCTATCAGTTTGGGCAATTTAGCGATATCGGATGGTTAATCGGCTTTGTCGTCCTCGCACTCGCTTTCTGGTATCAGCCGGAGAAGAACAGCTCTCAAGGAAAAATTCATCCCGTACTTATTGCAATCTCTATCTTCATTAGCCCGGCGTTACTTTCAGCAATTGCCTTGCGCCCTGATTTCTTTCCAACTTATGTCGTAATACCAACAATTGCCACGCTCTTGCTGGCATTTGTACGAATGTCCTTGGTGATTAGACAAGCAAATAACTTAGGTGAAGAGAAAGTATTAGCACGCACTGA
>Ga0315899_10005899_pt1 | contig 13186 bp, 12 predicted proteins | sample LakEriMetagenome_2_FD_203518 | JGI IMG/M metagenome (GOLD analysis project Ga0315899, IMG submission 203518) | Freshwater fungal communities from buoy surface, Lake Erie, Ohio, United States - Buoy 4 MA112 | ecosystem: Environmental > Aquatic > Freshwater > Lake | place: USA: Lake Erie, Ohio...
GTGGACGCACTGCCGTGCGTCCTTACCCTGGCTTCTCGCAGGGGGCATGCTGTGCCTGTCTCTGTGGCCGTGGACGCACTGCTGCGCGTCCCTGCTCGGCTTATCACAGAGGAGGCTGTCGGCGTCACTCTGTGGTTGTGGACGCACTGCCGTGCGTCCTTACCCTGGCTTCTCGCAGGGGGCATGCTGTGCCTGTCTCTGTGTTGTGGACGCACTGCAGTGCGTCCTTACTCTTAGCTTGGCCAAGGTTGCCCTCAGCCCCTCGTGCGCTCAAACTCACGCATCACATCCACCAGCACCTGCACACTCTCGAGTGGCAGCGCATTGTACATGCTCGCACGATAGCCGCCTACCGAGCGGTGCCCGGCGATGCCGCTGATGCCTGCTTCTTTCCACATCTTGTCGAACTCTGCTGCCATGCTGTCGTCGTTGAGGCGGAAGGTTGGATTCATCCACGAACGTGAAGCGGTTTCGCTGTGTCCGTGGAAGAGTGAGTTGCGATCGAGCTCGTTGTAGAAGAGGTCTTTTTTAGCTCTGTTGCGGTCTTCCATGCCTTTTAATCCGCCGTTGTTTTTGATCCAGCGCAAAGTGAGCATGCTGGCATACACAGCAAAAACAGGTGGGGTATTGTACATGGAATCTTTGTCGATGTGCGCTTGTAAGTCCATGTAAGTTGGAAGTTTGCGGCCTGTTTTACCAAGCTGCTCCTTGTCGATGATGTATAGCACTGTGCCTGCCGGGCCCATGTTCTTCTGAGCACCTGCATAAATCATTGCGAATTGGTTCGCATCGAATTGCTTCGAGAAAATATCAGAACTCATATCACATACCATAGGAACTTCGCACTTCGGATAGCTCTGGTATTGAGTTCCGAAAATGGTGTTGTTCGAAGTGAAGTGGAAATAATCATAGCCGGCTGGCACCTCGAAAGAGGGTATGTAGCTGTGATTCTTGTCAGACGAATCGGCTACTACATCTACATTGCCCACCAACTTAGCTTCTTTGATGGCACCCGCAGCCCAAACACCTGTATTGGCATAAGCTGCTTTTCCGCCTTCTTTCATGTAGTTCAAAGCAGCAGTATAGAAACCCAATGTGGCTCCACCTTGCAGGAAAAGCACTTCATAGTTCGACTTCAAACCGAGAATTTCTTTCACAAGCGATCTCGCCTCATCCATCACGCGCTCGAAATTTTTCGAACGATGAGAGATTTCAATGAGCGATAAACCCATACCGTCGAATTCGCGGATGGCTGCTGCGCTTTGTTCAATTACTTCTTGAGGAAGAATGCAGGGACCTGCACTAAAGTTGTGGATTTTGCTCATGGCTACGTGCGTTGATGTTTCGCGCACGAATTTACGCAAAGACTTGGCTATCTGCCGGCTTCTATAATCTCAGCTGCCTTCTGTTTATTGCGCGCCAAATAGAACTCATTCAACACATCGTTGATCTGCTCCGGATCGTATATGTGGTTTTGAGAGGCCGTGAGCAAAGCGATTTTATTGTCTTCTTGTGTGAGAATGCTCATCATAGTGCGCAGTTGTTCTGTGCGGATGCATTGGTTGGAAGCGAATTCGGCAAGAAGAATGAGTTTTTTCGATTCGAATGGCTGTGCTTCAACATTAGCAAGCATTGTGAGATAGGCGGCATCGTCGGCAACCGGGTAGCACCCATTGTGATTTACTGCACTTGTTTGTCCCGGGTCCGAGTCAGCGCCCATGGCTAAGTTTTCCGTGAAAGTCATTTCAGACTCGCTCTTCAGGATGAACTTTAAGGTGCCTTTGCTTCGCTCGATTGCGAACTCAAGTAAGGTGTTTTTCTTGATGGTAATGACTTGCGTAAAGCTCAGTTCTGGTCGCGCAGGAAAGTCAGCTTTAAAGCTGATTTTGCCGGAAACAGGTTGATCAAGTGTCAGAGAAAGAACGGGAATTTGATTGATGATTTTGTCGTTAAGCGAAAACAAGAACGGCAATGAATCGGGCGCCTCAACTCGAATGCGGCATTGGCCGTTGGAAGAAACGCTTCCAATGATTAGAGTAACAATCGATAGTATACGAATCAGGCTTTGCATGTGGCGTTTTTACTCAATTCGAGAAATTAGGTTGCGAAGAGGCTTCATTTGCTTGAGTCGTTGCGGCAGATAAACGAGCGGATTATTACTGCCTCGACCCAACATGCGTGGGAAAGCAAATATGGCCAGGATACAGAGGGCTGGTATGAATATGATTGCCAGGGCAAGGGTTATGTATCCCGGTGTAAATAGCCATACGGAAAGGGTGTGAATTGTCCATCCAGCAGTACCGCATATCATTCCGAGAAAAATCCCAGGCAACCAGCCTCGCAGAAGCGCCCCCCATCTAAGATCAATCAATTTAGTTGTCATGAACATATTCATCCCATAATGGATAATAGTGGCCAACACAATGCCTATCGCTGCGCCTTTCATACCATAAGCAGTGCCATACCAAATACCGGCAGCCATCAGTGCTACATAGATGGCCTTAAATAGCGATCCCTGAAACACGGCGTCCTTGGCGCGAAGCAACGAATCGCCCAGTTTGCTCATGGAACGGAATACAACGGCAAGAAAAAGTACCTTCAGAATGGCTGCAGTCTCTAGGTAGTCGATACCCAGCCAGAGCGTAATGAGTTCGTCGGCGAAAAAGAGCATGAAAATACTGGACGGAATGAGCACGATGCCAAGCATTGCCGTGGCGAGTGTAACCGTTTTCTGCAAACGCTCTCGGTCGTCTTGCATGCGCGACATTCCGCTGAATAACACACTATCGCTCAACTTACCCATAATGGTAATGGGTTGTGTCATAGCATAGCTGGCACGCTCGAAATAGGAGGCCATGTTGCGTTGAACCGGAGATAGCTCAGATTGACCGGCTCGCAACGCTCGCGGTACCAGAAGCACATCCAGTTTTGTAGCCAAATAATTCAACGCGTTAAATAATGTACTACCTGCACCGTAACGTATAAGTTCCCGCGTGTATTTCCATTCCCACTGCAGTGTTACTCGCACGGGTTCGAAGTACCACAGGGCCAGAGTCATGAGCATGTTTTGTGCAAATAATGCCCACACATAGGCCCATACATCCCACTGCAGGTAGGCGAGTGTGAGGCCAATAACCAGATTACCGCCAGTAATGGAAATCATGCTGGCTTTGAACATCGTCTTGAATCGCATGTGTTTCATCATCATGCTGCGCGGTACCACAGCTATGGCTGAAATAAGGAAGCTCGTACAAACTACCTGGATGATGGGTTTCAACTCGGGCAACTCATAGAATAGCGCTATGGCAGGAGCAAGACCAAGAAACAGGAGAGTGAATCCTAATCCCAGAATGACCGCGATATAGAAGGCTCCATTGACATGTTGTTGATTTACCTCTTTGCGCTGAATGAGGGCCGGCCCGACGCCCACTTGCGAGAAAATTTCCGCAAAGCCCATGATGCCCAGCACGATGCCCATCAGCATAAAGGAGTCTTTTGCGACCATGCGCGCCAGCAGACCGGTGTAGGCCAGTTGAATAACCACCTGCAACACAACCGTAAGCGTGTTCCAGCTGAAGCTCGTGGCCATTTGTTCTTTCGTACTCACCGTGACTTAATGCTTTATAAAAGAGAGAAGGTTGAACGTTGCTGCTAAGAAAGTGTGTGTCTTTCTTGAATCAGCAACCTTCAACCTTCAACTATTAACCGCGGGCGGTTTATCTCGCAATACCTACGGCACGCTTCTCACGTATTACCGTAACACGAACCTGACCCGGATAGGTCATCTCAGTTTCAATCTTACTGGCAAGGCTAATTGCCAATGCATCAGCTTGGTCGTCCGATACGCGATCGGCTTCTACCATTACACGCAATTCACGACCTGCTTGAATAGCAAATGCCTTCGATACACCGTTGTTCTCGAGTGCCATATTTTCCAAATCTCGCAAGCGTTGGATGTAGGCTTCCACCACTTCGCGGCGCGCCCCGGGGCGCGCTCCGCTGATAGCATCACACACTTGAATGATAGGCGACAACAAGGTAGTCATTTCAACTTCGTCGTGGTGGGCTCCGATTGCATTGCAAACATCCGGCTTCTCCCCGAATTTCTCGGCGAGCTTCATACCTAAGATTGCGTGTGGCAATTCACTCTCATCATCCGGCACTTTTCCGATATCGTGCAACAGACCCGCACGCTTGGCTGCTTTCGGGTTTAATCCCAGTTCGCTCGCCATGGTAGCACACAGGTTTGCTACTTCACGCGAGTGCTGCAGCAAGTTCTGTCCGTAAGATGAACGGTACTTCATGCGGCCTACCATACGAATGAGTTCGCTGTGCAAACCGTGAATACCCAATTCGATGGTGGTACGCTTGCCAATCTCAACGATCTCGTCGTTGATGTTTTTGGTAACCTTTGCAACGACTTCTTCAATACGCGCAGGGTGAATGCGTCCATCAGTCACCAACTGGTGCAACGATAGTCGTGCAATCTCACGACGAACGGGATCGAAGCACGATAGCACGATTGCTTCAGGGGTGTCGTCCACGATGATTTCAACTCCCGTGGCTGCTTCCAGCGCACGAATGTTGCGGCCTTCGCGACCGATGATGCGGCCTTTGATTTCGTCGTTTTCAATATTGAATACCGAAACGCTGTTTTCCACCGCATGTTCAACGGCTGTGCGCTGAATGGTTTGGATAACAATTTTCTTGGCTTCTTGATTTGCTTTCAGCTTAGCCTCGTCAACAATACCTTGGATTTGAGAAGCGGCAGCGTTGCGTGCGTCTTCTTTGAGTTGCTCCATAAGACGCTTCTTAGCATCGTCGGCAGTCATCTTGGCCGTTTCCTCCAGCAGAGCAACTACTTTTTGATTGCTCTTCTCCAATTCGGCTTGCTTGCGTTGGGTGGTGTCGAGTTGCTTGTTGAGATTTTCGCGTTGCGTCTCGATGTCTTTTTCCTTGCGCTTATACTGCTCTACTTGTTGTGAAAGTTCGCGTTCGCGCGATTTCACTTTGTCTTCACCCTGTTGCAGTTTTTTGTTGCGTTCACGAACTTCGTTTTCGTGTTGGTTCTTCATTTCCAAAAATTTCTCTTTGGCTTGAAGAATTTTCTTTTCCTTAATAGTTTCTCCTTCTTTCGTTGCTTCTGCCAGAATCCCTTCCTTCTTATTCTTCAAAATATTGTTGAAGACTACCCAGGTAAATCCGCCACCGACGGCCACTCCGGCGAGTGAAGCAACGAGCACATACATAATTTCGCCCATAGCTTTTTATTTTAAATAAGTTGTTTCCGATGGCTCTTTGCCTTCGGTTTGACACAGGAATGGGGGAACCGATGGGTGACTTAAACCAAATACTGGTCTAGTTGACTTTCCAAAGCAAGCAGAGAAGGAGAAAGGTCGACGGGTACTTCTACTCGTTCAACTACTTTTTCTACCACGCGTTCAATACGTGGCTCCATGTTTTTGATAGCACTGGCGGCCATTTGCAATGAAGCCATGGCCAACAAATCTTGTTTATCTTTTACTGCGTAGTTCTGCTGGAATGCCTGTATGCTCTCTTCAATAGCCGTCTCTGCCTTGCGGACGTTAACCTCTTCCGCGCTGCCCAATGTGAGTGGGTAGGTGCGGCCTGCAATGTTCACTTTGATCGAAATGTCACTCATGTCTATTGCTTATTTGTTGAGAAGCGTGATACACTCATCGATTTCCTTCACCAGCTCATTGATCCTGTGTCGGGTTACTCCGCGGAAGTTTTCATCCTGCGGAGTAGGCATTGAACCGGTGTTTAAACCACTATTCACTCGATTGCTTAACTCATCTACCTGTTGCTGAAGTTCCTTGTTGATGCGATGCATGGCTTCATTTTCTTCACGCAGGCGCTGCACCTGCTGCTGCAGGCTCAATTTGGCCTCTCCGAGCGTCACAATTTTTGCCTGAATGCGTTCGATCAATAGTTCATTCATTGGTTCTGAAAAGAATAGAGTCAATAATGATTGTGCGTCAAATTTACGGTAAGTTCTTCATGCGTCAAGACTGTTTTTTCCTTTTTCGGATGTTCATATTTTCAATCCATGTTACCCGAAACCGGAACACCCTCTCCGCAAATTCGCCTGCTATGTCTTTAATGCGAACGTTTATACCCTGTCTTCTTGTAGTTGTTCTGCTTCAATTGCCACAATTGAGCATAGGGCAGGTCAAAGAATATCCTACTGATTATTTCCGCTCACCTCTCGAGATACCTTTAAATCTATCCGGAAACTTTGGTGAGCTTCGCACCAATCACTTTCATGCCGGTATCGATATAAAAACAGAGCAGCGTGAAGGATTGAACGTTGTAGCGGCTGCTGATGGATTTGTTTCTCGTATCAAGGTTTCGTCCGTAGGTTATGGATATGCCCTTTACATCGATCACCCGAATGGCTACACTACCTTGTATGGTCACCTGCAAAAGTATTCGGCCAAAATCGATGACTATGTGAAGAAACAGCAATATGAGTTGGAGTCTTTTAGTGTAGACCTATATCCGGAAAAGGGGCTTTTACAGGTTACAAAAGGCGAAGTAATTGGGCTTTCCGGTAACTCAGGCAGTAGCGGAGGACCTCATTTGCACTTTGAAGTACGAGAAACGGCAACAGAGAAATTGGTTAATCCACTTTTGTTTGGTCTCCAAGTGAAGGACAAAATTCCTCCTTCCGTATCGAGCATATGGTTAGTGCCGCTCAACGATTCGTCCTGGGTAAATGGTGCTCGCTTGCCTGTGGTGCTTGAAACCAAGGGAGGTGGACTGAAGACGACTACACTGCCCAAGATTTATGGCGATGTCGGTTTCGCCATTACCACAGTAGACATGCTCGACGGGAATAGCAATCGTTGCGGGATTTACCGAATCGAATTTTTTGTGGATGGACTGCAGGTATATGGTCAGCGCATGGATCGCCTTGATTTTGCTACCAATCGTGCTATGAATGCCCATACCATTTATGAGCGTTTTAAGAAAGACCGCAGCTCAATTCATAGCTCCTATCGACTACCGGGAAACCCACTCGACATCTATGATAACCTCGTAAATGACGGTGTTATCAGCTTCCGCGATGGGAAAACACACCTGTGTGAATACCGCTTGCTCGACATTATGGGTAATGAAACCCGAGTGAAGTTCAGCGTCCAGTCGCAAGCTGCTCCCGGAAAACCGACTGCCTCTAAAGCGCATCTGGCACATTGGGATTGGGAACGCGACAATAAAATCGAAACTGAACGAGTTAGGTTGTCCATGAAGGCCAATACACTGTATGAAAACCTGGATTTGGACATCACTGAAACAACCAAAATCCCGAATTCTGTTGGCCCGGGCTTTCTCGTAGCATCTCCTTACGAACCCGTGCACAACGCATATTCGCTCGCGCTCAAGGCCGACAAGGTGAAGCCCGGAGCTGAACGAAAAACGACGATTGTTCGATGGGATCCCGATAAGAACAAGTTGATTGCCGAACCGAGCAAGTATGAAAATGGATGGATATCGGCTGAGCCAATGTATCTCGGTTACTTTGCATTAATGACGGATACTGTGAAGCCCGCTATTTCAGTAGTCGATTTTGCGCAGGCTATGAAGGGTAGAAAGAGTTTTTCGTTTAAAATTTCAGACGGTCTTTCCGGTATCGATCAGATTATTCCTCGTATCGATGGCAAGTGGGCACTGATGGAGTATGATGCCAAGTCTGCACGATTGACGTATTATTTTGACAATCGATTTATATCGCCTGGCGAGCATCAATTTGAGCTCAAGGTGATTGACGGCGTAGGTAATGAAAAACAATTTAATGGTCGATTCACATGGTAAAACAACATTCTGCCATCTATCACTTGAGAAACCTGACAACGTTAGTTGTCTTGTCTTTGATTTTTATCGGTTGTTCCGATAGTTCACTTCAAGAGGCCGCTTTGAAATCAGCTTCTCTTGTCGGCTCTGTTTCCGGCAATGCTGAATTATTGCAGCAGTCAACAGGCAATGTGTTTGCGCTCAATATCGAAGGAGCGAAGATTAAGCCCGACTTCAAACCGGAACAAATAACCTCTGTTTGTGCATTGGCGTTTTATAATGAACTTCGAGAAGATCAACGAAACGGAAACTGCTTTGTTAAAGTGAATATCGCTCAGATGGAGGGCGAACCAATGCAAGCTACTTACACCTGTGAGGAGTTAACGATTGCCGATCGCTGCATTGATAATTTGTCTACTTATTTTCGATGGCATCCGTCCAAAGGGCTTGATTCCATTCGACCTGCCGTTGATCCAACTTTTTTTCCGGATTCTATTTTAGAGTTTATGGGCCAAAGAATTCCCGCGCAAGATTCTGCCGATTACGATGGTATTCGAACAGAGATTGTGGGCTTTCGTCCTGATAGCGTTGCTGATATTCCCGTATTAGTGCTTAATACCAAGGTCGTAAAAAACGAGCAAACTCAATTGTACGATGTCTATGCGCGCTATTCCAGTCAGCAACTTCTTTTCGTTGCTGCTAAGCTTGGAAAGACTAAATGAATTGATTCTTATCGAGCTTCAACCATTCCAACGCGGAATCGCAAAAAACGGCTTTCAGATCTTCCGGGGATAAGTTCATCTGCGTGATGAATTTTCCTACTTCCAAATCGCCCAGCGGGAATGGATAATCGGTTCCGAGAGTAACGCGTTTCGATCCTTGCATACCAAGGATATATTCGAATAGCATAGGGTCATGCGTTGCGCTATCAACCCAAAATTTCCCAACGTATTCGCGAGGGTTTACCGGATTGTCGATAGCTACAAGGTCGGGTCTGCAATTAAATCCGTGCTCAATCCTTCCAAGCGTAGGTAAAAATGAACCGCCGGCGTGTGCGAAGTTGAATCGGATTTCCGGATAACGCTCCAACACTCCTGCGAAAATGAGCGAGCACATTGCACGTGCTGTTTCTGCCGGCATACCGACGAGCCAAGGCAGCCAGTACTTCTTCATGTCATCTTGGCCCATCATTTCCCAAGGATGCACCAAAACCGCCATATCCAGATCGCGTATGGCTTGCCAGAGCGGTTCGAAAATGGTTTCACCCAGATTTTTCTGATTGACGTTACTGCCGATTTGAATTCCTTTCATCCCAATGGCTTTGCATCGCTCCAATTCGTGAATGGCGATGTCGACATCTTGCATGGGTATCGTACCCAAGCCTACATAGTTTTTGGGATGTCGCGCTACAATGTCGGCAATGTGATCATTGAGGTAACGCGCCACCGTGAGTCCATCAGCAGGCTGAGCCCAGTAGGCAAATAAAACCGGTATGGTACATACAACTTGAACCTGCGTATTGTACTTGGCATACTCCTCAATGCGAATGTTTGCATCCCAACAATTGGATTCTATCTCACGGAAAAATTTGTCGCCCTGCATCATGCGTGCAAAACCCGGCCGATGATGGTCAAGGTGAATGAAACTGCCGTAACCGAATTGTGCCGACCAATCCGGAACAACCTTCGGCATGATGTGGGTATGCATGTCTATCTTGAGACTCATAATTGAGGAGGTATTTTAATTTTTGCGAACTGGTCGTAAGTCGAGCATGTTGACCGGGTTTGTTTGCAAACCATCAATATTGTTGCGTACGAAGTGCGAAACTTGATCGTAGTAGAGTGGAATGACAGGAGCATCTTGCATGAGCAAGTCATTCAAGGCTGCAACTTGTGCGAATCGAATAGAATCATTTGACTCATGACGTATGGCTTCATAGCGTGCATCGAATTCCGGATTTTTATAGTGTGTGTAGTTGGGCCCGGTTGGACAAAAATTCGGTGAGTAGAATACGGTGAGGAAATTCTCCGCGTCGGCATAATCGGCCAGCCACGACTTGCGAAATACGGCTAATTGAGCCTTTGCTGATTGCTCGCGCAACGCCGGACCTTGCAGCACATTGATGCGAACCGGTATTCCTAATTTACCAAGAGCGTGTTGAATGTATTCCATCAAGTCGGTATAGTCGCCCGTGGTTGACAATACTACTTCCGACATGTTTTTCCCATCCGGAAATCCCGCTTCCGCCAAAAGCGCTCGAGCCTTTGCTATGTCATACGGATAATACTGCGACTCATTAGCCGGATTCAGCATGGGGGGAACAAAACCGCTATATGCAGCGAATACAGTATTGTTGCGCAAGTACTTCACCATCTCATTTTTATCGATAGCATGCGAGATAGCTCGTCGCACGCGAACATCCATCAACGGTGAGTTTGAATTGATTTCCGCTGATGAATCCATTTGAAAACCGAGGTAGTCGGTTTTGATGAATGGTGTTCGTTGAAATTTCAATTGGCTTTTGTATGCTTCGGCGAGTTCACCGGATTGATTCAGTAACTCATCTTTGAAGGAGGTGTGAATTCCGCTCATAAAGTCGTACTTGCCTTGCAACAAGCCCTGAAACTCGACGGACATGTCTTTAACGAATTCAATTTTGACTGCATCGAGGTAGGGGAGATTTCGCCCCGCTTCATCCTTCATCCAATAGCGATTGTTGCGATGCATGACAAGCGCGATGTTTTCATACCAAAAAGCAAAACGGAAAGGACCGGTTCCAATGGGGTGTTCTCGGAAGTCGGGACCATAATGTTCGACGACCTCCTTAGGTATCACATTGCAATATTGCATGCTGAGCATTCCCAAGAATGGCTGGAACGGTTCTTTGAGATGAATAGCGAAAACACTATCGTTGATAGCTTCAAAACCTCCGTTATGTGAGCGATCAACACTGCTGAAAATCCAGGAAGCCGGTGTTGCCAGGTCTGGATCGAGCAGTCGATTGAAACTGTAAACGAAATCGGACGCTACTACTTTTCTTCCGGCCGTATCCGCAAACAAAGGGCTTGGATGGAAATGGACGTTGTTTCTCAGATAGAAAAAATAGTCTTTACCGTCAGTACTTATTTCCCAGCGATGCGCAATGCAAGGAATGACTTTCATCTGTGAGTCGAGTTCAACCAACCCATCAAATAATTGATTGGTTGCCCACATCACCTCAATGTCGCGCGAGAATGCCGGGTCGAGGGTAGTTATTCCATTGCTTTCATTGTAACAGAATACCTTTCGTGTATCGGGCGAATCGGATTGACATGATACTAACGCCGAAAGCACTGACCAAGTCAGTGCCATCGAAAGATAGGTTCGGCAGGAATATCGTTTCGTCATGGCCCGCCAAAAGTAGTCAGGCCATCAAGAAGTTTAGTTGTCTGTGGATATGTCGATGTTCATCGATTTGCGGCGCATGCTGGCGCTGGATGGCGGGTAGTATCGATCCGGTTTTCGATTACCCATGAAGTCGAATCGCTTCCAGTGACCGATTTTCACTCCGGCTTGGTATTCACCTTCGCTTTCTACACTGCCATTCGGGAAGAAGTATTTGAAGTAGCCATCTTCAATGTAGCGCCCATTGCGCTCAACGTATTGACCTTCTACTTTCAAGTTCTCCATGCCATCGTATACGGTGCCTTTGTATTTTGTTTCGTCGATAGGTGTTAGCTGAAGTCGATACGCTGCCCCCGTTTCAGATGCTGTTTGCATCATCGCATTTAAATGAACAGTTTTGGGCTGAAGGTGACTTTGAGCCATGACGCCTTGTCCAAAGGTGAACATACCCAAAAGGAGTGTATAGAGTTTGTTTTTATTCATTGCAGTTCAGTTTTCATGTTGTTACGTAATCAGCCCGGATATTGTTTCATTTTTTTGAATTTCGCTTTATAAGGGCATCTTTGCTGAAAAATTTCTTCATGAAGTACCGCTCATCATTTACCGTTCTTTTGGCATTCTCCTTTTGTTTGATTTCTTGTGCGACGGCACAGAGAAAATCAAAATCCGAATTGGAGGAAGCAATCGTCGCTTTTTATAACGTGGAAAATCTATTCGATACAATCGATGATCCCATTACAATCGATGAAGACTTCACACCTGCTGGAAAGCTGCAATGGAGTTCTGCTCGCTATAGTGAAAAGCTTTCGCGCATTTCCGAGGTAATTGATTTGCTTCCGGGTGAGCTACCTCTGTTTATAGGATTGTGTGAGATAGAGAATAAAGCCGTGCTCCTCGATTTGGTGCGCGAGCCTGCATTGAATGCTTCTCCTAAAAAGGGGCGCTATGAAATTATCCATGCCGATAGTCCGGATGAGCGTGGTATCGATGCGGCAGCATTGTATGATGCATCGAAATTGAAAGATGTGCGATTCGAATATTATACGATTGCTTTGCCCGATCCGAAAGATCCAAACACGCGCGACATCTTGCATGCGCAGGGAAAGTTGGATGGTGAGACGATTCACTTTTTTGTGAACCATTGGCCGAGTCGAAGCGGCGGACAAACCGAAAGCGAGCCGAATAGATTGGCAGTTGCAGCCCTGTTGAAGTCGAAGATTGATAAGGTGCTTGCAGAAAATGCGAATACGAAAATTCTAATCATGGGCGACTTCAATGATCACCCCAACGACAAGAGTATCTATGAGGTCCTAGGCGCAAATGACCAACCTTCGTCTCCTTTGTACAACCAGATGTATGCAATACATGCCGAAGGGAATGGCTCATATTTCTATAAGGGTGAGTGGGGAGCGTTAGATCAAATGATTACGTCCAGCGGATTCATGAACACCAAGGGCTGGCATGTTGATGCGCAAGCGTCAGGGGTGTTGCGCAATGAGAAGATTCTCTTTCGTGACAAGGATGGCGTCGCTCGCCCCAGCAGATCTTACGCCGGTGATTCATACAAGGGCGGATACTCAGATCATTTGCCTGTCTACATCAAATTGCAGAAGTAGAAGACGCGAAAGCTGTTATCGTACTTTCTGAAAACAAAAAACCCCGCAAAGCGGGGTTTTCATTTTCGTTGCGAAGAATATTACTTCTTAGCAGCAGCCTTCTTAGGAGCAGCAGCTTTCTTAGGAGCAGCAGCCTTCTTAGCAGCAGCCTTCTTAGGAGCAGCCTTCTTAGCAGCAGCTTTCTTAGGAGCAGCAGCCTTCTTCTTTGGAGCAGCTTTCTTAGCAGCAGCTTTCTTCTTCGGAGCAGCCTTCTTGGCAGCAGCCTTCTTCACGGCCTTTGGGGCAGCGTGTGATTTTGACTTTGTTTTCATATTTGTAACGGTTGATTTGTGATTTACAATTTCATAAGTGACCTTGGCCGTAACGCAAAA
>Ga0315899_10005902_pt1 | contig 13185 bp, 8 predicted proteins | sample LakEriMetagenome_2_FD_203518 | JGI IMG/M metagenome (GOLD analysis project Ga0315899, IMG submission 203518) | Freshwater fungal communities from buoy surface, Lake Erie, Ohio, United States - Buoy 4 MA112 | ecosystem: Environmental > Aquatic > Freshwater > Lake | place: USA: Lake Erie, Ohio...
GAACTCAGTACAAAATGATGCTCTGAGGGAATCGCGTCGTAATTCAAGGCTCTTTGCTGCAAACGTAGTTTCTGCCGTTTAACTAACAAGATCGCCATGGCCCAAAAGCCGAAAAACACAGCCGCATGTTGGGTCGGCCCCCGCTTGAGAAACAGATCGGTATAGTACGACGATGGTAGAAAAACGACTAAGGTGTAGAACACCACCGTCAGAACCAATGCGATCAATCCAGTGAACCAAGGGTGTGCAAACGTGCCGGAATTGCTGCTGAAACCGAATCGCCGTTCGATGTCTGTTTCGAAGAAGTTCAACGGCGGTTTAGGTTTGATATCAGACATGAATGGACTTCCGAGATCGTTCTTCACTCGTGACTAATTGTTTGGGCCAAATAGGGGAGCAAGGCTTGCGCCCAAAGCTAAAAACATGAAAGTGAGTAAAAAAGCAATGACCAAGATGGTTGTGATAAAGATTCCGAAGGATTTCCAAAATTTGTTGTAGGCGAGAAACACTTGGCTCGCTTCTGCATAGCTGGGCTTGTAGGACAGAACCTGGACTGCAGACGAAATTCGAAACAACAACATGCAGATGTAAAAAGCCCCGCACCACCCTAGAAAAATCGCAAGAGTTGTAATCACAAGTAAGGCTTTGGCCGGTCCTGCACCCGGTGCCGAAGCAGCAGAAATGAACATTAAAGAACTGCCAATAACTCCGAATGAGCTCATGATTGTCGCGCAGATGGCTATCAAGAGGATCCAGCCCCTTGGCTTGACGGCGATAGGAGCAAGTGAAAGAATCGACGTGTCGGATTCCTGTTCACTGGCGTTATTGCTCGATGAGGAAGCCGAGGCTTTCGCAACCTGACGAGTAAACCACTCGGGTCGGAGCGTTCCTGCTTCCATCCATTCGGCCATTCCCGCTTTCCAAAGCATGGTCTTGGTCGTCACTTTGCCGGCCGCTATCCAGCCTTTAAGTCCAACCTCATCAACCGGTCCTTGGTTGGCATCGTCAAAGTGGGCGTACCACTCCTTTTGGGCAGCCGTCACTTGTGCTTTCTCAACGGCCTTAGCGGTCGCGGTTGGAGTGGCTGTCTTGGTGGTTGTTGCGGGGAAAAATTCCTCGTATTCGCTAGCCAATCGCCAGCTTGATCCGTCCGGTGAGAGTTCGTGTTGCTTAGTGATCTGCCCTCTTTTGACCATGTCGAGGGCTTTCTCGTGGGTGATCGGGCCGAGCACCCTCCCTTTAAAACGGATATAGATTCGATCGTTGGACATTTAGATGGTTTTTCCTGACCGCGTTACGGCCGATGTGTATGAATTGCGATGATTACTTTTCGAGTTCACGCGTCCAGAACAACGGACGTCCTGAGATGATTTCAGCGTTAGCCCCTTCCACAGTCGGCATGTTTCCGGTGACCCGTCCGACTTGTACCAGCTTACCGGACTTAGAATTGCTTGCTGTTGGAACTACGACCCACAACAAGCCATCCGGGACATCGGAACGGTAAAGATTCGGTTTGAGCTTATTCTGCCCATCCCTGAGGATCCCCCCCACCCAAACCAAGCGACTTTTAGAAAGCGTTGTCAAAATCGCATCGTCATTCTTCTGAGCAACTTCGACCTTTTGAACTGCTGTTTTGTAAAGATTGCTCAGCGTATCGTTCATCGAGTCTGTAGACTCTTTCTCCTCGTACCAGCGTTTGCGTTTCTCCGATGTGCTACTTAGCTCCGCTTGGACGTCCGAGAAAGCTTTTTGAAAACTGCTACTTCCGTCGCTGGCGGCGGATACCAACCTCGAAAACAGGAGCTCTTTAATGGCACCATCGAATCCCGGACGATTGGCGACAAAATCGAGTTGCTTGAGCATCTGAGAATCCCATCGAGAGACAATCAGGGGCTTGTTAGAATCGACGGTTCGGATCAGATTGAGGATACTCTGACGGGGTTCGTCGGTAATCGTCAGTTTCCCCTTGAAATCGCGATTGGAAACACTACCCGTTGCGTCGGAAATCGCTGCAATTGAGGAGGTAGTCGTCGATGTGTTTCGAGACGTCTTCTTGGCGATGTCTGCAGCATCCTCTTGATGGATAAAGACCCTTTTGTTTTGCGGGTCATAAAGTGATTTCAGTTCGATGATGACTGAGTCTTTGAGTTCCTCGACGAGGTCTGTAAGGATCTGCCCACGTTTGGAGAAGCTACCTGCCATTTTACGGAAACTGTCCACAGCATTTTCACCAGGAAGATTCATCAGCGAGTCACGTACCGCGTCAAGGCGACCATTGAGATCGACTGCGGAATTTTCGCTGAGACCCGCCGTTGTTTGCTGGGCCAGATCATTGCACCATTGGTTCCATCGATCGACCGAATCCCAAAGCGCTGACTCTTTGAGAGCCTCTTGAAATTCCACCGCATAAACATCTTCAGGGAGTGCATCTTTGAATTTCTTGAGTTGCGTCTCGTAATCCTTGAGAGAAGTGGCACCACGAATACCAGTCAGTCCTTCTTGTTTGCGTTCCATTTCGCGTTTTTGTTTACGGAACGAATCCCTCAAACTCGTCGCTCGCTGGTTGGTAAGATCGATCAGGCTATTTCCCTGCACGCGAGCTTTGGGGTATTTGTCGGCAAGGGACTTGATATCAAATAGGATTCCGTCCAATGCGGCATCTTCAACGGCTGCGACAGGCGTTTTCTTCAAGCCCTCGAGTCTATCCTCGAGAGCTTTTAAGTCTTGGCGAAGCAATTGAAGCTCATCGTCAGAGAGTTTCCGTTCGTAGTCTTCGAACCGAATCCGTATCGCTTTGATCTTCGCCTTCTCATCCTCTGTTTTGGCTAGCTTTTCAGCCGCTCCAATACTCTCCACAGAGAGTGCATCGGGAGTCTCTGCATCGGCGTCTGCGATCGCGCGTGCTGCTTGTTCGGATCGCTTCTGCTCAGCAGAAAGCTTTGAATCAAGGTTGGTTTTCAAACTGATGATTTCGGATGCTTTCGCAACCGACGGAGATTGCTCTAGGAGAGATTTATGAACCGTTTCTGCTTGAACCAAGTCCCCTTGGTCGATCAATTGCTGGAGTCTGGCGACGGATGCATCCACTGCGGCACGATAGTTCCGACTCCAGAGCCAGAAACCGACACCGGCAGCTAGAAGCAAGGCCGTTGCGACGATTCCAGTCAGCGCGAGTGTTTGCTTGCGCTTGACTTGTTGCTGAATTTCCCGAACTCGTGTTTTGTAACGCTGCTCGAGCAGAGGTTCGATGCCTAATTGCAGCCCAATTAGATCTCGATAGGCAGAATTGAGGTCAAACTCCGTCGAGCTTGCTTTTAAAAGGAGTGCCTCCAATTTGCCTTTGAGTCCCTCGTATTTCTTTTCCTGGGCGCGTTCTTGAATCCGATCCTGCACCCATTCAAGAGCAGGCGCTACTTCCTCGAGTAGCTCACCTGGAGGAGGCATTTTCATCTTGCCCAGTCCAGCCTTCCATTGATTGGCAAGCTCTAACGCGGACTGCTCGTCTCCGGCGGCAAAGGAGTTGTGCAGCGAATCGGCAAGCGTTTTCAGTTCGGATAGTTGCTTCGAATAGACACGTTGATTGGCAAGCTTATTCACCTTATCAAGAAGATCCGCAGGTGGCTTAACGATCCATTTGGGGAACGCAAGCTCATCCTTAAGGCTATGCAATTCTTTATCGGAATCCTCTTTCGAGGCGATCCGCTGAAAATCCGAGGCAAGCTGCGTAACTCGCACCGTCTCCCATGCTTGGATATCATCCAGCCAGACGGTGTTCATGGCATCGAGCTCAGCGATTTGGCGAAGCACTCGAAGTCGCCAACCTAGGGGAGCTTTGGCGATCGCCAGCCGACGATGTTGACGGAGCAATTCCTCCAAAGGTTGTTCCTCGAGCAGTGCTTCGTTGACTTGGGCAACGGCATCGGAATCGAGGTTTTCAGGGACATCGATTCCGTAGAACTGGAGGATTTCGATCCATTCCGCAAGTTCGGGGAATTCAAGTTCGGCGGCCGCATCGAGGAGGTTTGGGGCCATGCGAACTCGTTGAAGAGCTTCGCTCCGGAGTCCCTTGCGGATAAGTCCGATGCATTCGTTGAGCCGCTCATTGACTTTTGTGACGGCAGCAGAGTACTCGACCGCAAGCGGCTCGAGTCTTTCTTGGGTCAGCCCATTGGGCTGCTCCATCTGTTTGCGAATTTTTTGGGATATGGACATGGTGGAAATGGGATTACGTAACGATGAAATCTGCAGGCTTAATAAAAGGATACAGGGATCGGTAGATGAGTTTGCTGTATTATCAAGGGTTCCCTCCAGCATTATCGGTCGGGCGAATATGAAGAATAAGCGTCAAAGGTACTTTACAAATTAAACCTTTGTTTTTTGTGGGTATCTCTCCACTGTCTTCGGATCTACGATAAACATCCACTTGCAGGGGTGGCAATTCAACGCGTTCCCCAATATCTCTATATGCCACAGAACCAGCTTTCAATAACTCAATTTGCTGAAAAAGCGAATCAAAGCTATTGAGCAGAACCCTAATTCTCGCCTGATTGGAATCCCCACGAACCCATTCCGAAAACTGTTTTTCATTTCTGCATTTTTCAGCCAGCATTGCTGCTACCTTCGAGTCATCAGGGTTTGACGGCTTATTCCTCATGTCAAGCATTATGTTAACGACATTGCTTGGATACGCAGTGACCAGTTCGCCAAGCTGTTTGTAGGTCTGAAGATCATTGCACATTTTTTCAAGCATCTTATCGAATTTGCCGTCCAGAATGCTTTGTAATTTCCAAGACTGTAACTCATCAATCCGATTGTGAAGCGAGTCCAGCAACTTCACTTCGGCACCTTGCTTCGACAATGCTTCGAGTTGATCAAAGTTGTTTTTTGTCGTATTGAACGCTTTGGATGCCGTATTGATCGCTGAAATACAACTGCGTACTAATAGGATTTGTTGGTTTCTTTCCGCCTCGGCATACAGATCATCGAAATGGAAAGATTCAGATAGAGTCGAATCGTTCAGTTTCGCATAGTAATCCTTTAGGTTGGTAAGTGGGTTTGAGAATTCTAAATCCACACAATCTTCTTTGTTCTGATTGATTCGTATTTTAGCGACAATTTGGTTTACAATCGGGAATCTAGCATTCGAGACCGGCAGCGTGACATCTCTCCATTTGGCAGTGACAGAAAGATCGCGGATTTTTGATTGTAATGGAATCACGAAGCTACCACCTTTGAATGGAGGAAGGTTGCTTTCGATCGGGATCCATTCAATCTCAATGGTTTTTTTTACTTCGCTGAGGTATTTCATTGAATTTGGGCTTTGGTTTTTCAGCTCGACGGAAGCCACAATTTCAGCGCCAGGAAGACCGAATGGTATTTCTTTACCATTTATCCTGAATTGCCCTACTCGCAATTCAAAGTCATCACTAGTCGCTTCATTAATCAATGGTGCTTCTAAACTTGTAATTTTGAATCCAGCATATTGTAGTGTGGCAGTAACTTTTTCAGAATCTATGTCTCGTGGTATATCGATCGGTTCGTTTATGCTGCAAATCGAAAGTTCTTTTTCGCTGCCGTTAATGGCAGCCGTCAAGCGAACCTTCGCGTTATCCTTTATTTCTTTCAGCTTCTCGGATTCTTCCTCGGATATTGTTTTTTTCTTTAGTTCGACAGAGACGATAACCTTTCCGCCTTTTATCGCTATAGGAGTGATGTCGGGATATGATTGGCTTTTAATGTTGAGAATTAATTCTTCGGGGCTAATGGGTGGGGGTTTAGTACTGCTGGATTTTTGACCTTTATCTTGTTCCTTTTCCTTCTGCCCGAAAGCAGTTTCCGACTCCGGTTTTTCTAAGCCTGCTTCGGTTACCGAAATTTTTTCATTGTTTTTTTCGTGAGGGTCTTGAAGTTGTGACGTTCTATCAGTTGATGCAATTTTTTCATCTCGCTTGTGTTGATTCATTACTAAGTAGAAAAAGAATCCAAGAAATAAACAACACAACAGTGACGTTGCTGGAATGATCACAGGCAATCGCTTTGACCGAGTCCTTTTCCTTTCTGTATTTATATTAACCGTTGCTACCGACCTTCCACGACCGAAGGTTATAGACGGTGGTAAACCAGGTGACGATGTCTGAACCTGGAGTTCCGAATCATCTACCAGTTCATCCTGCCGTTCAACGGACTCCTCCTCCGGGGCAGTTCCCGCTGGTTCTTCAATTCCAGCGATTGCGATCGATGGTGGGCTGTTTGGACGTCCGCCGATGTAGTTGCCATCGCGTGCGGCCGATACGGCTTCGCTTGGTGGCGGTGGATCAAGTGGCTGTGTTAGATTGATCACCACACCCCTGGCACTTGCCATTCTCGCTTCGTCGCTGCCAGCAACGACACATCGAACCTTGCATTCAACATCTGGTGGTAGGTTCGTCACATAAGTGCCGAACGTAGCTTGCCAGCGCTTGGAAGGTGGTAACAGCGAGATCGATTCTTCGAGCATTCGCAGAAGCTGATCGGACTGGTCTTCTGAGAAAACGATAAAGATCGGCTTGGAGGACGTGTTCAACCAAGCACTTGCAACAACGCCAGCCCAACCGGCGTCGCCCGTGATAGATTCCCATAGTGAACACGGACTTGGTTCGACCGATAGAGCAGGAAAGGCGGGTGGTGTAGGGATGTTCGCACAGGTTCCGTTCCATTGAGACCGCATGAGCGATGGATCTGCTAGCAAGGTAGCAGGTCCGCACGGAGGCATCGGCGTATCGACGACAATGTGATGGGCTAGTTTGTTGGTGCGCTGACTGTAATCGAGCCCGTAGTCGGAGATTCGCGAGAGGATCGAAAGTGTACGACCGCCAACGGAAAGTCGCAGGTGGGAGTGGTTTACGGGGTTCTTCGTTGCATCGGGTGTTCCCGACGGATAAAGATGGCGATATCCGCTCAGCGATTCCAATTTCGTCGCGATGTTCAACGGCATCCCGACGGTGCTAAGCACCGTGCAGAAGCCGCGACTTCCTTGCTTGAGCCCCTGAGGTGCCGATGTATAAAGTAATTCAGCGTTCATGGCGTGAGACTCCGGGCTTTATTTTTTGCGGCTTGCAGTTCCGATCAGTCCCGAGCAACCTTGACTCAGTGCGTAAAGCATGGGGACTTCGACCCAATACGGATTCAGTGAATTTGGTCGCATGCCAAAAGCACCCGTTTGTGGATCGTGCTCAGGGGCACAACCAGTGGCGCTAACTGGAATGAAAAGCAGGTTCTTGGTAAATCCCTCAGCCGCAGCAACAATTTCTGGCGTTAATCGACGAAGCAGGTCACCAACTTGTTGGGAGACTTCCTGGATACGGTCACCGTCGAGTAAGTGGATCGAACTATTTCCAGCTTTGCGATAGGGTGGCTCGTTCGAAACGCTTGGTAGCAGTTCCTTCCAGCTATCCCATTTCGTGACGACGATGATCAACGGACGCTGATCCATTTGATCGTCCCTGAGGCCGGCATGCCGTCGAACTCTCTGAATGGCTTCTAAAAGGATCGTATCTTGTCGAGTGACACTTTCCCGCGCCAATCGAGCCGACCTGTTTTGCATTTGAGGATCTGCTGACTTTCCTTCGCAAGCCCGTCTGAAGCGGGTGTCTTGGGTGGGGTCGAACAAGAAAAACAGCGTTCGAGACAAAGCCAAGTGCCTAGTGACGGGTGCGGTGGATGAGTCGCTACCTGGTAAAAAGTGTTCACCTGCGTTGTCGTAGAGGCACATGACTCGGGATACCGAGTTGGATTTTGGGTGATTCGGATGCGCCGCCATCGGTTGTAGAGTAAACAGGAATGGTCGCGGATAGCTGACCACATGAGTTCCCATGTTGACACGATCATAAAGATCTCCATCGAGTTGGGTCTTGGCGATGGAGACCAATGCATTTGGATCCGGGTTTAGAAACTGCTGCTCCTCGTACTCATGAAGTCGAGCGTTGGAAACCGGGTCGGTATCGGTCATCGCGATCGAGAAACGACTCGGTAGTAGCTGTCGAAGTTGCCAGCTCATCGACGCAAGAAAATAGCTTTTGCCTGACGCTGGCGCGCCGAGAATTGAGAAGAACACCGGAGCTATCTGGTATAGAGGTCTTGCGATTTCCAAGTGACACGACGGGCAGGCAAGGCGAGTCGTCTTTTGCCCTTCGGGATCGATCGCTTCTCCGTCGTGTGTAAAGCGAGAAGGCAAGAACCGCATTGTCTGCTCGTCGCCTAGTCTCGGATCGCCGAAGAGATTGGGGTGATCCGTTGCGATCCAAAGCGATTCTTCTGGCGAAAAGTCGTGCCAGCAGTGCGGGCAGGTGATTCTACTTCGAATGGTGTAGGACGGAGTGTTTTCGAGCATGGCTAAAAAGCGGGTTGTCTAAGTCGATCCTCGCCAACTAAATCCGAGTTGGGCAAAAGAATCGAATGAGTGGAGACGTCTAGTCTAGCGAACAATGTCCGGTAGGGGAACATAGCGGCTGATCTCTATTTGCCTCGATGGCCACCGAGTTCAGGGATATTCGGTGGGGTGTATTTTGGAAGATCTGGGATTTCGTCGGACTCGATCGAGGCATAAGACCAAATTGCGTACAGAGATACAGTGAGCTTCATGAGTGCATGACGATTTCCGCTTGGTCTTTCTAGCTTTATCGTCGATTTGCTTGGTAAATCGCCTATACGTGTTAGGTCTTGGCCGAAATCGATTCTTGAACCACCGCGAGACCTGATCGTGTTTCTGAGATTGTCGTATGCATTCGGGTGGGAGCCATCAATAATACCAATCGGTACCTTCAAACGAAATCTTGTGCCTGCAGATGCCTCTCCCAGTTTCTCATAGGATGATGGCAGTATAATTTCATCTGGAAGATTTCCCAAGGTGAGCGACGTATCAGTGACCTTATAGTTGATTGCATAGCCGCTAGTGGATGCCTGGCTGTTCACTAACTCACAGTCCAACTCAATGTGCATCGACGGGGTTGCCGCAAAGCATTCTTCGATCGCAGCGTCGCGATGTTCGGCAGCTACTCTTTGACGCTGTAAATCCGTGGTCGCTCCATCGAATTTCGAGATGTAATCCGCTTGAATTCCAATGATTCGCTGTTCCATCTGCTCGATTCTTTCACGAGTAAGGATGGATGGGGCTGTATTGCTCGCATCCTCGTTCGCAGGCTTGCTAGATGGCTTCTTGGTAGTCGAATTAGAATCGCTTGATTTGGATCTTGGCGTGCTAACCGTGTTGCCCTCAGAGGGCGACTTCGAGGCTTTTCGTGGAAGAGATTCTTTGGGACCGCCGAGCATATTTTCCGTCGGTTTCGAAGGGCGGTTGGATTCTTTTGATTCCGATTCTCGAAGACGCTGAGCGTCAGTTTCAGTCTTGATGAATTCGTCCATTTCCTCCTTGATTGGATCGGAGGCTAGGCGAGACGAATTGATTTCTTCACGGTAAAGCTGGAAAACCGCCCGAGCCGACTCCTTTCGCTTGCTTGCATACTTGCCCGCAATTTCAGCGATGTTGATCAAAGACGCGGGGTTGTCTTTGTTGGAGAGAAAGTCATTGAGAGATCGATTGATTTCCTCAACTTTAGAGTAGTCCTTGTCCTTTAGAGCGATTTGAATCGCGTTGGACATCTCCTTAGCGACTTCATTGACCGCACTTGCCACGGCAAGCTTGTGTGCTTCCTTCGCTTCACGGAGCCCCTCGGCTTTGGCAAGCACGGCAACCGCCGAAAAACACGTAAGAAGCAGCAGGAAAAACTTTGTGGTGGGCATAACCAAAAGGACAACGGCTGTGGGGACATTAGCGAAACTGAGACACGATTGTAACGGACAAGCATTCGCAGAACAAGAAACTTAGCGTTCCAGATTGGCAGTGGGCAATTTGAAAAAAGTTTGGAGATTTTTGGAAGCTGTGACCAGATGTGTCACGGATGCTTGGACACTGGGGGACTTACTAGCTGGTTCGATGTGAACCGGTTTTCTTGATGTTTTCCTCGATTTCCTAGATGTGAGAGGCCCATGAGTAGCACCCCGAATTTCGACCGTCTGATCTGTCCAAGTTGTTCGGCAAAGTTTGTCTCGACCAAGACGGTCAAGCTTCCAGACAGCACATTGGTGAGTTGTGCGACTTGCAAGTCGAAGTTTTCACTGGCCCAGGGGCGTTTTAAAGACGACCGCGTCGCCGACCGCCAAGAGCCTGAGTCAGAACCCGAGTCGGAATCGATCGAACCGAGCAGTGATCTTGAGGATTTGCCTCCACCTTTGGACCTCCCCCCTTTTGGGGCCAACTCCTTGGAAGCAGGATCTAGCGTTAGCCATTTCGAGGGTGAAACGGCATTTTCGATGAGAACGGAACGGCTAGCTAAGGATGTGGTCGAAGCGGTTCGTCCGCGACTTGGGGAGATTCCATCGGATATTGCCGAGGTCCTCGATCCGAATGACATTGTCTACGCGAGCAATCCGTCGGGGACGGCGAAGGTGCTGATGCGGGTATTGCTGCTGATTATCTCGATCCCTTTTTTGGTGTTCATTCTGGTACAGTTGGTTTTTCTGGTGACAGGAAGTTTTTCGATTGGGCTTTTGATGATCATTTTTCTGGAGCTGATTGGTTTAGGGATCCCGTTTTTGCTACTGCATCTTGCGTGGAAGAACACGTTTTATGTGATCACACGAGACAAAATCGTTGTTCGTTCGGGGATCTTCAATCGGGCGATCAAGATCGCTTGGGTAAAAAACATCCAGGAGATTTCCATCAATTCCGGAGTCCTGGATCGCTGGTTGAATCTAAACACCATTCACTTTGCCACGGCCTCGAGCGGGCTTGGAGGTGTGCTCTTGGGCTGGATTCCCGGTTCATCGCTTGGTGGAATTCACTTTCGACATGTCGAACTGAAGAAGGTGCTTCGAGCGTTGAAAACGCTTGAGTTGTAGAAGTGTCCCGTTTCTATCAAAGCCGCAAGGTTAAAGAGAATAGCTAAAAATCGAATAACCCACTTTAGCGAACGCTTGCAAAAGTGCACGCAAAGTTCTAGTATTGCGATTCTTAGCTGTCGAACAAAATGGGTTGGAAGAGCTAGGTTGCAGGAGCTAGGTTGGAGGAGAGCGTGCTCACCAATTCAGAAAGCGGAAATCCAAACCAAGTTCAACATAGACCCGAGCGTTGATTACTTTTTCATTTGAATGACTACTGAGGAGAGAATGCACAAGGTACCACGCCCACTGGATCGCAACTTTTTGTTTTTCTTCGCGTTAAGCATCGGAATTTCAAGTGTCATGTTTGGCCAAAACACCAAGCAGGCGGACACATCCGAAGAAACCTCGAAACTTCCCGAGGTTCAACGGGACTGGACAGAGGCTGGCGAGCAAAAGCGAAAGATTCACGGTAGTTTGCTGAAAATCAATCCTCATAATGTCCTGATTCGAATTCCGAACAGCAACCAGGAGAAGCTGGTAAAGAAATCTCAGCTCTCAAAACTGGACTTGGATTTCCTAGAGATTTTGCCATCGGTTCACAGCGATGGCCAGCAGTATGAGCAAACAAAATCAATTTGGTACGCGATGCACCAAGGTACTTTTCCCAGCACCAAAGAAGTGAGAGAGTACCAAGTGCGGTTTCCGAAATCACCTTATGGACTTCTGCTTTCGGGGATCGCTACGGCTTGTACGACTCCCGACTATGAGATTGCTGAAGGGTATTTCGAGAAAGCCTACAAGGCTATTAGTTCTCGCGAAAAGATCCTTCCCGATCTGACGCCAGCGACATACGTCACGTGTTGTAACAACTATGCAATTGTGTTGTGGCGGCAGGGGCAAAGTAACCTCGCGGTGCGATTGCTCAGAGAAGCAGCTTCGATCGGGCCCAGGCCTCCCGAGTTGCTAATTCACAATGCGAAAATCATTGCTGCTGAGAATACGAATCGCGTCGAAAAGTTTCAGGTTTCCCAAAAAGCACTTCCCATGCTTGATGAATTGATTGCGTTAGCTTTCGAGAAGTCACCCGAGCGGCTTCGAGATGGATATATGCATTTTTCCTTGAATGTTGATGCGCCACCTCCGGTGACAGCCTTGGACGAGCTATTGAGATTGCATTCTGAAGGCCAATTTATGGTAAAAGAGCGATTCACCGAAGATCCAGTTTTTGCAGAATTGATGCTTAGCAAAAACTGCCCATACGAACCTTGGTGCACAAATTGTGGAGGACGAGGTGTATTTCGTTGCCCGAATCGTTGCAATCGTGGAGTTGTTTCGGTACCCGTTGCATCCCTTGAAGCTAGAGGAATACGTGGTGAGCCGATTTATGGAACTCGGTTTGTCGATAAACCGTGTCCAGTCTGTGATGGTAAAGGCGTTGGAGGGCGATGTGATAAATGCCATGGAACTGGTAAAAATGATTCTAGGAATTAGAAATAGTCGCAAAACTCTCAGGGATAAATTTTGGGGAATTACACGATCCGATGCCCCACAAACATCCCCACCTCGTGGGGTAGATTCGGGTCGATATTGTACGCATGCGTCTGGCCGAGGCAGTTGGCCAGTAAGAGATTGTCCTTGCGGCTGTGCCATTCGCCTCGGATCCAGCCAATGCGGTCCATTAGGCCGAGTGCCGATAGCTCGGAGATGATCAAGTACTCGGCTCCCTCGCAATCGAGCTTGAGCAGATCTACCTCGTCGATGCCGATGTCGGCCAGGATCTGCCAGAGGTCTTTGGGGGAGAGAGCATCGACTTGCAACCCAAAATCACTGTGCCGCGGTTGGAGCGATTCCCAGACTCCTGGGACATACTCGCTCACGCGGCTGTGGGATACCGGCGACGAGAGCATGCATCGACCACTCTCTTTGTTGATTGCCGCGTTGATTAGAGTGAGGTTCTCCTTGGGAATATGGGCGGTGTTTCGCACCAATAGCTCAAAGCTTTCCGGATGCGGCTCGACGGCCACGATCTTGGCGCTTGGCCAATACTGATGGCACATCACGGTAAAACTCCCCACATGGGCACCGATGTCCAGTATTGTTCGAACATTGTGGGGCCGAAGGACATCGATCTGGTACTCGTCTTGGAATACCGCATTTGCAAACTGAACACTGGCCGGCTCGATGAAGAAATCGCGACCATAGACTTGGTAGCAAGATGGAAACGACATAGTTTGGGCCTCACTTGATTAGGAATCTAGAAAAATAAGT
>Ga0315899_10005903_pt1 | contig 13184 bp, 11 predicted proteins | sample LakEriMetagenome_2_FD_203518 | JGI IMG/M metagenome (GOLD analysis project Ga0315899, IMG submission 203518) | Freshwater fungal communities from buoy surface, Lake Erie, Ohio, United States - Buoy 4 MA112 | ecosystem: Environmental > Aquatic > Freshwater > Lake | place: USA: Lake Erie, Ohio...
CCTTGATGTACTCGCTTACCCTGTATCTATACCGCCCCGGGAAAACATTGAGGATTGTGATTGTCTCCGGCCCTCCACCTGCAATGTAATATCATAGCATGTCAATTCGCTGATGCCGATACATTGGTCAACTATAAATTAAAAATTTAGTCCTTCTATAATTATTATTTCGCACTAAATAGCAATCATTAGCAGCACCATTACCATTGAAATCTAATGAAAATATACAGCAACGCTAAATACTGCCAAAGTGTTGGCGAAAACAGAGTTGAAAATCACGATGCGTGACAAAGTGCCAACAGACAGTATGAAAAGGAATGAAGGGACAGAACCGTTCTTGTCGTCTTTGTCGAGCTTAACTGTGTTTTTTAGGCACGCTGTGTTGGTGTAGCTGACTTCGCACGGCGGATCAGTCACATCTGCAGGCCTGTTATCAAATCCGTAGAGGGTGCGTATGAGATGGGGCCGACAAAGGAGACAAGGAGTCAGAAGTCAAGTGCAACCATCTTCAGTTTCCAGGCAATTCCTAATTTGCATGTAAAACGCTTGAAGAACTTACGGGACAATCAGCCGGCCAAGTCCTTGATCAAAGGCCCCCGCTAAAAATAAATAAAATAAAAATAAAAATAAAAAAACTTACGGGACGAGCATGTAACTGAAGAACTTACGGGACGAGCAGCCGTCCAAGTCCTTGATCAAAGGGTCCCGCTAAAAAAATAAAATATAAATAAAAAACTTACGGGACGAGCATGTAACTGTCCAAGTCCTTGATCAAAGGCCCCCACGTAATAACCACTCGTATGTTCCCATCCACAAGGAAGGGTGACATGATAAGGTCCAATGTTTGTTGTTGTGTCGTTACTTGGCAACCATCATCATAAAACGCCATCATACCCTCGCATAAAGCAACACAAGTGTAATCGCCTGGCACAATCCCGCTCAGGTCGTAAACTCCTTTTGTCAATGTCACCTGGGCGTTGGCAAACAACCTCAAATCAGCAATCCTCCTTTAAAAACAAAGCACGGCGTCCCACTCATTGTGGTCACAGTTTAGCCAAACACGTCACACATACCATGTGGTTGGTTAACCATAACACAAAAGAGACATTGCGATCCTACCTGTGTAATCAACTCGCTCTTCTTGAAGAGCATCAATCTTGTTTCCGTATTTATGGGCAGAGATTTTTTGACGAAACCTGGCCTCACAAGGAGCGCACGATATCAGCTGACGTCAGCATGTAATAGACAAAATCTCACAGTGCAGACACATCAAGCATGAGATCATACCGTTGTGGGTTGATTTTCCTGCCATGATCTTCTGGCCGTCAACCGCGTTCTCGGCAATTCCCTTCAAAAAGCCACCTCCTTTTCCCATACCTGACCCCTCGTCTCCTGTGGAACTGTCTCGCAAGATGGTCACTTGTCCACTAACTATGTAAGGTCGCGCGTTTACCGTCGGCGTCTTTGACGTAAAGTCAAAACGCCAGACCACTTCGTCCCCAACAACATCTGTCATGATTGTACTCACTCCGGGAAGTCCAGGCTTCTGAACTAGGATTTCCTTCCCGTTTATCGTGAGCTTCACAATATCATCTACCTCCTGGCCGTCCGCCTCAAGGGGGTAAAGTGATCCATACTTGTCCACGTCTCCGAAGATGCATGCCTTGTCGCCGCACGTGCACTCCTTCGGTTTGCACCCGCATTGTGTATGGTATTCGCATTTGTCACACGCCTTGCAATTTGCGCGGAGCTCGCCAGCTGTCTTTCCGCCTATGCGCGGGCAGATGTTGGTACACAAGGGGTTCACGACCTCCTCATTTTTGATGGTCATACCCTGTGCCTGATCGTAAGCCGGCCACCATACCATCAAGTGGACATTCCATTTGCCTCCTGGCAAAGGCAACTTTTTTCTGCCCTCGATGAAACCTGAGCCGCCCACGGCTCCTGTGTAGCGAGTTTCACCGCCAAAATTGTCAGAATGCTCGTAAGAATATTCATTTAAATTTTCTGACGACGATTTTTCCTTCCACCATTCGATGAAAAACGGCAGTGGCGTTCGATCAGCCACACAACGCGTTGAGTCTTTCACCGACCCAGCAGAGCATGAACCCTCTAATTTCAATGGTTCCTGACATGATTTCTTGCATTCAGCTTTCAGACCATCCTGGCAATAGAAACCTGCCGGGCATACCTCACAGGTTGTTGTATCGGTCCCAGATCCTTCTGCGCAGGTGCCCTTGAACTCCTCGCCATCGTCGCAAGCAGTTTTGCAGGGTTTGGCGACCCCTCCGGTGCAGAATGAGCCTGCAGGACACGGCACACATGTCGTGGTGTCTTGCGTGGATCCAGCGGCACAGAACCCTTGTAATACTTGTCCGTTAGGGCAACTCGTCGCGCAGTTTGTGGTCTTACCAGCTGCACAGAATGAGCCCGACGGGCATGGTGTGCAACGCGTTCCGTCCTCGGCAGAGCCAACAGCACACTCTCCTTCGAGGAATTTACCGTCCGGACACTCTGTCTTGCAAGGTTTGACCTCGCCATCGTTGCAAAAATTGCCGGCTGGGCATGGGTTGCATACAGCTGTGTTCTGTCCTGATCCCGCTGGGCAGGAACCGGTGAGGATCTGCCCATCAAAGCATGATGTAGTGCACGGTGCAGCGATGCCGTTCACGCACCACGACCCTTCCGGGCATGGCGTACAAGTCACGGTATCGGATGTGCTTCCTTCAGGGCACGACCCTCCTAGCTGCTTGCCGACCTCGCAAGTCGCCTTGCAGGGAATGGCTACCCCGTCCGTCGAGTACGATCCGGCAGGGGCGGGCACACACTTGATAACGTCACTCGCGGAGCCCGCAGAGCAGAATCCTTCAAGAACCTTACCAGCCTCGCAGGTTGCTTTGCATGGCGTGTCCTCTCCCGCGACGCAAAATACACCAGCTCGACAGGGCTTACACTCCGGATTCAGACTTGAGCCCTGTGGACAGGATCCATCGATCTTGTGACCATCCGGACAGTCAATTGTTGTCCTGCACGGGGTCGCCGTGCCATGGCGGCAGTAAGATCCCGGAGGACATGGATCACACGATGTTGTGTCGCTCCCGGATCCTGCAGCGCACTCCCCCACAAACTGCTGTCCCACTGCACAGGATTCTGCAGTTTTGCAAGGCGCTGCAATTCCATCAACACAAAAGGATCCAACAGGACACGGATCGCACGAAGTACCGTCCTGCCCTGAGCCCGCCGGACACTTGCCATTGAGCTGCTGACCAGCCGGACAGATTACTTTGCACGGGTTCTTTTTGCCATCGGCGCAGTAAAAACCATCGGGGCATTTTTCGCACGTTGTCTTGTCCTTCGACGATCCTGCCTCACAAGCCCCCGTCAAATACTCACCAGCCGCGCAGGTCGTCTTACACACTTCCACTTTCATATCTCTGCAGAAAGAACCGGCTGGGCATGGCTCACACTTGGAGATGGCCGTGGAAGATCCTTGTCCGCACTCTCCAACCAAACGCTGTCCATTCGGGCACGATGTGACACATTCTTGGGCTTGCCCATCTTTGCAAAAAGAACCTGCAGGACAAGGCACGCACTCCGTCTTGTCCGTCCTGGATCCAGCCCTACAGAAACCTTGTAGAAGCTGACCATCTGGACACGTCGATTTGCAGGATTCCACCTTGTTGTCCTTACAGAACTTGCCCGCTGGACACGGGCTACAGGTAGTCGTGTCCGAGACTGATCGCTCTGGACATTCGCCACCGAAAACCAAGCCATCATCGCACTGCGTCTGGCATTTGGTTGCAACACCATCCTTGCACCAATAACCTTTCGGGCAGATGTCGCACGAACTCGTGTCCTTAGAGGACCCTGCGGGACATCTTCCGTTCAAAACCTTTCCTTCCCAGCATCGGGTCTTACAGTCAAAGCGGGATGATACCCCCCCTCCCAGCGCTGTGCAGTAAGTATCCTCTGGGCAAAGTTCACATGTCGTCGTGTCTGCAGCAGAACCTCTTGGGCACTCCCCTGAAAGCTGTCTGCCATCGTCGCACCCTTTTCTGCACTCGTTCAGTTTCCCATCCCCGGGACAAAAGTAGCCAGATTTGCAGGTTCTACACTTTGTTGTATCCTCGGTAGAGCCCTTTCGACAGCGACCTTCAAGGTACTTGCCTGCCTCACAAGTGGTCGCGCACAAAATCTTTTTCCCGCCAAGACAATAATTTTCTTCTGGGCAGCGCATGCAGACCGTGACATCCCAAGCGGAACCAGCAGGACAACTTCCTGTCAACTCCTCGCCGTCCGCACACGTGGTTTTGCAAGGAATGGCTTTGCCCCCCTTGCAGTAATATCCCTCCGGACACTCTGAGCATTGGCTTGTGTCGCTTTTTGACCCGGCTGGGCACTCACCCGTGATGTACTTACCGTCCTCACAGCTTTGCCTGCACGGAATCGCAACCCCAACTTCACTGTAGGACCCAACGGGGCATGGCTCACAGGTTGTCACGTCAGTGCCGGATCCCCGTGCGCACTTGCCAGTCAAAACGAGACCAGCCTCGCACGATGTTTTGCATTGATGCGCCCTGCCATCTTGACAGTAGAATCCAGCTGGGCAACTAGCACACCGTGTGGTATCCGAGCTGGAGCCGACGGGACACGTGCCACGAAGTTCGAATCCAGGGTCGCAAGTGGTTCTGCATGGAATCGCCGTTCCGGTTTTACTGTACGATCCCGCCGGACATAGCTCACAAGTTGTCACGTCTGAGGAGGACCCGATGGGGCATGAACCAGTTAGAACTAAGCCCCCCGGACAAGTTGTTTTGCAAGGAATCTCCCCACCCCGTCGGCAGTACGAGCCAGCAGGACACGGATCACATGTGCTCTGATCGGCCAACGAACCAGCAATACATTTGCCGTTGAGCTTGTCCCCATCGTAGCACACGCACGAGATGCGCTCGAGCAGATTTGGATGTCTGTTCAGCATCTCTTTCGCCCGCATCAAAGCAAGATTCGTGTCCCTCTTGATGACCTTGAGCCTTTCCTGCAATTTATCCAGTCGAGTCTTCTCGGAGTCCCCCTTCCGCGTAATGAACTGCACTTGAGGCAATATATTGCTGCTGCCATCTAGTGTCTCCTGCACCCGGAGGCCAACACGCTCTCCACCCTCCTTGATTTCCTCCGGCGAAGCAAGGGTCTCGGTGGTATTGGATAGCTTCTCAATCTGTAAGGTAACATCTGCGAAAAGGCCAGCGAACTGTTGATCCATATTCTCCAGTGCTTGCGTTGTCTCTGCCAGCTGTCTCCTCAATTGATTGCGGAGAGCTATTGATGAATCCTTGAAATCTTTCATCTCCTGTATCCTGTCACCGACGACCTTGATGGAACTAAACATGCCTGCAATACCAGCCTGCTCTCTTGAGATCGTGGTATTGACTTTAACCATGAGCTCTTGATTGGCTTTTGACGACGTTTGCTTCCACTCCATTGCATCCTCTTGTATGGACGTCACCTGCTTGATCAACTCTGCAGACACTGCGTTGAAGTCGTCCCTTGCCTTGTCGAGGGTGGCATGCAAAATCTTCACCTCCTCTTCTTCAACCTCGACCGGCTTTAATTGTTTTTCTATTTCGTCATAACTGGACATGAATCCATCTGAATTGATGAAACCATCATTTGTGGTGATACTCCTGTTGAGCAAGTCGATCAGTTCCTGCAGTGCCACATTATCTTCAACCGATTTTTCTTGTGCAAGCTTCACGCTGTTGAAGTGAGTCTGCCATTTACCATACAGTTAGATTCGGTCTTGGATCAGTTCAACCTTTCCCATGCTCGTGTGCGCACAACAATTAAACATAGACAAAGCCATCCTTCAGGCACAGTGCGCATGTAAGCAAGGCACAGGCGAGACGCGCTTATTCACACCATTGCATCGTCGATCCTCGACTGGGTCCCGTCGTTCAAGGTCTTGATAACACCCTCGAGATCAAGAACGCTCTGGAGCTCCGGCTTCAAATTCTCCACAGCTTGCTTTATTTTTGTCATTTCAGAGTCCTCCAGGACCTTGAGAGCAGCGTGCGCCTCTTGCTCCTGCTGCATAGCACTTTGCACTATGGTAAGCGATTTGATCAACATCGAAAGTTGCGACTTCAGTTTTTCATACTGTTCCGTCAGTGCTAGCATCTGTTTGTCGTCCTCAAGATGATCGTCTTCTATGATCGTGTCCAGCGAATCCACACTGTCTGACACCTTGGCCGCCGTCTCGATGTCCTGCTTCAGATGCTGCTGTGAACCTTCGACCAAGGCTTCCATTTCCTTGATCTTCACACCCTCCGTTGCATCTTCTTGCACTGCCTGGCTGATTCGCACTTTGAGGTGCATCGCTTTTTCATAGTTGTCGTCCATGCGAAGGTGCTCATCGCTCTCATAATGTTTGAACAAATGCTGCAATTTGACGTTATCGTCCTGAAATTGCGTCAAGTTTGCGTCTATCCGCCCGCGAAGCCCCTTGATCCATTCATGAATGCGCTCCTTCTGTTCTTCCGTCTCTTGCTTGTAGCGCCTCACTTTCAAGTAATTCATTTCGCCATCTTCCTCCATGTCCTTTTTGACCAGGCGATCTTTGTACGCTTGCAACATTTCATCCCAATGGAGATCTTTGCCGTGCTCCATGATGATTTCCCACACCGCTGCTTTCGTCCTGTCCAAGTCATAATCCAACCCGCCCTGCAAACCGTACGTCACGTCTGCCGCACCCATAATTCGGCGTTCCGCCAGCGCTAGTCCCTCCTGCACGACACCCATGTGTTGTTGCGCCTCGCTTTCGAGTCTCGAAACATTTGCAAGCGTCCCATCCATCCACGCATACTGTGACTTTGTTGAAGCTTTCTCAAACTCGTATTTCTTGTCCTGCCAATCTTTGGCTTCATCTACAAGCAGCTCAAGGCGGCGCGCCTCCTCCCTTAGCTTGATCTGAGTCCACCTGCAGCCAAACATTCCTGGTCAAAGACAGGCAGTTCTACACACGCCCACGGGCGTGTAGCAACAGCAGCGCATGCCTCGGAGCATTACCGATGGTGAGGATACAGTGGCTGAGGATCGAACAGATTGTACTTCCAGTGCGGGAATGCAGTAATCTTTCCCTTCGGCTCGGGGGCAAGTTCAGTTACTCGCGCTGCGGTGCACAACGCAACCAGTTCAGAAACGTCCGTGTGGTAACACAGGGGCATACGGGCAAAGCTGCTGGCGTCAGCGCAGAGCGGACGCACCTTCTTGCACTTCCGGCGCAGAACTTGCCTCGTTCATCCGATGCAGGAGCTCTGCTCAAACGGCAATCCACACGGAATGTGTCAGACGCCAGACTCCAACGCGCCACATACGCGCCGCTGCCCCTGGCCCGGACGCTGTTGCAGAAGAGGCGCGGGAAACAGGCCAGGCACAAGGCACCTGGAGCTGACGCTGACAGGAGTACGCTCGGTTCCACCGGAGCGGAAAGGATCATGTTGGTTATGGCAAGGTCTGCTTCGTCGCCAGACGGAGGCGTGCTCACGAGCGTCAGGGTCGCGATGGCAACCGACGTGGCGAGCAAGCACGCAACTATGCCCCGTCGCATCCGGCTGCTTGCCAGCCCGGCATCTGCGGCCGCTCCCTGCGTATGGCCACTGGCAGGATTGTCGCTCGCGCGGCGGTGGGCTATGGCGCCGTATCCCGACCCCCCCCCGCACGCGCTGCTGTGCGCCGTCATTTGCGCGGCTCCCACACCCTAGGCGATGCGGGCCCGCTTCACTCTGCCATGTGGGCGAAACGCTCTCTCACTCGCAGTAGGAACCCCGACCGCGCAGTCGGAGGCGGCACACCCTCCATACAAAATCTAAATGTGGAATGATTGAGGGGAGGGAGGTGTTGTTACTGTGTATCGAAAAATGCCACTCGGGGGCTTGGAGCGTAGCCGCGGTGGCCAACTGCGGGGCTGTGTTTCGTCGGCTCGGCTTTGTGGCATTCGAGCGGAGTCGCCAGCACGCGCTTCGAGGAGCAGCGCCAGCTTCACCTGCCACAGAAACACAAGGCCACGGTCCAGGACTCCACCCTGCGCGTGGAGATGAACGACCTCGAAGAGCAAGCCGACAACGCCAAGGCCCGCGAGCTCTTCTGGAAGCCCCTCTCATGGCTCGGCGCAATCCGGCCCACAAGCGCCAACGATGCCTTCGACCCAGCGCTCTGGGAGACGTTTGTCTCCACGACGCTAGGTTTGGACCTAGCGCCATCCTTACCGCCCTCCCACGCCTCCAGAATAGCCCGCTTGCTAAGTGCGGAAGCAAAAAGTTCTGCATGGACTTTCACGGCGACCACCCGAGCACGTGCACAGCTCACTCAGGTGCAACCAAGGCGCACGACTGGATGGTGAGTGTCCTCGGGCCGTTGTTCCGCACCGCTGGACACGTCGTGCGCACACAACACGGAGTGACGGCAAGCGCAGGCCAACGGCGCGGCGATGTGGAGATTCGGAACTACCTCAGGGATCAAGCCGGGAGACGGAGCTTGGTCTTTGACCTCAGCATTGCCCACGACAGGTTTGGGTCAAGCAGCCACCCGCAACAAAACAGGTCACTCACACACCCTCAGGACATAGACGCGCCTCTGCGTGTTGCTGCGCAGCGGGATGTTACCCCGCATAAACATGTGGGGCGAATCGAGCATCATGACAGGTGTTTATGAACTCTGGTGCTCGTCTACTTTGCACATCGGATGGGGTTTGTGTGATCGTGTATATCTTGTTCTCGTCTGTAGGGACAGGTACGGTTTGGGGGGGGTGGTTCTTCTCTTAATTCTATTCTGGAATCGAATTTGGGCGGAGTAGGACCGGTGAGGGGTCTTCGGAGAGAGGAAGACGTGGGTGGTGTGAGGAGTGGGCCAGGAGCGGCTAGGACCATCCTACTTTTTCATATCATTAGTGCTAGGCCCTCGAAACAGCCTCGTATGGTGAGTACCTTCCTTAAGGTACACACGCGGCCTACGCTGGCGTATCCACTGCGGTGTAGAGGTTACTGAATCGAGTACCAATAAACAGCACTTATCACAATGACTGAAGGTCGGTAAGTACAACGCCTCTTCCGGGTGACACCGTTTCTGGGCGCTCGGGGCCCAGCATATGGCGGCAGCGAGTGCTACACCCCAGCTCTCCATTTTGCCTCGTGCCAGTGGCAACATACAAGAGTAGTAGTGCCCAGCCCGTCTCCTGTCCGCTCCAATCACCGACCCGCTCTCTCGAGGTTTCGGGATCCCAAACCGATCCCCTGAATCCCTGGTACAAAGGGCGGGCCGAGTTCCAATATTCGCCTGATCTCCTTAGAGGGAAAGGGACGTCGCACGTAGGATGAGACAAGGGTGACCTGCCATCCCGGGGGAAAAAACTACGGGGATCGAACCCCACCCGGCCCATGTGTTCCCCACGGCGGAACGCCTGCGGCGCTAGCCCCCTCCCCTCTCGGGATAACGCGCTCTTCTCAGAGCAGAGGCCTGGCATCATCGTCGTCGTCGTGTCGTGTACGAGAGAGAGAGAGAGAGAGAGAGAGAGAGAGAGAGAGAGAGAGAGAGAGAGAGAGAGAGAGAGAGAGAGAGAGAGAAGCTATAGAGAGAGAGAGACTCAGAGAGAGAGAGAGTTTATTATGAACGGCTAATTCCAGAACGGGCGGTCCAGGGCGTCGTCGCTCGGTGACAATCTCTGAATCACCATGCGTATATATCTAGTACAATACACGCAGGGCGAGGACTTTCCCCTGACTCTGTAAGCAGACTCGGCGGGTGGCATCGTCAGCCCTATTTCGCTACCGCCAGGAGACACGACTTGGCGCATAGCGAAAGGGGCGCGTGATACCGGGCTAACAAAATTCAAGGGGCTTCAGGCGCTGCAAGCGATGCACGCGATGGGGCCACGGTTCGTCACCCCCACCGCACGAGACAGCGGCTTTGGCAGCACCGGAAAGTGCAACCTGCTGAGTCGGTCTGTCCTGCCCAGTATTTACTACTTTTTCAATCCCGTTGCATGGCCCGCCTAACCGCGGTTCATCTCCCTCTCCCTCAAACCGCCCCCTCCCCACGCCCCTGCCTCTCCGAACCTCGCGGCCACGCAGGAGGGCGCGCTTTCCGCGCCAGCAGGTTGTAAATACAGAGCACACCAGACCGACTCATCTCCGCCCTCCTATCTCTTCCAAGGCGAAGAGCCGGGCCGCCGCCCCCTGCCGCCGCCGCCCCCAGGCCTCCTACGCTTTGCTCTAGAGTTGTCCAGTCGCATGAGATCAGACTCAATGTCTTGATAACCAAGATCCTGGGCCGGACCCCCGCCCTCTCCTTCACCCCTCCTCCCTCCGCCCTCTCCTCCCCAAGCGCCCCAAGGGACGGCCCCGCGCCCGCTTCCAGCCCCGCGCCCGCTTCCAGTCAGCCGCGCGTGCTGGTCCACGTGCATGCGCAGGGTGCCGCGGCGGGAGGACTTCCCGCCCACTGCGCTGCCGCCGCGCTCTTGCCGCACCCTGCCCTGCCCTGGACCCCAAGACCTGTTTCTGTCCCAGTTTTCCAGACCCTGCCTCCCCTCTACATCCCTCCCAGCACCCCGCACCGATCCCTTCCCCGGGCTGCTCACCGAGCTGCTCCATGATGCGCTCCTTTGTACGCTCCCTTGATCAGTCGACCAGTCGTCTGTCTGAAGCTGTGATCCGTAGGCTTTCATGCCCCTACGCGTAGGCTGCTCACCCCCTTCAGCTTCATCACCCGGCGCCCACCACGGAAGCCCGTCCTTCACCCGCCCCCTCCCCCTACCGTATTCCCCGCCGCCGCGGCCCCGACTCGGATTCCCCCTGTCATTGTAGTTCTTCTTGGTGACCCAGGGAACCCCTTTTGGACGCCAATTCCGCTCGCTCGACGAGAGGCTGCGCTCAGGGCCCCCGCCGCGACTCGCCTGGCGTTGATTTTCATCACCCCGCACGTACACTCTCCCGTCATTGCTATCCGCCCTCTCCTCGCCGCGCACACGCGCGCTGAAAGACTGGTCCCGAAAGTCTCGCCGCGCTGTGCTCCTCCTCCCGCGCGCCGTCTGAGCGCCAGCAACACCCATACCAACCTCACCCCCGTCCGATCGTCTGCCCCTGGCCTTTCTATGCTCCCCTGAGTCACTGTCCCGTCGAGTGTTCCCGAGCCTCGACTTGGCCCCTGCCTCGTCCACTCTGCCCCGTTCACTCAGAGCCCAGCTGCCTGCGGATCGACCCATTGCAGTGTCCGAGTCCTTCCTCACTGCAGCAACCCTCTCTCCATCACCCCTTCGCCTAAGCCGCGGAGCTGCCACAATCCCCTTCTGGCTGGCAGTCTCCGCACGGCCCCGGGCATCCGGCCCGCCGATTGCTTGGTTGACCACAGGCGGCCAAACTAGGGCGTCATCTTCTGCCGTTTGCAAAACGGGCCGTTTGCCATCCTCTGCTGGGGCTGTCCTGCCCGTGGAAAACCACCTCGACTGTGCGGCTGCAGTCGAGGGCCGCGGCTGCCCCGGGCAGCCGAGGATGGCGAGAGCGGGGGCGAGGCGCGCAGGGTTTCGTGCCTCGAAGTCGACCCTTGTATATGCACCTCGCTGCCACACTGTCTCCTGCAGCTGCGCGGCCGGCAGCCATACGCCGCCGGGGGGCATCTGCGTAGGCAATCCCCGCGGCCACCGCGCTCCGGCCGCCCTAAGCGCGCCAGGCACGAATGAGAGCAGAGCCCTCATAATGCGGCGGCACACTTGAGCAGGGATTTCAGGGTGAGACGAGGGGGCGTATTAACAATTGTGTATCTTTCCCATAATCACCATGAGCCTGTCTGACCATGAGCATGTCACTCTTGCGTGATGATTCCGGTTCTGCTTGTGGCTGCAACAGCACTTGTGTTGCCGGGCGAGGGCTTCAGCTCCGTGGTGCGAGCCGGCACGTGGACACCTTGCCCGTACATTCCGTTTTTTCCTCATCTTTCAATCCACCTTGCCCAGTCCCCGTGGCGGGGAAACCGAGCACCAAGGGCCCTTGGCGGGCAGAGGAGGGCGCATAGAAGGGGCTACGCGGCGGGGGCAGTGAGGTTGGAGGGAAATCTCGATGGTCGGGGATGGGAGGCAGGCGGAGACACGCAAAATGCGCTTGATGAGGTCAGTTTTTTGCTTTGTCCCGGCGTGAAATCAAGCCAGTTTCGACCGGCAGCGGCATGCATCCCTGGCACGCTAAGTCAGTCCACAGCGTGAGAGAATGGTGGTGGTCTGTTTACACGCGTGTGCGCGCGCACACGCACGCACAGGGATACAACATGCTCAGAAGAGGCTTGCCCGATCTTGCCATTGATTCAGCGCGCACAGCGCGCGCATACATCCAGGTGCTCTCCTCGCCTACTTGATGATGCTCGGAGGCAGATACGGAGAAGGCGATAGAGATAGAAGGAGGGAGGGAGGGAGGGAGGGGGGCAGAGAGAGCAGGGTTAGGGAGGATAGGGCCAAAATGTTTTCGTGTGCGCTCAACAAGTGTCTCTGTGTGTCTGTATGTGAGTCGATGTCTGTGTCTGTCTCTGTGGCTTTTGCTGTGTCCGTCTGCATGTCGCGCAGGAATGATCGTGACGCAAAAGTTTATGAGTCTTGTGTGTGTGGATGGGTGTAGGTGTGTCTCGTGCGTGTGGGTGTGCTTGCTCGGGTGCAAGCTGCAGAGAAAAACAAAAACACACACATAAACAAACAGGCGGAAATGATTCCGCCAGTGAACACGGACCCCGCGGATGTTTTGGAAGTGAAGGCCGAACTTGTCCAGAGCCTCTACAGGGTATTCTTCTTTCTGTCTGTCTCTCTCTCTCACACACACTGCCTTTCGCTCGCTCGCTCGCTCGCTCACGCGCTCTGCGACTCTGTCCTCTTAATCTTTCTTGATTGTGCAATGCAAGCATGGGCGCTCGGGTTGGACACGTACTAACACACAAAAGAGACCTACTAACACACAAAAGAGACCTACTAACACACAAAAGAGACCTACTAACACGCAAAAGAGACCTACTAACACACAAAAGAGACCTACTAACACACAACCGCTCTGGTTGGACACGCATAAACCTACACACGCATTCTCTTTCTCTCTCTCTCTCTCTCTCTCTCTCTCTCTCTCTCTCTCTGTCTCTCTCTCTCTCTGTAGGCCTCTGCCACA
>Ga0315899_10005904_pt1 | contig 13183 bp, 6 predicted proteins | sample LakEriMetagenome_2_FD_203518 | JGI IMG/M metagenome (GOLD analysis project Ga0315899, IMG submission 203518) | Freshwater fungal communities from buoy surface, Lake Erie, Ohio, United States - Buoy 4 MA112 | ecosystem: Environmental > Aquatic > Freshwater > Lake | place: USA: Lake Erie, Ohio...
CTTGAATCCAGGCCCATCGCTGGAGGGCGGTTTGGAGGAGTTGCGCGAGCTGCGGCCGATCCGCTCCCGCAGGCTCGCCAACTCGGTGGCCAAGGCGGTGAGTTGGACGCGGAGTTCGTCGTTCTCCCGCCTAAGAGCCTGAATCTCCTCCTGCTGAGCCAGGATCAACTGGCGGGCACCAGCCGGCCACGACGACCAGTCCGCTTCTGGAATCCCGGCTGGAGGTGTGCTCATCACAGGGTGTCTCTACCTGAGATGCAATCGGGGATCAAGCCGTCATCAAGGGTTCAGCAGGGCTGATGTTCATGCTGAGCCATCCCACCCTCTGAACGCATACAACCAATGCAGAAACAGGATTGAATCGGCTATGCGTTTCAATCTCCTTGTAACAAGCAGTAATATCACTTGAAAGATCAACGAAGACGAGTGGGTGCCCAGGATAGGGAATGCAGTTCATGACCGTAGTAGCTCTGCGCTCGACTCCCTCGCCATCCTGTAGCAAGTTGCTATAAAAGAGGTTGTTACATATGGAAGAGATCGACGGATGCATCCGATACTGCATCTTCAACAGTGAAATACGATCATCTACTTCATTCTGCCCGGAGGCGCGAGCAACTCCAGCCTCTTCGAAGATATCTCTATTGAGCCACCTTGCAACCAAAGCTTCATCTGATTGGCATATGGGTCCTAATTGGCGAGAATCGCCAAAAATCGCAATCCGCTTTGACGCGAGTGTTGCCGCATATGCACAATGAGGAATGTATGCCATGCTTGCCTCGTCAATCACAACTGCATCGAAATTGCGAGCATAGATTTCTTCGGCTATGGTCGACTTCGATAGAGTGCAACCAACGACAACCGCACTGCGGACTAAATCTGACTCAATCTTGCGTATCTCTAGCTTAAGTGGTGACAAGAGTTCGCGTATCTCGGCGACCCTATTCTGAATCACTTGCTTTTGGCGAGCACTAAGGTCTGCGTCTCGAGAACGTCTGACCAACTTAGATTTTTCTTTCTCAAGATTTTCAATACTTGATGCCAGCTGCGGATGCTGCTTCCGTGCAATGCCGCGCACGTTAATAAGTGGATACTGTTGATATGTATCTCCGCTTCCAAAGCCAAAACGGATAACCAATCCCTCATTGTAGTAGCTGCTGGCTTGAAGATGCTTGGCAAGACTCAGCATCGCAGTGTCTACCGCTGTATTGCTGTGTGCAAGTAACAACACGCTTTCGCCTTCATTGACTAGCCCTGCTATCGCCAGTCCGAGAGTGGATGTTTTCCCGGTGCCAGGAGGACCCCAGACAAAGGAAACTGATTGAGACATGATCGCCTCAATCGCAGACCGCTGATGTTGATTGATATCTGTTGATAAGCCGAGATGTCCGTGAATAATGGAAATGTTCTGCTTGGTACGTCTGTGTGCCTGAGATAGTACCTCTCTTTCGCCGCGCAAAAGTGAGAGCGCTAGTCTTCTGTTGGCCTCGTCGGCAGATGTTGCGGAGTTGAGTCTTTCCTGAAGTTTCTCCAGCAAGAACCACGGTTCTGTGGTTATCCTTGCTTGGGCAACGGTGTCTCCAATGCTCCTATCGATTGCTAGGAGTAAATCAAATCCCTCGGACGTGATCAGAATCCCTGGGTAGCGAGCCTGCTGATAGATGATATCGACGGGGGTGTCATCAGGAAGTTTGATCTCAGAATCTAAATTAAAGGTATAAAGATGCTTCCCATTTCGAATGCCAAGCCTGCGGCCATCAGTAACTGCTGTTGTTTGGCCTCCCTGTTTGCGTAGTTGCTTTATCTCGCCATCCAGCGCCAAATGAAACTTGCGCTGATAGTCGCCAAATGCACCGTGACCCGAATCATGCATTGCTAACAGTGGTTAAGATGCATGGATCAGTGAGGGCAAAATTACCTGGGAGAGTTCTAGATATTGGCATCAGGCTCATGGCTCCAGCCCTGAGTCGATTCATCCGCATTCGCCTTATATGCGTTGCGGATGGCCTTCATGGCCTGCTCCTGGGTGACGGGGTGACCGTGGACAAAGCCAAGAGCGCCCAGCAAGCCTGTTCGTGCTCTGCCGGCTTTCTTCATGGAGCTCTGCAGATTGTGCTCACCTGTTCTGATGCCAAATTCACCCAAGAACCACAACAAGCCATACATTTCTTCATCGGAAAGGTTGGCGGCCCAGCGGGTGTATTTGCCAAGGCTCAGGCGCCTTCGATCGAGAATGAGTTGTTCTGAGTTTTCCATGATGCTGTCGGCCTGTCCGTTTGCGTGGAATGGATGGGTCAATACAACCCAGGCTTGTGAACCTTCAGCGCCGCCGAGTTCTCAAGCACGATCCGGGCCGTCTGCTCGTCGATGCCGCCGGGGGCGTTGACCTGCACCTCCAGGGTCATCTCGATCTGAACTCCGGGCAGGGCCTGGAGGTGGGACATGACCTCCTCCACGAAGGCGCTCATCTGCAGGCTGGCCCTGGTGGGATCGAGTTTCACAGAAGCCACGTAGCTCGTGGGCAGCTGGGCTTTGGGTGGAACGGGCGGTTGTGGCGGAGGCGGTGGTGCAACCCCACCAGGCCCCGTTGATCCCGTTCCTTCATTTGTGTACGGCTTCTGTGTGCCCTTGTCTTCACTGGCACCTGGGCCAGGTGGCGGCGGATCCATCGGCTTGGCTCGATCCGCTTCGATCTGAGCCAGGGCCACCTCATCTTTGACGATGTAGCCGGTGAGGCTGCTGGGCTGAGTGCTGGATGCCTGCTGCGGCCTCAGGCCGCTGTAGCGGCCGCTGGCCTCATCGAAGCCATCGGCCAGATGGAAGGTGCTCTCACCACTGAGGGCAGCAGAGGGGTTGATCAATGCGTCGAGGATCACCTGATCGGTGCTCACCCTCGGCAGATATAGGTACTTGCGGCACCAGTCGACCAGATCACGCACGCGGACGTGGGGCTTTTCCACCCAGAGGAAGCGGTTGAGGTCGTCGCGGATGCGGCGGGCACCGAGCGAACGGAACAGCAGGTCTTCCTGCTCGCACTTCTCACTGCTGCGCTGGCCGAGGCTGCCCTTGCCACTGCTGAGCTTCTTCTCATCCCACTGTGGACCATTGGGGCCTGGGGCCTGCTGGTAGGGGATCAGGAGGTGGCACCAGGTTTCAGGGATGCGGCTGGCGACGGCTGTGGTGGCTTCCTCCACTTTCTTGATCGCCTGCTCCTTCTGGGCCACGCTGAGATTCAGCTCCAGGGCGTTGTCGGTGATGCGCTGCCAGGCGCGGCGATCGGCCAGGGCCTGGAACAGGTTTTCGATGGTGTCTTCATCGGGGGCAAGGAACACCAGGGTGTTGGCGTACTGCCGTGGGCTGTTGCCCTTGCTCTGTAGACAGGCAGTAGCCCACTGGCGCGCCGCACTGAACTCCACCCCCTTGCGGTGGGTGTGCTCCGCCGCCAAGAGCACCAACCGGGTGGAGGGCTCATCGGGCACGGCGCTGCCATCGACGGGAGCAGCATGGAGGCCCGCGAATTCACCACGGCTGCTCGCCTCCTTGGCCAGACGGGTGTTGAGCTCAGCGTTCAGCTCCTGGCGCTGGCGTAGGTAGCTCTCGCGGTAGTCCTCAGCGGTGCGGTTGAGGTTGGGACGGGTATCGATCCAGTAGCGGTCGCCGTCCTGCTGAATGAAGCGGCCGCGATCGCCGAGTCGGCGTAGGGCATCCCCGAAGGTGGCGATCGGCTCACCGGGCATCACGCAGGCCAGCTTGACCCGCTGATCGCCGATGCCGGGCCGCTCGGTTTCCGCATCGGGTGCGGTGCCGATGTAGAGGCTGCGGGCAACGCGCTTGCAGGCACTTACTCGCCCGAAATTGGGGTTCTCGCTATCGAGGCGGGCGGGGGTGGAATCTGGTCCATCCACGTCCTGGGAAATGATCGGCTCCCACTGGTTGTCGAGATAGCGCAGCAGCTCGTTTTTGACATCGGCATCGTCGATCGGAACCGAGCTGGGCATGATCAACAGGTCTTTGCTGTTGCCGTTCCAGAGCCCTTCGATGGTTTTGGCCAGCAGTCGCAACACGCCACGGGTGCGCTGGAAGCGATCGAGGGTGCTCCAGTCGTCGTAGAGCCGCTTGAACAGCTCCGGGTGAATCGGGTAGGCGGCGGTGAGTAGATCGCGGTAGCCGGGTTCGCGGGTTTCGGAGGGGAACTCGTTTTTGTTGTTGGCATATTGGTCGCTGAAGGCCCTCACCACCGCATCGCGGGCGGCTCCACCTTCGTTGGCGGTGATGGTGTCGAACAACCGGCGGCGCACGATCTCAAAGCCCTCATTGCCGCTGGCGGGACGCCATTCGTAGGCGATGCGGTTGACCACATTGCGCAGACCATCGAGGGCTTTTTCACCATCGCTACCGCCGATCTCATTGGTGCTCTGGGGCACGGAGATCAGCAGCAGCACATTGGGCACCTGCTTGGCCGCTTCTGTGAGCGCCTGCGCGAAGGACACCTGGGAATCAAATGTGCCGGCGGGGAGGTTGGGATTGCTGACCAGGTTGCGGGCATAGGCCACCCACTCATCCACCAGGATCAGGCAGGGCGCAGTGGAGCTGAACAGAGCAGCCAGATCCTGGGCGCCTGGGGCAACGCGCTGCTGATCGCTGTTGGCGATGCGGGCATAGCCTTCGGCACCGCCCAACTGATAGGCCAGCTCACCCCAGAGGGTGTTGACCACGGTGCCATCCGGCTTGGTGCTTGCTTCTGCCGGACTGAAGGCCGTGCCCACCAGCACGGCCCGTGAGGCCTTGGGCACCGAATGGATGCCCACTTCTTTGCAAACCTCATCGAGCCCGGGAAGGCTGGCCAGGGGAGTGCCGGAGCAGAGGTGGTAAAGCGAGAGCATCGAGTGGGTTTTGCCGCCACCGAAGTTGGTCTGCAGCTCGATCACCGGATCGCCGCCCTGGCCATTGAGCCGCTGCAGGGAGCGACGCAACAGGTCGCGCATGCCGGAGGTGATGAAGGTGCGGCGGTAGAACTCGATCGGATCGGTGTATTCGGGGGTCCCGAGCCCGCGACGCACCTGGTCGAGGTCGGCGGCGAACTCGGCCTGCTGGTATTTGCCGGAGATCACATCCGGGTGGGGGGTGATCACCTCGCGCCAGGGAACGAGACCTGCTTTGGTTTGGCTTTCGGTGGTGGCCTGATAGCGGGTGCGGTTGCGGGCGCGCTCAGAGAACACCACCTGCTGCAGCTCTTCCCGTAGGCCGCGGATCGCTTCTGCCTGCTCGGGGGCGCTGATATTGCGGCAGAGACGAACGGCGGTGTCGAGGTAGCGGTCGACGTCGTCGGAGGAGAAGGGTTCGGAATGGGCCCACTTGTTGCGGGCTTCCTTGAGCTCACTCACATAGGCCCGATCCGATTGGCTGAGCAACCTCTTGAAGACCGCCCCCCAGTGCTCCATGAACAGGCCCAGTAGCACCGAGACGTCTTGCAGGTTGCTGGCCTGGGGCGTCAGGTTGTCTTGCCAGTTGGTGCCGAGGCCCTGGTAGAGCTCACGGCTGAGGTAGGGCAGCAGGCCATCCCGGAGCTGATCCAGGGCCTTGCCGATGCGGTCGCGGTTGGAGAGAGCCATGGTATGTGGATCAGATCAGGGTGGTCTGGCGAGGTGCAAACGAGCTGGTGGAGGAAGCCGATGCAAGGCGCTCCAGCTCAGGCCAGGCAATCACCAGGCCGTTGTAGGAGCGGGCCTCTTCTGCTTGTTTCTTCTTCTCGCAGTGGTTGTAGAGGCGATAGGCAAGGGCACGGCAGTTGGCGGCGAGATCACCGCGCCCGGAGACATTCTTGAGCTGAAGCAGTAGATCGGCAGCGGCACCCTCTCCGCTCGCTTCCAGACGCTTGATCAAGTGCTGAGTAGCCTCCCAGACGCAAAGGCGACGATCGGTGGTGGGGTCCCATTCGTCTGGAAGTTGGGCGCGCTGGTAGAGGTGCACTTTGCCAGCTACGGAGGAAAGGATTCCAGCTTCTGCAACCCCATCAACGGAGAGATTGCGGGCAATGGCTAAGCCTTCTGCGTCCCCGTAGGGGCGTTCTTCATAGCCATAACTTTCAAAGAAAGTGAGGGCAAAGCGGCTGTCAGAATCAAGCTCACCTTCATCCTGTGAGAGGTACTCGTCGAGGGCCGCATTGATCTCGATCAGTGCTTCCCGCACACTCATGAGGCTGTCGTCGGGGTTGAGCACGGCTCTGGCGCTACTGAAGATCGCCATGCCAGGACCAATCGCTGCCTGTGCGACGTCAACAGGGGCGATATTGGCGTGCTCTAGCTCTCTAATGGACAGAGGCAACGCATTCTTGAGCTCATCACGGAACTGCTTGCGCGAGAGACTTTTTGCATCTGAATCACGCAGCCTGCAGACGAGGACAATGCTTGAGGCCAGAGCATTTGTTCCAATGCCTATAGAACGAGCTTCGCGCTCTGTCCTCATTGGCCAAGTCCCTGTAATGCACAGCCCAGAATTAATTATTGACCCCAAGAAAATCTCCCAGCCCGTGCTGGCGATTCCTCCTCCTTTCTTTTTCTCCGACTGCTTAAACGCATAGTAAATTGTTATCGGATAGGCAGAGTGGGCAATGGCGGATATGCCGCGCATCGCCTCTACCATGCCATCCAAGAAGAATTTTTCAGCATTTTTCTTGCCGCCATGCCTGTAAGGAGTGGCCACAAGCTCAGATGACTTGGGAGACGCAATGGAACCCAAGGCATCACCAAAGATGCTCTTTAGAGGCAGGCGCAACCATTGATAAAAGAAATCAGACAAATCTGCATAGCCTATATTATCGTAGTAGGGAGGATCCGTTGACACGACGACCTGTTCCTTGACAACCTCTCGAATGCTCTGGCAGGGACTTAAGATTACCTTTCCCTTTCTAGAGACAGGAAGGTTCTCTATGCTTTTTGCTATAATCTCTCCAAATGCCTCAAAGCTAACCCCTCCCGCAAAGGGGTTCGCCTCTGGGTAATCCCATGTCATGGGTATCGCATTCTTGGCAAATAGATGACCAATGTTTTGGTTTGTTGGATTCCATGTGCTACAAGTTGTATGATAGTCCGACATCTTTCCGATTAGCAATGCTAAATAGAGCGATATAATGTCGGCATAGGCAGTAGCACCTGTTCCAGCGCTGTCAAATCCCACGGAATCATTTGCGAGTCCAGACTCGATGGCATCATTAATTACCTTCTTGCGAATTTCGCATATTAGATTCGACGCTGTGAGCAGGAGAAGCTTCTGCCTTTCTGTAAACAAATCGGAAAAATGCTTGATTCCGTAAAGGGGAGGAGAGAACCACCTCGGATTGTCGGGCATTTCTAAGCTTGAACTATAAGCAAGAGGCTCGATAGTACATTCTTGAGCAGGTAAAAGATTCTTGGCTGGTAAAAATATCTTTTTTTTGCCAGCTACTGCCTGAACACCAATGAGAACACTTCGCATTCGGCCTTCCGTTGCTTCCTTGTAGATGTACTCTGGACTTATCGGAGCCCCGGATAAGATGCACTGGAAAGAAGCTCCTCTGCCGCGCTTAGTGCCATTCTTGTAATACTGAATGTCGTTTGATATTTCCGAGACGATACGCAGCTCCCAGTGGCCATTGCAGGAACTCACCACTGATGGTTCAAGATAGGCTTCTGCTCCTTTTTTATTGCTAAGAACAAATGATGAAATCAATGGAACATGCATGCCAGAGAATGCTGGATCCGGACTCTCAACAGTCCTAGCCCAAAGATAAGTGCTTACGGGAAGAGCTAGCGACCCAGAGTCCAACCCTTCCCCCATGAAAGCCAAGGGGTAGTAGTCCTGAAGTGATTCCTTCACGACTTTTCCCAGCTCTTTGGAGTAGTACCTCACATCATCTGCAATTGACTTAAGATTATGGTTCTTACCTTGCACTTCGATTGCTATTCTGCCTTGCGATGAAGATCTCTTTCTTGAAATCGGACTTGAGAGATTAAAGCGCGATGGCCCTTCAATCTTTGCAATATTGATCAGATAGGGGACTGGGTTTAGATCCGCCGCAATTGGGTCCATCCCAAGCCTCTTTGCCTCCAAAGGGATGGCGCCGCCCCCCGAGAATGGATCCAACAGTTTTGGCGGGCAGGCTATGTCTGTCGAAGTGGATTCAGGATTATCACGACAAAACCTTTCCCAAGACCGCAGAATTTCTCGATTGGCCGCAAGAAAAGCTCTCTCGTCATTTATTTTATCCCAATCTAGTATGTCGACAATAATATCGAAGAGTCTTTTCCGTTCAACTTCGGCCGCCTCGGGCGTAGGGAATTCCTCTGGTATATCCGAAGGATCGTCTACGCACTGACAAAATATGACCGCTCTCGCTACGGGGAGGGGGCGTGGGGCAAACCAAATATGAATGCTTCGTGGATGTCCTTTGAGAAACGGGTTGCGTTTCTCCTGATCTGCTGCTGCATTGATCGCCTCCAAAGGGATGGCGACCTCGATCAGTTTTTTACGGCTTTTGACGGGATGCTCACTCATGGAAGTCAGTGGGGGGTGCGGCCAGCTGCCAGCAGTTGTGGGAGGTTCTTGGTGATCTGCGTGTCGCCAAAGCCCGGCAGGCCCCAGTCGACGCCGCTCACATACACCGGTGGTGAGGCCCGATCGTCATCCACGCTCACCAGCGCCAGACGGAAGCGATGGGGGGCGTTACGGCCTGTGTTCACCTCATTGATCGTGAGCGTGACCGAGTCGGCCCCATCCACCCGGCCCTTCACCTCGATGAAGAACAGGTTCCCCTGGGCATCGATCGATTCGATGTCGTAACCCAGGCCGCGCTGGGCGCTCACGTCCTTGGGCATGCGGCCCAGGGCTTTCTCCGCCTCGAACACGGCGTTCATGGCCAGCAGCTCCACCCGTTTGCGGGCTGCTGCATCCACGCCCTCAGGTTCAGCCTCGCCTTGCAGCGTCAACAAGAATCCGGCCGGGATCACCAGGGCACCGCCCTTGAGGGTGGGCACCTTGGCGGTGATCTGGGCCTCTGCCTCCAGCTGCACCATCCGCTTCTCCAGCCGGTTCAGCAGCACCTCGGCGCGATCCTTTGCCACCTTGGCCGGCAGCCGCACCTGCTTGCCGGCCTGCTCCTGGAGTTGCAGTTCGGCGTAGCGGCGGCTCCAGTGGTTGATCTCTCTCTGCATGCGCGCCTGGATTTCACGCCTGGCCTTGGCGATCCGCTCCAGACGCTCGGCCTTCACCTCCTCCAGGTGTTGAGGCACCAGGGTGGTCATGGCGTGCTGGAGCACCACCGCATCCCAGTCCTGCGCCAGCCAGCTCTCCTGCAGCAGGGGAGTCACCAGCGATTGCTCGGCCTCCTTCAAGGGCCGGTAGTCGAGATACGGGGCCGATCCGGCGGGGTTCACGTCCCCGCTGCGGCTGATCTCCAGGAATTGCAGCCGGTTGGAGATCAACTGCTGCTGGCCTGACCGCGTCTTGCGGCCATCCTGCAGGCCGTGCTCCAGGCAGAAGAGCAGCCGGGGCTCGCTGCCCAGGTCGCGTTCATCCACCAGCACCGCCCCCTGGCCCAGCACCGCGCCATCGCGCTCTGTCACCAGCGAGATGCAGGCCTCCAGCAGCGGATGACCCGGGCTCACCAGCTCCGCCCGGGGGCTATCGGCCACATGCTCCTTCTCAAAGCAGATGCGCTCATATCTGGCTTGCACCGGCAGGCCAATGCCGATCTGCTGGTTGCGGTCCATCAGCAGCGGCGGCACGTAGGTGATCTCGTAGCGGCCCTTCTCGCGGGGGTTCACCTTGCCCCCCAGCCGCCGGAACGCCTCGATGAAGAAGTCGTGCACGTAGTGGGGGTGGATGCGTTTGGCCATCGCGCGCTCCATCTGCTGGCGCAGCTGCTCCACCGTGGCCGCATCCATGCCCTGGCGTACCAGGGCCCGCTGCGCCAGCAGGTCTTCCAGGTGGCCCTGGTCCACCGCCCCGTCGATCTCCAGCTCTAGCTGGGCCTTCACATCGGGGCGCTCGTTATAGCGAACGGCATCCATTAAGAGCTCCCTCAGCGAGCGGCCCGAGAACAGCTGGCCGAGCACGTCGAACACCTTGTCGCCCAAGGCCTCGCGGGCGGCCTCCAGCTTCTTGAGCAGCTGGATGTACACGTCGCCCTCGCGGGTGTCTTTGGCCAGCAGGTTCCAGAGGTGGCACACCTCCTTCTGGCCGATCCGGTGGATGCGTCCAAAGCGCTGCTCCAGTCGGTTGGGGTTCCAGGGCAGGTCGTAGTTCACCATCAGGTGTGCCCTCTGCAGGTTCACGCCCTCCCCGGCTGCATCGTTGGCCAGCAGCACCACCACCTCCGGGTCGTTCATGAAGGCATGCACGATCTGGCGGCGCCGATCGCGGGCCACACCGCCGTGGATCTCCACCACCGCCTCCGGCCGTCCCAGACGGTCGCGGATCTTGGCGGCCAGATCCATCAGCGTGTCCTTGAACTCGGTGAACAGCACCAACTTGCGCCGGGCACCATTGGCCTGCTTCATCAGCGGGTCATCAAGGATCCGGTCCAGCTCCTGCCACTTGGCATCAGTGCGCTGGTCCACGACCTTGCGGCTCAGCTGCTCAAGCTCCTTGAGGGTCTGGATCTCGAACTCCAGCTCGGCCAGGGTTTGGGCGGTGGTTGCGTTGTCGGTGAAGGTTTCCTCGGTGCCTTCGATCTCGCCGGCGGTGTCTTCTTCGTAGAGGTCGTCGATTTCGTCGTCGCTCAGCCCGCCCGGCTGGTACTTGGCATCCAGCTGCAGGCGCTCGCCGGCTCCACGCCCTTCCAGTAGCAGGCGCTCCTCCTTCAGGCGGCTCTCCAGTCGCTCACGCCGTCGCTCCAGGGAGCGGTGAATGGCAAACGGGCTGCTGGCCAGACGACGCTGCAGGGTCATCAGGGCAAAGCCCACGTTGACCCGCTTTTTGCCGCCGCCCTGCTGGTTGGCGTTGCGATCGGCGCGATTCATCTCCTCGCGCACGTAATCCGTCACCCGCTCGTAGAGCACCTTCTCCGCATCGGAGAGCTCGTACTCAGCCGTGTAGCTCTTGCGCTCCGGGAACAGCTTGGTGCCATGGAAGGTGTAGAGGTCTTCCTTCACCAGCCGGCGCATCAAATCGGTTGGATCGCTGCGGTATACGGCATCGCGTTGGTGGCCAGCGAAGCGGTCTTCATCCAGCAGGGCCATGAACAGCTGGAAGTCCTCTTCCTTGCCGTTGTGCGGCGTGGCGGTCATCAGCAGGAGGTTGCGGGCATGGTTGCCAACCCGCTTGCCCATCTCGTAGCGCCTGGTGCGCTTCACCTCGCTCCCGAAGAAATGGGCGCTCATCCGGTGCGACTCGTCGCACACCACCAGGTCCCATTCCGGCGCCTGCTCTAGTCGGCTCTGCAGCTCCTCGTCGCGCGAGAGCATGTCCATCCGGGCGATCAGCAGCGGGCGCTGATCGAATGGGTTGCCCAGCCCCGTGGCGTTGATCAGGTCGCGGGTGAGCAACTCGAAGTTGAGCTCGAACTTCTCCTTGAGCTCGTCCTGCCACTGCTCGGTGAGCGATCCCGGCGCCACGATCAGGCAGCGCTCCAGCTCGCCGCGGATCAGCAGCTCCTTGATCAGCAAGCCGGCCATGATCGTCTTGCCGGCACCGGGGTCGTCGGCCAGCAGGAAGCGCATCGGCTGCCGGGGCAGCATGTGCTCGTAGACCGCACTGATCTGGTGGGGCAGCGGGTCGATCGTGCTACTGCTCACCGCCACATAGGGGTCGAACAGGTAGGCCAGCTGGATCCGCTCGGCCTCGCTCACCAGCCGGAACAGATCACCGCTGCCGGCGAAGCTCCACTTGCGGCCGCCGCCCACCAGCTCCAGGTCGGCCTCATTGCTGCGGAACAGCAGCTGCTCGCCCAGGGCGCCGTCCTGCCCGCGGTACACCACCTTGCAAGCGGCTTCGCCCAGCATCTCGGCGGACACAATCCGGACAGCCTCGCGCCCTACCAGGCCCTTGACCTGGGCATCGGGCTTGAGGTCTTCCAAGCGGGCGGTCATCGCGGCGTGCCCCCCTGTGGTTCGACCGCCTGTGGCGGGTGGGGTGGCATGAGTGTGAGCGGACGCTGCGGCCAGTCTGCACCTAGCGGAAGCGATGTGGCAGCACAACAGAAGCACTTGGAGCCGCGAGTCTTGGATCTATGCACGGAGCGCATAATTTCAGCCCTCCAGCTGTTGCGCGGCGCCGATCCGGCCCAGCTCCTGGGCGGTGTGCCGCAACACCGGGTGCTCCTGCCAGTCGGCCGGCAACGCCAGCCAAACCGGACAGTGGGGTCGGGAAGCCTGGGGCCCGTGGCCAAAGGGCCAGCGCTGCAGGGAGGCCCAGGTGTCGGCCTCCCGGTCAGCGACCACCAGAGCCAGGGGGCTGCCCTGGATCCGGCCGATCCAGTCGTCTGGGGTCTGCAGGCTGTTGCCGCCGCTGCGCAGGGGCAGCCCAAGCTCCCGCAGGAGCCGCCGCAGACCGGGCGCTACGCCGCGATCGGGCACCAGCACCTCCGCCACTCGCCCGCCGGGGGCAGGCCTGCCGGGGACAGCGCCCACCAGCACCGGCGCCTTGGGGCAGAACGCCAGGGCCAGGGGCAGCTCTCCCAGCGGCAGCAGCTCCAGCTCCTGGTGGTTCAGTCCTTCTGCTTCCTCCAGCTCCAGACCTGAGATCAGGGCACCATCGAGCACGCCCTGGCGCACCAGCTCCAGCCAGTTGGCCGCCGCCCGGAACCGCTGGGGAGTGGGCAGCAGCCAGGGGCAACCCGCCAGCAGGGGGTGATGGAGCAGGTCGCTGCCCAGCCGGGCCACCCCAGAGGCCAGGCGATGGGCGCGGCAACCCAGGTGCAGAAGGCGCATCGCGGCCGAGGTGCCATAACCGCAGCCCCAGAGCTGGCGGCGATCGCGCACCAGGCCGAAATCCTCTGAGAGGAGCCGGTAGCGGCGGCTGATGGTGGGCTGGCTGAGTTGCAGCAGCCGGCTGGTCTGCACGGTGGTGCCGCAGAGCTCCAGAAGATCGAGCAGGCGGATGTCGTGCAGCAGCTCCGGCAGGCGGTAGTGATGGGCCTGGGCCAGCGACGGGGGGCGCGGGGAAGCCATGGGATGGATGAGGCGCTGGGAGCAGCCTCAGCAGCGCGGGC
>Ga0315899_10005907_pt1 | contig 13178 bp, 9 predicted proteins | sample LakEriMetagenome_2_FD_203518 | JGI IMG/M metagenome (GOLD analysis project Ga0315899, IMG submission 203518) | Freshwater fungal communities from buoy surface, Lake Erie, Ohio, United States - Buoy 4 MA112 | ecosystem: Environmental > Aquatic > Freshwater > Lake | place: USA: Lake Erie, Ohio...
TTGGCACCCCGCGCGGACACGGCCGTCAGCCCGGCACCGGACGCCGCACGTTCGGATGTTGGCTTCAGGGTCGCCGCTGCTGCGGCAAAGCCGCCAGCCCGCACTGCCTCTGCTGCTGCGACAGTGCCGCAAGTCACCGATGCCGCTGCGGCAAAGCCGGCCGCCCCCGATGCTGCGGCGGCTGCGGCGACAAATCAGCCAGCCCCCGCTGCGGCAGCGGCAGTGGCAAAGCTGCAAGTCCCCGCGGCGGCAGTGGCAAAGCCGGCCACCCCCGATATTGCTGCGGCTGCGGCGGCAAATCAGCCAGCCCCCGCTGCGGCAGCGGCAGTGGCAAAGCTGCAAGTCCCCGATGCCGCTGCAGCTCCTGCTCCGGCAAAGCCGCCAGTCCCCGATGCGGCGGCGGCGGCAGTGGCAAAGCTGCAAGCCTACGCTGCGGCGGCGGCAGCGGCAAAGCCGCAAGCCCCAAAAGATGCTTTGCAAGTCGTGCAAAGCAGCTTCGATCCGGTCCTTCTGGAACGGCTGGAGGTTGGGGCGCCGGAAACAGTTGCCGACGTGATTATGGGAGCCGAGGGCTCTCCTGTTGTCACCGCCGAACAACTGCGAATCCTGGCGCAGATGACGCCAGAGCAGATTGACGCGCTGACCTTCCTTATTCTTTCTGTGCAGGATCCGAAGACAGCAGCGACGACCGTTGATCAGACGAATGCGGTTGCCGATGACGCTCCCTGGGTCGGTGACTGGACATCAGGGGATCTGAGCGCAGGCCCGGCAACTCCCTCTGCAACGGTCGAGCCTCCGCAGAATGACCTTCTCAAAGGGTGGTACGTGTTCGAGGCATCGGCTGACGAAGCCGTAATCCGCCAAATCGATGATCCGCTCAGTGCTGTGCGGGTGTCGCCCGGAACAGTTCTTGGCAACCTGGGATTTGTTTCAGAGATTAAGGTTGATGCCGGACGTGCGAAAGTTGTGTTGTCGGGCGGCGATGTCATTCTCAGCGATGAGTCTGCCGTAATCGTGGCAGAAGAGCCGGTCAGCGCGCCAAAGCAGACGGAACAGCGGCGCGGTCCGCCATTCGAAATCGCGCTTGCTGCGGCGCAGAACAAACCGCAGGCGGCAAGTGAGGCGGTTGCTTCCGCCGATGCAACCACCCCGGTCCTTGACCCACCGCCAGCCGTGACCAGGCAAGCGACCTCCACCAAGGCCGATCCGAAGCCGCCTGCGGCGCAAAGCGGGGCAGGCGCAGGACGCTATGTGCAGGTCGCAACTTTCAAATCGGTCGCCAATGCGCAGGCCGCAAAGAACATGGTGATGTCTGATGGCATGACCGGCCAGCTGCGCACGACCAAACGTCAAGGGGCCTCTTTCCATATGGTCGTGGCTGGCCCTTTTGACTCGGCAGAGATACAAAAGGCCCTGACCCGTGTGACCCGCCTTGGCTTCAAGGATGCCTTCATCATCCGATAATTCGTGGGCGCGCAGCTTGTTTCGGCACCACAGACGACCACAGGAACAAAGTCTTGGATATATTGGATATACCTGTCGCGAACGCGCTTTCATCAATCCAGTTTTCGGACATTTTCCTGTCGTCGGAAGAAGCCGATCCGATTCTTGTCCTGAATCTTTCTGGAGAGGGAATCCAACCGACAAATTCCAGGGGTCCTGCAGTTCTGCCAGGTATCTTCAGATCAGATGCGCGAAACCTTTTCCGTGCCACGGAACAAAAGTGGGCCGCCGAGCGTTTCGCGCCGGAATTCAACCTGGTCTACGACAAACTTGTCTACCGCTGCGCTCAGATTGCGGCGCCGGATTCTGCAGCCCAGACGCCCCGGGAATCTTCCCTTTCTCAAAACCGCCGGAACTGGTGTCTTCGTCGCGTTGACGCCGGGCGGGTATCGCTTGACCAATTGGGCTATCCGCCCTGGGCAAGGGAAGAACTTCGGCGGATCGGTGCGTCATCCGGACTGCTGCTGGTTTCCGGCTCGTTCGGATCAGGGAAATCCACCACCTCGGCCGCCTGCCTGAAGGATTGGATTACGCTTCACGGCGGCGTTGGCATTACATTGGAAGATCCGCCGGAAAAGGCATTGGAAGGCTACTACGACAAAGGACAGATCTACCAGATTGCTGTCCGGGATTCCGCTTTTGGTGATGCAATCAAGGCCTCACGCCGGTGGGCCTATCGGTACCTCTATCTGGGCGAAGTCCGCGATCAGGGTTCGGCATCGGAATTGCTGCAGATCGCGCTTGGCGGGCCAATGGTTATCACCACCATTCACGCCTCGGCCCCGGTAGAGGCTTTGATGGCACTGTCGAAGTTCGCGACGGGTGCGGGCGATCCGCGCTCGGTCAACGACCGGATCGCAGCGAGCATCATCGGGGTTGTCTGGCAAAGCCTCCGGGGGGGAATAGTCGACTTGCAGTACCTGTCGTTTCGGGGACGGAACGCGGATTCCATGCGGACGAAGATCAGTGAGGGACGTTTCAGGCTTCTGAAGGAAGACCTGGCATACCAATCCAACCTGCGCAGCCTTGGACGCATTGAAGAAAGCTTCTAAGGCTGCACCGCCCTGGTGCCATGCGTCAGGTCTAAAGAGGGGAAACGCCCAATTTCAATGCCTTGACAAGAACTTCCGTTCGGTTCGTGGCATTGAATATCCGCCGCAAAGACGCAAGATGAAGCTTCACCGTCGCCTCTGAAACCAAAAGCGAATGCGCCATGGCCTTGTTCGAATAGCCCTTGGCCAAAAGACGAAGCACGTCAAGTTGACGTGAGGTCAAGGCTGCGTGTCCGGCCTCTGTCGATGCCTCTTCCACCGATAAAGAGTGCTGTTCGCTTAAGGGTATACGGACAGAACAGTCATCCACATACCGGGCAAGCACAACAGCAGAGGCAATGACGCCGAATGGAGTAGAGGTTTTCAGAAAAACAAAGACCTCCAGCTTCTGCACCCAGCGGATCACGTCCGTCAGGGCACCATCATAGATGCAGATGACCCGCGCAGAACTTTTGGCCTTCAACTCTGCGGTGCGGGCAATGATGGCGTCCCGGAACGGACTGTTTTCCAGAACCATAAGAATGCACCCGATACGATCCGCAGTGCCGACTTGCCCCGATAGTCCAAGCGCCACCGCACCGGTCAAGCCGGCCTGCGTCAGCAACTGCATATACAGCGTTTCGACAAGCGCGGCGGAGGCCACCACGCCGATCGACCCGGACTGCTCCGTTTCCGGTACCGCGCCTTGCTGCAATATGGAGGACATCATTCTATGCCCCTTTCCAAGTTGCATGATCGTGCCAGCCCCCGCACGGCGGCAGGCGCCGGCAAAACGCCCAGACACATGAAAACTGGGCGCAAGACGCTTCCGAAGGCACATGCAAGAGCAATTGCTGCAAAAGGTAGCAGCACCGCGACCGAGCCTATACCTGCACCGTGATTACCGTTCACACTACCAATCCCATACGCCTGATTGGCACCCTGGCCACCATAAGTTCCTGCGGACAAAGATCCGATTATATACTCTCAATTCAGAATATGTAATCGACAGGCAAGTTGCCGGTCAAACAACAGCCCCCTGATGAAACCCATAGTTGGTCAGCGCATCGAAGATGTCAACTTTAGGATAGAGTGATTCATCTTTTGTGATAGGGTCAATGCAGATCAAGGACGCGATGCTTGGGGCCGACAACGGGCAATGAAGGGTCCGCGTGGCAAAGATAAACAAGATCGTAAACAATGGGAAAGGCTTTTGTCAGGTGATCCTTAAGGGACGAACAGTCTTCGTTTGCCGACACCGGGCTCAACGTGCCGCTGTAATCCTCTGCAACCCGCCCGGACATGGTAAAGCCTGCACATAGCGCCAAAAGCCAAACCACCGTTGCGGGAAAGCTTTGTTCGCAGTTCAACACTTTCCCTGGCACGCGCGATCATGGTCAAGGGCCCCGGAAAAAGACGTCGGCGACACCTCGCAAAACAGCACGAGTTAGCTTTTTCCTTATCCTTAAGGATAGGTCATTGCATCATGGACCGGTTTGCACGCAATCACACAGGAAGGAAATGCCAGTGCCCTGCCACAGCGGTCCTGCCTGAGGCGGTGCAGATCAGAACCGCCGGGTGAAGGCGATGCCCAGGAATGGCTCCGATTCCGCGCCGCTTACGATCCGGTAACCGCCGTCGAGTTGCAGGCCAAAATCACGGGAGCCGTCAATCGGCAAGGTGAAGGACATGCTGACATCAACCGGCTGAACATCGTTCTGAAACTCGATATCCTCTTGTGAGCGCAGGACAGCCGTGCTTGCAACCCCGTTGACAGAGGCAGCCCGTTGCACCGGGACATCAACCGTCAAGGTACCTTCCGTCACGACGATGGGCATCGACACATTGAAACCGATCCGCCCGCCACTGAGCCCTCGCACGGGCCGAGAGATCGACAGCCGACCGCCAGACGAGGCCATATTCCGCCCGCCCGCTACAAGTCCGCCCTGCGAAAAGTCCGTCTGGCCGAAGACGGCTTGCAGATCGATATCGAGCGATCCGCCAAGTGTCGCCCCGGCACCGACCGTGACAAAGTTGGTCAGCGCGCTTCCATTGCGCCCTGATGCGCCCAGAAAAGCCGTTCCCAGAACCTGATCCTGTTCATTCATCTGCCCGACACCGAAAGAGGCGCGGATCGGGCCGCTGCCGTAAAGCCCGACTGAAAAGGCATCCCCCGTGCCCGCCCCTTCGTCGGAAAAGGTCGCCGTCATCCGGGCATCCCAGCCCGATCCCAGAGCGATGCCGAACTGGCCGGTCGTGCCGCCTTCCAGCAGCGTGGAATGGTCCAGAATCCCGGCCGAGGTGGCAACGGCTTTTGCATCGCCATACCAGGTCCGGAAATCATCCTCGACGACCCCGTAAGCCCGTCCCTGGGCGCCGAAACCGGCCGTCCTCAGGCCGGTCGCCGTGTTCACGGTTTCAACCATCATGCTGGCGCCTGGGCCCTGCGTGCCGGAAACCAGCAGGGTGTCCATCGCCATCGCGTAGCCGCGATTGTACTGGTCGCCCACAATCATCTCCTGCGATGACAGGGCCGCCGTCAGCGCCCCTTCCATCGCGCCGCTGGTGACGATGGCGGACTGGGCAAGCGGCGTCGCCGGCCCGGTCACGCTGGTGCTGTCATACACCATCAGCGTGCCCGCCGGTTTCATCGCATTGGCCACATTGAGAAGGCCGTGGCCATAGACGTTGTCCACACCCGGCGCGCCCAGGTCCGTGGCGGAGTCCAGCAAAATCCTTACAATCGTTGGAGAATCGAGTTCCGGCCATTGGCTGATCAACAGCGCAGCCGCCCCTGTCACATGGGGCGCGGCCATGGAGGTACCGCTCAGTGTCGTGACATTGTTGTTTCCAGATCCACCCAGTTTGGTCGCTTCAATGTTTACACCGGGGGCAGCAAGGCACATGTCCTTGGCAATACCGCAACGATTGGAAAACGACGCAATCGTGTTCGTATCATTCACGGCCACGACGGCCAAACTATGCCCCTCGTATTCCGGCATCAGGACGGGAATCCCGGCCATCACACCTACTTCGGAAAGCGATGAGTTTCCCGCCGCAAAAACCGTAAGCAAGTTCGACGCTTTGGCCTTGTCAAGGGCTGCCAGGATGTCAGGCCCAAAAGTCAACACAAGGAAGGCCTCGAGTTCGGCACGTGAGGAAAAATCCGTAATTGGTCTGCTGATAGGAATGTTCCCAATCGGCGGCAGCTTAACCAACGCCCAGCTATTGTTCATGACGCGCGCACCGGCGTCCACGGCCCGACTGAGGGAATCCGAGTAGAAGTTGCTGCTTGAATCAAACGGATCGAAGTCGCCCGGGATGCCGTTGAAGATCACAAGTTGAGAGTCGAAGGCTACACCATGTGCGCCGACACTGTTCCTGGCCGCCGCCAGGATTCCAGCGACATGCGTGCCATGCCCGTCGTTGTCCTGCACCGACGGGTCGGTAAAGTAGCTCTTGCTGTTCGCAAGATCGATCTTGCCGGCAAATTCGCTGTTGTTCAGGTCGATGCCACCATCCAGAACGGCAATCTTCACATTCTGGCCCCGCCCGCCCGCAGCATAGCGTGTTGAGGCGTTGATCTGCGCCAGGCCAGTGTTCACCTTGTATTCTGGTGTCTCGTAATACTCCTTCGTCCCAGGATCGCTGCCACCACCACCGCCACCACCACCGCCTCCGCCTCCGCCTCCGCCACCTCCGCCAGCATCACCGCCGTCGCTGCCACCGCCGCCCCCCCCGGCCCCAGCCGCCGCTGCCAGGCCAAGAACACCCAGTGCGATGAAAACGCCATTGTTCTGCATCGCGGACTGACCGTTGTAGACAGAAGCCGTTGTGGGCTTGTCCGTTGCACCGGCCGGTTGCGGCCGGACCGTCCGCGTGGTGGCCGTGCCACCCGTCGCCGCGGGCGCTTTTGCCGCAGCGGGTGCAGGCGTCGATACCTTGGGTGTCGGCCCCCTCAGCGTCAGTTTGTTGAAGCGATTAACAAGATAAGGTCGCTGCGCCTGCAGAAAGGCGAGGGATTGAGCGTAGGTCGCCGGGGTCTTGCGATACAGACGCACAAGTTCCTCGATGACATAGTCATCGCTTTGCGCAGGTGTAATGACGACCGAACCGATTTGCGTCATCTGGCCCCACACGGGCGGTGCCGCAACGGCAGCTACAAGCACAGACGTCACGAGCAGAGTCTTCAGCATACCGAGCACCACCTACCATTGATAACGCCGCCCAACCGTCCGGCATCGGCCACCTGACCCCGCCGAAGGGCATAAGACTGCCAATCCCCTGCAGTCTGTGTAATGCCTTCTGGCGATTCGTCAAAATCACTGCGGAAAGATTATGCATTCCAAAAGGATTCTTTTCAGGTGGAGCGTCAACGCCAGAGCAGGACTGGGCCAAAGAGCGGTGCAGGACCGGGCCAGATGGCAGCAGCTTTTGGTGTTCTCCGGCAGATCGAAGGTCAGGATGTCCGGCTGGCCGGGCTGAACCGGCGAAAGCCTGTCAGTATTCCATGCGCCCTCTCCCACATCCTGCATGGCAGGGCTTGGCAGCGATGCAGGATGCAAGACCCGGCCGGGCAATCGGGGAATCGTCCCGCAGGAAAACGCAGACTGTCCCGTCATTTCGCCCGCAAAGATAGGGCCACCCCGTTCCCGCGCAGATCCGTCTCGGTCCTGACCTGACCCAAAATCCAGGGCCTGTCTGCCGATAAGTTCGCGCTTCATCCGGCACCGCTTTGCGGATCGCTCTTGCGTCAGGCCCGGCCCACAGGCACCTGAAAGCGCCTGCACAGCACAGTGCCTGATCAAGAAACCGGCAATCGGGGCAAATGCCCCCGATACCCAAAGCCTTGCCGGCGCCACATCCCGGCACGTGTCTGTCCGACCAACCCCAAGCCTTCTTCGGCGGGAAACCGCCCAAGGCGGACCCGCGCACAGAACGGCCCCAATTTACGCAAATGCGACAAATCTTAATGAAAAATGCGATTATACTGCGTAGCGTCCGATCTGTGTCTTTCCGGAGCACGCCGTGCTGTCCGAAATCAGGCCCAGCAACGGATAGGGTGAAGAAATTTGCAGGGGGGGACCCATGAAACCTCGACAGACAGCACTCAGGGGCATGATGCTTCTGGCGGCACTCTCGACATTTGCTTTCGCCGCCAAGGCGCAAGACGCACAACAACCGAATATTCTGGTGATCTGGGGCGATGACATCGGCCAGTTCAATATCAGCGCCTACAACAACGGGATGATGGGGTACCGTACCCCCAACATCGACAGCATCGCCAAGGAAGGCGCGCTGTTCACCGACTGGTACGGCGAGCAAAGCTGCACGGCGGGCCGGGCCTCGTTCATCACCGGCCAGTCCCCGATCCGGACCGGACTGACCAAGGTCGGCCTGCCAGGCGCACCCGAAGGCATGAAGATCGAAGACCCGACAATCGCGGGGCTGCTCAAGCCCCTGGGCTATGTCACAGGTCAGTTCGGCAAGAACCATCTGGGCGACCGCGACGACATGCTGCCCACAAACCACGGTTTCGACGAATTCTTCGGCAACCTCTATCACCTGAACGCGGAAGAAGAGCCCGAGAACGTCGATTACCCGCAAAGCCCCGAGTTCAAGAAGATGTTCGGGCCGCGCGGCGTGATCGAAAGCTTCGCCAACGCCGATGGCACGCAGACGATTGTCGATACCGGTCCGCTGACGCGCAAGCGCATGGAAACCATCGACGAAGAAGTCACCGCCAGGGCGCTCGACTTCATGGATCGCGCCCATGCCGGCGGCAAGCCGTTCTTTTTGTGGTACAACACCACGCGCATGCACATCTTCACCCATCTCAAGCCGGAATCCGAAGGGGTGACGGGACTGGGCATCTATGCCGACGGCATGGTCGAACATGACGGCATGGTGGGGCAGTTGCTGGCGAAACTGGACGAGCTGGGGATCGCGGACAACACGATCATCATGTATTCGTCCGACAACGGTGCCGAGACCTTCACCTGGCCCGATGGCGGCACGACGATGTTCCGGGGTGAAAAGAACACCCCCTGGGAAGGCGGCTACCGCGTTCCGGCGATGATCAAATGGCCCGGCGTCATCGAGCCCGGCACGGTCGTGAACGATGTCGCCGCACATAATGACATGCTGCCGACCCTGCTTGCAGCAGCAGGCAACCCCGACATCCGGCAGCAACTGCTGGTGGGAACCTCGGCCAATGGCCGCGACTACAAGGTTCACCTTGACGGCTATGATCTGGGGCCTGCCTTCAAGGGTGCGGGCGAATGGCCGCGCAAGGAATTCCTGTACTGGACCGATGACGGCTCGGTTGCCGCCATCCGTTATGGCAACTGGAAGGCCTCTTTCCTGGAACAGAAGGCCGAAGGCCTGAAGGTCTGGCAGGAACCCTTCGACGTGCTGCGTGCCCCGGTGCTGACCAACCTGCGCATGGACCCGTTCGAACGGGCGCGTGCCGAAGATGCCATGGGCTATCAGCGCTGGTATATGGAACGCATGTTCCTGATCGCCCCGGCGGCTGCCTATGTCGGCCAGTGGCTGCAAAGCTTCCGGGAATTCCCGCCGCGCCAGAAGCCGGGGTCCTTCAACCTTGACCGGGCGATGCAAGAGCTGACCAGCAACGTCGGCAACCAGTAACCCCGCACAGGATGGCCCCGGGCGACCGGGGCCATCCTGCCTGTGCCGTCGCTGGCACTGCCGTTCCGGTTCCCCGGATGCGCCGCACGCCAGACTTCCCTGACAGATCTCAGACCCGGCCCTATCGCAGGTCAGCGCTTGCGTTTTTCGCCCGGAAGGCGGCCAGCGCATCGGGATCGGGTATGGAGATGCTCTTGTATCCGTGCACGATCATCCCCTGCGCCGCCAGTACGCCCAGGGCCCGGTTCACCGAACTGCGCGACAGCGAAGACAGGGACGCAAGGTCTGCCTGGGACACGGCAAGTTCCCCTCCTGCCGTTGGGGCACCATTGTTCAGGTTGCAAAGCATCATCGCCAGCCGTTCCGCCGGGTCTGACCGCCGCAGGGCATCAACGATGTCGATCGCGGTGGCAAGGTTTATCGCGGCCAGGCCGGGAAAGTGGCGCCAGTACTCCGGCACCTGCTCTGTCATGCGCAGAATCTCGGCGCGCGGCAAACGGATAAGGCGCAGCGACGTCCGGGCGACCATTCCAATCCGGCGCGGCCGGCCCGTAAGCGCGGCGACACCGCCAACCCAATAGCCCGGCCCAACGATGTGGCTCAGCGTGTCGTCACTGCCGCCCCCCTCGACATGCAGGTCGGACAATCCTTCAATCACTCCGATGGCACCGCCCGCATCGTCCCCCGAATGAAACACCGTATCTCCCTGCCCTACGGTCATCCGGTCAGACTTTTTCAGGACAATATCCTGAAATTCACGCGGGGTCCCGGCAAGCCAGCCAAACCGCCGCAGGACGGAGTCTTCGGTCTTTCTCATGGCCGACAATTCTCGTTAATCAAAAGTCCAAGCTACTTTGCACCGCGTCCCCCGTCCCAGCAAGACGGCTTGACCCGACCATCCCTGCTGTTGCATGCGGCGCGCCAGCGCGCACAGATCGTCGGGACTGCCGGGTGCAATGCCGGTGCCCGATACGGATGCCTGACGGATGACGCCGCACCGAAGCGCGGACGACCGTGAACCTGCCGGGGCGGGGTGGTCTGTTCAGGGGTAGCCCAGGATGGGGCCCGCCCAGATCGAACCGGAATACTGCTTTGTGTCAAAGCGAAACGGCCGCGCAACCAAACCGGGGCGGCCGTTTCGCGTTGCCTGATCAGAAGTTGTTCGGGTTGCCCGCAACGATGGTTCCGGTGCCGCCATCGGCACCGTCCTTGACCCAGGTCACGGCCTCTCCTTCGATCCGGACGGACCAGCAATCTGCGCCTTCGCCGTAGTCAAAGCACATCTGATCGTCCTTGATCGTCCAGGTGCCGGTGTAATCCGCCCCCTTGATGATGCCGTCGGTCTGGTAGAATTCCGTATAGGCCCCGGCGGCAAGCATACTGCCCTGCACCGTATTGCCGCCAATGGCCGCGGTGATCTGGTCCCCGGTCGCAAGTGTTTGTGCAAAGGCTGGCATCGATGTCAGCGCAAGCAAGGATGCTGCATACAGGCTCTTCATTCCGTCCTCTCCCTTGGTTTTTCGTTGCGCTATCTGTTTCTGCTCACCGCTTTGTCAAGCCGGACCGGTCAGGCTGCCGGGAACCTTGCACAGACCCGGCACGTGCGAAGGCCGCGCCGCACCGCTACGGGACGCCCAGAAGTGCCGGGGTCCGGCAAAGATTGCCTGGTTTTGCTTTTCTGCGGGACCGCTCTATCATTCCGAAAGGTAAGACGTCTGAAGCACGACCAGGGAGCAAGAGATGATCGAAGCCATCATGACCGCGAAACAGTCGATCCGCCGGATCGGGTTCGCCGTACTTGCCGGTGCCCTGTCGATGACCACTGGGCCTGTGCAGGCCGAACCGACATTCACCCGCATCCCCACACAGTACATTGCCGCACTTGGCGATCCGCAGGCCTCATCAGGGACCGATGCCGAAACCTGGGGCCTCTGGACCATTGATCCCGGCCCGCGTGGTGTAGAGATCGAAGACTATGCAGCCCTTGTTGCAAATGCGGATGTCGCGCCGGATGGCTGGCGGTTTGATCGCGCGGCCTGGTGGCTGGAAGAACACGGGCTTATCATGGAAGCCCCAGGCTTTCCGCTTCCGGCCGGTCAGTATGTTGTGACCGGTGGGCGCGCCGTAACATCCGTGCTGACCGTTGAAGCGCCCGACGCGACCGGCAGGCAGGCATGGAGCCTGGCCGATGCGGCCAGCATCTACGACGTCACCCATTTCGGATGCCGGGCCGCACTTTACACCGAAAGAGACGCGGGCAAGGCCTGCACCCCTGACAAAGCGCCCATGAGCGTCTTCCCCATGAGCCCCGGCACCGTCATGCCCGCTGTCGAAGGCTGCAGCAAGCAGGACTATCAGGTGCTGATCGTCATCGGGATGATGACCGCCAGCTGAGCGGCCCACAAGGAGCGTGGCCGCAGCTTTGGGCATCTGTCTGAATGTGGAAACGGCCGCGCCACCTTTTGATCTTGCAACGCGGTTTGCTGGCCGTGTCTTGCTGGACAGGCACCGTTCACCTGCCGGTCAGGGCCACAAGGACAGGCTTTGCAACGCGGCACTGCGGACTCCGGGGCCAGGTCCAACAATCGACACCGGAAGACCGAAGGGCAAACGCACGCAATGCACCAGTGCGCGACAAGGTGCAAAAGTGGTGCCCAGAGACGGAATTGAACCGCCGACACGCGGATTTTCAATCCGCTGCTCTACCAACTGAGCTATCTGGGCACCGGGCCATCGCCGCGGGCGTTGGGTGAAAGCGTCTTATGCGAGGCGGCTTGGGCTGTCCAGAGGCACAGCGCAAAAAAACCGGCCGCCCTGGCCCGTCAGGGCTGTGGCGGCTCCGGTGTATGGTCTGCCGCCTCTTCGGGGTCGTCGTCTTGCACCGGAATTGCATAGCCGCCGGTCAGCCACCGGCCCAGATCGACATCGGCGCAGCGCCGGGAGCAGAAGGGGCGGTAGGTCGGGTCTGCGGGCTTGCGGCAGATCGGGCAGCTCATGTCAGATCCTCGGCCAATGGCCGGCGGTCGCGCTTGCGCACCAGCTCGTACAGCCCCAGCCTTGTCCAGCCCGACAGGCTGCTTTCCGCCCCATCGGCCTTGAAGGCGGCGCGCAGCACCTGTTCCAGCGGGGTACGTTCCTTCTTCGGCATCGGGGCAAAGTCCACCACCACCTGCCCGCCCAGACCGCGCAGCCGCAATTGCCGGGGCAGGTCGCGTGCTGCGGCGATATTGGCTTTCAGACCTGCCGCAGGAGAGGTATCGGGGCCGGTGTTCACATCCACCGCGATCAGGGCGCGGGTCGGCTCCACCATCATATGCCCGCCGCCGGGCAGCGGGACGCGCGGTGACAACAGGGCATCGACAAGCTCTTCCACGCCAAAAGCCGCAAAGGCACCTTCGCCCTCGGCCACCTCATCCGGCGCGGGGTCGGCCCAGTCGCGCCAGGCCGTTTCCTGCGCGCCGGGTCCGTCCACCAGCAATTCGGGGCCTCCGGTCCGATCCGCCAGCACCGCTTCGGCAAGGCCGCGCATCAGGGCGATGTCTTCCGTCACCTCATCGGGGCCGGCTTCGGCGCAGGCCGACCGCAGGATCAAGCCCAGATCAGGCGCCGCGCCGGCCATCGCCAGGGCTGCAAGACTGTCCAGGTCTGCCCGTACCTCCTCATCCCGGATCCGGCGCGAGACGTTCAGTCCGGGGGCCTCGGGCGTCAGGATGGCATAGCGGCTTTTGAACAGCAGGCGCGTCGTCACCGGCACGGCTTTTCCCGGTTCCGCCGCGCCGCTGACCTGCACCAATACCGGCTGGCCCGGCGCAAGCCCGGACACCTGGCGCAAAAAGCCCATGGCCCCCCCGGGAAGCTTCACGAAGACGCCCCCCTGCCCCTTCATCGGGCGGTCGACGGTGCCGCGATAGATCGCGCCCGGCAGCGGCGCATCATCTACCGGGTCGATCAGGAAATCTTCCAGCCGCCCATCCAGGATCAGCGCGGCGGCAG
>Ga0315899_10005909_pt1 | contig 13174 bp, 11 predicted proteins | sample LakEriMetagenome_2_FD_203518 | JGI IMG/M metagenome (GOLD analysis project Ga0315899, IMG submission 203518) | Freshwater fungal communities from buoy surface, Lake Erie, Ohio, United States - Buoy 4 MA112 | ecosystem: Environmental > Aquatic > Freshwater > Lake | place: USA: Lake Erie, Ohio...
GGTCTGGGCTTCTTTGCATAGGGTGGTCATTTGCAGAATGGATTTGATGTTGTCTTCCACGCTCAGTTCTCTGAAAACCGAGGCTTCCTGGGGCAAATAACCGATGCCCAGCTGTGCGCGTTTGTACATGGGCAAAGCCGTAATATCTGCTTCATCCAGCCTGATAGCACCCTGATCCGGCCGCACGAGGCCTACCACCATGTAAAAGGTTGTGGTTTTACCGGCACCGTTGGGCCCCAACAGTCCCACAATCTCTCCCTGGTTCACTTCCACGGAAACATCGTTCACCACTTTTTTGGAGCCGTACTGTTTCAAAAGGTTGTGACTGCTGAGCCGCATGGCACAAAAATACGACACAGCATTGGCAAACCCGATGAATGGGTGTTAAAAAGCGTAACTTCGCAAGCCGGGTCTATGAAAAAGCGTGTCTGCCATCTCAGTTCTGTGCATGTGGCCACCGATACACGCATTTTTTACCGCTACTGCAAACACCTGTCTGACAGCTATGCGGTAACCTTAATTGCGGTTCACCTCAAAGAGGAAATAATCCAAGGCATTCACATTGTTCCGTTCAGGCGGTTTAAAAATAAATTGCTGCGGGTATTTCTAACGTGGTTTTTAATGTTTTTTAAGGCCGTTCGCGTGCGCGCCGACTTGTACCATCTCCACGACCCCGAATTGATTCCCTGCGGCCTGCTGTTGCGTTTAATGGGTAAAAAAGTGGTGCTTGACATCCATGAAAATGTAGCAGAAGACATTTTCGACAAACCCTGGATTCCTGCAAAAAAAGTATTGTATACCTGCTTTCATTTTTTTGAGAAAAAGGCTGTAAAAATCATACCTATCATCTTGGCCGAGCACAGCTATGAAACGCGCTATCAAAAGATGGGTGCCGATTATACCACCATACTCAATTATGTGGATTTACCCTTTTTTAAGCCATTTTCAGAAAACGTAAACCGCTCATCTAACCGTATTTTTTATATGGGCATTCTCCTTGAATCGCGGGGCTTGCAGCAAATTGCGGAAGCATTATACATCCTGAAAAAACAAGGGCATATTATCGAATTTGATGTGGTGGGTGAATTGTATTCATCTCTAGAAAGACAATTGCAGGCTTTGCCTTTCTGGAATGATGTTTCAGCGCAGATTCATTTTCATGGCAGGTTAACCCTTGAGAAGGGTTACGAAATCAGCCGCGGTTCTGCCGTGGGTATGTGCATTATTCAGCCCATGAAAAACAGTGTGGGCAGCTACCCAACCAAGATGTTTGAATATATGGCCATCGGTTTGCCGCAGGTAACTTCTGACTTTCCTTTGTATCGCGAAGTGGTGGAAGAAGACAATGTTGGTATTTGCGTCAATCCCAGCAAAGCTGCAGACATCGCAGCCGCTGTTCTTTCCATTTTGAACGACCTTGCAAAGGCAGAGAATATGCGGCAAAACGGATTGAAAGCAGCGAAGAAATACCCTTGGTCCGGCGAAATGGAAAAACTACACACCCTCTACAGCAGGCTGCTTGCGTAAGTTTACATCCGCATGAACCAATTTGGCAATATCAGACCCTACCTTTGCGTTATAGTCCCGGTGCGAAAAATTCTGCCTTTGATTGTGTTTCTGGTATTGCTGGCATCCTGTCGCAAGGAGCAGTTTTTTGCAGGTAAAACCACGCTTTCTCTTGCCACCGACACGGTTTGGTTCGATACGGTTTTTACCCGACAGCCGGGCAGCACCTATCCCATCAGCGTTACACAGATTACCTGGATAAAAAATCCCGAAAGCCAGACGGTTAAAGCGTCATTCAGGTTGGGAGGCGGTGTAAAATCGGCTTACCGCATCAATGTGGATGGCATTCCGGGTCCGGTAATTGATGAAGTGGAAATTCCGGCCAAAGACAGTGTATTTGTATTTGTGCAGTGTAGTCTGGAGGCCAATGGTCAAACGGGTCCGGCCCTGGTACTGGATTCTCTTTTGATGCAGGTAAACGGCCGTGAGCAAAAACTCTTTTTGGGTGCCTACGGCTGGGATGCGCATTATTTCAGGGCAGCATCATTGCCCTGCGGTGGTTTCTGGGACGACCAAACTAAGCCCTATGTGATTGTAGACAATGCTATAGTGCCAAAAGGTTGCACATTCACCGTAAAAGAAGGGGTGAAGGTGTATTGTTCCGCCCGAAGTACATTTTTTGTAGCGGGTAAACTGTTTGTGGAGGGCACACCCGGTAATCGGGTCTTGTTCACAGGCGACAAGCCGGTTTCAGCGGCCCGAACCTTACCCAATCAGTGGGGGGGATTGTATTTCACGGTGGGCAGCGCCGGCAACAGCATCAAATACGCAGATATCCAGAACGCCGCCATTGGCATACGTGTGGATTCATTGCCCGTGGGCAGTCCGGAAAACCTGGTGCTGGAAAACACCAAAGTGCAGTACTGCGGACAAGCTTGTCTGGCGGGTATCACGGCGCACATTAGAGCAACCAATTGCCTTTTTGCCCAAACCGGCAGCTACAGTTTTTTGGGATTACTGGGCGGTAAGTACGATTTTAGGCATTGCACATTTGCCTCCTATGTAAACTACACTACCCGGCAGGACGGACATTTTGCCATTACCAACACCCTTCGCGATGGCAACGGCAAAATTTTGGATACCAAACCCCTGGAGTGCAATGCGTATAATTCTCTTATTTACGGCGATTTGCAGGAGGAACTGCTCATAGACAAAGGTGGAAGCGCGGCTTTTACGACTGATTTTTCGGGTAATCTGATGAAAAGCAAGGCCAAGCCTTTTGGCGGTACGACCAACATTTACAACCGGGATCCGCTGTTTAAAAATATCAATTCCGGTGACTTTGCCCCCGATACCCTGTCGCCATTGCACAACGCCGGCATTCTGCTCGCACCGCCCGTAACTATTGATTTGGATGGAAAGCCCCGCATCGGTGTACCCGATATTGGTGCTTTTGAACGGCCGGAATAATCAGCTTCGTTTTTGCTTAAAGAAAGTTTGCATGAGGCTGGCGCAGTCTTCTGCAAGCACACCTCCCGCAACCTGCGTTTTTTTACCCAGCAGCTGTTTATCAATGCGGGTGAAACCGGTTTTGGGTTCTTCCGCACCAAACACAATCTTGTGAAACCGTGCCCATTTAATGGCGCCGGCACACATTAGGCAGGGTTCTATGGTCACATACAATGTGCATTCATCCAGAAATTTGCTGTTCAGATAGGTGGCAGCCGCCGTAATGGCGAGCATTTCCGCATGTGCGGTCACATCATTTAGTTTTTCGGTCTGGTTGTATCCTTTCCCGATAATCGTGTTTTCATACACCACCACTGCTCCGATGGGAATTTCATCTTCATCAAGCGCCTTTTGTGCCTCAGCCAGGGCTTTTTGCATGAAATACTCATCGGTAAAAAATTCCATGACGCAAAGATGCGGTCATTCTTGATTTTTTTAGCGGATTTTGAAATCTTGTCACTAACATTGTTGTTCTATTTGCATGAACATCGGTATTGTGTGTTATCCCACCTTTGGTGGAAGCGGCGTTTTGGCCACGGAACTGGGTAAAGCGCTTGCCACACGAGGACATCAGGTGCATTTTATCAGTTACAATCAGCCTGCCCGCCTGGATTTTTTTACGGAGAATGTTTTTTACCACGAGGTAAGCATTCTCAAGTATCCGTTGTTTGAATACGCCCCTTATGAAACTGCTCTTGCCGGAGTGATTGTGGATGTGGTAAAAACCGCCAACCTGGATGTGTTACACGTGCATTATGCCATTCCGCATGCCTCTGCTGCACTGCTGGCAAAATCCATTCTATCTGAAGAAGGCCGCAATATTCCCGTTATCACGACCCTGCACGGAACCGATATTACCCTGGTGGGCCGTGAGGCAACCTTTGAACCTGTTGTAAGCTGGAGTATCAATCAATCGGATGCGGTTACTGCAGTATCGCAAAGCCTGAAAAACGATACGATGGAGCATTTTCATATCAAACGTGAAATTGATGTGGTGCCCAACTTTATTGATTTTACACGTTTCAACAAACAGCCCAAAGAGCATTTTAAGAAGGCTATTTCTCCCAATGGCGAAAAGATATTGGTGCACACCTCCAATTTTCGCAAGGTGAAACGTGTGGAAGATGTAATATCCGTATTTTGTCTGGTAAACCAGCGTATTCCCTCACGCCTGCTGATGATTGGCGACGGCCCCGAGCGCAGCCATATTGAAAAGATGAGCCGTGATATGCAATGCCACAACAGCATTACCTTTCTGGGCAAACAGGAAGCTGTAGAGGAGATATTATCGGTGTGCGATTTGTTTGTTCTGCCCTCGGAAACAGAAAGCTTTGGACTCGCCGCCCTCGAAGCCATGGCCTGTGAGGTGCCTGTCATCAGCAGCAATGCAGGTGGTATTCCTGAGGTGAATGTGCACGGGGTAACCGGTTATTTAAGCAACGTGGGTGATGTGGCCGATATGGCCAACAATGCCATAAAAATGCTGGAAAACGAGGAGGTGTTAAAAACCTTCAAGCACAACGCTCTACAGCGTGCGAAAGAGTTTGATCTGGATAAGATTATGAATGATTATCTGGAGATCTACCGCAGGTGTCTGAATTCCTGATTCATCAAGACTGTGGCAATCGACCCATGCCTTCTTTCAAAAACTTCAGCGCAATACCAATCTGGTTTTCCACCGTTTTGGTGCTGATGTCCATGATTTCTGCAATTTCCTTATAGCTTAAATCAAACATACGGCTGAGTAGGAACACCTGTTTGCATTTGGTAGGAAGTTGTTCAATCAACTGCGTTATTCGGTTTTGTGTTTCTTTTCCTTCCAGTATGCTGTCTGCAGCATGGGCAGGGGAAACAGCCACAAACTCATCCGGCATTTCGGCAAAGGGCAGCCGTGCTTTTTTAATGTGGTTTAAACAGCGGTTCTTGACGGCAGTAAAAAGATAATTTTTCAAAGATTCATCCAGAATCAGCAATTGCTTTTTCTCCCAAACACTGAGAAAAACATCATTCACAATTTCGTCCGCATCTTCCGTGTTTTTCAGAATCGCTGAAGCAAAACTGCTCAAACCGGGTCTGAAACGCATATAAAGCGCATGAAACTGATTTTGTTTGTCAGACACCGTTTGCAAATATACAAAAGCCCTGTAAACGGACTTTTAGTTGCCCATATCGCTCAAAAACTGAATGCGCATGAGCTGCAGTTCTTCGTGCGTAAACTCTCCGTCGAAATGGTTGAATGCCAGTTCCAGGTTGTCTTCCTGAGCTCCGTGAAAATACTCAAAAATTTCGTCCTGCAATTCCTCATCCAGGAACTGATTCAGAAAATACCGGAGATTTAATTTGGTTCCTGTATTTACGATTTGTTCCAATTCTTCTACCAGTTCGCCAAATTCAATACCCAGCTGCTTTGCCATTTCCATCAGGTCTACCTTTTTATCAATGTTGAGAATGATGCTGACCTTTTTTGCAGACTTTTCCGAATTGCCTTTCAAAACAATGTCCTGGGGGCGTTCAATGTTGTTTTCCCTAACAAATTCTGCGATGTAATTGATAAACGGCTCACCAAACTTGACGGCTTTATTTTTACTTACCCCGTTAATATTCGATAATTCATCCAGGGTGACAGGATACTTTGTTGCCATGTCTTCCAGGCTTGGATCCTGGAAAATCACATAGGGTGGAAGGCCTATTTCCTTGGCTACTTTCTTGCGTAAATCTTTAAGATGCCCGAAAAGCTCTTCATCGCAAACGCTTTCCATTTTGAAATTTTCAAAATCATCTTCGCTCACGCTTTCAAATTCTGTATCCACCGCCATTTCGTGCTTAACCGGTTTGGCCAGAAATGCCATTCCGTGTTCTGAAACACTCAGCAAACCATACTTCTCAATGTTTTTATTGAGGTAATTGTGCACCAGTGCCAGGCGCATTACCGATTTCCAGTAGACCTTATCCTTGTCTTTGCCACAGGCAAATAGGGGCATATCATCGTGTTTATAATCCTTGATGCTGTCGATACGCTTGCCGATTATAAAGTTTACTATATGGGTCATGGAGAATTCTCCACTCAGGGATTTCAGTGCATTGAGGGCTTTAACCACATCCTGGGTAACGTCAGTCTTGGGTTTTGGATGCGCACAGTTGTCGCACATGTGGCTACAATCCGATTCATTGAAGTTTTCACCGAAATAGTGCAACAGCAATTTGCGACGGCACTGACTGCTTTCGGCAAAAGCGGCCGTTTCGGCTATCAGCAGACCTCCGATTTCCTGTTCGGCCACCGGTTTGTCTTTCATGAATTTTTCCAGCTTCTCTATATCGTTGGGGTTGTAGAAGAGCAGGCAATCCCCACGCAGTCCATCACGTCCACCACGCCCGGTTTCCTGGTAGTAGCCCTCCAGGCTTTTTGGCACATCATAGTGGATTACAAAGCGCACATCGGGCTTGTCAATGCCCATGCCGAAGGCAATGGTAGCCACAATCACATTGCAGTCTTCCATCAAAAACGCATCCTGGTGTCCGGCTCGGGTTTTGGCATCCAGGCCTGCGTGATAGGGAAGTGCCTTAATACCGTTCATCTGGAGCATTTCCGCAATTTCCTCTACTTTTTTACGGCTAAGGCAATAAATAATCCCCGAACTGTTTCCACGGTTTTTTATGAATGATAAAATATCCTTGTGTACCTGGTCTTTTCTGCCTTTGGGACGAACCTCGTAATACAGGTTGGAGCGATTAAAGGAAGATTTGAACAGTTTTGCATCCAGCATACCCAGGTTTTTCTGGATATCGTGTTGCACTTTTGGGGTAGCAGTAGCGGTCAATGCCAGGATGGGAACGTCATCAATGGCTTTAACCATTTGTTTGATGCGTCGGTATTCGGGTCTGAAATCATGGCCCCATTCACTGATACAGTGCGCTTCATCCACGGCAACAAAAGAAATTTTGATGCCGCGAAGGAGTTCCAGTGTTTCGTCTTTTTTAAGTGTTTCGGGCGCTACATACAGCAACTTGGTGCTTCCCGAGGTAACGTCTTCTACCACCCGGGTAAAATCAGCTTTGCTGAGGGATGAGTTCAGAAAATGGGCCAGTGCACTGCTGCTCGAAAATCCGCGGATGTTGTCCACCTGATTTTTCATCAGGGCAATCAGCGGTGAAATCACAATAGCGGTACCTTCCATCATAACGGCCGGTAGTTGATAACAAAGAGATTTTCCTGCTCCGGTTGGCATTATAACGAAACAATCGTTGCCCTGCAGGATATGGTTTATAACTGCTTCCTGATTGCCTTTGAAGCCATCAAATCCGAAGAATTCCTTAAGTGTGCGTCTTGCGTCTGTTTTTGTTTCTTCCGCAACGCCCATTGCCATGCTCATAAATAATTAAATGCTTTCAGTTAGTAAATTTAACGCATAGGCGGCAATTTTGTTAGCTTTTCATTAAATTTTTTTAATATTCTTAACTCGTCAAACCCACATATTAAATGCAAAATTTAAGTTAGTTTTGCATTTCTAATAACGTCCGCTTGACACAGACCAAGGCAAATTTAATAAAAAGTTATGGAATACAGGCCATCACCGATGAATTAAATTCATTGGCCGTACTTCCCCAATACGTAGATGATTCTTTTTGTCATCTCGTGGAACTTTTGCTGGATTCAGCCGGAAGGGCAGTGGTTACCGGTATAGGCAAGAGCGCCATCATCGCCCAGAAAATAGTAGCTACCATGAACAGTACCGGCCAGCCTGCCGTATTTATGCACGCCGCAGACGCCATACACGGCGATTTGGGGATTATTCAGCCCGGCGATGTGGTTATTGCAATTTCCAAGAGCGGAAACACCCCCGAAATCAAGGTGCTTGCGCCATTGCTTAAATCATTTGGCAATCCGCTGGTGGCCATGGTGGGAAATACGCAGAGCGAACTTGCGGCGCAGGCAGATATTGTTATAAATACCACGGTAGACAAGGAAGCTTGCCCCAATAACTTAGCACCAACCAGCAGCACCACCGCACAGCTGCTCATGGGCGATGCCATTGCCATTTCACTGCTGCGCATGCGCAACTTCAGCGGCAGTGATTTCAGTAAATACCACCCCGGGGGAGCTTTAGGCAAAAAACTATACCTGCGTTGCGGTGAAATTGCCGCAAGAAACGAAAAACCTGTGGTTTCGCCGTCCGCTTCAGTTAATGAAGTAATTGTATGCATCAGCAAAAGCAGGCTGGGTGCCGCGGCGGTGCTGGATAACAACGATTTGCTGGGTATAATCACCGATGGTGATATCCGCAGAATGCTGGAAAAACACAGCAACCTGCAGGGTTTGACCGCTGCTGATATCATGTCGCACAACCCGAAAACATTGGATGCTGAAACCCTTGCTGTAGAAGCCGTTGAGTGGATGAGCCACCAGAAAATATCCCAAATTATTGTACTAAGCGACGGAAAATACGCAGGAATGGTACATTTGCACGACCTAAACAGGGAGGGATTGCTATGAGCGAGAACAAACATCACTACGTGCTAATAATGGCCGGTGGCATCGGAAGCCGCTTCTGGCCGGTAAGCCGAAAAAGCCTGCCCAAGCAGTTCATCGATATTTTAGGAACCGGTGATTCCTTGATTTCCCAGACTTATAAAAGGTTCTGTCAGGTGGTTCCCAAAGAAAATATTTTCATAGTAACCAACCATGAATATACACCTCTGGTAAAGGAACATATTCCCGGTATTGCCGATGACCGCATTCTGAAAGAGCCGCAGGCCCGCAATACGGCACCCTGCGTAGCTTATGCAAGTAAGGTAATATCCCAAATTGATCCGGATGCCGTTTGTGTGGTAGCACCCAGCGATCACCTCATTACCCAGGAAATTGAGTTTTTCCGCATTATCAATGAGGCCTATGCATTTGCCGGAAATTATAACCACCTTCTTACCCTGGGTATCAAACCTACACGCCCTGATACAGGCTATGGATACATTCAATACAACACGGTTCCGGGCGATTCAGGTTTTTACGAAGTAAAAACATTCACCGAAAAGCCCAACGAAGAACTGGCACAGACTTTTATAGAAAGCGGTGAGTTTCTTTGGAATGCCGGTATTTTCGTGTGGAATGTGAAAGCTATTTTGCAACGTATCGAGCAGTTTTTGCCCGAAATACATCAGTTGTTTGCCGAAGTGGATTTTTCACAGACAAATTATTTTGATGCATTGGAATTGGCTTACGGGCAATGTCCCAGCATTTCCATTGATTACGGAATCATGGAAAAAGACGACAGTGTTTATGTCTATCCTGCTACATTTGGATGGAATGACCTGGGCACCTGGAAAAGCCTGTGGGATGTGAGTCGCCATAATGAGCATGATACAGCTGCCATCGGAAAGGGAATCCACACCTATGAAACGTCTGATTCGCTGGTGTTTTCCAATACCGACCGCATTGTAATTACCCACGGCCTTGAAAACGTGGTGGTAGTAGACAGCCCGGATGTGGTGCTGGTGATGCACAAAGACAAAGAACAGGAGCTGAGACAGATTGTCATCGACATGCGCGACAAATACAAAGGCAACCTCACCTGATTTTTACTGGGGAAAACTTGTTAGTTGCGATTTTGCAAAACCGTATTTATATTTGCATTGCTGCCGTGCTGATAGCGGCAGCCCAACTGTTACGCGCTTCTATATACCAACATCCTGGCCATGCTTCACAGCGTGGCCTTGATTTTTTTAGGGTAATCCAACCATGAATCCCCGAATAAAAGCACTTACCTACCTGCATATTGCGGTTTTTCTGTGGGGATTTACCGCCATTCTGGGAAAGCTTATCTCCTACAGTTCGCTGAATTTGGTGTGGCACCGCATGCTGATTACCGCTGCCGTCTATTTCTGTATTCCGGCGGTTTGGCGGGGCGTTTCTGCCTTATCCCGGAAAGATTGGCTGATTTTTCTGGGAATCGGGGTGATTGTGGCTCTGCACTGGCTCACGTTTTATGGAAGCATTAAACTGGGCAACAGCGCCAGCGTAACCTTGGCCTGTCTGGGCTCTGCGAGCTTTTTCTCCGCCGTCCTGGATCCGCTTATTAATCGCAAAGCCTTCCGCATCAGGGAGTTGTTGCTGGGGTTGCTGGTGATTGCAGGCATACTTGTTATCAACGATACATTAAGCAGCGGATCAGCGGGACAAACAAGCTACACGCCTGCCATCATTACGGGCATTGTCAGTGCCTTGCTGGCAGCGCTGTTTACCACATTAAACAAGCGACATATTGCAAGGGCTTCTTCCCTGAGTATTTCGGCCATAGAAATGCTTTCAGGCGCTGTGTTGCTGAGTGTGGTTTTTCCGCTGATGGCCGATGCAAACGCCACCTGGATTCCGGAATTCAACCCCAAAAGCGGGCAGTATGATTTGCTGTGGATACTGCTGCTGGCGCTGGTTTGTACCAACCTTACCTTTTACCTGGGTACGTATGCCCTACAGGAACTATCGGCGTTCACTGCCAATTTATCCGTGAATCTGGAGCCGGTTTACGGCATTTTGCTGGGGGCAGTTATTTTTCATGAGCACGATGCATTGGGCATGCAATTTTACTTGGGTGCCGCGCTGATATTGGTTTCGGTTTTTATCCAATCTTTTCTCGAATTTCGCCTCAGAAAGAAAAAAGCGCAATCTGCAGCCCATGAAAACCCTGGATGAACTGATACACGGCCGTCGCAGCCATTTTGTGAAGGAGTTTAACGGACTTCCTGTATCGGATGACGTTATTGCACGGATGCTGGAAAACGCGCGCTGGGCGCCCAGCCACAAACTCACGCTTCCCTGGCGGTTCAGGGTGTTTGAAGGTGCCAAAAAAACAGCCCTTTGCAACGCCATGGAGCAGTATTACCTGCAAAACACCCCTGCTGAATCGTTTGATGAGCGCAAACTGGCCAAAATACGTACCTACGCGTTCAAGGTTTCCCATATCATCTCCATCGGATTTGAGCCATCGGGTAAGGTGCCCGAATGGGAAGAACTGGCCGCTACTGCCATGGCGGTGCAGAATATGTACTTAACGCTAACGGATCATCCGCATGCGGCAGGCTACTGGACCACCGGAAACGGTGCCGGTTCGGATTTTATGAAACAACAAACCGGATTGCCCGATAATGCCGTACAACTGGGTTTTTTCTTTGTGGGAATGGTGGACGAGAAGCGCTACGAAGCCGAACGGCCGCATCAATAGGCTTTGGCAAACACCACGCGCCTGCTGCTGGGTTTGCCGGTAAGAATGCAACTGCCTGCCTCTTCCTGCGCATCCAGCGGAATACAGCGAATGGTGGCCTTGGTCATTTCCTTGACTTTCTCCTCGGTTTCACCGCTGCCGTCCCAGTGCGCAAGTGCAAAGCCATTGCGGTTTTCAACGATATCAACGAACTCTTCCCAGCTGTCGGCCTTCCATGTTTTGGATGTGCGCAGTTCCATAGCCCTGTTGAAGAGATTTTGCTGTATGTCGTCCATCAGACCGGTTACATGCGTCACCAGGTTGTCCATGCCTATCACTTCTTTGGTTTTGGTATCGCGGCGGGCCACTTCGGTGGCATTGTTCTGCAAATCGCGGGGGCCGATGGCGATGCGAACGGGCACGCCTTTCAATTCCCACTCGGCAAACTTAAAGCCTGGTTTGTGGGTGTCGCGGTTGTCAAATTTTACGGACAATCCGGCTTTTTCAAGTTCTTTCTTGATGCCCGCCACCTTTTCGCTGATGGTGTTCAGTTCTTCTTCGGTTTTGTATACCGGTACAATCACCACATGGATAGGAGCCAGTTTGGGTGGCAATACCAGGCCTTCATCATCGCTGTGTACCATGATGAGCGCGCCCATCAGGCGGGTCGAAACCCCCCAGCTGGTGGCCCAAACGTAATCGAGCTTACTGTTACGGTCCTGAAACTTTACGTCAAATGCTTTGGCAAAGTTTTGTCCCAGAAAGTGGCTGGTGCCCATCTGCAGGGCTTTTCCGTCCTGCATCATGCCTTCTATGCAATAGGTGTCGTCGGCACCGGCAAAACGTTCGTTTTCCGATTTTACGCCTTTGATCACGGGTACGGCCATGTGTTCTTCCGCAAACTCGGCATACACATCCAGCATTTTGCGGGTTTCTTCCAGGGCTTCTTCTTTGGTGGCGTGGGCGGTATGGCCTTCCTGCCAGAGGAATTCGGCCGTTCTGAGAAACAGGCGGGTTCTCATTTCCCAGCGCACTACATTGGCCCACTGGTTGATGAGAATGGGCAGATCACGGTAGCTCTGAATCCAGTTTTTATAGGTGTTCCAGATGATGGCCTCGCTTGTGGGGCGCACCACCAGTTCCTCTTCGAGTTTGGAATCGGGATCGGCCATTAGGCGGCCGGGTTTGGAGGGATCAGCCTTCAGGCGGTAGTGGGTTACCACCGCGCACTCTTTAGCAAAGCCTTCGGCATTTTTCTCTTCCTTCTCAAACAGGCTTTTGGGCACAAACAGCGGAAAATAGGCATTCTGGTGGCCGGTGTCCTTGAACATTTTATCGAGCTGCTGCTGCATTTTTTCCCAGATAGCAAAGCCGTAGGGCTTAATAACCATGCAGCCTTTAACTGCGCTGTGTTCTGCCAGATCGGCGTTTTTTACCAGGTTGTTATACCATTCACTGTAATTTTCTTCGCGTTTTACCTTTTCAAATGCCATGTGGATAGGAAATATGGAATAATTTTTGTAACTTTGATAATACAAAGGTACTATTAAAAGCCAGTACCCAAAAAAGAAGCTTCACCATGAAATGCCAATTTGTTAAAACCACTTATTTTTTTGTTGCCGGTGCCATCTTTTTGGTTTCGTGTTCCGGTGTAAAGAATTTGAGCAAAGTCAACAATTATGACGATGCATACTTTGTAACATCCGATTTGAATGGACTCGGGTTTTATGCTGAAGGGGTTGCTACACATTCAGCATCAGGTGAGGCATCTGCCAAATCCGGAAGTTATGGACAGACGTATTCTGATCGTTTGCGTCATTTTGGAGGAAGCAGCCTACAGTCGGCTCACAGACCAGCAGTGGTGAGCCAACCATGCAATCGCTTCAGGGCAGGCATTACACCCTGGGGATTCAATCCCTACATGGGTTATAGTCCAATGATGATGATGGGTAATCCAATGATGATGG
>Ga0315899_10005911_pt1 | contig 13173 bp, 14 predicted proteins | sample LakEriMetagenome_2_FD_203518 | JGI IMG/M metagenome (GOLD analysis project Ga0315899, IMG submission 203518) | Freshwater fungal communities from buoy surface, Lake Erie, Ohio, United States - Buoy 4 MA112 | ecosystem: Environmental > Aquatic > Freshwater > Lake | place: USA: Lake Erie, Ohio...
TTAGCAAGCAACTTCATTTGTGCCACACCAAGTTGACGCAAAATCTGAGCACCTATACCGTAGGTACGTAAATCCATGCGCACTGCACGCGTTGGTTTTACAGGCTGTGGTTGGCACAACGCCTCAAATTGCGCAAACATCTGTTCAGCTGATTCCTCACAATTAAGCAATACGATCACACCACGTTCAGCTTTTTGTATGGCCTTCATGGCCGAGGCAATATTCCAGGAATGCGTGGTGGCTTCGGTATCGAGCAAATCCAGTATCGACACGGGTTGGTGGACCCGAACCAGTGTTTCCTTATCTGGGCTTATTTCGCCATGAACCAACGCAAGATGGGCGCCGCGGCTGGGTTTGTCCCGAAAGGCAATCGCATGAAACTCGCCGTAAGAAGTCTGCATGCTGCGTTCGGCCACGCGTTCAACAATGCTCTCAGTCTGACTACGATAATGAATAAGATCGGCAATGGTGCCAATTTTCAGTTGATGCTCGCGCGCGAATTCGATTAAATCAGGCAAGCGCGCCATACTGCCGTCGTCTTTGAGTATTTCGCAGATTACCGCAGCTGGAGTTAAACCAGCAAGCTCAGAAAGATCGCATCCAGCTTCCGTATGGCCCGCACGCATAAGAACTCCACCACGCTGCGCGCGCAAAGGAAATACATGCCCAGGCTGCACTATGTCAGATGGCTTGGCATGGCGCGCCACAGCTACCTCTATCGTCTTGGCGCGATCGGCTGCCGAAATACCCGTGGTGACCCCCTCAGCCGCCTCGATGGATACCGTAAAGTTGGTGCCATAGGATGTGCCATTACGAGCTGTCATCATTGATAAGTTCAGCTGATCGCATCGCTCTTCAGTGAGCGTTAGGCAAATCAAACCGCGCCCATGTCTGGCCATAAAATTAATGGCCTCAGGGGTAACGAACTCAGCAGCCAGAACCAGGTCGCCCTCGTTCTCACGGTCTTCCTCGTCAACGAGGATGACCATGCGGCCGGCGCGCAGCTCGGCAATGATCTCTTTAGTACTGGATATAGACATGAGGACGGCTCTCGAAAGGATCGCCATTTTATAGGATTTCAAGCGATAGCCGTCACCAATCTAACGGGCTTTGCTGAGGCGTACACTACGAATTCAAGTTGTTTTTGATAACATTTGAGAACTAAGCATGCGCTCAACATAACGGGCGATCAAATCAACTTCGAGATTAACGCTGCTACCCGCCTGCAAATGTCTGAGTGTAGTCACAGCAATGGTGTGCGGAATCAGGTTAATTGAGATGGTGCAGCCCTGATGACTGTCTTTAACGCTATTGACTGTCAGCGATACACCATTGACCACCACCGAACCTTTGTAAGCGAAGTATTTAGCTAACTCCGAGGGCGCAACTATATCCAAACGCCAGGACTCCGCCACCGCCGCAAAATGCGTGACTCTGCCTAGTCCATCCACATGGCCTGACACCAAATGGCCGCCTAGGCGCTCAGAAAGTGTTAACGCCTTTTCAAGATTCACTTCACCCAGCGCATCCAAACCTGCTGTGCAATTTAAACTCTCACGTGAGACATCCACACTAAAACCTTGAGCCGATTTTTGTGTGACTGTCATGCAGGCCCCATTAATGGCAATCGAATCACCAATGGCCACATCGTCCATAGGCAAACCGCCGCTACTTATTTGCAGTCGCACACCGGCATCTACATCATCACCCATAGGGTCTATCGCCGTAATCTTACCTACTGCTGCAACTATTCCTGTAAACATAATGTGTGCTTAGCTATCTAAATGAATAAATTTTTTATGATGCTGGAGTTAACCGCGCCAGTATTCGCAAATCTGACCCTACCGATAGAACTTGATGAAACTGCAATCGTACGCGTGATGATAATTCAGTCAGTTCAGGCAATCTGGCCATACCCTGAGACGGCCCCAGTAAACAAGGTGCCAAGTAAATGAGTAGTTCATCCACACAACCTGCACGCAATAACGAACCATTAAGTTTGTATCCGGCTTCTATATGCAGCTCGTTAATCTCGCGCTTGCCTAATTCCTGCATCAGCGCGTGCAAATTAACTTTACCCTCGCTCGATGGGATGTGAATAATTTCTGAACCACGGGCCATTAACTCGGATTCACGAGCATCATGCCGCTCTGCACTCACTATCCAGGTACCGCCGCCTTCCAGTACACGCGCAGTCGGGCTAATCTGTAGCTGACTATCAAGTACTATCCGTCGCGGCTGACGAGGGGTACTGACTGCACGTACCGTGAGTTGTGGATCATCTTGCTCTACCGTGCCCATACCTGTCAGTAATGCACAGGCGCGCGCACGCCAGGCATGGCCATCAGTACGGGCGGGTTCGGATGTAATCCATTGGCTAGCTCCATTCAAGAGTGCTGTACCACCATCAAGGCTAGCGGCAATTTTCATACGCACCCAAGGACGACCTAGCTGCATACGCATAAAAAATCCTATATTCATTTCCCGGGCCTCTGCGGCCAACAAACCCACCTCTGTAGTAATACCGGCTGCTTGAAGTAGAGCTAACCCCTTGCCCGCCACCAGCGGGTTGGGATCCGCAATTGCCACCACCACCCGCGCCACACCAGAGTTGATCAAGCTATCAGTACATGGGGGTGTGCGGCCATGATGACTACAGGGTTCAAGGCTGACATATACCGTTGCACCCCGTACATCAACACCACGCGACGATGCATCGCGCAATGCGGCTACTTCAGCATGCGCCTGACCAGCTGCCTGGGTATGACCCTGAGCTAAAACAACGCCCTCTTTAACAATCACACAACCCACTCGCGGATTAGGGCTGGTAATAAACAAAGCTAGCTCTGCCTGTTTTAAGGCGAGTTGCATGCCTTCGATGTCGTTAGCGATTTTCACGTAATGAGCGATTAGGGGTGTCGGAACCTGAAACACCTCCGAAACCGATGCAGTAAATAATGCATCATTCTAGCAAGTAGCTGCATCCTTATCCGGATCGCATTGACGAACACGCCCCAAAAAACTAATGATGATCTTGCGTTTTTGTTCACCAACAGAAAAGAGGAGTGAACCAAATTGAGGAATTTCAGCACTGGCCGCACTGCGAGGGCGTCCAGTGCTATCAAATGCCAGATATGCCTTTTTGCTGTCACGCAGCTTTGCTTCTATTACGAGACCTTTCATGTCGCTCTGACTGCGGTGCAATGACAGATCTCCGTAATCAAAATGCTGATTATTATTTGCATCGATCAGTATTAACCAACCGTGAGCCCAATCTTGGGCATCTATGGGAATCATATCGACACGCGAGCGCCGCCGCACTGCCTCAGCTCGCGCCATTATTAGTGCAGCACGAAATTCACCTGCGGCTGAAACAACGCGTGATCTATCCAATAACGGCTTGAAGTTAGCCGATGCGATCAAAAGTATGATTGCTGCGATCGTGATGGTCGTAAGATAGTCAATAAAACCAAAGCCTGAACGTGAAAAGATCATTTTGCAGTGCAAAGGATAAGCTAAACGTACGCTAGATTGACTACGCATACTTAAACGAAACTCCAAGCTGTGCATACTGTGCTCATCATTCATGTACTTGCTCGCGCCAGGCTAATTCACTTATTTTTCTTTGGCAAAAAATAGTTACGTCATCTGAACAAAGTCGAATTACATAATCAGCCTGTATGACTGCGCGTGTCGAAACAACCATGCCAAAACCAGTTGCTGTGACTCGAGAAATACCTTCCTGCTCGTGTAAACGAAGCACAGCAAGTTGATACTCAGGAGAGGCTATTGATTGCATACGACCACCATAAGAAAACCCGGACCCAGTAACACTGCCAAATTTATACACTATGCCATTAGCTGCCAATGACAGAGGTTCGTCACTGATTTCCAAGTGATGATAGGCGTCTTGCAGCGCTGCCTCAGCCGCTTCTTTTGCAATGAGTCTGTCTACATTGGCTGTAACTAGAAAACGAAAATCATGTGCAAATCGAAGCGCTGCAAGGGTCATCATCAGCAAAGCCATGGATAAAACAAGGCAAGGTAGCAAAGTAAAGCCACTGACTTCTGCATGTAGACCTAAAGCTGGGTATGCCTTATTTTTCATGAACCTTCTAATTTACAGGAACCCTGATTAGCGCATGACTCTGATCTTTTAATGCGCCGTGATTACGTAAAAAAACGATCCTTTCAAACAGCCTATACATGTGTTTTTTCTGATTCGCCGGAAAATCCTTAAGAACTAAATGAACCTCTGGATCGTGACTACCTTGAGCTTCTGAGTAAAAACTGCCGAAAAGATCAATGGCATCAGGCGACGAAATGCCAAGTAATTCAGTCTCGGTCTGCATGACCAATGCTATGTGTATCGCTACGATGGCATTCTGTTTAGTGATGTTATTTTCTTTAGCCTCAATTTTCTTTTGTTTAACCGCCGTTGCATTGATAAATTGATTAGGCAAACCATCATCATCGGTATCCAAACCATAAAGAAACTGAAGTCCAACCACTCTACTGGCCAGGGATTGAGTATCCCATTGATCAGTGCCGCGGTATTTACAGCGCAAATCACCACTGCCATTACCGCCTGGCACAAGATAAAAAATACTCCATCTCCGATCTTGGTTATCCGTGGCGAACGAAGAGACGCTATTACCAGCACAATTAACGATATCTGTTTTTTCTTCCGTTTCAGAAGCAGCAAAATGAACTGCCAGTGCATCGCTGCCATGAAAACCGGATATCTTTTTCCCTTCCATTGCATTACTCGTACCGCTGATAATGGCATTATCCAAACCACTTAATGCACCAAACGTACCACCCGTACCATCCGCGCCAAACGCATCTTGCTCGAACTGCAGAGGATGCACCTGACCAGCCTGAAGTAATGCCTGCTCTATTAAGTCAAGTAGACGATATCCATCCTGCTCCATAACAAAAATATCCTCTTGCTTACTATGAAATAACAAGGATGTGCTTAGCAGACTTGATAGTGGCAACAAAATAACCAGGCCCAGACCGATGGCAATCAACATCTCCAGCATAGCCAGACCCTCCCTATGCTTGGTCATCGTATCTGTCCTACGTTGAGGACAACTTTGGGTGCAAAATCAGTTGATCCTTGATGATTTGGCCAACCTAATTTGAGTAACCAAAGCGATGAATCATCAACGTCTGAAGGACATGCCCAACGCCAATGATAAGACTGCGCTTGCTCGGATTGTCCCTCACGACAAATCACTATCCTTGCCCCGGGTAAATCCCTCATCAAGCGACGACGCCATTGCCAAAGATAAAAATGTGCTGCGTCTAGTGTCGTGCAGGCTTGCGCATAACAATCCTCAGGCCTGGTTACGTCCTGAATCTGCGTTAAAAGATGGCTAGGTGGATTCCCAAACGGCTGAGTTCCACCCGCCCTCAGCCATACCGCAAGCTCCACACCCAGCCGCCAGGCGGTGTGCTGATTAGCCGCCTCTCGCATGACTAGCTGAGTATGGGCTGTAACCAATACCGCGCTCACCACGCTCGCTGTAACTACAACGAGTGAGATCATGACTTCCAAGAGTGCAAATCCCGAAACGCGGAATTGATGAATCACAAGCGATAGCGAAAAGATAAATCGCCAATGTGATTTTTTTTGAAGTACTACAAAAGCTCGGTTAGATTTTTTCTAACAAAGATGGGGGAGATGATAAATATTCGGTTATAAGTTCGATCACCAATAAGGTCTGTGATTATTTCGGATGACATTATGATTTTTTATTGGCTGCTGCTCGCTCAAGATCGACTTCATCGATTGCATCTCTAAATTCAGCCACATCTTCAAAACTGCGGTAGACCGATGCAAAGCGTATGTACGCTATTTTGTCTAGTCGCTTTAATTCGCGCATAACTAATTCACCTATCTGGCCAGACATAATTTCTCGCTCTCCAGACGAGAGTAATTTTTCTTCTATACGATGAATCGCTGAATCTACAGCATCTGCAGACACGGGGCGCTTGCGCAAAGCCAGCATGAGGCTCGCGCGGAGTTTGGATGGCTCAAATTCCGTACGACTACCGTTTTTCTTGACGATAACAGGCATCGCCAGTTCTATGCGTTCAAACGTAGTAAAACGTTTGTCGCAATGATTGCATCGACGACGACGACGAATACTGTCCCCTTCATCCGACGTCCTGGTGTCGAGCACTTGCAAATCTTCATTTTGGCAATAAGGGCAGCGCACGAGGACCGTCTCCTAAGGAAGTACTGATTAATTAATAACCGAAGCGTTTCTTGCGTTAGGTGCCAAGCCTAACGGTTGATTTACTTTACGCCGCACCAAACAGCGCCGGCTCTCTATAAAATAAACCATAAATCAGCACCCCCTACAGCAGCAACGAATAATATCAATTAGTGTTGATAGACAGGAAATGCATCGGTTAGTTTTTTGACTTCTGCCCTGACGCGCTCAAGATTTGCCGCATCGCGCGGATTATCCAGCACATCGGCAATAAGCTGCCCAACCTTGGTCGACTCTGCCACACCAAAACCACGCGTCGTCATCGCTGGGCTACCCAAACGAATTCCAGACGTAACGAATGGCTTTTCTGGATCATTGGGTATACCGTTTTTGTTGCACGTGATGTGCGCGGTACCCAACACCGCTTCGGCGTCTTTACCAGTCATTTTTTTTGCTCGCAGATCAACTAACATCACATGCGACTCTGTGCGGCCAGAAACTATTCTTAGCCCACGCTCTGTCAGTGCTTTAGCTAACGCATCGGCATTGTTGAGTACCTGTTCCTGGTAGGTCTTGAACTCAGGCGCTAGCGCCTCTCGAAAAGCGACCGCCTTGGCTGCAATTACATGCATGAGCGGGCCACCCTGCAAACCAGGAAAAATGGCGCTATAGATTTTCTTGGCGATATCTTCATCGTTCATCAAAATAATGCCGCCGCGTGGACCACGCAAACTCTTGTGCGTAGTCGATGTCACTATATGCGCATGCGGTACTGGATTAGGATAAACACCACCAGCTATCAAGCCAGAGTAGTGCGCCATGTCGACCAACAGATATGCACCTATATCTTTAGCTACTTTTGCAAAAAATTCCCAGTCAATTCGCAGCGAATAAGCAGAGGCGCCGGCTATGATGAGTTTGGGTTTTTTTTCATGCGCGAGTTTTTCCATATGCGCGTAATCGATTTCTTCCTTGTCGTTGAGGCCATACGAAACTACATTGAACCATTTGCCTGACATGTTCAGGGCCATACCATGAGTCAAGTGTCCACCCTCGGCCAGTGACATACCCATGATGGTATCGCCCGGATTAAGCAGGGCCAAAAATACTGCCTGATTCGCTTGTGAGCCGGAATTTGCCTGCACGTTGGCAAAATTTGCACCATAGAGTTTTTTTAAACGATCAATAGCAAGAGTTTCTGCCAAATCGACAAATTCGCAACCGCCGTAGTAGCGCTTGCCCGGATAGCCCTCTGCATATTTATTAGTTAACTGAGTACCCTGTGCTTCCATAACTGCAGGCGAGGCATAGTTTTCAGATGCAATCAGCTCAATATGGTCTTGCTGACGTTGGTTTTCCTTTTGTATGGCAGACCACAGCTCAGGGTCTGTTTTGGCAATTGTATGATCTCTGAAAAACATAATGCGACTCCAATCATGAAGAAAATAGTAGAGATAAATCGAATGAGATATGTAGGGTAGAAATATGTGCAGCCTTGCCGCTTGCTGTCAGTCTGTTCAGACCGTAGTCGTAAGAACTTGCGTGCTCAGTGAAGAAAAGCCCTGATCTGAGATTCCGGGAATACCTTATATCGCCAGTCCGACCAAACAAAATGTGACGAAATTCTAGTGGAGGCCCGCTTTTTGGGCAAGAACAGCCCGCCGTAGCGCGTAGTGTTTGGGCTAAAATGGAGCGGTTTCCTGTCTATCCAAAAAAAACGCCTTACAAAGGGAACTCATGATAGTTCTGATTACTGGTGCTAGCTCGGGATTCGGCGCCGAAATGGCCCGTAAATTTGCCTCTCATGGTCATCGCGTAATAGCCGCGGCCCGACGCGCCGACCGACTCTCCGCATTAGCCTCCGAGCTTGGCAAAAACGTATTACCGGTTGAACTCGATGTGACCAGCAAATCCTCTATAGACCATGCCTTGTCATCCTTGCCAGCCGACTGGCAATCTATTGATGTCTTAATCAACAATGCGGGACTCGCGCTTGGATTAGAGCCCGCACATGAAGCCCATCTCGACGATTGGGACACCATGATAGAAACCAATTGCCGTGGTCTGGTAACCGTCACGCGTGCTGTCTTACCACGCATGGTGGCGCGTGGCTCGGGTATCGTTATCAATATCGGCTCTGTGGCTGGAGCATACCCCTATCCCGGCGGTAATGTTTATGGGGCTACCAAGGCATTCGTTGATCAATTTACCCTCAACCTCCGAGCAGATTTGGTTGGCACGGGCGTACGCGCAACCAATATCGCACCTGGTCTAGCTGGTGGAACTGAGTTTTCGAATGTACGTTTTAAAGGTAATGATGACGCCGCCGCCAAGGTCTATCAAGGCACAGTGCCGCTTGATGCACATGATGTTGCTGAGGCAGCCTACTGGGTCTGTAGCTTGCCTCCCCACGTCAATATTAATGGCATAGAAATGATGGCCACCTGTCAGGGATTCGCACCATTCACTGTTAAGCGCAACAACTAATGAGTGACGAGTTCCGCTGGCCACTCAGGGTGTATTACGAAGATACCGATACGGGTGGGGTGGTGTACTACGCAAATTATCTAAAATTTTTTGAGCGTGCCCGCACAGAATGGCTGCGCTGCGCTGATATTACCCAGCAAGCGCTTATTGAAGATGACCAAGTGATGTTTGTCGTCAAAAGTGCGGCCATCGATTACCATGCACCAGCAAAACTTGATGATCAGCTGGAAATTGGCGTTCGCGTAGAAAAACTGGGTCAGGCTACGGTGAATTTTTCTCAACAGGCCTGGCGTCGTTCAGAACATACGCTGGAGCTGTTATGTAGTGGACTCATACGCGTTGGGTGCGTCCATGCAATTACTTTTCGGCCTGTGCCCATGCCCCTGACCATGTTTGAAAAAATCAATGCCTTGTATACGATTGGCGGTAATGCTCATCTCACCGCTGCAACTAATTAACTCAACCTACTCCACCACACCATCATGACTGTCACACAAGATCTTTCGTTTTTTGGGATGATCAGCAACGCGTCGCTGCTAGTACAGTTGGTAATGGCGCTATTACTACTCATCTCCGCCATGAGTTGGACGTATATTTTTCGCAAGATGTTCACTATTCGTAAAGCAATCGCCCGCACCACAGAGTTCGAAACTGTGTTCTGGTCTGGTGCTAATTTGAATAACTTATACGAAGAAGTCACGTCCGGTCGGCGTCAACGCAGCGGACACTCTGGCGCGCTCGAACGTATCTTTGAAGCCGGCATGGAAGAGTACCGTAAAGCGCGACAAACGTTCACTGGCAAGGATATCGATGTCACTGCCTTGCTCGATGGCGCCCGACGCGCTATGCGCGCAGCCTACCAGCGCGAAATGGATGCACTGGAATCGCATCTGGCTTTTTTGGCGTCCGTAGGATCCGTATCGCCTTACATTGGTTTGTTTGGCACGGTCTGGGGCATTATGAATTCATTTCGCGGCCTAGCAAACGTACAACAAGCCACATTGGCATCCGTAGCGCCCGGCATTGCGGAAGCCTTGGTGGCTACTGCTATCGGATTGTTTGCTGCTATACCTGCCGTCGTAGCCTTCAATCGTTACTCACACGATATTGACAGGCTTGCTATTCGTTTCGAGAGTTTCATCGAAGAGTTCTCCAACATTCTTAACCGACAGGCTCGCTGATGGCACAAAGCTCCAGTCTGCGCGGCAGCCGTAGCCGCAAATTTAAAGCAGAAATTAACGTCGTTCCTTACATCGACGTGATGCTGGTGCTGCTGGTCATTTTTATGGTGGTTGCACCTTTATCGACACCGAGCATGATTAATCTGCCCAAATCCGGCAAATCCAATCAACCACCCACAGAATATCTCGAAGTAGAACTCAAACCCGACGGTACTGCCACCGTGGGGATACATGGCAAGAAAACACAAACCACGCGAAAACGCGAAGAGCTCGGTGCCCGTTTGCAAGAGCTGCATGAAAAATATCCTGAACTGCCACTGATGATCTCTGCGGACAAAGATATTAAATACGACGAAGTAGTCCAAACCATTTCACAGGCCAACAAAACCGGTATAGGCCGCGTCGGTCTCTCCACCCGCTGAGAACGCATTGAACAGCACCACCAGTCACTATCTCATTCCTCCTGAGCCGGGTCGTGGCCGTGCGCTGGTGCTTGCTGCACTGGTTCATTTATTACTTCTGATTTTTTTATGGTTTGGCGTTTCATGGCAAAGCGACACGCCAGTCGAAGTACAAGCAGAAATCTGGAGTCCGGATACCCGAGAAGCAGCACCCCCACCACCACCGGTGATCAGACCTCAGCCCGAACCCCCAAAGCCGGTAGCGGCAATTACCCCTCCTGCCCCCACTGTCGAATCAGAGCCCGCGCAGCAAAAAGAAGCTCAGCCTGACATCGCGCTGGAAAAAGAAAAAAAACGTAAACAGCAAAAAGACGATGCTGAACGCGTGAAAAAAGAAAAACTCGCTGAGAAAAAAGCTCTGGAAGAAGAACAAAAGCGTAAAAAAATTGCTGATGCAGAAGAAAAACTACAAGAAAAAAAGCTACAGGCTGAGTTAGAAAAAACGAAACGCGCTGAAGAAAAAAAACAAAGGGAAGAAGCCTTAGCTGAAGAACAAAAGAAAATCGCAGAAGAACAACGCCGCAAACAAGAAGAAGCCGTAATCGCGGAACAACGCGCCCGCAAACGGCGTGAAGAGCTGCAGCGGCTCAGTCAGATGGCGGGTGATGGTGTTGCTGGCGATGCGGAGAAATCGCAAGGGGTACGAGGCGACAACAGCTATTCCTTCACAATACGAGCTTTGATACTTAAAAATACGATTAAAATGCCGAATCTGGCTGACATAGCAGGAAATCCCTCTGTTGAATTTCGAATTGAACTGTATCCTGATGGTAGGCTGCGTGAAGAACCCAAAAGGATTAAATCATCTGGGGTAGAGGCATTTGATCAGGCTGTAAAGCGCGCCATTGAGAAATCTGCGCCCTTCCCGCCTGATCCATCGACGGAGAAGGTTCCTGCAAATATGATCATCACTCATCGACCGAAGGACAACGATACGCGATGAAACGTTATTTACTAAAGCTTATAGCCTTGGTTGGTCTCACGGTCATCATGCCTCACTCACAGGCGCAATTAAAAGTCGATATTGCTGGATTTGGCGCCAATCAAATCCCCATCAGTATTGCTGGCTTTGCCGATGAGAGCGTTACTGGGCAAGCGATTAGTGCCATTATTCGCGCGGATCTTCAGCGCAGTGGCATGTTCAAACTCATCGAGTCACCTGAAACACTGAGCGAAACAACCGCAGTCAATCTATCGAGCTGGAAAGCCAAAGGTGCGGATGCCTTGGTTACCGGCAGCGCAGTCAGGCACTCAGATGACCGCATAGAATTGCGCTATAAGCTGGCCGATACAGTTCGCACCGTCGATCTAACTGTTCAGGCCATAAGTACGCAGCCCCAGTTTATTCGTCTGGCTGCACATAAAATCGCTGACGATATTTTCGAAAAACTTACAGGTATACGGGGTGCCTTCGCGACACGTATTGCCTATGTCAGTCGTTCCGCTGGCGAATACAAACTCGAAGTATCCGACTCTGATGGCGAAAACTACTTCACCGCGCTACGCTCTAATGAACCGATTATTTCGCCGACTTGGTCACCCGACGGAAGCAAACTGGCCTACGTATCGTTTGAGAGCAAAAAACCAGTAATTTATGTTCAAGACCTCGCCAATCGCCGCCGTATAATCGTTGCCAACTTTAAAGGTAGCAACTCGGCGCCTGCTTGGTCACCCGATGGAAAAAAACTGGCTATTGCACTTTCACGCGAAGGCTTAACCCAAATTTATCTGGTCAATGATGATGGATCAGATCTCAAAAAACTTACCCGATCAAATGGCATTGATACTGAGCCTTGCTTTTCTCCGGACGGACAAAGTATTTACTTCACTAGCGATCGCAGCGGTGGTCCACAAATTTACAAAATGAACCTCGATGGAGCGGATCTGCGTAGGCTTACTTTTGGTGGAAACTACAATATCAGTCCATCCGTCTCGCCAGACGGTAAAATGCTGGCCTATGTTTCACGGCGCGAGGGCAAGTTTCAATTGCATGTACTTGATCTGACAACTTCGCAAGAACTGCGACTATCCGACTCATCACATGACGAATCGCCAAGCTTTGCTCCAAATAGCCGTTACATCTTGTTCGCTACCGAATCCTCGGGCAAAGGAGCGCTAACGGTGGTTTCGGTTGATGGCAGCGTGAGGTATACCTTATCAGCCAGGGCATCGACCATTCGAGAACCCTCCTGGGGGCCGTATTCCAAATAATCAGACGTAAAGAGTAAATTCACGAAGGGGGAAGAAATGCAATTTAACAAACAAGCAGCTATCGTCGCGACACTATTGCTAGTGCTATCCGCTTGCTCAACTGTCAAACTGGACGAATCCGCGCCTGTAGAAGACCGCGCAGGCAAACCAGTTCCGCAAATAACCACGCTACCGCCCTATCCTGGCGATCCTGGAATGGTTGCTGATGGTACTGCCAGTTCATCCAGCAGCAGCAGTAGTAGCGGTAGCAAATCCAAAGACCCGCTCGATGATCCGGCCAGCGTGCTTGCTAAGCGAAGCATCTATTTTGATTTGGACAGCTTTGTCGTCAAGGATGAGTTCAAACCCGTGCTTGAAGCGCACGCCAAGTACCTTATCTCTCGCAAGGACCGCAAGATCATCATTCAGGGGAATACCGATGAGCGTGGCGGCAGTGAATACAATCTTGCTCTTGGTCAGAAGCGCTCTGAAGCAGTTCGTCGTTCTTTGCAGCTGATGGGCGTAGCAGACAGCCAAATGGAAGCTATCTCCCTGGGCAAAGAAAAGCCTAAGGCAACTGGTAGCGGCGAAGAGGCGTGGGCAGAAAACCGTCGCGCTGACATCGTCTAC
>Ga0315899_10005912_pt1 | contig 13172 bp, 10 predicted proteins | sample LakEriMetagenome_2_FD_203518 | JGI IMG/M metagenome (GOLD analysis project Ga0315899, IMG submission 203518) | Freshwater fungal communities from buoy surface, Lake Erie, Ohio, United States - Buoy 4 MA112 | ecosystem: Environmental > Aquatic > Freshwater > Lake | place: USA: Lake Erie, Ohio...
TAACCAAAACGCGCCTTAAGTTTTTTAGCTATGAATGACTGTATTTCAGCACTTTCAATTTTTTCAAGCACTTGCCCAATAAAAGCACTTACCAATAAATTTCTTGCAGCCGCATCAGAAAGTCCTCGCGATCGTAAGTAAAACACGGCTTCTTCGTCTAATTGTCCAGTTGTAGAACCATGTGAACATTTCACATCATCGGCGTATATTTCCAATTCTGGTTTAGCGTTTACCGAGGCATCCGGACTCATTAAAACATTAGCGTTCGATTGGAAAGCATTGATTTTTTGCGCATCCTTTCTAACAAATACTTTACCATTGAAAACACCTGTTGACTTATCAAAAAGGACTCCCTTATACAACTCATTCGATTGACAATGTGCTACTTGATGATCGATAGTGGTGTGGTTGTCTACAAATTGTTGGTTATTCATCACATACACACCATTTAGGTTAGTTTCTGCATTTTTTCCTTGAACCGAAACTTCGACGTCGTTTCTGACAAATTGACCATCAAGAGTAATCGTATGTAAGGTGAAGACAGAATCTCGTTTTTGGCAAACTTTCTCTCGCGAAAGATGAATATCCGCCCCGCCTTCTACTTGTATTTTGGATAAGGCAAGATGAGCACCATTTTCTAGCTGAATTTCAGTGACAACATTCGTAAAGTTTTTACTCGTACGTTCAGCCTCAAAAACCATCGAAATTACCGCTTTTGCCTGTGCTTTCAGTCGAATATAATGCCTCAAATTGTTCACCTTATTTCCATTAGACAGATGTATAATCTCAATAGGCCTGTCGAGTTCTCCTGAAATATCTAAATACACACCGTCTTCTGCATAGACTAAATTGAGGGCATCGAATAATTCATTTTTTGCCTGGTAAAATGTTAGTTCTGAAGGGGTTAATTCGGTTAATGATTTACACCCTTGAAATGAATCTTTGAAAGACAAATTGCCGTTATCAAAAACTATTCTGTAGGCATTTTCATTTTGAACGCCAATTTCGGATGAATTCTTGAGAAATGAACCGGTGAACGTTGAATTTGTCAATTTAGTAAGACGCGTATATTTCCATTGTTCGTCTTTCGTGGTAGGAAATCTTGCTCCTTCTAGATAAACGTGTAATTCATTTAGGTGCTTGGTATCAAAGGCAAGTTTTGTCTTATTCAAACCACCAAGTAATTGAGTTAACTTGTTTTCCTGTGTTGTATTCACCTCGTACATCTCTTTTTCTTTAGCTAAGTACGGATTCTTTGATCCAATCGTATCCTTTTTCTTCTAAGATTAAGGCGAGTTCTTTTGTACCTGTCTTTACAATTTTTCCGTCATACAGCACATGAACAAAATCTGGAACAATGTAATCCAGAAGTCGCTGGTAATGAGTGATGACAATACTTGCGTTTTTAGGGGTTTTTAATTTGTTTACGCCATTAGCAACTATCCTAAGAGCATCAATATCCAGTCCCGAGTCCGTTTCGTCAAGAATTGCTAATTTCGGGTCGAGCATGGCCATTTGAAATATTTCATTTCGTTTTTTCTCTCCACCTGAAAACCCTACGTTTACGGAGCGATTGGCTAGTTTACTGTCTAACTCGACAATGGCTGATTTATCCCTAACCATCTGCATAAAATCTTTTGCGGAGATTTGTTCTTCACCTCTATATTCCCGAATTTCATTGAGAGCAGTTCGAAGGAAATTGATGTTTGAAACTCCTGGAATCTCAACGGGGTATTGAAAAGCTAAGAACAAACCTTCGCGCGCCCTATCTTCTGTAGACATTTCAAGTAAATCCTTTCCATCAAAGGAGATAGAACCGTCAGTTATTTCGTATTCTTCACGTCCAGCTAATATACTTGCAAGCGTGCTTTTTCCCGCCCCATTTGGCCCCATAATGGCATGTACCTCTCCGGCATTAACCTCTAAAGTTAATCCCTTTAGGATTTCTTTCCCTTCAATGTTTGCGTGTAAGTTTTTAATTTTTATCATGCTAAACGCTTTATTTTTTATTTATTCTCTCCTTCGAAGAGGAAGAAACTAGCCATTAATTTTATTTTTTATTTCCATTTTAACCAACACTTCCTTCCAAGCTAATCGCCAATAACTTTTGTGCTTCCACGGCAAATTCCATGGGTAATTGATTCAGCACTTCCTTACAGTATCCATTAACGATTAAACTAATGGCTTTTTCCTCACTAATTCCACGTTGCATGCAATAAAATAATTGGTCCTCTCCAATTTTTGATGTTGTTGCTTCGTGTTCGATCTTGGCACTTGGATTTTTACACTCGATATACGGGAACGTATGAGCACCACACTGATCCGTCATTAACAAGGAATCACATTGAGAAAAATTCCGAGCATGTTGTGCGTTCTTATGAATTTGAACTAATCCTCTGTAAGAGTTTTGAGATTTTCCAGCTGAAATCCCCTTGGAAATAATCGTGCTTTTTGTGTTTTTTCCCAAGTGAATCATTTTTGTGCCAGTGTCTGCTTGTTGGTAATTATTAGTCACGGCAACTGAGTAAAATTCCCCAACCGAATAATCTCCCTTAAGAATACATGAAGGGTATTTCCAAGTAACTGCAGATCCGGTTTCTACCTGCGTCCAAGAAATTTTAGCATGGCGTTCACAAATCCCTCTTTTCGTTACAAAATTAAACACCCCTCCTTTTCCTTCTTTGTCGCCAGGATACCAATTTTGTACAGTTGAGTACTTTATTTCTGCTTTTTCAAGGGCAATAAGTTCAACCACTGCTGCATGTAATTGATTTTCGTCTCGCTGAGGAGCTGTACATCCTTCCAAATAGGATACATAAGATCCTTCGTCCGCAATAACCAACGTGCGCTCGAACTGACCAGTCCCCCCTGCATTAATTCTAAAGTAAGTAGAAAGTTCCATGGGACATCTCACGCCTTTGGGAATGTAACAAAAAGAACCATCCGTAAAAACGGCAGCATTTAAAGCCGCATAAAAGTTATCCGTTGCTGGAACGACGGTACCCATATATTTTTGAACCAATTCTGGATGTTCTTGAACGGCATCAGAAAAAGAACAAAAGATGATACCGAGTTCTTTTAATTTTTCTTTAAAGGAAGTGGCAACTGAAACAGAATCCATTACAAAGTCAACAGCAACACCAGTTAAGCGCTGTTGTTCTTCTAGTGAAATCCCAAGTTTAGACATTGTTTCCTTCATTTCCGGGTCAACATCATCCCAAGATTCGTATTTTTTAGACTGTTTTGGCGCAGCATAATAGGTAATATCTTGAAATTTGGGTTTCTCGTACTGAACATGTGCCCACTCAGGTTCAACCATTTTTTTCCAAGTATCAAAAGCTGTTAATCGATAATTTAAAAGCCATTCGGGTTCATTTTTTTTCGATGAAATCAAGCGAATGATGCCTTCGTTGAGACCAACTGGAACTTTATCGGTTTCAATATCAGTAACAAATCCGAATTTATACTCCTGATTTTCTAAATCTTTAGCAAGCTCGTTTTCCGTATAGTTCGCCATGGTTATAAGGAAAAAGATTCACCGCAACCACATGTTCTTCCTGCATTCGGATTATTGAAGACAAACCCTTTGCCATTCAATCCACCAGAAAAATCTAAAATGGTGCCGACTAGATATAAATAACTTTTTCTATCAACAACTACTTTAACACCATTATCCTCGAAGGCTTTATCACCTTCCTTCTCTTCATTGTCAAAGGACAATTGGTACATCAAACCTGAGCATCCGCCACCATCAACACCCACACGTATAAAGAATCCTTCTTTTCCTTCGTCTTCCATCAAACGTAATGCTTGTTTTTTTGCTGTATCTGTTACCGTAATCACCTGTTTTTATTTAGATTAATTATAAATAACCATATCATTCACTGCAAAAATACCACTTTTATGTTATTGGTACAAGTAAAACAATGATTTGCTTCTAGTGTTTAAAATTTGATTTGAAAATTACTCCAGCGCAGGTCAGGTGTGTAATAATCAGTTGAGATAATTTGAGCGCCCGATCTAATGGCAGCATCGTAAGTTGAATAATCGTTATTGCGTGATTGGATCGTCCCGGCATCAGAACGTGTACGTACAATGAAAGAGGCGGTCAACTGTTGAATTCTCTCTTCATTTCCAACGGGGTCGTTCACAACAATAAAGGCTGCTTCAGGGTCTTCAGGTGAGGTATAATGAAACATTATGGGTGAATTAGTAGCTAGATTATAGAGTGTTTCCATTCCGTCTAATATGAAAATAAATTTTCCGAGGCATTGATTTAATTCGGGCCATCCTGTTTTTTTAAGTCGCTCTTGGATAGTGGAAAAGTCACCTTTCAAATCCGACGGTGTAAAAATCATATTCTTAGGTAAAATTCCAGAAATTTCTTTTTCCATCTCTAAAAACGCATTTTGATCATAAGGCACACAAGGCTTAAATCCTAATTTTCTGAGTGTTTTTGATTCGTTGCCAGGACTTACGCTTTTCGGCTCTACATTGACAAAAATGGGGTGGTGAGTTGGATTGTTTTCACTCCAAGTGCGTAATTCAAGTAATGCATCTTTAAAGGTAAGGTAGTGTGTTTCGTAATCTACATCCGCAATATGCAGCACTTTAAATCCTGGAGCTTTCATTTTCGGATCTCTCACACGTTGTTTTAGTCCAAATAGGAAAAGGTTTAATTTTCTCTTTTTGTAATGACCGCCAAGAGGATCATAATAAAGATCGAGCTCAATTCCGCGAATATTAAAATTGTCGAATTGTTCTGGAAGAGTTTTGTGGCCGTAATCCATTTGTGCTGGATCATTTGACGGACCCAGTTGTTTCTTGAACTTGGATAGAAATCGAATTACTTTTTTGTGCGGAAGCTTTTTGTAACTGTTGTGAGAAGCCAATACCTTGCTTTCATTTAAGCGCAGTGATTGTGCAGAAACTCCTAGCGCTAATATATTAAAACATGTAAGAATAAGCCAGGCTTTCATTGGTTAAATATAGAAAAAACTAGTGATTAAGGATTAAATAAAAAGTGGTAAAATAGAAAAGTCACCCCATTTTGAGGTGACTTTCTACTGATAGTTTGATAAGTTTATTATCGTTTGATTACGTAGATTACGGAACTTCCTTGACTATTTACTGTGTTTAAGAAATATGAACCTGAGTGTAATTCAGACAAGTCTATGTTTCCATTAGCTGTTAAGCTACCCGTTTTTATTATTTTTCCATTCACATCTGTAAGCGTAAAAGATGTGTTTTCGTTTACCGAAACGGATAATTGATTTTCGAATGGATTAGGGTATACTAATATTTTTTCATTTGTGTTCTCTGTAATTCCTGTTGTAGGGGGTAATAAAACCTCATCGATAACATGAACAACACCATTATCAGCCAATACATCCGCTAATGTAACTGTTGCGTCATTAATTTGAACCCCATTTGATAGAGACACAATTACGTCTTCACCATTAACGGTAGCAACTGGTCCTGCTGTTAATTGTGTTGATAAAACTGTACCATCAACAACGTGATACGTTAACACATCAGCTAAGTTAGGTAATGCTAAAATACCAGCGAGATCAGTATTCAATGCCGTAGCGAGATTATTAAATGCGGCATTTGTTGGAGCAAATACAGTAAATTCTGAAAAAGGATCAGTTAGAACAGGTAGCAATTCAGCGGTTACTACTGCAGTAGCTAAGGTTGAAAATCCATTATCGATAGCTACATCTACGACTGTTTCAATAGGTAATACAACTGCATCCAAAACATGAACGATACCATTGTCAGCATTAATATCAACCGCGGTTACTTGCGCTTGATTTACAAATACATCACCACCAGCAGTAGCAGTAAGTTTTAATGTATTAGTTGTGCTCAATGGTTGAACAATAGCTCCGTTTGTTACCGCTGATGAAGGAACTTCTGTTCCCAAAACGTGATAAGTTAAAATATCGGCTAATGACGGCAAAGCTAAAAGGCCATTTACTGTCGTTCCGAGCTCACTCGCTAAATCATCAAATGCATCATTTGTTGGAGCAAAAACGGTGTAATTTGCTAATGGATTTGTAAGAGCAGGTAACAATTCTGCAGTTACTACCGCAGTTACTAATGTACTGAAACCATTGTCAATCGCAACGTCAGCAACTGTTTCTACCGGTAATACTACTGCGTTTAACACATGTACAATGCCATTGTCTGCATTGATATCAACTGCTGTTACTTGTGCTTGATTAACAAAAACATTTCCTGTTGAGGTTGCTGTTAACTTTAAAGTATTTGTTGTACTTAATGGTTGAACAATCGCACCGTTTGTTACTGCTGTTGAAGGAACTTCTGTGCCAAGAACGTGATAGGTTAGCACATCGGCTAAGTTGGGAAGTGCTAACAATCCATTTACAGTTGTATTTAATGCTGTTGCAAGATTGTCAAATGCTTGATTCGTTGGAGCGAAAACAGTATAGTTAGCTAATGGATTCGTTAACGCAGGTAATAATTCTGCTGTTACTACTGCTGTTACTAAAGTACTAAATCCATTATCAATTGCAACGTCCGCAACGGTTTCAACTGGCAATAAAACCGCATTCGTTACGTGCACTGTTCCATTACTTGCATTGAGATTCGCTGCAGTTACTTGCGCATGATTAGCAAATACGTTTCCTGTTCCTGTTAAGGTTAATTTTAATGTATTTGTTGGGCTTAAAGGTTGAACAATTGTACCATTAGTAATAGCTGTTGAAGGAACAGTTGAACCAAGTACATGGTACAAAAGTATGTCGTCTAAGTTAGGTAAAGCAAGTAAACCATTAATATCGGTATTTAATGCTGCTGCTAATGCTGTGAATGCAGCATCGTCCGGTGCGAATACTGTTAAGGTTGCAGAAGGGTCTTGTAGCGCACCTGCAAGGTTTTCTTGAATGAGCGCAGCTTCTAGGTAGGTGTGATTCGGACTAGTAGCGATGATGTCATCAAACACATTCGTTTGTCCAAAACTTGTCGAGGTGACTAATAATAGTGATCCAATTAATGTAATTTTCTTTTTAATCATAATTTTTTTGTTTAATGTTTATAATAAATGTTTAAACAAAAACATTCCCATTAGGTTCACGGGATGTTCAAAAACTACATAAATATTAATTATTTGTTGCATAAAATATTTTGTCAGTTACATAAACAGTCAATTATTTGCCAGAACATTACAGGTATTTTCTACTAATTCGTTGTAATATGCAAACAACCTAATTCTTTGTACTAATATCAATACAGTTGAGTGTCTTTAGAAAATCAATTTCCAAGAGAAGAAAAATTATTCGTTTTCATCGGTTTTACTTACTACTTAATTCTGCATTAGGTGGAATTAGCAGTGGGTGTATTCAATTCTCCCATTTCGGGGGATTAAGTACATTTAATGTTTACGAAAATTAAATCGACTCATATTTTAAAATTCAATTAAAGAATTATTTACAAGTAATACATAACTTTGACGCATGAAATATTTTGAATTTAGATTAATAGGTTTCTTATTCCTGAGTCTGTTATTAGTATTTGGCCTAAATGGTATTGCACAGACAACTAGTTATCACTACAATCAAGCGAAAGCATTTAATGAATATATTGGTAAAGGCGAGGGTGCATGGAAATTTAAATCAACAGCTCCTGGATTAGAAAAAGATGTAACGTTCACCCGCGTATCCTTGAACAAAAAAGACATTCAGGGAAATGACTTGTTTCGTTATGATTTTACTTACGGAGATAATCTATGTAGTCTAGTTCCAATTAATACTATTTATCCATTGGCATATGCGTTGGTTAGGAAACAGGACAAGGAGTTTTATCATGGTGTTAATAATAATAAGTACGTTTACCTGGCAATCGGTAATAATTGCATTATCTCTGTTCTTTTTAATGAACTTGAAAGTGGAATTGGTTCAGATGAAAAATACAATCGGATTTCTTGTTATGACGGCCGATTAGATGTTGAATTAAAGAATCAAAAGGGATTTATTCAGAGTGGTACATTTATAAGGGGGAAAGGAATAGGAAAACCCTATTCGAGTTCAAAAGAGTTTTTTCAAGGAGAATCTATAGATTTTGAATGTTGCGGGCCTAACTACAGTACATTGGCTCCTGAGTATAAAGGGTTAACGGATTATTATAAAAATCTTGAGTTATATATAAAATCGGAGATTGATCAAGCGAAAATTAAAGGTCATCTTGGATCTTTTGAAGGAATTGAAGACGGTGAATATTACTACTACGGAGAACCGTTTTCATGTAAATCTTATCCGGATGATAATGATGTACAAGTCATTCCCGGATTAGTAAAAATTAAATTAGAAAAAGAGGGTGGAAAAGTGGTTAGTTTACTTATTCAAAATTCATTTGATGATGAAAAGTTTTATGATAAAGACAAATTTTTTGTGAGATGCCCGATTAATTCCTTGTTGCCGGACAACGGTAAAAGCCTTATTGCTTTTGGCGATAAAATTGTTGCAGTAAAAACATACGGGAAAGGGTTTAATTCATTTGAGGGGGTATTTTCAAAGCAACCATTTGATATTGAGGCGATTCATTGGATTTCAGATTACGACAAAAAATTCTGGTTATTTCAATCAACCAGCGAAAAATATTTTTGTGAATCAGAGCTCGAAACGAAGTATTCTCCGAGTAAAGACAAACTTCATTTCAATGGGTTTATTCAAGAATTATACAATATTTACAGCGGCTTAAAGAAATAGTTTGGGTAAAATAGAAGCATTAAATTTTAGTTGATACGCAAACAAGAAGAAATTTCTAAATAAACATGTTGTAATTCTCGAAACAAGCACAATGGAGTTGAATGTGGTTGTATAGTATTTTCCTCGAAGGTAGGCGTATCGAATTATCGAACCTTGACGATATCTTCAATATGTCAGGATAGAGCCTCTTTTTTTTGGTGAGGGAATTTGATTTAAGTTGTTGAAGAGTTGATGCCAAAAAATCAACGTTTTATAGCAACTACAAAATAAACTCGTTTACTTTTTCCATCTTGCTTGGGTTCTTCCCAAAAAAGTTGAAATTTTTCTGCTTTTCTCCCTTTTATTTCAAGGGTGATACGCTCCTTTGGATGTGTAAAAATTTGTGCTTCGATGTAATTTCCGAGTTTTATCGTATCATTATTTGAAACCGAAATTTCTTTCTTAAAACCATCAATTGGAGCATTTAAAAGTCCGGCGACAACATTTCGTTTTTTGCCAGTAGCATTAATCAAATAAAATTCGGTGGAATAAATTTCAGTGCATTGAGCCACTTCCTGCTTCTTGGGAGTTTCTTTGACAGTGTTTGGAGTGATGTATGGTTTGCTTATAGTATCTGAATAGAGACTTGGATCTATCCGAAGTTTGTAGTGACCATATTCGTCAGAACTATTATCAATAACTTGGGTAATAATCCCGTTTTCATCGAAATAATGTGCAACATCATCCCATTGTATACCACCATCGGGATGTCCTGTAAAATGTGCTTTCTGAACAGCTCCTGATGGATAATATTCAAAACTGACAGAGGAATGACCGGCCACATTGCGAATTTGCCTATGATAAATTTCTTTTCCAGCTCGATCAAAAGCCTTGACATAGCCCCAATTCAATTCATTGGTTAATTTAACCTCCTTGGTGGATATTTTTTTATTTGAATGATAGCGAATAGTGAAAGAGGTATCTTTTTTCTGAGTCCATGAGTTAAATGTCAATATTAAAAAAAGGATAGAAAAATATAAATTCATTTTGAGTTTTGTGTATTGACATGTCAATTGGTGTGCCAAATGTAATTTAGACGATTTCATTTGATAACACCTCTCTTTTTCCGTTTAAATACTTCCCCAAATTGCTGGTTATACTCCTCAAACTCAGTTTTCATCCATTTATCCCAAAAGGTGAAATACAGACCGTAATTTCCATTGAATTTCTCATGGTGCAAGTTGTGATGTGTAGAGGCAGTTTTGAATTTCAAAAAGGGAATGCGAACCCAGTTTTTAGGGTAGATTTCGTAGCCCAAATGCGCCAACAAATTATTGAGTAGATCCAGTGTTTGCCACAAAAAGAGGATGGGCCAAAAAATCGGAACGATCATAGGTAAAACGAGAAACGGTAGAAATTCAATTAGATTTTCTAACGGATGAAAGGAAAAAATGGTTAGTGGGGATGGATCCGTGCTTTTGTGATGTGTTTTATGCACCCAACGATAGATCTTCGGATGATGCATGAATCGGTGCGACCAGTAAAAATAGGCGTCGTAAAAAAAGAGGAGAAAAAACAATTGTAAAATACCCCAGGTAATTCCATATGCATTGATGTCCCAATACAATTTCATGTAGCCTAATTGATCGAGAAGCGTAATCAATGCTGTCAGAAAACCAGCGAGTAGAATAGAACCGAAAGAAAATAAAATATCATGACTGAAAAAATGCTTGTGTTGCTCACTTTTTGGTTGAATTCTCCGCCAGCGCCAAACGTTCTTAAGGCCTTTCCAAACCAACCAGAAAACAGCGATTCCGAAAACAGCATATAAAGATAAATTGAAGAAAGATTCTTTTAAGACGCTTTGAAGGAAGTTAGTGAAGTTGGTCATTGTTTCTAGATTAGCTATGGTTTTGCGGCGGTGGTTTTATCAATGAAAACAATAGCATCGTACTCCACACCTAGTTTTTGTTCAATCGTGGATTTCTCCATGGTGGATCCAATGTAATAAACCTTCATCGGTTGCTCAAAGAGTGTCTTTAGCTCCGTATTTTCATTTATTGCTGACATGGGCAGAAAAAACTGTGGCCAGTTGCCTTTCGAAAATGCTTGAGTAATAACATGTTTTTTTAATGGTTTAATTTCAACTTCGCCCAATACAGGTACTCTATTTGCTACATGTATTACTCTTACAGTGCCACCATTGGTAAAGAAACCGACTGTGTAGTAGTTTGCTTGATGACGTTGTTTCAAATGATATCCCATTTGAGTGGTGATCGAGTTGTTACTTCCAGTATGCCCGACATGCCCCCAAAGAATCATCTTCTTATTGTTCTCGAACTTTTTAATCCAATCTACATTATCTGCCATACATGAATCTCGGTGATTGAAACCCCTCAGTTCATCTTCAATATATTGCAAACGAACGAACGGTTGTTTAACCATTTCCCAATGGCGCAGTATTAATTCGTATGTGCGCTCATCGCTTTTGGATATAAGTTCTGCTTTGTTTGCTTGAAAATAGTCGCTAACTATTTTCCATTGGTTTTGAAAATCAGCAACCACAGCTGGAAGCATTTTCAATAATTCTTTTATACTGTACTTAGCAAAATATTCGTCAAAGTCATTTAGAAAATGTTTGGATGAAGAGTCAAAAATTGACAAAAATGATGGAGCATATTGTGAAACATATGTTTGAACCCGTTTTGCGCTTGGTTCACAATTTTGGGCGTCAAAACCATAGAATGTCACTTTATTGGCTGCCGACTGCCCGTTATTAAATTCTCTCAACCATTCAACAAGTTGAAAAAACTCTTGGTTATCGTACACCCAACTTTGTTTAATACTCTTCACAGCACTTTTGGCAGAACCCTGCCCACCAAGTATATATTCGTTAATTGAATCTGCTGCCGTGAAATTTGCCTCTATTGCTATAACCCGAAAATTTAAATGCTCAACCATATACTGAATCATCCGATGCCTTAGTGTTACAAACTCACTTGTTCCGTGAGTTGATTCACCTAGTGCAACAATTGATTTATCAGAAAATGATGCGGAAAGTGAGGCTATGTCACTTGTGTTTGAAGATGGGTAAACTGAATTTATCGGAATGATAAGACGTTCGAATCCTTGGTTACTTAGCTCCTTAAATAATTTATTAATAGACAATTTTGAACCATTCGTTTGTGCAAAGCTGGTGGAAACAATCAAAAATGTAGCTAAAAATAAATAAATGTTACAATGCTTCATGATATATCGAACACATTTGTTCTGAATAAGTCCAATGCCTGATGTCTTTGTTGAGTGAGAATTTAATATTTCCATTTTTTTGAATTTTATTCTTTAATAATTAGGCTTTTACTAGAGAGTTGAAGATACTAAGAATTTCATTAGGTTTTTCCAAAGGACTAATATGCCCACCTCCAATAACAATCGTTTCAATGCTTGGAGGTGAAGGCACATAATCTTCAATTCCTTTGAGAGCAAGCGCTCTGACCTTTAAATTTTTGATCAATTCGCTCGCATCTTCGGCATCTGCAATTACCGCTTTGTCTGTGTGTTTAATCTGCGCGTTTGACAACAAATCCATTGGTCGTTTTAGTTGATCGACTAGAGAAGGATTTTCTTTTAGCGATGTTTTTCCAAACAATGCTTTGGCGGCTTGTTTCGTGTAAAAATTCCTGAATATCAACATGGAATGCTGAAGTCCGAACGTGATCTTTTGTTTTTTTGTGGCTGTAAGAAAGGGCATATTACAAAGCAACACACTTTCAAATCGCTCTGGTTGCTTGGATGCTGCTCGAAGAATGGTCATACTGCCCCACGAGTGACCGACAGCAATAACTTGGGTAATCTTCAAACTATCCAGAATTTCAAGAAGCATATCGGCGCAATCATTCAGTGACCAGTCGTTTTTGGTAATTTCCTTACTCAAACCATGAAATGGCATGTCAACGGAATAAGTCGTTCGGTCTTGGATGGAATCGATTACCTCATCCCACAGGTGGTGGTCAAAATACACGCCGTGAAGAAAAATGATTGGCGTTTTATCTGAATCAGCCAATTTCGGATAGACGGCAATTTTACCAAGATTTGTGTGAATCATTTAGTTTCTGTTAAACGGTAATTGATTTCCAACTTAATTACTTAAGGATGGGGCTTGCTTGATGAAAGCGGTTTGATTCAATTGATCAACCATAAATTTAGACAAATCAAGAAGGGTGATAGACAGTTTTAATCCTTTTCCATCGAGTGTAGCTTGGCACGTTCCTTTCGCTGGTTTATCAACGATATTAGGACAACGAACAATCGTCCAATCCAGGTTGCTATTCATGATGATGGGTTCCATGCGGTTCTTATCTTCTATGATGACTTTCAGCCATTTCATGAAATAAGGAAGAATGATTTTAGTGAAAAACCAGGGTTGAAAAGCAATGCTATTTCCTGCTCCCACATTACTCATGG
>Ga0315899_10005913_pt1 | contig 13171 bp, 10 predicted proteins | sample LakEriMetagenome_2_FD_203518 | JGI IMG/M metagenome (GOLD analysis project Ga0315899, IMG submission 203518) | Freshwater fungal communities from buoy surface, Lake Erie, Ohio, United States - Buoy 4 MA112 | ecosystem: Environmental > Aquatic > Freshwater > Lake | place: USA: Lake Erie, Ohio...
CGGCGGCATCGGATGCCCGGGTGGAGGCGATTGCGCCGATGGTCATCGATACGCTCAACATGCAGGAGCAGCTCCCGCATCAGGTGAAGATGTTCGGCAAGGTCAGCGACAGCATCCGCGATTACACGGAGCGCGGGCTCGTTCCCGTTCCGGATGAAGAAAAGGCGAAGCGTCTCTGGTCGTGGGTTGATCCGTTTGTCTACTGTGAGAAGTTCACGATGCCGAAGCTGATTGTCTGCGGGACGAACGATCCGTACTGGAGCACTGATGCGCTCAATCTTTACTGGGATGGGCTGCCTGCCCGGAAATGGATTTCCTATTCGCCGAATGCGGGGCACAATCTCAGTGCCAGCGGGACTGGCGGCGAGGCCAAAGGCCCGGAGCGTGCGATCAATGCGGTGACGGCATTTGTCAGGCACTGCATTGCGGGCAAGACGATGCCTGCGCTGCAATGGCAGCACGGGGAGAACGCCGACGGGTCGCTGCTGCTCAAAGTCACGGCTGATCCGGTGCCGGCGAAAGTGACGATATGGCGGGCTGAGAGTGAGACGACCGACTTTCGGGCGGCCAGCTGGTCATCCCGGGAAGTAAAGAGCGGCGGTGCCGGGGCCGAGATAAACGTGGAGCGTCCTGCCCGTGGCCATATTGCCTATTTTGCGGACGCCGCATATGAAATCGACGGCATTCCCTTCGCGCTCTGCACGCAGTTGCGAATTGCCGCTGCTTCCGCCAGCAAATGAATCCTGACATTATGAAGCCCCTCCGGATCCTTTCCCTCCTGCTGCTCCCGGCAGCTGCCAGAGCCGCTGAAATCCTTGTCGAAGCCGAGAGCTTTGCAAGTCATGGCGGCTGGACCCTCGATACCCAATTCATCGAGATCATGGGGTCGCCCTATCTGCTTGCGCACGGACTGGGAAGACCAGTGGCTGATGCGGAGGCGAACGTCAGGATTCCTGAGGCGGGGCAGTGGCGGGTGTTTGTCCGGACAAAGGACTGGGTTTCGCCGTGGCAGGCGCCTGGTGCTCCGGGAAAATTCTCGGTGCTAGTCAATGGCAATGCGCTCCCGGAGACGTTCGGCACTAGTGGTGGATGGCACTGGCAGCCCGGCGGGTCTGTGGAGCTTCCGGCTGGTGATGCAGCGTTCGCTCTTCACGACCTCACCGGGTTCGACGGGCGATGCGATGCGATCTATCTAACGAACGAGGCCAAGGCAGTGCCGCCGGAGACGCGCTCGGACCGGCGCAGGCTCCTCGGGCTTCCTGAACAGACGCCGGAGTCGGAGGAGTATGACCTTGTCGTCTGCGGTGGTGGTTATTCCGGCATGGGGGCGGCCATTGCTGCTGCGAGGCAAGGACTTAAAGTGGCGCTGCTGCAGAACCGCCCGGTCCTTGGCGGCAATGGATCGAGCGAGATTCAGGTCTGGGCTCAGGGCGGCACGATGCGAGGGCTTTACCCTCATCTTGGAGAGATCGTCGAGGAGTTTGCCGACCATGCTGCTAATTCCCCAGGCGAGGCGGATGAGTACGGCGACGCGCGCAAGGAAGCCGCGATCCGGGCCGAGTCCGGCATTGGCCTGTTTCTCAATCATCACGTGATTGCTGCCGAACAGGGTGATACGCCTTTGTCGGGGCGCCGCATGATCCGGAGCGTGACCGCGCTTGATACGAAGAGTGGACGTGAGGTGCGTTTCCGCGGCAAGCTCTTTGCGGACTGCACCGGGCATGGATCCGTTGGTGCCCTTGCGGGTGCGTCGTTCACGATGCTGGAGAAGGGGCATCTTGGCATGAGCAACATGTGGAGCTGGCAGCCGTCTGCGACCCCCCCGCCGTGGCCTGAAACCCCGTGGGCGCTCCCGCTTGAACCGGGTGATTTTCCGCCGACCCGCAAGGCCGAGAAGACGGCATCCATGTTTCACAAAGGCGAGTGGTTCTGGGAAAGCGGCTTTGACCGGCATCCGCTTAACGACCTTGAACTGACGCGCGACTGGAACCTGAGGGCCGTCTACGGTGCCTTTGGAACGCTCCGCCGCACGGCGAACCCTGACGCGCAGTTGTCGTGGGTTGCGGCGATCGGGGGTACTCGGGAGAGCCGGCTTCTCCAAGGGGATGTTGTCCTCACGGATCGCGACATTGTAGAAAAGCGGCCGTTTCCCGACGGGTGTGTCCCGACCACGTGGGACCTTGATCTGCATTACCCCAAGGAACAGTATGCGAAGAAGTTTCCTGACAACCCGTTCATCAGCCGGGCGCAGTTCGGGAAGGGTGTGGACCGGGAAAACGGCTACCCGATTCCTTACCGCTGCCTCTACTCGAAGGACGTCGACAACCTGTTCATGGCCGGACGCTGCATCAGCGTCACTCATGAAGCGTTAGGAACAGTCAGGGTGATGCGCACCTGCGGCATGATGGGCGAAGTCGTCGGCAAGGCCGCGTGGGTGGCTGTCACGCGGGGTACGACACCGCGCGGCGTCTATCAGAGCCACCTTGATGAACTCAAGGAACTCTGGCGGCAGCCGGGAGGTGCGCGCCGTGCGTCGCTCCGCGAGCCACTTGCGGTGCCCCCGGGCTGGCAGCCACCGGTGGTGGCCAAGCGGGCCGCGGCCGGGCTGGATCCGAAGTCGCTGCCTGGTGTAGTGGTGGATGATACTCAGGCCGCGTGCAGCGGCCCATGGACCGAGGCCAGCGGGCTGCCAGGATTCGTGGGCAAAGGCTACCGTTACGCTCCGCAAGGCAGCGATGCGACGGCGCGGTTCATGGCGACTTTGCCGACCGGTGGCACATGGGAAGTCCGGATGAAATGGGCGCCGCATGCCAATCGTGCCACAAACGCCCGTGTCACGGTCGGCGGACGGGATGTCAGGATCAATCAGCGCAAGGCAGCGGACCGTCCGGATGGATTCCAGAGCCTCGGCAATGTCACCGTCAAGGCAGGCGAATCCGTCTCTGTGGCACTCACGGCGGAAGATGCCGATGGATTCGTGCATGCGGACGCCATCTGGCTGGTTCCGGTGCCGTGATGGCAAAGCAGGCGGGCCGTTTCATCCCCGGCCGAGGGCGGTTTCATCCCGCGAAACCTGCGATTCGTCTCAAACGAAGCGCCGAATGCGCGGATTGTGGCATTCTGTGCCCATCAGCGGAACCATCCGCTGCACAAACAAACCCAAACCAGACCAAGACAATGAAAACAACCCTGATCCTTGCTTCCGCGCTCTTCGGCGCTTCACTGAGTCTCTCCATCGCCCAAGGCCCTGGCGGACGCGGCCCTGGCGGTCCCGGCGGGCAAGGTGGACAAGGCGGCGATCGCCCGGCTCCCCCATCGCCAGCGGAAGCTGCCGCGGAACTGAGCAAGCGCTATGCGGCCCTCGCCGCCTTCGATGCCGACAAGAGCGGCAAGCTCGAGGCTGCGGAACTCGACAAGGTCGCGGCGGCCATCGAAGACGGTTCCCTTGAAATGGGGCCTCCCGGGGGTCGTCCTCCTGGTGGACCGGAAGGTGGCAAAGGCGGCAAGCCCCCCGGTGGTTCCGAAGGCGGCAAAGGCGGCAAGCCTAACGGGAAGCGCGCCGCGACCGGAGCCGCGAAGCTTTTTGAATCCCTCGCTCCATACGACAAGGACAAGAGCGGTACGATCGACGAAACTGAACAGGCTGCTGTGGCCACGGCCATCGAAGACGGTTCCCTCAAGCTCCCGCGTGGTGGTGGCCGCGGCCAGGGTGGTCCTGGTGGCCGCCCTCCCGGTGGTCCAGAAGGTGGTCCTGAAGGCGGACGCGGCGGACGTGGTCCGGGCCGCCCTCCCGGTGGTCAGTAAGCGTTTCAGCAGCGCTCCCGCTTCCCAACCCTGAAGCCAATGGCGCCCGCCGGGAATCTCTGCCCGGCGGGCGCTGCCTGTGATAGATTCCACGGTTATGACTGCGCTCCGTTCATGGAAATCCCTTGTGCTCGCCTTCGTGGCGCTGGCGTCCGTGTGGGGTGCACTTGTGACGTTCTTCGCCGCGCAGTTCGTTCTCACCGGATCGCTTGAGTGGACGGAAGCCCTGCGGCGTTCATCGGTCTTCTGGATGCCATGGGTGCTACTGCTTCCGCTGACATGGGGGCTGACCCGCTGGCTGCTGCACCGCGAGACACCGCTGGCATGGAGTCTAACTGCCCACGTGCTCGGCTGCACGACGGCTGTCATGGCCTGCCACCTCTACACTTCGGAACGCACGCCATTTCGCGATACCGATCGGCCTCGCGACGTTCCTGGGCCGCCCGCGGAAATGGGGGACCGGGGGGACCGCCCGCGCGACTTTCAAGGACCGCCGCCCCGCGACGGTGGTGAACGGCCGCGTGAGTTCCAAGGGCCGCCGCCAGGGGCGTACCGCAACGATGGCCCGGGGCCGCCAAGGCAGGGCCGCCCGCCCGGCCGACAAGGCCGCCCTGACGAACCCGGCCGCCCGCGTAACGGTTTCGGGGCATTCGGTTTCCGCACGGTCATCGATACTGTCATTTACGGAGGTGTCGTCAGCATGACCTGCGCGCTCGCCTTTCTGAGACGGTCACGTCAGCGCGAACGTCGCACGCTTGAACTTGAAGCGAGTCTGTCCCGGGCCCGACTCGATGCGCTCCGGCTCCAGATCAATCCGCACTTCCTCTTCAACACCCTGAATGCCACCGCTTCGCTGGTGCACTCCCGCCCTGACGCTGCCGACGAGATGATCGGCAGCCTCAGCGAACTGCTGCGCGCATCGCTCCAGGGGACCGGCAGTCACGAAATCACGCTCGCCCGGGAGCTGGAATTGCTAGGCCTCTACACGAGCATCGAACGCACCCGGTTCGGGGAACGCATTGAATTCACCGAGTCCATCGATGCCGAAGCCCGCGCCGCGCTTGTCCCGGCATTGGTGCTGCAGCCGCTCGTCGAGAATGCCGTGCGCCACGGTCTGGAACCTCGCCCCGGACCCGGCAAAGTTGCCGTCAATGCGCGCAGGGAAGGGGATCGGCTCATCCTGACGGTTTGCGATGACGGTATCGGATTCGATCCCGGCCGTCCTGCCCGGGGCAGTGGTATCGGGCTCGCTAACACCAGAGACCGGATCCGCGCGCTTTACGGCGACGCGCAGCACCTCACGATTGCCGCCGCGCAGGGCGGCGGCACCTGCATCACACTTTCGCTGCCATGGCATCTCCCGTGACCCTTCGCGCCATCATCGCCGATGACGAACCGCTTGCCCGCGAGCGCGTCCGCCACCTTCTCCGCAGTCACCCTGACATCGAGGTCGTCGCGGAATGCGAAGACGGTCCCGCCGCCGTCACCGCAGTTGGAGAACACCGCCCGGATTTGCTCTTTCTCGACATCCAGATGCCCGGGCTTGATGGATTCGGCGTCTTGGAAGCACTAGACCCCGCGCACCTGCCGACGGTCATCTTCACGACTGCATGGGACCAGCACGCGCTCCGCGCCTTCGATGCCCATGCGCTCGACTATCTGCTCAAACCCTTCAAGCCCGCCCGATTCAGCGAAGCCGTGCAGCGTGCCCGCGACCTGCATGCACGCCGCGACGCGGGAGCCGAAACCCGACGACTGCTCGGTTTGCTGGAGCAGCGATCCGCCCGCCATCTCAGCCGCCTTCCGGTGAAGAACGGCGAGAAGATCACCTTCGTGAAGGCCGCGGACATTGAGTGCATCGAAAGCGCGGGCAATTATGTCGTCGTTCACTCAGAGGGCCGCGAGCATGTTATCCGGGAGACACTATCTGAACTGGAAGCGCAACTGGATCCCTCCCGCTTTCTCCGTGTCAGCCGCGGGGTCATTGTCAATCTCGACCATGTGCGCGAGTTGCAGCCGCTCTTCAAAGGCGACCATGTGGTCATCCTTCAGAGCGGCCGCAGCGTTCCGATGACGCGCGGACTCAGGGAAATCGAGCGGGCACTGCGCTACAGCTGAAGCATCCTGCGGTCCCTGCCTCACGCGAGGAATTTCGCGCGCAGGTATTCGAGATGATAGTCGGCGCGGGTGGGCTCGCCGGTGGCGTTACGCATCAGTTCGGGCGCGGACCAGCGGCGGCCATGCGCATGAACCCGGCTGCGCAGCCAGTTCAGCAGCGGGGCGTATTGGCCGGACGCCAGCGACCTATCAAGTCCCGGATCGTCGCGCCGTGCCGCCCGCATCAGTTGCGAGGCATTGAGGTTCCCAAGGGTGTAGGTGCAGAAGTATCCGAAGCCGGCGAAACTCCAGTGAATGTCCTGCAGGCAGCCCCGGGCGTCGTCGGGCACGGTGAGCCCGGTCAGTTCCCGGAACCGCGCGTTCCATGCCTCCGGCAGATCCTTGACTTCGAGCCCGCCGTTGATCAGCAGGTTCTCAATTTCGAACCGCAGAATGATGTGCAGGTCGTACGTCACCTCGTCTGCATCCACGCGGATGAAGCTCGGGGACACCCGCCGCGCCGCAGCCGCAACCTGCTGCGGTGTGAAGGCGGCGAGCCCCGGAAAATGCACAGCCGCGCGCGGCAGCCAGTGGTTCCAGAAGGCTTCGCTGCCGCCGATGTGGTTTTCCCAGAGGCGGCTCTGACTCTCATGAATACCCAGCGAGCAGGCGTCGCCGGCGGGGAGGCTCCATTCGCTTTTGTTCAGCCCTTGTTCGTAAAGGCCGTGCCCGGCTTCATGGAGCACGCCATAGAGCGACGACAGGAAATCGCCTTCATCATAACGGGTCGTCAGTCGGGTGTCTTCAGGCCCGAGGCTGGTGCAGAACGGATGCGTGGTCGTGTCGATCCGCCCGGCGAAGAAATCGAACCCGAAGGCTTCCGCGACCTCGCGGTTGAACGCCTGCTGCGCGGCAATCGGATAGTGACCCGCGAGCAGATCCGCCGGAGTCCGCGCGGAAATCTCCGTGGCGGGACCGACCAGTGCGGCAATCTGCGGCGCCAGTTCGGCAAAGAGCGCACTGATGTCCGCGGTGCGTGCGCCGGGTTCGTATTCGTCGAGGAGCGCGTCGTAACGGCACGCCTCCCAGCCTAGCAGATCCGCCTTCTGTCGGGTCAGCGACACCAGTTTTTCCAGCATCGGGCGGTAGTGCGCAAAGTCCGAACGGCGGCGGGCCTCTGCCCACACGTGAGTGGCCTCTGAAGTGGTGCGGGACAGTTCCTCCACGAATGCCGAGGGGAGCTTCGCTGCGAGGTCGTAATCACGGCGCCAGCCGCGCACATTGGTGGATTCGACCGTGTCCGCGGCAAACCCGGCGGCTTCGCAGGCGTCGATGCCAGCTGCTGTTTCCGGTGCGGTCACCAACCGATGATGCGCCCCGGCAAGCCACGAGAGTTGCTCGCCGCGCCACGCGGCCGCTTTGTCCGGAAGGAACGTTTCCTGATCCCATCCGAGGACCGCCTGGATGGACTTGATGCGGGCGGCTTCGCGGAAGCGGGCGGAAAGTTCCTCGTAGGGTGTCATGCCGACACTGAGACCACGGGCAGCAGCCGCTGCAAGCGCCGGGCGAGCCGTTCGGGCTGCCGCGTTTCGCATTCCCAGATCACCGCCACGCGCCATCCAGCTCGCTTCAGGACCGTGGTATTCCGGCGGTCGCGAGCTGTGTTCGCATCGAATTTCGTCTGCCAGAAGGCTGCGTTCGCCGACGGCGTAGAGGCCATCCGGCAACCCCGGTGCCGATGCCAGAAACACCCGTGAACAAACAACACCAGACGTCGCGGACCGAAGACAATGTCAGGTTTTCCAGGCAGATCGCGCCGGTGCAGCCGGTAACGCAGCCCCATCTCCGTGATCAGGCGACGTACAATGAGTTCCGGCTGTGTATCCTTGCTTCCGATCTGCGACATGTTCCACGACCGCCGTTCCGGAGAAAGGCGGTCGCGGCCAGCCGATGGCGCGGCCTCAGGCTTTTTTACTGCGCGCGCTGCCATGAACGCGTTTGAGCAATTCCGTCTTCAGCGCGGCAATCCCGTCGCCTTCCTGCGCGGAAACTGGCAGGACCTTGATCTTCGGAAACCGGGCCTTGATCGCCGCGAGATTGTCCGCCGCCTCCGGCAGGTCTGTCTTGTTAGCCAGAATGATCCACGGGCGCTTCGCAAGGCTCTCGTCGTAGAGCGAGATCTCCTTGCGCAGAATTGTCAGGTCGGAACACGGATCGCGGCCCTCGCTGCCAGCCGTATCAACGACAAACAGCAGAAAGCGGCAGCGCAGCAGGTGTCTCAGAAATTCATGCCCCAGCCCGATGTTCGCGTGCGCGCCTTCGATCAGCCCGGGAATATCCGCAACCACCACGCGCTTGTACTCGGGGTATTCGATGACGCCCACCATTGGATGCAGCGTCGTAAACGGATAGGCCGCCACCTTCGGGCGCGCCGCGCTCAGTTGCGTGAGCAGTGAACTCTTCCCCGCATTCGGAAAACCCACAAACCCCGCGTCTGCTATCTGCCGCAGTTCGAAATAGAAGTGCCCGCCCTCACCCTCTTCGCCGGGGGTGAACTCGTACGGAACCCGGTGCGTCGGTGTCTTGAAGTTGTTGTTCCCTTTGCCGCCCTTGCCGCCGCGGCAGAGGATGAATTCCTGACCGATTTCCGTGAGATCAGCAGCCAACTCGAGTTCATGACCGGCATCAATGCGTTCCTTGAGTGACCGGCGCACCGTGGCTGCCTCTTCGGTCTCGCCGCCTTCCTCCTCATCCACCATAAAGTCATCGCCGGAGGCGTCAGCGGTGCCGTCATCGGCCGGAACGTCCGCCGTCTTGTCACGGTACACCAGCGTTCCCTGCGGCACGAGAACCACAAGGTCTTTGCCGCTGCGGCCACTGCGCAGACGGAACCCGCCTTTCGCGCCATGCTCGGCTTTGAGGTTCGGATTGTAGAAAAACGGCCGCAGGTTGTCGATGTGTGGATCGACACGGAGGACGACGTCGCCGCCCTTGCCGCCGTCGCCGCCGTCCGGGCCGCCTCGGGGGATGAACTTCTCGCGGCGGAAACTGACCGCACCGTCGCCGCCGTCGCCGGCCTGAGCTAGAATGCGGATGTGATCAATGAACATAGCTGGATGATTTCGGGAAATTGGCGCGCCATCAGGCGGCCGTCGGTTTGCGGAAGATGCCTGTGATAGCCTTCACGGTGAGGCTCAAGGGCAGGAAGACGATTTCGACAAGCCGCGCAAAGCCCTTCATTACCGGCCGCGCGATGGCGAACACGGGATTGAGGATGCGCTGCAGGCCTCGGTTGTTCGAATATAGAAAGGCGACAAACACAATGATGATGATGCCGATGAACTTCTGCCACGACTCGACGTGCAGTTTGTGCCCGGAATGGAGCAGCGGCCATGCTTCCTCAGCCAGCAGAATGCAGCCGACATACCCGATGAGGACAAAGGCCGCAGGCTCGAGAATCGGGAACCGCTTCAGCAGCTTGACCGCGTGCGGCGCAATCGCCTGCAACGCCAGAATCGCAAACCCGACGCCCGCATAAATCGGCCACATGATGTGCGTTCCATCCGGTCGCTTCTCGCTGAGCCCCACCGCCGCGATGACGTTGTCGATGCTCAGACTCAGGTCCATCAGGCCAATCTGCACCAGCACCGCGGCCAGGCCAGCCTTTGAAATCGCCGCTTTGCCCGGCACCCCAGCATCTCCGCTTCCGGCCGTGCCATCGGCTTCCTCCACTGCATGCTCCTCACAGAGGTGCGATGCCATCAGGTAAATCAGGTAGCCGGCCCCGAGCCAGCGCACCCATGTGTTGCTGATGAGCCAGGTCGCCGCCAGCAGCGCCAGCACGCGGAACAGATATGCCCCCGCCATGCCGAGCCGGATCGCCTTCTTCTGGTCGTCCGGCGGCAGGCCGCGCGCGAGCGCCGCAATGCCCAGCACATTGTCCACAGAAAGAAGGCCCTCGATGAGCACGAGACTGGCAATGACGGCAAGACCGTCGAAGATTTCCTGAGAAGTCATGTCGAATTGAAAATGCCGGACGCGCCGACGGAAAGAAACGGCACCATGCGCCGCACGTCTGCCGCCCGCCAGTGATAAAATCCGCGACTCTTTGGAAGCTGCTCAGCCCCGAGGGACCTCCGGCGCGACAAAATGATTGAGCGCGTCCACCCGGCCGCCGACCGCATTCCAGCGGAACGGCCGCGCGATCGCGCCGCTCACAAACGCCTTGGCATCGGCCACCGAGGTCCTCAGCGGTACTCCCGCCGCCAGCCCCGCCGCAATCGCCGCGGAATACGTGCAGCCTGTTCCATGGGTGGCCACTCCAGCCACGTATGGAGCTGTCAGTTCCAGCTCGCCGTCGTCGTCGGCCAGCACATCCACCGCCGTCTTCCCGCGCAGGTGACCACCCTTGAGCAGCACCGCGCAGCCGCACCGTTCCCGCAGTTCCCGCGCCGCCGCCGCAAGATCCCCGACCTGTGTCACCGTTCGCCCGAGCAGCACCGCGGCTTCATCGAGATTCGGTGTCAGCAGCGTCGCCACCGGAAAAAGCAGACGCGCGCACGTCCGCACCGCTGCCCGCTGCATCAATGGATCGCCGCTCGTCGCCACCATCACCGGATCCACCACCAGCGGCACGCGTCTGCGCCCCGGTATCGCCGCAAGGGCCGCCGCCGTCGCTTCGATCAGCGGACGGCTGTAAAGCATCCCCGTCTTCACCGCCGCCACCGGAAATCCCGCCAGCAGCAAACGCAGTTGCTCCTCCAGCACCGGACGGGTCACCGGCAGAATCTTCGTCACCTTGCCCGGAATCTCCGCGACCACACAGGTCACCGCCGTCAGCCCGTAAACCCCGAACGCACTGAATGTCTTCAGATCCGCCTGAATCCCCGCGCCGGACGAGCAATCGCTCCCGGCAATGGTGAGGGCGACCGGTGGACTCGAAAACTCTGGCTTCATGCTCCGACCGTTCGCGGGAGATTCCATTGACCTCAAGCGCGCCCTCGTTTACCCGCCGAACCGGTGAATCATTATTTCAAGGAACTACCAGGTCTCGAGGCCAGTGTCGACGAGGTCCTCTACATGCCCGGGCTCGACGCGCCCGACGACCGCCCGTTCCCCTTCGTCTACTATATCACCATCAGGAACCGCTCGGCTCACACCGTCACCGTCCGCGCCCGCAAATGGGTCGTCCGCCAGAAGAACGGTGAAGTCATCGTGGTCGAAGGCGATGGCGTCATCGGCCAGTTCCCCCGTCTCGTGCCGGGCGCCGAATTCCCCTACAATTCCTGCCACACCGTCAGCCAGGACAGCCGCGCCGAAGGAGCCTACTTCGTTCAGACAGACGACGGTCAAATCTACACGGTCCCGATCCCGCCCTTCGATCTCAATCTCCCGCAGTGGGTCTGAACCACCGCGGCCCCACGCCCGTCACAGGCGCTTCCGTGCCGCCGGAGCACAACTGCAGCCGCTGCAGCCCGCCCGTCCGCCCGCACTCCGCCGACGGATCATCCTGACAAGAAAAACCAGGGCCGTTCCCGCCACCACCGAGGCGGCTGCGATGCTCTGCCATTCGGTATTCATGACGACAGGGCGCTGATCAGTTGGTACGCCGCCGTCGCCAGCAGCCATGCCGTCCCGGTCATATATGCCAGCTGAAACAAGGGCCATTTCCACGAGTGCGTCTCCCGCCGCACCACCGCAATCGTGCTCAGACACTGCATCGCGAACACAAAGAACACCATCAGCGATGCACAGAGCGCCGGCGTATAAACCGGGGTCCCGTCCGGTCGCCGCTCCGCCGCCAGCCGATCGCGCAGCCGCCGCGTCCCGTCATCGTCGTCTTCCGCCTCGACGTTGTAAATCACACTCATCGTGCTGACAAAAACCTCGCGAGCGGCAAATGACGAGATCAGCCCGATCCCGATCTTCCAGTCCGCTCCCATCGGCCGGATCACGGGCTCGATGGCATGCCCGAGCCGTCCCGCCGCACTGTGGGCCAGCGCAGCCGACTTGTCTTCCGACAGCGAGCCGTCCGCATTCCGCAGCTTCGGATAGGTCGATGCCCCCCAGAGCAGAATGGAAAGCCCCAGAATCACCGTGCCCGCGCGCCGGATGAACATCCACGCGCGTCCCGCCATCTGCCTGGCAATGTTTCCGAACGACGGCATCTTGTACGCCGGCAATTCCAGGATCATCGCCGAGGGCGCGCCCGGCAGCAGCTTCTTGTTGAACAGCCACGCAAAACAGAACACCCCGGCAATCCCCGCCGCGTACAATCCCGTCAGGATCCCCGCCTTCATCGGGGCAGGGACCGCCTTGCCAGGAACCAGCGCCGCAATCAGCAGCAGATAAACCGGCAATCGCGCCGAACACGCCGCCAGCGGAGCCACCAGAATCGTGATCAACCGGTCCCGCGGGCTCTCAATCGTCCGCGCCGCCATCACCCCTGGCACCGCACACGCATGCGACCCGAGAATCGGCAGGAAGCTTTTCCCGGTCAATCCCACCCGGCTCATGATCCGGTCCATCAGAAACGCCACCCGCGCCATGTAACCGGTGTCTTCCATGAAGCCGATGAAGAAGAACAGAATGAGGATCTGCGGCAGGAAAACAATCACCCCGCTCACCCCGGAAATCACCCCGTCCGTCAACAGACTTCGCAAATCCCCGTCCGGCATCCAGCCCGGAACCTCCGAGGTCCCCGTGATCTTCGCCGTCAGCGCCGAAAACCCGCTCTCGATCCAACCCACCGGAATCTCCACGACCGAGAAAATCAAGTAGAACAGAAACCCTAGCGTTCCAGCAAGCGCCAGCCAGCCCCACACTTTGTGCAGCAGCACGGTGTCCAGCTTGTCCGTCAATGTCGCCGAGGCACTCTCCGGCCGCCGCACCACACTCTCCAGCGCCGCATGAATCGCATCGTACCGCGCCGCCACCAGTCGGTCCTCCCATCCTGGCACTTCGCGCTCCAGCTGCTCCCTTCCTAACCGGATCATCGCCACCGCCGCCGGCGCAATTCCGTAATGCGTCGGATCGTGCCCGGAAATCAGATACAAAGGCTCCAGCGGGGACGCCGTCGCCGCCACAATCCCCGCCGCCGCCAGATTTTCCCGCGCCCGCACCAGGGCCCCGCGCACCGGCACCGGCATCGCGTCCAGCAAAGGCTTCGGCGACGGAAGTTCCTGACGACTCATCGCCACCTTCAATTCCACCAGTCCTTTCTTCTGACTCGCCACCATCGGAATCACCGGCACCCCAAGCTCCAGAATCT